>LXNH01000115.1_pt1 | contig 17889 bp, 16 predicted proteins | sample 809111 | NCBI WGS metagenome assembly LXNH01 (sample SAMN04870528, study PRJNA318959) | seawater metagenome | biome: 00002010; material: water; isolation source: marine seawater | place: Greece: Milos, Mediterranean Sea | collected 2013-05-29 | depth 5-7 m
CAAAGGCCTACAACAGATGCAGCCATCGGAATGGCGAACCAGACAGCGGGACGCCGCCGCCGCCTCGACGCGGCCGGCGCGATCCCATTGCGATACAAGGGAAAAACATGACGGGCGATACCGGAACCGACGCGGTGCAAAAGCGCTATGCCTATGAGTGGTATGTCGTCCTGATCTGCATGCTAGCGTACATATTTTCGTTCGTCGACCGGCAGATCCTGGCCCTGATGATCGAGCCCATCAAGCGCGACCTGCAGCTCTCGGACACCCAGTTCAGCCTGCTGCACGGGCTGGCTTTTTCGCTGTTCTATGCCTTCATGGGCATTCCCATCGCGCTCTTGGCCGACCGCTGGTCGCGGCCCCGCATCATCGCCATCGGCGTGGCCTTCTGGAGCCTGGCGACCGCCGCCTGCGGCCTGTCGAAGAGCTTCGGCCAGATGTTCCTGGCGCGCATCGGCGTGGGCGTGGGCGAGGCCGCGCTGTCGCCGGCCACCTATTCCATGCTCAGCGACATGTTCCCGCGCCACAAGCTTGGCCGCGCGGTCGGCATCTATTCGATCGGCTCGTTCATTGGCGGCGGCCTGGCGTTCCTGATCGGCGGCTACGTCATCGACCTGCTCAAGAGCGTCGACAGTGTGCATGTGCCCGGGGTGGGCGCGCTGCGGCCATGGCAGGTGACGTTTTTCATCGTCGGCCTGCCGGGCGTGCTGGTGGCGTTGCTGATCCTGCTGACCGTGCGCGACCCGCAGCGCAAGGGCCTGCGCCACGATGCCGGCGGCGGTGTGCGGAAACCGGCGGCTGGCGACCTGTTCCGCTTCCTGGGCCACCATCGCGGCACCTTCTGCTGTCATTACCTGGGGTTCTCGTTCTACGCCATGATCCTGTTCTGCCTGCTGGGCTGGACGCCGGCCTTCTACATGCGCAAGTTCGGCCTGTCGCCGGTGCAGGCGGGCTACATGCTGGGCACGGTGGTGCTGGTGGCCAACACCGCCGGCGTTTTCTGCGGCGGCTGGCTGATGGACTGGCTGGCGCGGCGCGGCCATGACGATGCGCCGCTGCGCGCCGGCGTCATCGGCGCGATCGGCATGGCGCTGCCGGCCGTGGCCTTTACCCAGGTGGACGGGTTGTGGCTGTCGGTGGGCCTGCTGTTGCCTGCGATGTTCTTCGCTTCGTTTCCCATGCCGACTTCCACCGCCGCCATGCAGATCCTGCCGCCCAACCAACTGCGGGCCCAGGTGTCGGCGCTGTTCCTGCTGATCTCCAACCTGGTCGGGCTGGGTCTGGGCACCACGGCGGTGGCGCTGTTGACCGATCGGGTGTTCCACAATCCGGCGGCGGTCGGGCATTCCATGTCGCTGCTGATCGGCGTGGCCACGCTGGCATGCATCGGTCTGCTGGCGGCCGGTTGCGGCAAGTACCGCCGCAGCCTGGCGCGGGAAGAGGGCGAGCGCGCCACGCGGGCTGTCCCGGCGCCGGCCGCGCCGGCCCGCGCGCCTGTCGGGCAGACGCCGTGATGTCCCGATGCCGGGCGCGGCCTTTGCCATCGCGCAAACTCAGGCGGGCGGCTCAGCGCGGACGCGCGCCGCTCGGGCGATAATCGCGCGCATGACCTACCAACTTCTCAAAATGCTGCATGTCGCCGCCGTGGTTGCCTGGCTGTGCGGCTCCCTGTTCGTGTCGCTGTTCCTGCTGTCGTCGCAACCGCCCGACAGCGACGAGGCGCCCAAGGAACGCAAGATGCTGGGCGCGCTGCGCCGCTGGACCCTGTGCGTGACCACGCCGGCGATGGTGCTGGCCTGGCTGGTCGGGTTGCATCTGGCGGTGACGTTCGGCTGGTTCGCCATGACCTGGATCTGGATCAAGATCGCGCTGGCGCTGGCGCTGTCGGCCTTGCTCGGGGTGCAGAGCGCGGCGCTGCGGCGCCAGGCGCAAGGCAGCGCCCGGCGCGCGCCGTTGGTGGACCTGTACGCGCCGTTCACCGTGATCGCGGCGGCGGTGATCGTGACGCTGGTGGTGGTCAAGCCATTCTGAACGAATGTTCCGGGCCGCGCCGCCGCGGCGTCCGCGTCAGCGCAGCGCCGAGATCAGGCTGTCGAATTGCTGCGCTTCCAGCCGCGCGCGTTCCGCGGTCAACTGGCGCACGGCCAGTTGATGGGCGCGGAAGCGGTCGAGCAGGCTGTCGCGATCGAACACGATCTCGTTGCGCGCCACGCGCCACGAGCGGCGGTTGTCGTCGAGCAGGTTGATCATCTGCGCGTACTGGTCCAGCATCTGGCGCTCCAGTTCCCAGTTGCGCGCCAGCGAGGCCTTCTGCCGCGGCCGCGCCTTGATCGCGCCCTCGACCATCTGGTTCTTCTGCTGCTCGCTCAGATCGAGCGAACGGAGGATGGCGGGCACGTCCGCCAGCAGCCGCTGGTTTTGCTGGCTGTATTTCTGCACCACGTGTTGCGCTTGCTCCAGGATCAGCCGGCTCTCGATCAGGCCGCGGTCGCGCGCGAGCCGGTTGGGGATGAACAGCTCGGACAGCCGCGCCTCGTCCAGTTCCGTCATGTAGGCGCGGTACTGCGCCACGCGCTGGCGCAGGATGATCTTCATGCCGCGCTCGATTTCGCCGTACATGCCACGGGCCTTGGGCGTGGTGTCGATGTCCGGTATATCGCCGGGCGGATTGTCGGGCGCGTCGAGCACCGCGCGCATCCATTCGCCGGTGCGGCGGAGCTCGGCCATGGCGGTCGCCCTTTGCGCGTCGCGATAGGCGCCCAGGCCGGCCAGGACGGCGCCCGCCACCAGCAGCACCAGGCCGGTGGCGAACGCGATGCGCATGCGGTGCAGCGGCGTGCGCAGGCGCTTGAACGGCGACAGCGCCAGGATCGCGACGATGGCCGGCAACAGCAGCATCAGCGCGCAGCCGATCGCGGCGCCGATCCGGTAGCTGAGCGTTTCGGCGGCGTCGCCCGGCGCCGGCGTGTTGCGGCCGCTGAGGACCAGCAGGGCCAGCCACAAGCCGATGTACAGGAACCCGGTGGCGGCGCGCAGCGCGGGGCTGGGCCGTGGCGCTGCGGGGCGAGCGGGGGGCGCGAAGATCGGCGTGTCGGCGCCCGGCGGACTCAGGGTGGGTTCTCTACGCGTGTCCACGATGGGCGGCGATAATGAAATATTTGGTATTGGATGTTACAGTGCGGGCGTATCAGGCGCAATGCGGCTCACGCTTCCAGATTATCCATTCGCCTTCGCCGGCGAAGTGGCGCGGGCCTTGCGCGATGGCCGCCAGCCCCGCGCGCAGCGCGCGCGGGTCCCGGTCCGGCATGTGCCGCAGCAGGGCCGCCGGCAAGGCATCGGGGTCGAGGTGCTCCAGGCTGAACTCCACCGCCATCAGCGTGCCCGCGTCGCGTACCCGGATGTACCAGAGGCTCTCCATGTAGTCGCCGTACCATGGGTCCGGAAACAGCGCCGGCGTGAAGCGCAAGCCGAATTCGCAGATGTCGTTCCAGGGCCAGGACTGGCGCCGGCCGCCCGCGCCATCCGGGCCGAGCGCGCGGGTGAAGCCGGCTTCGTCGAAGCGGATGGTTTCGGCATAGGGATCGGGCGGGACGGGCGGACCGGCGAACAGGCGTCTGAGCAGCGACCACATGGGGCAGAAGGGGCAACGTCGATGGCTGCAGTGTAGCGGCGGCCATGGCGTCCCGGCAGGCGCTGCGCAAGAGAGATTGCCGCAAGATTGTTACAAGCATTGATACACATCAATCCTGCGCGTCGCGGTGCGCGTTAGGGTTGAGGTTTTTCCTGACGGGTCGCCGGCGACTGCCTGGCCATCCGGCATCGCCCCCACGCGCAGCAAGGACAGTACTGATGACAGACAAGACCCCGCAAGTTTCCGAGCAGAACCCGGCCGCCGACGACCAGGCCGCGACGCGTCCGCAACGTCCCGCCAAGCGCACCGCCCGCGCGGCGCGGTCCAGCGCGTCCGGCGCCGCCAAGGCCGGCCAGGCGGCAGTGGCCGCCAATGGCGCCACCGCCGCGCGCCGGCCCGCGGCTGGCACCGCCTCGCCCGCCGCCATGCCCGCCATCGAGCCAGCCATCCAGGCGCACAAGCGCGTCAATGCGCGCGCGACCGCGGCGCGCCAGGAAACCACCGCGGTGCTGGCCGACATCGCCCGCCGCTATCGGGTCGGCGACTCCGGCGAGGCGCACGCGGCGTTGCGCTCGGTGATCGAGGAACTGTCGCCCGATGACGCGATCGCGGTGCAGCGCGCGCTGCTCGAAGCCAACGCGCAGGCCGGCGGCGCCCGCCGCAATCCCGACGAGGAACTGGCGACCGACTGGCGCGAAGGCATTTATCCCTACCGCCATCGCATGCTGCGGCGCAATTATGAAAAGCAGAAGTACGCCCTGCAGGTCGAGTTGCTGAAGCTGCAGGCCTGGGTCAAGGCCACCGGCCAGCGCGTGGTGATCCTGTTCGAGGGCCGCGACGCGGCCGGCAAGGGCGGCACCATCAAGCGCATGATGGAACACCTGAACCCGCGTGGCGCGCGCGTGGTGGCGCTGGAAAAGCCGTCCGACACCGAGCGCGGCCAATGGTATTTCCAGCGCTACGTGCAGCACCTGCCCACCGCTGGCGAGATCGTGATGTTCGACCGTTCCTGGTACAACCGCGCCGGCGTCGAACGCGTGATGGGCTTTTGCTCGCAGGACGAATACCTGCAGTTCCTGCGCCAGGTGCCCGATTTCGAGCGCCACCTGGTCACCAGCGGCATCCACCTGGTCAAGTTCTGGTTCTCGGTCAGCCAGCAGGAGCAGCGCCGCCGCTTCCTGCAGCGCAAGGTGCATCCGCTCAAGCAATGGAAGCTCAGTCCGGTGGACCTGGCTTCGCTCGACAAGTGGGACGACTACACCCGCGCCAAGGAGGCGATGTTCGCGCACACCGACACCGCCGACGCGCCCTGGATCGTGGTCAAGTCCGACTGCAAGAAGCGCGCGCGCCTGAACGCCATGCGCTACGTATTGAGCCGCCTGCCGTACGAAGGCAAGAGCGGCCTGCCGGAGCTGGCGCTGGACCCGCTGATTGTGGGAAGGGCGCTGTAGCGGGCCCGCCGCGCCGGTCGCCTCACTTGCCTCGCATCTGATCGATCAGGCGCCGGTCGCGCTTGGTCGGCCGGCCGGCCGCGATGTCCAGCGCCGGTTCGGGCGCCAGGCGCCGCATCTCGGCCGCGCGCGCGCGCGCGGCCACGCTTTCCGGGGTTTCCTCGTACAACTGGCGCGCCACCGGCGCCGGACCGCGCACGCCGCTGACCGCCACCACGCGCACGTGCAGCACCGGATCTTCCTTGCGGATGCTGACCAGGTCACCCGGGCCGACCTCGCGCGCCGGCTTGGCCGGCTGGCCATTGACCTGCACCCGGCCCTTGCCGATTTCATCCACCGCCAGGCTGCGCGTCTTGTAGAAGCGCGCCGCCCAGAGCCATTTGTCGAGCCGTATCTTGTCCATTGCCGCCATCGCGATATTGCGCCATCAAGCGCACATGATAGCGGCAGGCGTCATGCCGGCGTGTCGCGCAGCAGCGCGGCGAAGGCGCTGGCGGGCAGGGCGCGGCTGAACAGGAAGCCCTGCATCGCATCGCAGCCTTCCTCGATCAGCATTTCGCGTTGCGCCTCGGTCTCCACGCCTTCGGCCAGCGTGCGCATGCCCAGCGAATGCGCCAGGCGCACCACGCCGCGGATCACGGCAGTGGCAGTGGGGACCTTGCCCAGCGCCCAGACGAACGACTGGTCGATCTTGAGCGTATCGATCGGCAGGCGCGCCAGGTAGGCCAGGCTCGAATAACCCGAGCCGAAATCGTCCAGGGACGCCGAAATGCCGGCCTCGCGCAGCGCGGCCAGGATGGCGGAGGCCTTTTCCACGTCGCTCATCAACGAATTCTCGGTGACTTCCACGTCCAGCAGGGTCGGCGGCACGCCGTGCCTGCGGGCCAGGCGCACGATGGTGTCCGCCAGATCCGGCGCCACCAGCTGGCGCGCCGACAGATTGAAGGAAATGCGCGGCACCGGCAGGCCTTCGGCCAGCCATTCGCTGATGTGCAGGCAGGTGGCGTTGGCCACCCACTCGGTCAGGGCCGGCTCCAGTGGCGAGTCCAGGAGCACGTCCAGGAACGCGGCCGGCGCCAGCAGCCCGCGGGTCGGATGACGCCAGCGCAGCAGCGCCTCGGCGCCGCACAGCGACGCGTCGTGCATGCTGATCTGCGGCTGGAAGTGCAGTTCGAACTGGTTGTTGTTCAGCGCGTCCTGGATGTCGCCGCGCAGCGACAGGCGCGCGCCCAGGCCCTGCATCAGCTCGCGATGGTAGACCCGTACCTGGAAGCGCCCGGCCGACTTGGCCGCGTACATGGCCGCGTCGGCGTAGTTCAGCAGCATTTCGGCCGATTCGCCAGGGGCATTCATCAGGGCGATGCCGATGCTGGCGCCGAGCGAGACCGAGCGGCCGTGGATATCGCTGGGCCGCGCCAGCGAATTCAGGATCGAATTGGCCAGCGCCTCGGCCGCGCGCTCGTTGGTCCCGCGCAAGACCAGCAGGAATTCGTCGCCGCCGACCCGCGCGCAGAAGATCGAGGGCGTCAGGAACCTGCGCAGGCGCTCAGCCACGTCGCACAGCAGCAGGTCGCCCTCGGCATGGCCGAAGGCGTCGTTGACTTCCTTGAAACGGTCCAGATCCAGAAACAGCACCGCCAGCGTGGCGCCCTGCGCGGCCAGCGCGGGCTCGGCCTCGGCGATGGCGGTCGAGAGCGTGTCCATGCACTGGCGCCGGTTGGGCAGGCCGGTCAGGTAGTCGTGGTTGGCCTGGTACCTGAGCTGCGCGCTTTCCTCGCGTTCGCGCGAGACATCGCGCAACAGCACCAGCAGGCCGCCGTCATGCGGAAAGGCGCGCGCCTCGAACCAGCTCGCCAGCGGCGCATGGTAGCCGGTGTGGCTCGCGGGGCGGCCGGTCTGCAGGGCGCCGCGGCAGGCGTCGTAGTAGCCAGTCCCGACCAGCTCCGGACAGGCGTCCCACAGGCCGTGCCCGATCAGGTCGGGCCTGCTGCGTCGCAGCAGTCGTTCGGCGCCAGGGTTGAGATAACGGACACGCCAGTCGCGGTCCAGCGACAGCAGGCCGTCGGCGAGCGCGTCGAGCGTGGCGCCGTCGGCGCCGGCCGCGATGGCGGCGGCGGAGGGGGAAGCGTCGTGGCTATCGTGGTTCATCTCGTTGCGCATATCCCTGGGCACGATCAATGTGCTGTTTTATCGCATCGCTAGGCCGCCGTAAAACCAAAAAAAGCGCCCCGTGAGGCGCCCAAGACCGGCAATCCGGCGGACGGGCATGCGCCCGTCCGTTCTCAATCCATTTTCAATCCGGCTTCCTTGACCACGCGCTGCCATTTCTCGATCTCGGCGCGGCGGAAGGTGTCCAGTTCGGCCGGCGTCGAGCCGATCGGCTCGGCGCCGATGCCCGCGAGCTGCTCGGCGATCTGCGGATCCTTCAGCACCTTGGCCAGTGCCTGCGAGACCTGGTTGATGATTTCCGGCGGCGTGCCGGCGGGCGCGAACACCGCGTTCCATTCGTAGGTTTCGTAGCCGGGCACGCCCGACTCGGCGATGGTGGGCAGGTCCGGCGCGGCCTTGGAGCGTTCCGAGCCGCCCACGGCCACCGCGCGCAGCTTGCCGTTCTTCACGTGTTGCCAGGCCGAGCCCATGCTGGCGAACATCACCGGCACCTGGCCCGACATGACGTCGATCATGGCCGGGCCGCCGCCCTTGTAGGCGACGTGCTGCAGCTGGGTCTTGGCCAGCAGGTTGAACAATTCGCCGGCCAGGTGCTGGGCCGAGCCGGGGCCGGCCGAGGCGAAGTAGACCGGTTCCTTGGCGCCCGGCTGGCCCAGGCGGATCAGGTCGGCCACGGTCTTGACTTCGTACGACGGCGTCACCACCAGCACGTTCGGCACGCGCAGCAGCAACGACACCGGCGCGAATGCGGTCAACGTGTCGAACTGCATTTTGGTGTGCAGCGCCGCGTTCTGCGCGTGGTTGGAGGCGTCCAGCATCAGCGTATAGCCGTCGGGCTGGGCCTTGGCGACCGCCGCGCCGCCGATCATGCCGCCGGCGCCGCCACGGTTTTCAATGACCACCGGCTGGCCCAGCTCGGCCGCCAGCTTGGGGCCGATCAGGCGGGCCACTACGTCCACCGTGCCGCCGGGCGGATAGGTCACGACCAGCGTGACGGGGCGCTCGGGATAGGCGGCGCTGGCCGCGCCGGCGGCGCCGGCCAGCATGCCGGCGGCGGCCAGCAGGCTGACGCGGCGCGCGAAGCGTTTGAACAGAGGGGTCATTGGGAGTCTCCTTGGAATTGGAATAGTCGCAATGGCGTGTCGGCCAGTACGGCGCGCCGTTGCGCGGGGTCGTCGATCCAGTCGTCCAGCCACTGCGTGGCCGCGGGGTAGGACGCCAGGTGGCGATGCTCGGTATGGGGCCAGTCGCTGCCCCACATGAGGCGGGCGGGGCCGCAGGCATTCAGCAATTGCCGCGCGGCCTCGCGGCCGGACGTGGCACAGGCCGGGCCGCTCCAGTTGCGGTAGGGGGCCGACAGCTTGACCCAGACCTGGCCGCTGGCGGCCTGCCGCAGCAGGTACTGGAAACCCGGGTCGGCCACGCCCAGCGCCGGATCGGGGCGGCCGAAGTGATCGACCACCACGCGGCATCCGGCCCGCAGCAGGGCCGGCAGGATATCGGCCAGGCGCGCGGCCTGCAGATGGAGCTCGACATGCCAGTCGAGCGCGTTGATGCGTTCGAGCAGGTGACGCCAGGCGGGCGCGGCCAGGTCGGGCAGGGCCAGGCCGATCAGGTTCAGGCGGATGCCGACCACGCCGGCCGTGGCCAGCGCGCGCAGCGCCGCATCGTCGATGGCGGGGTCCACCACCGCCACGCCCCGCAGCCGCGCCGGCGCGGCGCGCAGCGCCTCGACCAGGTGGCTGTTGTCGGTGCCCAGGAAGCTGGGCTGCACCAGCACGCCGTGCGACAGCCCGTGCGCATCCAGCAGGCCCAGATATTGGGCCAGCGTGGCATCGTAGTCGGGCGTGTGGCGGCGCGTGTCCGCCAGCGCCAGGCCCTGGTGAAAGACATGGGCGTGGGCGTCGACGGCGGGGCCGGTGACCGGTGGGGGCAAGGCTGTCTCCTGCGAGGTGCTGTGCATGCCCCAATGGGGTGCGCAGCTGTCGGGTTCTATGAGCGGGATTCTAGGCAGAAGGGGTATAGTTTTCTATTCTGTGAAACTGCTTTATTCATATTGGATTGATATGGAAACCCGGCACCTGCGCTACTTCCTCGCCGTGGTCGACCACGGCAGCGTCAGCCGCGCCTCGGAATGGCTGGGCATTGCCCAGCCGGCCCTGAGCCAGGCGCTGGGCCGCATGGAAAAGGACTTGGGGGTGCGCCTGTTCGAACGCTCGCGTCAGGGTTCCTCGCCCACGCCGGCGGCGCTGGCCATCCTGGAGGACGTGCGCGCCAGCATCGCCCGCATCGACGCCGCCACGCGCCGCGCCCGCGAGATCGGCCGCGGCAGCGCCGGCCAACTGACGGTGGGGCTGGTGTCCTCGGCGCTGTTCAACACCCTGCCGCGGGCACTGCGCGAACTGCGGCGGCAGGCGCCCGGCGTGCGCGTGATCCTGCGCGAGATGAGCAACGCCGAGCAGGCCGAGGCCCTGCAGACCGGCGAGATCGACATCGGCCTGATGCACACGCCGGTGGCGCTGGGCGGCCGCATGCGCGAGCGCCAGCTGTTGCGCGAGCGGCTGGTGGCGGCGGTGCCGGACGAGTTCGACGTGGCCGCCGACGGCCAGGTGTCGATGGCGCAGATCGCGCAGGCGGGTCTGGTGATGTATCCGCAGTCGCAGCTGCCGGCGTTCTACGCCGACATCCTCGATGCCATGCGCAAGGGCGGCCATGACGCCCATGTGGCGCAGGAGGCCAACCGCACGCTCACCGTGCTGGCCTGCGTGGCCGGCGGCTGTGGGGTGGCGCTGCTGCCCAGCTGGATCCGGTCGATGGATTTCCGGGGCGTGCGCTTTTGCGAAGTGCGCGATGGCGAGCGCCTGCCCAGCTTCGACCTGAGCGCCATCTGGCCGGCCCGCTCGGTGCCGACGCTGGCGGACCTGTTCGCCAATCTGGACCTGGGCGGCGACTGAGCGTTCAATCCGTCCGACGCACACTTAAGCCACGCTTAAGACGGCGTTTTCGCCGGAACCGCGGCGCCCCTGACGTTCTAAACAGAAACAACGTCAGAGGGGCGGTTCATGGATCTGGACTGGCAGCAGCAGTTGTGGCAAAGCGCGCTGTGGATGGCGCGCGCATTCGGCATCAGCGCCGTGGCGTTGGCGCTGGTCGCGTTCGCGCTGTCGCGCGGGACCGGCTGGGGGCGCAAGTTCTGGCGCCTGGCCTGGCCCTACCTGACGCCGCGCCGCAGTTGGCGCCCGCTGCTGACGCTGGCCGCGCTGCTGTTCCTGGCGATGTTCGCGGTCCGCATGACGGTGCTGTTCTCGTTCTGGTACAACGGCTTCTACAGCGCCCTGCAGGCGCTCGACGCGAACGCGTTCTGGCATTTCCTCGGCATTTTCGCGGTGCTGGCGACGGTGCACGTGGTGCGCACGCTGATCGACAGCTACGCCGGCCAGGCCTTCGACATCCATTGGCGCGTCTGGCTCAACGACCGCCTGACCGGCGACTGGCTCGACGCGCGCGCCTACTATCGCGGCCATTTCGTCGATGAGCCGGTGGACAACCCCGACCAGCGCATCGAACAGGACATCGCCGCGTTCGTGACCGGCTCGCGCACGCTGGCGATCGGCGCGCTCAGCGCCGTGGTGTCGCTGGTGGCGTTCACCGCCATCCTGTGGAACCTATCCGGCGCACTGGACGTGGCCGGCGTGGAGATTCCGCGCGCCATGGTCTTCATGGTGTACCTGTATGTCGTTGTCGCCACGCTGTTCGCCTTTCGCATCGGCCGGCCGTTGATTCTGCTGAACTTCCTGTCCGAACGCCTCACCGCCAACTTCCGCTATGCGCTGCTGCGCCTGCGCGAGAACGCCGAGAACGTCGCGTTCTATCAGGGCGAGGCGGTCGAGCGGCGCACGCTGTGGACGCGCTTTTCGGCCTATATCGCCAACCTGTGGGCGCGGGTCTACCGGGGGCTGAAGTTCGATGGCTTCAACCTGGTGGTGAGCCAGGTGGCGGTGGTGTTTCCGTTTCTGCTGCAGGCGCAGCGCTTTTTCAGCGGCGCGATCAAGCTGGGCGACGTGATGCAGACGTCGCAGGCGTTCGGGCAGGTGCAGGATTCGCTGTCATTTTTCCGCACCTCTTACGATGCCTTCGCGCAGTACCGCGCCACGCTCAACCGCCTGGCGGGCTTTCTCGACGCCAACGCGGCGGCGCGGGCGCTGCCGGCGATCGAGGCGCAACCCTTGCCCGACGCCTTGGAGATCGCCAGCCTGGAGGTGTCGCGTCCCGATGGCCACGTGCTGCTGCGGCATCTGGACTTGGCGTTGCGGCCGGGGCAGGCACTGCTGATCAAGGGGCCTTCCGGCAGCGGCAAGACCACGTTGCTGCGCGCCCTGGCGGGCCTGTGGCCCTATGCGCGGGGCGTGGTGCGGCGGCCGCAGGGCACGGCGGCGCTGTTCCTGTCGCAGCGTCCCTATCTGCCGCTGGGCACGCTGCGCGATGCCGTGGCCTACCCGGGACATGCCAGGGCCGACGACGATGCGCGCCTGGCGGCGGCGTTGCGCGCAGTGAACCTGGGCCACCTGGCCGGACGGCTTGAGCACGAGGCCGACTGGTCGCGCATCCTGTCCATCGGCGAACAGCAGCGCGTGGCGTTCGCGCGCGTGCTGTTCAACCGGCCCGCCATCGTATTCCTGGACGAGGCGACCTCGGCCACCGATGAAGGGCTGGAGCATATGCTCTACGGCCTGCTGCGCGAGCACTTGCCGCAGGCCATGCTGGTCAGCGTCGGCCATCGCAGCACGCTTGACGCCTTCCATACGCACCGGCTGGACCTGGATGGCGCGGGCGGCTGGGCGGTGGCCGCCATGGACGCGACGGACGTGATCGACCCGGCGCCGCCGCGCGGCCTGGCGGCGGCCTAGCGGCGTCCGTGTCGCCGCTGGCCGGGTGCGAGGCGCGGGCTCAGGTGCCGACCCGCAGCGGGCTGGTCAGCTTGCGCAGCGCTGCAATCACGCTTTGCGCGGTGATGCGGCCGGTCTTGGGATTGGCCGACGGGATGTTCTGGATCTCCATCGAGAACGAGGCCGAATCGGACACCACCTCGACGCGGTGCACGTTGCGCTCGAGCGACGGGTCGGCCCAGATCTCCAGGGTGGTGCGGTCCGGGCCGATGCCGGCCAGCGACACGCTCACGGCCACGTTCAGGTTGGCCGGAAAGCCCGCCGCCGCTTCGCGCGGCGAGCCGCGAAAGATCAGGCGCGGTTCGGTGATGCCGTCGATGTCGATGTTGTTGTCGGTCAGGTAGGGCGCGCCCAGCAGGCCGCGCACCGGCTTGCGCGTGATCATCGTCACCGAGTGGATCTCGCCCTCGGCGGCGGCGGTGATCGCGTCCAGGCCCAGGATGGCGCCGGAAGGCACCAGGATCTGGGCCTGGTGGCGGCGCGCCAGCTCGATCAGGTCGTCGTGGCGCAGCAGCGCGCCGGCGCTCAGCACCACCAGCTTCTTGCCGGCCTTGAGCACCGGCTCGGCCAGTTCGCGGAACACGGCGGCGGGGGCGCATTCGACGACGACGTCGCAATGCCCGGCAAGGTCGCCGAGGGTGGTGAACCGCGGGCTGGCGGTGCGCCACGCCACGGCGGGCGCGGCGCGGGGATCGCGCACCGCCACGGCGGCCAACGTCAGCCCGGGCAGGCCGGCATCCAGGGATTGCGCCACGGCCTGGCCGATGGCGCCGAAGCCGGCGATGCCGACACGGTAGCTATTCATGAGGAATCCGGAAGACAAGGGATCGCGGCGCGCCGCGAGGTTGGCAGGCCGGCCGGCGGCGGCAGGGCCGGCCAGGGTCGGCGGTCACTGTAGCGAGGGGGCGGGCGGGCGTCAATTGGCGCGGGCCGCCGCGCGCAGCACCGGCCGCGCCCGGCGCGTGGCCCACACCAGCAGCAGCGCCGCCAGCAGCGAGGCCACGCCGGCGCCGGCCATGGCGGCGTGGAAGCCGTCGGCCAGCGCGGCGGCGAACAACGCCGCCACGCCGTCGGGTTGCGCCGGCAGCACGTGCCGGGTCACCGCGACGCGCGCCACCGCCTGCGCATCCGCCTGGCCCAACCGCGTCAGCGCCGCGGCCAGGTGGTCGACGGCGCGGCTGCTCATCAGCGCGCCCAACAGCGCGATGCCGATAGTCATGCCGGTCTGGCGCAGCGCGTTCATGGTGGCCGAAGCCATGCCCGAGCGCTCGCGCGGCACGGTCGCCATCACCGCCATGCTGGTGGCCGGCACCGCCAGCCCCATGCCCAGGCCCAGCAGCACCATCAGCGATCCGGACAGGGCATAGGGCGTGTGCGCATCGAAGCTCAGCATGCCCAGCATGGCCACGCCGACCATGCCGTAGCCGGCGATCATCAGCCGCGGCAGGCCGAAGCGCGGGTTCAGGCGGCCGAACACCGTCGACACGACGCCGGTGGCCACGAATTGCGGCGCCAGTTGCCAGCCGGCTTCCAGCGGCGACAGACCGCGCACGTGCTGCAGGTAGAGCGAGAAGAAGAACAGGCTGCTGTAGGCGCCGAAGCCCATCACGAACGAAGCGAAGTTGGTGCTGGCGAAGCCCGGGTCGCGGAACAGGCCCAGCGGCAGGATAGGGCGCGCCACGGTGCGCTCGACCCACAGGAAGGCGAGCAGCCCGATGGCGGCCACGGCCAGCGCGGCGAGGGTGGCCGGCGCGTGCCAGCCATGCTCGCCGGCGGTGATCAGGCCATAAGTCAGCGCGCCCAGCCAGATCACGCTCAGGGCCTGGCCGGCCGGATCGAACGCCGCATGTTCGGGATGCGCGCTTTCCTGGATGCCCCAGGCGCCCAGCGCGAGCGCCAGCGCCCCCACCGGCAGGTTGATCAGGAAAATGCTCTGCCAGCTGAAGTGCGCCACCAGCAAGCCCCCCAGCATCGGCCCCACGATCAGCGAGATGGCATTGCACGAGGCCCACAGGCCGATGGCGCGGGCGCGCTCGGCCGGATCGGGAAAGGCCTGCGTCAGCAACGACATGGCGCCGGGGATCAGCAGCGCGCCAGCCACGCCCTGCACCGCGCGGCCGGCCAGCAGCAGCGGCAGGTTGTCGGCCAGCCCGCAGAAGGCCGACCCCAGCGTGAACAGCGCCACGCCCGCGAGCCACGAGCGCTTGCGGCCATAGCGGTCCCCCAGCGGCCCGGCCGAGAGCATGAAGGCCGACAGGAACAACGCGTAGGCGTCCACCACCCATTGCAGGCCGGCCATGTCGATGCGCAGCGCCGCCTGCATGGTGGGCAGGGCGACGTTGACGATGCTGATATCCAGGATGGTGATGAAGCTGCCCAGGTTGACGGCGAACACCAGGGCGCGGCGGCGGGAGGCATGCATGCGAAAGGGCCGGGAAGCAAATGTGAAACCGTATTCTAGTAATCGACTGACCGTCGGTCAATATATAAAAAGACGCATTCCCAATGGCTTCCGGACGCCGCGCCGGGCGCCTCCTCTACACTGGGAATCATTGAGAATGATGGAACCCCCGCTCGCGATGGCCCCCGTTTCCGCCAAGTCCGCCGCCCGATCCTCAGCCCGGCCCGACCCGCAGGCCTGCGCCGCCCCGCCACCGCGTACCAAGCCGGCGCCGGTGCGCCTGGACGAACTCATGGCCGCCGCCGAAGACCTGTTCGTGCGCCAGGGCGTCGAAGCCACCACCATCGACCAGATCGTGGCGCAGGCCGGCGTGGCCAAGGGCACCTTCTATCACTACTTCTCGTCCAAGGCGGAGGTGCTGGCGGCGCTGCGCGCCAAGTTCTCGCAGGGCTTCCTGGACCGCATCGACGCGGCCATGGCGGCCTGCGCGCCGGACGACGGCGTGGCGCGGCTGAGGGCCTGGACGCATGCCGGCGTGCAGGCTTATTTCGACGGTTATGCGCTGCACGATGTGGTGTTCCACGACGTCAACCACCCCCATCGCGGCGCCGCCGAGCGCGCGGCGGTGCTGGCACAGGCCGAGGCGATGTTGCGCGCCGGCCAGCAGGCCGGCTGCTGGCAACTGGCGCAGCCGGCGTTGACCGCGATCCTGCTGTACCACGGCATGCACGGCGCGGTCGATGACGCCATCGCGCGCGGCGCGGCCGACGCCGACGCGCTGGCCGCCAGCCTGATCCCGCCGTTCCTGCGCTTGGTGGGCGCGCCCGGCGCGGCCTGATTCCCAGTTTCTCGATGAGCGGGCCCGGCGCGCCCGGCCGGCCTACTTCAGGATGCGCGCATCCATGCTGTTGTCGGCCAGCGCCTGCGCCTGGGCCTGGGTCATGCCCAGGTGCTCGTACAGCGCGTGGAAGTTCTCGGTGACGTAGCCGCCGAAATAGGCCGGGTCGTCGGAATTGACCGTGACCTTCACGCCGGCGTCCAGCAGCGACAGAATGTTGTGCTGCGACATGTGCTCGAATACCCGCAGGCGCGTGTTCGACAGCGGACAGACGGTCAACGGGATCTGCTCATCGATCAGGCGCGCCATCAGGCGCGGGTCCTCGGCGGCGCGCACGCCGTGGTCGATGCGCCGCACCTTGAGCAGGTCCAGCGCTTCCCAGATGTACTCGGGCGGGCCTTCCTCGCCGGCATGGGCCACGGCCGGCAGGCCCTCGGCGCGGGCGCGGTCGAAGACGCGCTGGAACAGGCGCGGCGGAAAGCCTTTTTCGCTGCTGTCCAGGCCGACGGCGATGAAGGCGTCGCGGTAGGGCAGCGCCTCGTCCAGCGTGCGCATGGCCTGTTCCTCGGGCAGATGGCGCAGGAAGCTGAGGATCAGGCCGCTGCTGATGCCGAGCTTCTCGCGGCCGTCCGCCAGCGCCTGGCTGATGCCGTCCAGCACCACCTTGAACGGCACGCCGCGGTCGGTGTGGGTCTGGGGATCGAAAAACGGCTCGGTGTGCACCACGTTCTGCTCGTGGCATTTGACCAGGTAGTCCCAGGTCAGGTCGTAGAAGTCCTGCTCGGTGCGCAGCACGTCGGCGCCGCGGTAGTACAGGTCGAGGAATTCCTGCAGGTTGCTGTAGTCGTAGGCGGCGCGCAGGGCATCCATGTCGGGCCACGGCAGCGCCACGCCGTTGCGGTGGGCCAGCCGGAACAGCAGCTCGGGTTCGAGCGTGCCTTCCAGGTGCAGGTGCAGTTCCGCCTTGGGCAAGGTGTTGAGCCAGTCGTACATGGGCGCTCCTAAGTAGGGGTATTGATGGCCTGCGCCAGCCTGGCGGCGAATGCCCGGCGGCCTCCACAGGCTGGGTCCGGCCGTCAGCATTCCGCGGCCGAATGCCTGCGGCAGGGCGCCGATCATATCCGGAATCGGCGGACCCTCGCGTCGCCGTGGCATTTCCCGTTCACCACGGAAGCGGCTGCCTTTGCCGGTGCCGGATGCGGCATTTTCCTCTGAAGGGCGCCATGGCGGGCGCGGCAGCGGCGATGCGCCGATTATTGTCCCGCGCCGGGCCCTTGGCAACGCGCATCGGGGTTTCGGTATAGTTCGTCGCCAGGGAGGCGGGCGTGCGATGCGCATGAGGACAACACAGCAGGGCGGGGGGGCGGTGGCCGCGCGACGGTGGGCATTGGCGGGGCTGCTGCTGGCGGCGCTGGCCGGCTGCGGCGTGTCCACCGTGGACGAGGTGCGCGTGACCTGGCCGCCGTTCAAGGACGGCACGGCGCTGGTGCTGCCATCCGATCCGGCGCAATGCCCGGACCTGGCCGGCACCTATCGCGTCGCCGGCCAGGCGCGCGCGGGCGAGGCCGCCGCCGGCGTGGCTGATCTGCGCCGCTTCCTGGCCTACACCCTGGACCTGCCGGACCTGCGGGATACGGCGCAACTTGCCTGGCGCCCCACGCCGGCCGCCCGCGTCACCTTCAAGGCCGCGCCGCAGGGTTGGCAGGTCCTGGCCGATGACGGACAGGGCGGCCGCTTTACCGGCCTGTTGCCGCTGCGCGACGTCACGGCCGGCTCGGTCCGTCCAGCGCATGGACCGCTGGCCGACATCCAGCACTTCGGCGGCTGCACCCAGGGCCGCTATTGGATCAGCGCCCGGCGTGACTGGCGCCAGTACGAATCCATGGGCGTGTTCCGCACCGTGGCGCTGCTGCGGCCCCAGGCGGGCGGGCTGCTGGTGAGCGTGCAGCGCGAGTCGCACAGCATCGGTCTGCTGCCATGGTATTCGTCGGATGAAACGCGGTCGCAGTTCTGGTTCGGGCCGGCCGGGCCATGACGGCCGTTGCCGCGGTGCCCGCCCGTTTCGTCTCCGGGCCGTTGCGAAGCCATGTGCTTGAAATGGTGTTGACGGGCTGGGCCAGCATGCTGGCCGTGTTCGCCGTCGAATTCCTGACGCTGCTTTACCTGGGCACGCTGCGCGACGAGGCCGTGCTGGCGGCGGTGGGATTCGGTTCAATGGCGCTCTTCACGGTCACGTCGATCTGCATCGGCGTGACCGTCGGCGGCGCGGCGCAGGTGTCACGTGCGCTGGGGCAGGGGGATGCGCCGCGCGCACGGCGGCTGGCGGCGGCCTCGCTGCTCCTGATGATGGCGGCCGCGTTGTTGTCCGCCGCGGGGTTCCTGCTGGCGATCGGGCCGTTCACCCGGATGATTGGGTTGGCGCCGGACGTGCGGGCGCTGGTGCTGTCCTATGT
>LXNH01000116.1_pt1 | contig 17867 bp, 17 predicted proteins | sample 809111 | NCBI WGS metagenome assembly LXNH01 (sample SAMN04870528, study PRJNA318959) | seawater metagenome | biome: 00002010; material: water; isolation source: marine seawater | place: Greece: Milos, Mediterranean Sea | collected 2013-05-29 | depth 5-7 m
CTGGCCGCTGGCACGCCGTTGCACGCCGCCCATGTGGCGCTGCTGGCCTCCCAAGGCCTGGCCAGCGTGCCGGTGTATGGCCGCCTGCGGGTCGGCATTCTGACCACTGGCGACGAACTTGTCGCCCCGGGCGGCCCGCGCGAGCCGGCGCAGATCTACAACTCGAACGGCCCGATGCTGGCCGCGCTGGTGCGCGGCATGGGCGCCGAACCCGCCCTGGTGCTGCATGCGCGCGACACCGAGGACGACCTGCGCGGCGCCTTCAAGGCGCTGTTGGCCGAATGCGACCTGGTACTGAGCGTGGGCGGCGTGTCGGTCGGCGAGCGCGACCTGGTCAAGCCGGCGCTGGCCGCGCTCGGCGGCGAGCTGTCGTTGTGGAAGGTGCGCATGAAACCGGGCAAGCCGGTGGCGCTGGCGATGATCGGCGACAAACCGGTGGTGAGCCTGCCGGGCAATCCGGTCTCGGCCTATGCGGTGTTCGCCATGCTGGTGTCGCCGCTGGTGCGCCGCATGCAGGGCCGCGCCGAGCTGTTCCCGCCGATCAGCCGGCTGCCGCTGCGCACCGAGCATCCGCGCCAGGACAGCCGCGAGGAATTCCTGCGCGTGCAGCGCCGCGCCGCCGATGACGGCAACGCCGAACTGGTGCCGTACGGCCACCAGGGTTCCGGGGTGATCAGTTCATTGCCGTGGTCGACCGGGCTGGCGCGCCTGCCCGCGGGCGTGCAGGTGCAGGACGGCGACCGCGTGCCCTACTACGACCTGCGTCACTGGCTGGCGTAGCGCTCGGCGGCCGCCAGTTCCTCGGGCGTGTTCAGGTTCATGAATGCGCCGGGCGTGTCATCGAACGGCGCGCCCACGCCTCCCACGCGTGACTGCCACAGGCCGACCTTGCGTTCGCCGGCCGCGAGATAGTCGCGCAGCGTCGGCAGCAGCGAGGTGCGCAACGCCATGCAGGCCGGATGGCGCTGGCCGCCAGCCATCGCATAGGCCAGGGGCGCGCCCGCCGCTTGCGCCGCCGCGATCAGGCGTTGGGCCAGGTCGGTAGGCAGGAACGGGGTGTCGCACGGCGTCACCACGAGCCATGCGCATGACGCGGCGGCAGCCAGGCCGGCGGCAAGGCCGGCCAGCGGCCCCTGCCACGCGCCCAGCGCATCGGTATCGTCGGCCACCACCCGGCCATAGCGGGCGTAGCGGTCGGCATTGCGATTGGCGCTGACGATGAGCGTCCCGACCTGCGGCGCCAGGCGCCGCGCCACGTGCGCCACCAGCGGTTCGCCGCGCAGCGTGGCCAGTCCCTTGTCGTTGCCCTGCATGCGCGAACCCTGGCCGCCGGCCAGGATCAGGCCGGCCACCTGTTGCCGGTCGAGCGCGGGGAACGTCTCAGCCACCGATGTAGCTCATCTCGACTTTGCGCGCGGGGTCGGCCATGTTGCGGCCGCGCTGCTCGGAATAGTTGTCGCCGCGGACGGCCCAGATGCCCGTGAGGATGGCGGCCAGCTCGTCGTCGCTGGCGCCGTCGCGCAGCGGCGCGCGCAGGTCGTGGCCTTCGTGCCCGAACAGGCACAGGAACAGCTTGCCTTCCGGCGACAGGCGCGCGCGCGTACAACCGCCGCAGAAGGCCTGGGTGACGCTGGAGATGACGCCGATCTCGCCGGCGCCGTCGCGATAGCGCCAGCGTTCGGCGACGCGGCCCATGCCATCGGCGGCTATCGGTTCGAGCGGGTAGACCTCGCCGATGCGCGCCAGCACTTGCGCGCTGGGCACCACTTCGGTCAGGTTCCAGCCGTTGGTGTTGCCCACATCCATGTATTCGATAAAGCGCAGGATGTGGCCGCTGCCGCGAAAGCGCTCGGCCATCGGCAGGATCTGCGCGTCGTTCAGGCCGCGCCGCACCACCATGTTCACTTTTACCGGCGCCAGCCCGGCCGCGGCGGCGGCATCGACGCCACGCAGCACGTCGTCGGGGGTGAAGCCGCTGTCGCTCATGTCCTGGAACATGGCCGCATCCAGCGCGTCCAGGCTGACCGTGACCCGGTTCAGCCCCGCTTCCTTGAGCACCGCGGCCTTGCGTTCGAGCAGGCTGCCATTGGTGGTGAGCGTCAGCTCGAGCGGCCGGCCGGCGGGCGTGCGCAGCTGCGACAGCAGGCCGACCAGGTTTTCCACATGCTTGCGCAGCAACGGTTCGCCGCCCGTCAGGCGGATCTTCTCGACGCCCAGGCGGGTGAAGACACCGGCCAGGCGCGCAATCTCTTCGAACGACAGCAGGTCCGAGTGGCGCATGAAGACGTAGTCGGTGTCGAACACCTCGCGCGGCATGCAGTAGGTACAGCGGAAATTGCAGCGGTCCGTGACCGAGATGCGCAGGTCGCGCAGCGGGCGCGCGCGCCGGTCGAGCGCGGGCTGGCCCGCGGCCGGCGGCGCGACGGGCGCCGGCCGTTCGGTGCGGCGATCGGCAAGGAGGATCACTTTGCTCATGGGAACATCATAGCCCGGCGCCCGCGGCGGCGCGCTCAGGCGAAAGCCTCTTCCAGGGTCTGCAGCCGACCGGTGTCGCGGGCGTCGTAGCCGACCAATTGGCCGACATAACCGACGTAGTCGGGGCTGCGCATGATGGACAGCAGGTCCTGCATGGCGGGGGTTTCCAGCGCGCCCTTGCGGATGGCGAAGAAATAGCGCTCGCGCACCAGCGGAATGAAGTCCAGGCCGAAACGGCAGGCGGCGGTCTCCACGCCAACGCCCGTGTCGGCCATGCCGCTGGCGATGTGCGCGGCGATCGCCATGTGAGTGAATTCGTTGGTTTCATAACCCTGCACCTCGCTGATCGAAACCCCGGCGCGCTGCAGCATCAGGCTGACCAGGTAGCGGGTGCTGGAGCCGATCTGGCGGTTGACGAAGCGCACGTCCTGGCGTGCCAGATCGGCCATGCCGGCGATGCGCTTGGGGTTACCGGCCATGACGAACAGTCCGGTATTGCGCACCGCCAGGTGGATCAGCAGGTATTCGTCGGCGTGCAGCCACTGTGCGTAGCGGTCCATGATGGGCGCCTCGAAGTCGCCCAGCGGCACCTGGAAGCCGGCCAGGTCGCACTCGTGCCGTTCAAGCGAGGCCAACGCCTCGATCGCGGTGCGGTAGCGCAGTTCCAGCCCGGGCTTGCGCCCGCCCATGTGTTCCATCAGGGACTCGACCGCGAAACCGTGGCTGGCGTGCAGCCGCAGATGGGGGCCGTTTTCGGGCAGCAGCCGCGCCAATTCCTCCTGCAGTTCGGACGCCATGCTGTCGAGCGTGGGCATCAGCCGCGCCTCGATGCGGCGGTTGGCCCACAGCAGGCGCTGCGCGAACGGCGACAGCTGCGTGCCCTGGCGGCGGTTGGTGATCAGCAATTGGGTGCCGAAGATGCCTTCGAACCGCCGCAGCACGCCCCAGGCGTGGCGGTATGACAGATCGCAGGCGCGACAGGCGCCAGCGATATTGCCGGTGGCATCAATGGCGGCCAGCAGCGCCAGCATGTCCTGCAGCGGCACCGGCGCCCCGTCGTCTCCACCCAACGTCCATTGCGGCCGCAGACCGAGTCGGAACTTATATGTCATTTATTTCTTATTGAAGGCGATTAATTACCTGTTTAGAGTACACAAATAACGCAGGGCGCAGGAAATTAATATGTTTTTCCTTTCATATAAATCAACCTGACGCCCCATCGCAACAGAACCCCCTCCCTACGGGGTCCCAGCACTACTGGAGGAGACCGCCATGCGTCAGCGCGAGGCAAAATCCGATCTGGCTTCCACCGGCGGCGCCCGTGGCGGCGCCATGGCCCTGGACGCCGCCCAGGCGTCCGCCCGCCCCGCGGTGGCGGTTACCGCCCGCATCCTGGCCCGCCTGCAAGACCAGCCCGGCCCCCTGCTGCCGGTGCTGCATGCGGTGCAGCATGAACTGGGCTGTATTCCGGCCGAGGCGGTGCAGACCATCGCCGAGGCCCTGAACCTGTCCCGCGCCGAGGTCCACGGCGTTATCACCTTCTATCCGCATTTCCGCAGCGAACCCGCCGGCCGTCATACCCTGGAAGTGTGCCGCGCCGAATCCTGCCAGGCGATGGGCGGCGAACAACTGGCCGACCACGCGCGCCAGGCGCTGGGCTGTGATTTCCACGCCAGCACGCGCGATGGCGACTTCACGCTGGAGCCGGTGTACTGCCTGGGCCTGTGCGCCCAGTCGCCGGCGGTGATGCTGGATGGCCAGCCGCATGCCCGCGTCACGCCGGCCAAGCTCGACCGCCTGCTGCATCGCGTCCGGGAGGCCGGCCAATGACCGCCCCTACCCTGATCTACGTGCCGCGCGACGCCGCGGCGCTGGCCATGGACGCCGATGCCGTGGCCGCCGCCATCGAGCTGGCCGCCGATGAACGCGGCCTGGCCGTGCAGGTGGTGCGCAACGGTTCGCGCGGCCTGCTGTGGCTGGAACCGCTGGTGGAGATCGCCACGCCCGAAGGCCGCCTGGCCTACGGTCCGGTGCAGCCCGAGGACGTGCCGGCGCTGTTCGACGCCGGCTGGCTCGGCGGCGGCGACCACCCGCTGCGCCAGGGCCTGACCGAGGAAATCCCCTATCTCAAGCAGCAGGAACGCCTGACCTTCGCCCGCGTCGGCGTGATCGATCCGCTGTCGCTGCAGGACTACGCCGCGCACGGCGGCCTGCAGGGCCTGAAGCGCGCGCTGGCCATGGAGCCGGCCGCCATTGTCCAGGAGATGATCAGCTCGGGCCTGCGCGGGCGCGGCGGCGCGGCCTTCCCCACCGGCATCAAGTGGCAGACCGTGCTGGGCTCGCCGGCCGACCGCAAATACATCGTCTGCAACGCCGACGAGGGCGATTCAGGCACCTTCGCCGACCGCCTGCTGATGGAAGGCGACCCCTACGTGCTGATCGAGGGCATGACCATCGCCGGCCTGGCGGTGGGCGCGACCTACGGCTATATCTACGTGCGCTCCGAGTACCCGCACGCCATCGCCACGCTCGAAGCCGCCATCGAACGCGCGCGCAGTGTCGGCTGGCTGGGCGACGACGTGCACGGCAGCGGCCGCCGCTTCGACCTGGAAGTGCGCAAGGGCGCCGGCGCCTATATCTGTGGCGAGGAAACCTCGCTGCTCGAAAGCATCGAGGGCAAGCGCGGCGTGGTGCGCGCCAAGCCGCCGCTGCCGGCAATCTCGGGCCTGTTCGGCAAGCCCACCGTGATCAACAACGTGATCTCGCTGGCCTCCGTGCCGATCATCCTGGCCAAGGGCGCGGCCTATTACCGCGACTATGGCGTGGGCCGCTCGCACGGCACGCTGCCGTTCCAGCTGGCCGGCAACCTCAAGCGGGGCGGGCTGGTGGAAAAAGCCTTCGGCCTGAGCCTGCGCGACCTGCTGTACACCTTCGGCGGCGGCAGCGCCTCGGGCCGGCCGCTGCGCGCGGTGCAGGTCGGCGGCCCGCTCGGCGCCTACCTGCCGGAATCGCAGTGGGACGTGCCGCTGGACTACGAGGCCTATGTGCAGATCTCGGCCATGATCGGCCACGGCGGCCTGGTGGCGTTCGACGACAGCGTCGACATGGCGCGCATGGCGCGCTATGCCATGGAATTCTGCGCCATCGAGTCCTGTGGCAAGTGCACGCCCTGTCGCATCGGTTCGACCCGCGGCGTGGAAACCATCGACAAGATCGCCGCCGGCGGCCCGGGACGCGAACAGCAGGTGCATCTGCTGCGCGACCTGTGCGACACCATGCTGGGCGGATCGCTGTGCGCGCTGGGGGGCATGGCGCCCTACCCGGTGCTGTCGGCGCTGAACCACTTCCCGCAGGACTTCGGCATCGAGTCCTCGCAATCCGCCGCCCACCCCGCCTGAATCCGAGACCGCCATGCTAGAAACCGTCATCAAGCGCGACCGCGATCTGGGCACCCCGGCGCGGGTGTCCGAAAAAACCGTCACCCTGACCATCGACGGCCAGGAGATCACCGTGGCCGAGGGCACCTCGCTGATGCGCGCGGCCGCCGAGGCCGGCATCAACATCCCCAAGCTGTGCGCCACCGACAGCCTGGAGCCGTTCGGCTCGTGCCGCCTGTGCCTGGTGCAGATCGAGGGCCGCCGCGGCTATCCCGCCTCGTGCACCACGCCGGCCGAGAACGGCATGGTGGTCTTTACCGAAACGCCCAAGCTGCACGACCTGCGGCGCGGCGTGATGGAGCTGTACATCTCCGACCACCCGCTGGACTGCCTGACCTGTCCGGCCAATGGCGACTGCGAGTTGCAGGACATGGCCGGCGTGGTGGGCCTGCGCAACGTGCGCTACGGCTACGACGGCGCCAACCACCTCAAGAGCGAAAAAGACGAATCCAACCCGTACTTCACCTATGACCCGTCCAAGTGCATCGTCTGCAACCGCTGCGTGCGCGCCTGCGAGGAAACCCAGGGCACCTTCGCGCTGACCATTTCCGGCAAGGGCTTCGAGTCGCGCGTGTCGCCGGGGCAGGACCAGCCGTTCCTGGACAGCGAATGCGTGTCCTGCGGCGCCTGCGTGCAGGCCTGTCCGACCTCCACCCTGCAGGAAAAGACCGTCATCATGATGGGCCAGGCCGAGCATTCGGTGGTCACCACCTGTGCCTATTGCGGCGTGGGCTGCGGCTTCAAGGCCGAGATGAAGGGCCAGGAAGTGGTGCGCATGGTGCCGTGGAAGGACGGCCAGGCCAACCGCGGCCACTCCTGCGTCAAGGGCCGTTTCGCCTGGGGCTACGCGACCCACAAGGAACGCGTGCTCAAGCCGATGATCCGCAAGCACATCACCGACTCCTGGAAGGAAGTGTCGTGGGAAGAGGCGATCGACTATGCCGCCTCGGAATTCCGCCGCATCCAGGGCCAGTACGGCCGCGACGCGGTCGGCGGCATCACCTCGTCGCGCTGCACCAACGAAGAAACCTGGCTGGTGCAGAAGCTGGTGCGCGCCGCCTTCGGCACCAACAACGTCGACACCTGCGCCCGCGTCTGCCATTCGCCCACCGGCTACGGCCTGAAGCAGACCCTCGGTGAATCCGCCGGCACCCAGACCTTCGACTCGGTGATGCACACCGACGTGGTGATCGTCATGGGCGCCAACCCGTCCAGCGGCCACCCGGTGTTCGCCTCGCGCCTGAAGCGCCGCCTGCGCCAGGGCGCGCGGCTGATCGTGATCGACCCGCGCCGCATCGAACTGGTGAGCTCGCCGCACATCAAGGCCGACTTCCACCTGCAGGTGCGGCCCGGCACCAACACCGCGCTGCTGTCGTCAATGGCCCACGTGATCGCCACCGAAGGCCTGATCGACGAGGCCTATGTGGCCGAGCGCTGCGAGGCCAAGGCCTTCCAGGAATGGCGCGACTTCGTGTCGCTGCCCGAGAACTCGCCCGAGGCCATGGCCGAGATCACCGGCGTGCCAGCCCAGGCGGTGCGCGGCGCGGCGCGCCTGTTCGCCACTGGCGGCAACGGCTCGATCTACTACGGCCTGGGCGTGACCGAGCACAGCCAGGGCTCGACTACCGTGATGGCGATCGCCAACCTGGCCATGGCCACCGGCAACGTCGGCCGCGAAGGCGTGGGCGTGAACCCGCTGCGCGGCCAGAACAACGTGCAGGGTTCGTGCGACATGGGCTCGTTCCCGCACGAACTGCCGGGGTACCGCCACATCTCCGACGACTCGGTGCGGGCGCAGTTCGAGCGGGACTGGGGCGTGACGCTGCAACCCGAACCCGGCCTGCGCATTCCCAACATGTTCGAGGCCGCGCTGGGCGGCACCTTCAAGGGCCTGTACTGCCAGGGCGAGGACATCGTGCAGTCCGATCCCAACACGCAGCACGTGGCGGCCTCGCTGGCGGCCATGGAATGCATCGTGGTGCAGGATCTGTTCCTGAACGAGACCGCCAAGTACGCGCATGTGTTCCTGCCGGGTTCGTCGTTCCTGGAAAAGGACGGCACCTTCACCAACGCCGAGCGCCGCATCTCGCGCGTGCGCAAGGTGATGGAACCGAAGAACGGCAAGTCCGACTGGGAAGTGACCGTGGCGCTGTCCAACGCGCTGGGCTACCCCATGAACTACCGCCATCCGCGCGAGATCATGGAAGAAATCGCGCGCCTGACGCCGACCTTCAGCGGCGTCAGCTACGACAAGCTGGACAAGCTCGGCAGCCTGCAATGGCCCTGCAACGACGACGCGCCCGAGGGCACGCCGATCATGCACATCGACAGCTTCGTGCGCGGCAAGGGCAAGTTCATGATCACCAAGTATGTGCCGACCGACGAACGCAGCACGCGCCGCTTCCCGCTGTTGCTGACCACCGGCCGCATCCTGTCGCAATACAACGTGGGCGCGCAGACCCGCCGCACACCCAACGTCATGTGGCATAGCGAGGATGTGCTGGAGATCCATCCGCAGGATGCCGAGGACCGCGGCGTCAATGAAGGCGATTGGGTCGGCATCCAGAGCCGCGCGGGCGAAACGGTGCTGCGCGCGACCCTGACCGACCGGGTGCAGCCGGGCGTGGTATATACCACCTTCCACTTCCCGGAGTCCGGCGCCAACGTCGTCACCACCGACAGTTCCGACTGGGCCACCAACTGCCCCGAGTACAAGGTCACGGCCGTGCAGGTCACGCGCGTGTCCCAGCCGTCGGAATGGCAACGGCAATGGTCGCGCTTCGCGGACATCCAGCAGAAGCTGCTGCGTGAACGCTCGCGCGAAAGCGAAGCCGTGACCTCGGGGAAATAACCCCGACAGCCGAGCCCGCCATGGACCACAGCACCCCTCCCCCGCCCTCCCGCCCCGACTACGCGGCGGCCCAGGTGACCCGTGTGCGGGCCGGCGCCATCGTGCCCGGCGCCGAAGCCGATCGCCTGGCCGAGGAAACGCCGGTGGCGCTGGAGTTCAACGGCATCAGCCACGCCACCATGCTGGCCACGCCCGCCGACCTGGAGGACTTCGCCGTCGGCTTTTCGCTGTCCGAAGGCATCATCGACCGCCTCGCCGACGTGCGCGGCATCGATGTGCTGCCGCAATGCGACGGCATCGTGGTGCAGATCGAGATTTCCAGCGCCTGCGAGGCGCGCCTGAAATCGCGCCGCCGCGCCATGGCCGGACGCACCGGCTGCGGACTGTGCGGCGTGGAGACGCTGCCCGAGGTGCTGCGGCCGGTGGCGCCCGTACCGGCCGGCGCGCCGCTGCCGGTAGGCGCGGTGCTGCGGGCGATGCGCGCCATGCGCGCACGCCAGGCGCTGCATGACCTGACGGGCGCCACCCACGCCGCCGGCTGGGCCGACGCCAGCGGCGCGGTGGCCCTGGTGCGCGAGGACGTGGGCCGCCACAACGCGCTCGACAAGCTGATCGGCGCACTGGCGCGCCAGGCCTTGCCCGCCACGGGCGGCATGGCGCTGGTGTCGAGCCGCGCCAGTTTCGAGATGGTGCAGAAAACCGCCGCCGCCGGCGTCGGTGTGCTGGCGGCAGTCTCGGCGCCGACCGCGCTGGCCGTGCGCCTGGCCGACAGCGCCGGCATCGCGCTGCTGGGTTTTCTGCGCGACGATGACGCCACCCTGTATTCCCACCCTGAACGCATCACCTCCTAGACCGGACCCGACACACGCATGGAAATCGGCAATCTGATCCGCATGGCCAACCGCATCGGCCAATTCTTCGAAGCCATGCCGGTAAGGCCGGAAGCGATCGAAGGCGTGGCCAACCATATTCATAAATTCTGGGAGCCCCGCATGCGCAACGAGCTGCTGGACTTCCTGGCGCGCCAGCCCGATGGCGACGCCGGCCAGGAACAATTGCATCCGCTGGTGCTGGAGGCCGTCACGCAAAACCGCGAACGGCTGACGCCGCGGGCCCGCGTGCCCTGACCGGCCGCCACGCCCGCGCCGATCCGCGAGCCGGCAACGGCACGCGGGCGCAGCAAGCTTTACCGCAGCAAAGGGTTCAACAAGAGACGGCGGGACTGGATTTCTCCAGCCAACGCACGCTATAAAGCCGCACCCCGAGGAGACCTCATGGAAAGCACTGCAACGCTAGACCTGCCCGGCGCCAAGCCTGGCTTCCTGGACAAGGAACGCACCATCGCCGGGCCGGGTTTTTCCCGCTGGCTGGTACCCCCGGCCGCCCTGGCCATCCACCTGTGCATCGGCATGGCCTATGGCTTCTCGGTGTTCTGGCTGCCGTTGTCCAAGGCCATCGGCGGCGCCAAGCCGCTGGCCTGCCCGGCCGACATGAGCCTGGCCGCCGAGCTGTTCACCACCAGTTGCGACTGGAAGATCTCCACCATGGGGTGGATGTACACGCTGTTCTTCGTGCTGCTGGGCTGCTCGGCGGCGCTGTGGGGCGGCTGGCTGGAACGCGCCGGTCCGCGCAAGGCCGGCGTGGTGTCGGCATTGTGCTGGTGCGGCGGCCTGGTGATCTCGGCCTTCGGCGTCTACCTGCACCAGATGTGGATGCTGTGGCTGGGCTCCGGCGTCATCGGCGGCATCGGCCTGGGCCTGGGCTACATCTCGCCGGTCAGCACGCTGATCAAATGGTTCCCCGACCGCCGCGGCATGGCGACCGGCATGGCCATCATGGGCTTCGGCGGCGGCGCCATGATCGGCGCGCCGCTGGCCGACCTGCTGATGCGCCACTTCGCCACGCCCACCTCGCCAGGCGTGTGGCAGACCTTCCTGAGCATGGCGCTGGTGTACTTCATCTTCATGATGTCGGGCGCGCTCGGCTATCGCGTGCCGCCCACCGGCTGGAAGCCGGAAGGCTGGACCGCGCCGGCCAAGCATGCCAACAACGTCATGATCACCAAGGGCCACGTGCATGTGAAACGGGTCTGGGGCGTGCCGCAGTTCTGGCTGGTGTGGCTGGTGCTGTGCCTGAACGTGACCGCCGGCATCGGCATCCTGGGCATGGCCTCGCCGCTGCTGCAAGAGGTGTTCGGCGGCGGTCTGATCAACAAGCCGGAGCTGGGCTACGGCCAGCTCGACAAAGACCAGTTGGCCGCCATCGCCGCCATCGCCGCGGGCTTCACCGGGCTGCTCAGCCTGTTCAACATCGGCGGCCGCTTCTTCTGGGCCAGCCTGTCGGACAAGCTCGGCCGCAAGATGACCTACCTGATCTTCTTCGTGCTCGGCTTCGTGCTGTACGCCGCCATTCCCTGGACTGCGCACATGGGCGCGCTGGCGCTGTTCGTGGCGGCCTTCTGCGTCATCCTGTCGATGTATGGCGGCGGCTTCGCCACGGTGCCGGCCTACCTGGCGGACCTGTTCGGCACGCAGATGGTCGGCGCCATCCATGGCCGCCTGCTGACGGCGTGGTCGGCGGCCGGCATCTTCGGCCCGGTGCTGGTCAACTACATCCGCGAATACCAGTTGTCCATGGGCGTGCCGCGGGCGCAGGTGTACGACATCACCATGTACATCCTGGCGGGCATGCTGGTGCTGGGCTTCCTCTGCAACCTGGCGATCCGTCCGGTCAATCCCAAGTACTTCATGAACGACGAGGAATTGGCGCGCGAAAAGGCCTTGGCCCACGAACGCGCCGTCGCCGCCGAAACCCACGGCGTGGGCGCCTCCACGTTCCGCACGCCGGCCGTGCTGGTGCTGTTCGCCTGGGCCTGCGTCGGCATCCCGCTGGCCTGGGGCATCTGGATCACCCTGCAAAAGGCAGTGGTCCTGTTCCACTGAGTCCGGCCAGACGGGCGGCGGCGGCGCCGTCCGCCGCCCCCGGGGCGCGAAGCTGCTACATTGGCAGCCCGCGCCCTTTGTTTTTCTTCCCCAGGATTTCCCCCCTCATGTTCGCCCTGCCCCTGATGCCCGCCTTCGCCGGAGCGCTCCGTTGACCCCGCCTGAACTGCATTGGACGGAGGGCGACGGCCCCGACCAGACCCGCCATACCGCCCGCTGGCGCTCGGAATCCGGCGCCACCCCGCCCAAGCGCGTGGTGCTGGCCGACGACCGCACCACGGCGGACGCGGCCTATCGCCTGGCCTGCGAAGGCGTCGGCCTGCTGTGGCGCGGCGACTTCCAGAACGCGCGCCAATTGCTGCAGGCCATGACGCGCCGGGTCGACAAGCGCCCGCGCAAGCCGGTCGAGACGATGTTGGAGGCCTTCAACCAGCACCGTCAGATCCAGTCGCAGCGCGCCCGCATCCTCGGCATGCTGCTGATTCCATTCGATGCCGGGCATGGCATTTCGCTACGCCGCGCGCCGGATGCGCGGCAAGCCTGCGAAGCGGCCCACGGCCCCGCGCACGAACCGTACGTGGCCTCGCTGCGTGAACTGCTGGGCCTGATCGGCGCCTTCGAATGGCGCAGGAAAGGCATCGAGATTCCCGCGCTGGACAACCGCATCCACCCGCACTACGGCGTGTTTTCGCCGGTGCGCGGCGAGTACATCGATCTGGTGGCGCGCACCCCGATGCCGCGCGGCAGCGTGGCGTTCGATATCGGCACCGGCACCGGCGTGCTGGCGGCCGTGCTGGCGCGCCGCGGCGGCAAGCGCGTCATCGCCACCGACACGGAGCCGCGCGCGCTGGCCTGCGCCCGCGACAACCTGGAGCGTCTGGGGCTGTCCAGGCAGGTCGAGGTGGTGCAGGCCGACCTGTTCCCCGAGGGCCGGGTGTCGCTGGCCGTCTGCAATCCGCCGTGGCTGCCGGCCCGTCCCAGCTCGCCCGTCGAGCACGCCGTCTACGACCCCGACAGCCGCATGCTGCGTGGCTTCCTCAATGGCCTGACGGCGCACCTGACGCCCAACGGCGAGGGCTGGCTGATCCTGTCGGACCTGGCCGAGCATCTGGGCCTGCGCACGCGCGAGCAATTGCTGGACATGATCCAGCAGGCCGGCCTGCGCGTGGTGGAGCGCATCGACACGCGGCCCACGCACGGCCGCGCCAAGGACCCCAGCGACCCGCTGCACGCGGCGCGCTCGAAGGAAGTCACGTCGCTGTGGCGGCTGGCAGCGGCCTGAACGCCGCCCGCCCAGGCCGGCGGGCGGCCGCCGGCCGTGGCCTCAGGCCATGGCCTCAGGCCCGCCCCGCAGCCACGTTGACGCTGATGGCGATGATGAAGACGTTGAAGAAGAACGCGATCACGCTGTGCACCAGCGCCGTGCGCCGCACCCGGCGGCTGACGATCTGCACATCCGACACCTGGAACGTCATGCCCAGCACCAGGGCGAAATAGGCGAAGTCCCAATAGTCGGGATCTTCCTTGCCCGGAAAGTCCAGGCCCTTGTGCATGGCGTTGCGGTGGCTGTAATAGCCGTGCGCGTAATGCAGCGCGAAGATCATGTTCAGGTAGAGCCACGACAGCACGATGCTGACCGCGGCAGCCACCAGGTCGGCCACGCCCTCGAGGCCGCCGGCCGCGCGCAGCTCGGTCCAAAGCGCCACCATCACCAGGCATGACAGCGCCACGCTGCTCCAGAGCACGGCCGTGCGCCCGACGTCGACCTGCTGCGCGCGGACCCGCATCATGGCCGGCGTGGCCTTGCCGAAGGCGGCCCCCGTCAGCAGCAGGAACAGCAGCGCCGCCACATCGAAGGCCAGCAGGCCGGCGCGGCTGGGCGACAGCCCGACGCGCCACAGCACTCCGGCCAGCACCACGAACAGCGCGCCGCACAACACCAGCCGCCGGTGCGCATGGTAGAACGGAAGCGCGGCGACCTCGGCGGGCGACGATTCGATCTCCGGCTCCTTGAGCGGCAGCTTCATGGCGGACTCCCAGCGTGGCAGGAGCCTTCACGCTAACCGATCGCGAGCAATCCCACCAGCGCCCCGCCGAACAACAGCCATAGCGGGTGGATGCGGGTGAAGCTGCCCAGCAGCGCCACCACCGCCGTGATCGCCCCCAGCAGCCAGGTGTGGGCCGACGCCTCGGTGATCAGCGCGGCGCTGGCGGCCACCAGGCCCACCGTCATGGGGAAGATCCCGGCCTGGATCACGCCGCGCCAGGGCCGGTCCTTGAAGCGTTCCCACAAACCCAGCGCGATGATGGTGATGAGCGATGACGGCCCGAACTTGGCCAGCGTGGTCACCAGCATGCCGGCCCAGCCGGCCACATGCCAGCCGACCAGCGTGACCACCATCAGGTTGGGGCCGGGCGCCGCCTGGCCCAGGGCGAACAGCGCGGAGAAATCGGCGGCGGTCATCCAGCCGTGCACGTCCACGACCTGCCGCTGCATTTCGGGCAGGATGGTGTTGCCGCCGCCGAACGCCAGCACCGACAGTTGCGAGAAGATGATGGCCAGGGAGATCAGCGTCTGCATCATCGACGTTGCCTCCAGACCAGCAGGATGCTCAGGGGCGTCAGCACCGCCATGGTCGGCAGCAGCGGAACGCGCAACACCGCGATGGCGATGAAACAGGCGGTGGCCACCAGGCCGGCCAGCCAGTCGCGGCGCTTGAACACCGGCACCCCGACCTTGACCGCCATCGAAATCAGCAGGCCCGCGGCGGCGGCGGCCAGTCCGGCGAACAAGTGCTGGATGTGGGGATCGTTCTGGAAGCGGTCATAGACCATGCCCAGCAGCACCACGATGGCCGAAGGCGCCAGGATCAGGCCCATCAGCGCCGCGAAGGCGCCGCGCGGGCCACGGAACTTCATGCCCAGGGCCACCGACAGATTGATGATGTTGCCGCCCGGCAGGAACTGGCACAGGCCCAGCAGGTCGGAGAATTCGGAGCCGGACAGCCAGCGGTGCTTTTCCACCACCATGCGGCGCGCCAGGGGCAGCGCGCCGCCGAAAGCGGTCAGGCCGAGCATGAGGAATCCGGAGAACAATTGCCCGCAAGTGGGGGGCGGCCGGGTCGCGGCGTCGGGGGAATCAGGTGCTGCTGCGTTCATGGTGGTGCGGCCGCGGCGGCCGGTCGGGAGGCGCCGGCGCGCCAGCGCCGGGGGGATAAGGACAGCTCGCAGCCTACTCCCGCGATCAGATAATGTCTAATATATGACTGCTTAAACAAACATATCCATTACATATGGCATCCGTCGACCTGCGGCTGTTGCGCTACTTCCTCGCGGTGGCCGAGGAATCCCACTTGACCAAGGCCGCCGCCCGCCTGGGCATTCGCCAGCCGCCCCTGAGCCAGCAGATCCGCGTGCTGGAACAGGAACTGGGCGTCACGCTGTTCCACCGCCTGCCGCGCGGCATGGAGCTGACCGAAAGCGGCCATGCCCTGCTGGCCGATGCCCGCAGCATCCTGGCGCTGGTCGATCAGGCGGTCGACGGCGTGCGGCGCGTGTCGTTGGGCGAGGCCGGCCGGCTGACCGTCGGCTTTACCGGCTCGGCGGCGTTCCACCCTTTCGTGCCCTCGGTGATCCGGCGCTTTCGCGAGAGCGCGCCGCAGGTGCGGCTGGTGCTGGAAGAAAGCAGCACGGGCGAACTGATGCAAGCCGTGCGCGACGGCCGTGTCGACGTGGCCTTCGTGCGCGGCGCCCATGGCGTCGACCGCGGCGTGGCGGTGGAGACCGTGCTGGAGGAAAGCATGCTGGCGGCCTTTCCGGCCGACCATCCCATGGTCAAGGGGCGCCCGCGCAAGCGCATCGCGCTGGCCGAACTGGCCGAGGAATCGTTGATCCTGTATCGCCGCCACAGCGGCCCCGGGCTCTACGACGCCATCATCTCCGCCTGCCGCGCCGCCGGCTTCAGCCCGCGGGTGGCGCAGGAAGCGCCACGCATGCTGTCCACCCTCAGCCTGGTGGCGGCTGGCCTGGGGGTGTCGCTGGTGCCGGCCTCGCTGCGCCGGGTCAACATCGAAGGCGTGGTGTACGTCAATGTCACCGGCCCCGTGGCCATGCGCGCGCCGCTGACCTTGATCTGGCGCGACGCGCCGCTCAGCGGCGCGATCCGCCGCTTGATCGAGGAAGTGCGGGCGCATCGCGCGGCGGCCGGGGACGCGCTCAAGCAGCCGCCGCGCGCGCGCGGCTGAGATTTCCCTGGCGCGGCGGCGCTACACTGGGCGCCTTTTCCTGTCTTTACCGCATCCCATGCAGGACCTCGCTCCCATAGGTGTATATGACTCCGGCGTCGGCGGGCTGAGCGTGCTGCGCGCCATCGGCCAGACCCTGCCGCGCGAACACCTGCTGTACGTGGCCGATTCCGCCCACGTGCCTTATGGCGAGAAAACGCCGGAATACGTGCGGCAGCGCGCGCTGGCCATCGCCGATTACCTGGTGTCGCGCCAGGCCAAGGCCATGGTGGTCGCCTGCAATACCGCCACCGCCGCCGCCATCGCCGCGCTGCGCGCCCGCCATCCCGGACTGGTCATCATCGGCGTGGAACCGGCCATCAAGCCGGCCGCGCACCTGACGCGCAGCGGCGTGGTGGGCGTGTTCGCCACCACCGGCACGCTCGCCAGCGCCAAGTTCGCGGCCCTGGTGCAACGCGAGGCGCCCGAGATCCGCATCCTCTTTCGCCCCTGCCCCGAATGGGTGCTGCAGGTGGAGCGCGGCGACATCCATGGCGCGGCCGCCGCCCGCGTGGCGCAGGAGCCGGTGCGCGAACTGCTGGCCCAGGGCGCGGATACCCTGGTGCTGGGCTGTACCCATTTCCCGTTCCTGCACGACGCGATCCAGGCGGCGGCAGGCCCGGCGGTGCCCTTGCTGGAGACCGGCGGGCCGGTGGCGCGGCGCCTGCGCCACCAATTGCAGCAGCACGGCCGGTTGGCGGCCGCGGGCGCCGGCGCCGTGGAACTGCTGACCACCGGCGATGCCGCCCGGCTCGGCCGCATGGCCGCCTTGTTGCTGGACCTGCCGGCCGCGGCCGCGCAGGTGCCCGCCGACTGGTGTTGACCGGCCAATCCCGCTTCCTTTGATTGCGCGCATCCCGCCGGCCCCCGCCCGGCGGAATAATTGCGTACAGTGGAGTTGTCGCGGCGCCGCCAGGAACGGGCCGCCGCGCGCTCGCGGACAACAAGGAGACGTCGATGAAACGCATTCTGATCCCGGTGGATGGCTCGCAGCATGCCGTCCACGCCGTGCGCGCCATGCTCGAGGCGCGCAGCTACGATCCCGTCGAACAGGTGGCGCTGCTGACCGTGCAGATCCCGCTGCTGGCCGGCAAGATCGGCCGCGGCCTGTCGCAGGCCGATATCGACGCCTATCATCAGGAAGAAGGCGAAGCCGCGCTGGGCGAGGCCCGCGCGCTGCTGACAGCGGCCGGCGTGCCGTTCACCTCGCGCATCGAAACCGGCGCGGTGGCCGAGACCATCGCGCGCATCGCCGACGAGATCGATGCCGACGAGATCTACATGGGCACGCGCGGCCTGGGCTCGGTGGCCTCGCTGTTCATGGGCTCGGTGGCCACCAAAATCCTGCACCTGACGGAACTGCCCGTCACCCTGGTCAAGTAAAGGAGCCGCCATGCTGAACATCCTCGTCCCCGTCGACGGTTCCGACAATGCCAATCGCGCCGTGCTGCATGCGCGCCAGCTGGCCCAGGGCGCGCCCGCGGCGCGCGTCCACCTGCTCAATGTGCAGACGCCGCCGCACGGCCGCGCCGGCCTGTCGCGCCTGGTCACCCAGGACATGATCGACGAATACTACGAACGCGAAGGCCGGCAGGCCGCCGACGCGGCCCGCAAGCTGCTCGAAGTGACCGGCACCGACCACACCTGCCATGTCGAGTTCGGCAACCCGGCGATGGAGATCCAGGCCTACGCGCGGGACCACCATTGCGCCCGCATCGTCATGGGCACGCGCGGCCACGGCGCGCTGGCCGGCATGCTGATCGGCTCGGTCGCCAACCAGGTGGTGCAGTTGGCCGAGGTGCCGGTGACGCTGGTGCGCTGAACCCCGCCGGCGGGCGCGGGCCGGCCCGTTAGGCGCTGGCCGGCAATGCCGGCAGGG
>LXNH01000119.1_pt1 | contig 17787 bp, 16 predicted proteins | sample 809111 | NCBI WGS metagenome assembly LXNH01 (sample SAMN04870528, study PRJNA318959) | seawater metagenome | biome: 00002010; material: water; isolation source: marine seawater | place: Greece: Milos, Mediterranean Sea | collected 2013-05-29 | depth 5-7 m
AATAAGGTGGAAAATTATAATGTAACATAAACTTCTCTTTGTAAGATCCTTGCAAAGCTTCTATTCTCTGCTCATCATCTCCAAAACCAAGTGTTGCGACTACTATTGCTTGTGTCTCACCTCTTGTAAATAGCGCTGAACCATGAGTCCTTGGAAGCCAAGATACTTCGTTGTTGATATTTCTTATTTCATCAAGTTTTCTTCCATCAATTCTTGATTTATTATTAATGATTTGACCTCTAACAATATCCTTCTCAATTTTCTTGAAGTATGACATTAGTTCATTTGAATTAATATCTTCATTACTTTCATGTGCTGTTAAAAGTTTATCTTTAGACTCAGTAAGGGCAGCGTGTCTTTCCATTTTATCAGTTAAAGCATAAGCTTTTGCTATATCGTCAGAACACTCCGATTTAACAATTTCCTTTAATTCAGTATTTTCTATGTACTCAAATTCCCAAGGTTCTTTTGCACACTCTTCTGCTAGATCGATAATCATATCAATTACTGGTTTCATTGCCTCATGGCCAAAAGTCACGGCACCAAGCATAACTTCTTCTGAAAGTTGATTGGCCTCAGACTCAACCATTAGGACAGCTGAATTAGTTCCTGCAACAACTAGATCTAAATCTGATTCCTCGTTCATTTTTGGATTAAGTAAATATTCACCATCTTTATAGCCAACTCTACATCCTGAGATTGGACCCATAAAAGGTATGCCTGATATGGTTAATGCACTAGAAGCTGCTACCATTGCAACTATATCTGCATTAGTTTCAGTATCATGTGATAGTACAGTTAAAATAACTTGTGTTTCATTTTTAAAACCTTCAGGGAATAATGGTCGAATGGGTCTATCAATTAATCTTGATACTAATGTTTCAGCTTCTGTTGGTCTTGCTTCTCTTTTAAAAAACCCTCCTGGTATTTTTCCTGCTGCATAGTATTTTTCTTGATAATTTACAGTAAGTGGGAAAAAATCAATATCTGGCTTTGCCTGCTTAGCCGCTGTAACATTACACATAACGACTGTATCTCCACATCTTACAATTGTTGAAGCAGTTGCTTGTTTAGCAACTTTGCCTGTTTCAATTACTAATTTATCTTTTCCCCACTGGATTTCTCTTGAGATTAACTCACTCATTTTTTATTCCTCTATCAATTAAATTTATTATTATTTTCTTAAACCAAGCTTATCAATTAAAGCATCATACGAAGGTGTATTGGTTTTTTTAAGATAAGCAAGAAGGGTTTTCCTTTGATTAATTAATCTCATTAAACCTGTTCTTGAATGATTATCTTTTTTGTGTGTTTGAAAATGACCAGTCAAATTGGAAATTCTCTCTGTTAATATAGCTATTTGCACTTCAGGTGATCCAGTATCTGACTCACCTCTTGAGAAATTATTTATAATTTCTGATTTCTTTTCTTTATTAATCGACATCTCAATTCCTTTTTTTTATTATATATTAAACATCCTAATTGGTACCAGTGTACCTTCTTCAACTTTACCAATGCCAACTACTTCTTTATCTAATACTAGCAATTTACTTATGTTGCTAGATGATGCAAAAATATTTAGCACCTGACCATCTCTAAATCTTTTGGTGTCTTCCCTATTGAGATATACTGCCGGGATGTCGTCCAGTACACTTTCAATTGGCTGCACCATTTTAAAATGATTGCCAATATGTACTAATTCGATCAAATTATCTAGAGAAATAATTTTTTTCTCACTTATTTTTGAAATTCGAGTTCTTCTCAAAAATGAGATATAGCCTAGAGAATTTAATTTAATTGCAATATCTCTTCCTATGGACCTGATATAGGTGCCGGATGAACATGTAGTTTTAAATTTATGAGTATATTCGTTAAGTTGCTTTATGTGAATTAAATCATAAATGACGACTTTTCTTTTTTTAGTCTCAAAATTTAGACTCTTGCGCGCTAAATTATATGAGCGAATGCCATTTATTTTTATCGCAGAGTGTTTTGGTGGATCTTGCTCAATAATACCCAAAAAGTTTTTAAGGATAGCAATTATCTCTTTTTTATTTGGTATTGATTTAGTTAAGTCTAATGTTTCTCCTTCAAGATCCTCTGTAGTTTTAGACTCTCCAAAAGTAACATTGAACTCATACTCTTTTTTATTATTTAAATAGTCAATGGATTTTGTTGCTTCACCGATTGCTATTCCTAATACTCCACTTGCTAGAGGGTCAAGAGTACCTGAGTGACCAATTTTTTTAATATCTAAAAATTTTTTTATTTTTTTTATAACATAGAAAGATGTTACACCTATTGGCTTATCAATGAATAACCAACCATTGATATTAGTTTTCTTCATTTAATTATTTTTTTAAATCTTGTCGCACTTTTTCACTATTTAAAATTTGAGAAATCTTTTCGTAATTTTCTGATAATGAGTCGATCCTAAAAATTAGTTTAGGTAAAAATTTCATACTTACAATTTTAGTCATTTCTTTTGCAATATAATAGGTTGACTCCTTTAATCTACTGAGGACTACCTGCTCCTCTAAATCATCATAACTACTTACATACACATAGGCAGTTCTTATATCTTCACTCATTTTAACTTCTGTTACGGTAAGGGGTAAATTAAAGCTTTGGTCTATAGGCAACTCGTTTCTAAGAAGTATTTCACTGATAGATTTTTTTATATTTTCAGTAACTTTAAAGTGACGATTTGATTGATTAAATTTCTTTTTTAAAATCACAAACTCTGCGATATTTCTTCAACATTGAATACTTCAATTATATCGCCCTCTTTATACTCATTAAATTCTTTAAGTCCTATACCACATTCAGTACCAGCATTTACTTCTTTTGCTTCATTTTTTTCACGCATTAAGGTAATTATTGAACCTTCATAAATCGAACTACCATCTCTAGTAACTCTTGCATTTGAACCTTTTTCTACAACTCCATCAGAAACAATGCATCCAGCAACGGCCCCTACTTTTGAAACTTTGAATACTTTTAATATTTCTGCCTTTCCTAGATAATTTTCTTTAATTTCAGGTTTTAGTTGTCCAGTGGCGTAATCAGTTATATAAGTAATGAGCTCGTATATAATTGAAAAGTTTTCAATTTTTGTCTTGCTAGTTTTAGCTTTAATTTTTGCTTCTTTTGTTGCAGATGTATTGAATGAAACTAATAACGCACTAGAGGCTGCTGCCAGCGCTACATCACTTTCATTTATAAGTCCAACGCCAGAATGAATAATACTTATGTTCACTTTTTCTGATACTATTTTGTTTATCTGGCCAATGATTGCTTCTGTTGATCCACGAGTATCAGATTTAAGAACAATCTCTACAAGTTCTTTATTTTGATTTTCAAAATTAAAGGCTATTTCATTATCAAACGACTTAACACTTTTTGGTTGAGATTTCGTCTTAAATCTTTGTTTTCTAATTTCAATTAGCTCTAGAGCTTTCTTTTCACTATCTACAATGACAAAACTGTCACCCGCAAGTGGTGCGCTTCCAAGTCCAAGCATTTGTATTGGCGTTGAGGGCAGCGCTTCTTTTAAATTTTTTCCTTGATCATCAATTATTGCTCTTACGCGTCCGTACTCTGATCCTGCAACAGCAATATCACCAACCTTTAAACAGCCGTTTGTTATGATTACATTGGAAATTACTCCTCTACCTTTATCAATATTAGCCTCTATTACACTACCTTCAGCATAAGTTTTATTATTTGCTTTTAGGTCAGCAAGTTCACTTTGTAAGTTAATTGACTCAAGCAGCTTATCAAAATTCATCCCAGATTCAGCTGAAATTTCAACACATTGAACGTCTCCAGAAAATTCTTCAATAATAATTTCCTCAGAAAGCAATTGCTCTTTGATTTTTTTAGGATCTGCCTCTGGTTTATCACATTTATTAATAGCGACAATTATTGGAACATTGGCTGATTTTGCATGTGATATGGCTTCTTGTGTTTGAGGCATTACGCCATCATCGGCTGCAACTATTAATATTATGATATCGGTAACGTTTGCACCTCTTGCGCGCATTTCAGTAAATGCAGCATGTCCTGGAGTATCAATAAAAGTAATTTTTTTTCCTTCATGATTAATTTGATAGGCACCAATGTGCTGGGTGATACCACCACTTTCACCTGAAACAATATTTGAGTTTCTTAGTTTATCTAATAATGATGTTTTTCCATGATCTACATGTCCCATTATTGTAACAATTGGTGGTCTTTCAGAATCTTTTGTTGCATCATCATTGTGTAAAATTAAATCTTTTTCTAATTCATCAGTATTTTCTCGTTTGAACTTATGTCCAAACTCTGTAACGATAAGTTCAGCAGTATCAGCATCAAGAGTTTCATTTATTGTTGCCATCATTCCCATTTTCATAAGAGACTTGATTACATCGCCGGATTTTTCAGCCATCTTAATAGCCAACTCTTTCACGGTGACGTGCTCTGGAATATTTACCTCCCTAATAATTTTTTGCTGTGGCTCCGTATTGAAATTATTTTTTTTTGTTTTCTGTTTTGATCTTTTATAGGCAGCTAGACTTCTTGTTCGTTCATCCATGCCTGATAACGCTGTAACAATAGTCACTTTTCTCTCTCTAAGGTTTTTTCTACCAAAATTCCCAGTAGGCTTTTTTCTTTCACCAATGTCTTCATTTACCTCTTTTTCAGGCGTAAATGACTTTGGTTTTGCCGTAAACTTTTCTTCTAGTATCTCTTCATTAGTATCAGGAATTTTAACTTCTTCAGCTTTGGTTTCTTCTACTTGAGCATTTACAACACCGCCTATTTCTTTAAGTAGATCTTCTTTATCTGCTGCATTTTTTGCCTCCTTTAATTTTTTTTGCTCTTCTTTGGATAGTCTCTTTAGGATTTTACCAGACTTTTTAACTTCTTTTATGACTTCTTCTTTTTTTATTTCTTTAGTTATTTGATTTTGTTTTATTTCAGGAATGGTTTTTTCAATAGGTTGAGAAATGTTTTTCCTAGCACGCTTACGTTCAACGATTACTGTTGATCCACCATCAAAGTTTTTGGTTGGACTAGTTTTTATTGAAGAACCAAGTTTTAGACTTAAGGTTTTTTTCTTGGTGGTTTTTTTGTTATCTTCTACCATTTTAATTTTATATAGCTATTAATTAAGCCATATTTTCCTTGCTTCTAATATTAGTTCATCAACTTCGTCTCTTGTTAAGTTAAAGCCATCCAAAATTCCACTGACTCTTGAATTCTTGTCATGTTTATCTTCATAGTAACCTAGTAAGTCATCAGTAGTTAATCCTGCAAAATCATCTAGTGTGATAACCTTATTTTTAGCAAGGGTTACTAGCATGGATGAATTTAGTTGCCAAAATTCAATTAGTTGATCTTCAACTCCAAGTTCACCTAAAATCTTTTTATTTTCTCTCTCAGTTTTTTCTAAGTATGCATTTGATCTGTTAATAAGCTCTTCTGTAATTTCTTCATCAAAACCCTCAATACTTAAGAATTCTGACTTATCAGTGCCTACAATTTCTTCAATGGATGTAAAACCTTCACTTACTAATAGTTGGGCTAATGTTTCGTCAACATCAATAGCTTTAACTATCAAGCTAGTTTTTTCTGCAAAGTCAGCTTGTCGTTTTGAAGATTCTTCAGCCTCTGTGAGAATGTCGATTTCAAAACCTGTTAAATCGGATGCTAACTTAACGTTTTGCCCTCGTCTACCTATTGCTAAACTAAGATGTGACTCATCAACTACAACCTCAATTTTATTCTGCTCTTCATCTAAAACAACTTTTAATACTTCTGCTGGAGCAAGAGATGCAATAGCAAGGTTCGCCAAATTTTCTGACCAATTAATTATATCTATTTTTTCGCCCTGAAGTTCATTAACAACAGCTTGAACTCTACTTCCCCTCATTCCCACACAGGCACCAACTGGATCAATTGAGCCATCACTGGTTGATACAGCAATTTTTGCTCTACTCCCTGGGTCTCTTGCGACTTTTTTTATTTCTATTATTCCGTCATATATTTCAGGAACTTCTTGGGTAAATAACATTGCCATAAACTGAGGATGCGCACGTGACAAAAATATTTGAGGGCCTTTAGTTTCTGATTTTACTTCGTAAATATAGGCTTTGATTCTGTCACCATTTCTAAGACTTTCTCTAGGAATACCTTGGTCTCTTTTAATAATTCCCTCAGCTTTTCCAAGATCTAGAATAATATTTCCAAATTCTGTTCTTTTAACTATGCCATTAACTATTTGACCAATTCTATCTTTGAATTCGTCGTACTGTCTTGCTCGCTCAGCTTCTCTAACTTTTGATGTGATAACCTGTTTTGCTGCTTGAGCTGCGACTCTTCCGAAATCTAAAGGGGGTAGTGGATCTAAAAGTTCATCTCCTGTTTCAGCCGCTGAGTTTATTGCTTTTGCATCTTTTAGGGAAATTTCAGAAAATTTATTTTGAACTTCTTCTACAACTAACATTTTTCTAGATAAAGAGATTTGACCTGTTTCAGTGTCAATTTCTGCAAAAACATCGTTTTCTTCACCATAATTGTTTTTTGCTGCTTTAACCATTGCTTCTTCCAATGCTGAAATTACAATTTCTTTGTCAATCATTTTTTCTTGAGCAACTGCTTCAGCTATTCTTAAAATTTCAATTTTATTTGCGCTAACCATTATTTATTAACCTTGTATTTATCTAAAAAAAAAGTGGGCTATGCCCACTTTTGTAATTTGCCAAAATGTATAGTGATTTATACACAGTCATATTTTATAAATCAAGAATATAAAAAATTCAATTATTACAACAACTTATATTTTTTTTAACTCTACAAAATGTATATTTCTACCTTTTTCAATACCCTTTTTTTGATATTTTGAGATACCATAAAGTTCATCGTCTTTTTTTAAAATTTTTTGAACAGTTTCTTCAAAATCAATTTCTTCATTTTTAATAATTTCTAAAATAGATAAAAAATAGGAAGATGAATCTGTCGTAATAATAACTTTGCCATTATTTTCAATTTTTTTATACATCAAGGCAATAAATTCTTTATTTATTAACCTCCTCTTAAAGTGTCTTTTTTTCTCCCATGGATCAGGGTTTATAATAAAAATTTTATTAATAGATGAGTCTTTAATATTTTCTAAAAGATACAAACAATTTAAACCACACAAAGATATGTTTGTTAAATTATTATCAACTATTTTCTTAAGTGCTTTTCCTAAACCATTGATAAAAACTTCACATCCTATGAAATGTGTATCTTTATTTTCTTGAGCTAAACTAAATAAATGTTTGCCGTCACCAAACCCTATTTCTATTATATTTTTTTTAAATTTTGAGTTGAAATTTAAACTCTGATACTGAATATCATTTAAGTTTTTAAGAATTTTCTCATCTAAAAAAAAGTTTTTGAAGTTATCTGTAAAGATATCTTTTAGCGCTGGCGACAGTCTTTTCGCAATACGCCTTCCGTAGTATTTATAATATTTCGGAAATGCTTTTTTTAGTTCAAATAGCAAAATTAAATATTCTGTAAGTCATTAACTATGTCTAATTTTTCCCAAGAGAAACCACCATCAGATTCAGGTTCTCTTCCAAAGTGACCGTAGGCGGCTGATCTTTTATATATTGGCTGGTTTAGCTTCAAATGATCTCTTATTCCTCTTGGTGATAAATCGACAATTTCTCTTATAGAATTAATAAGCTTGGCTTCATCGATATTACAAGTTCCATAGGTGTTTGCGTAAATAGATATAGGTTCAGCTACTCCAATAGCATAGGCAATTTGAAGTAGGCATTTATCAGCAATACCTGATGAAACAATATTTTTTGCTAAATATCTGGTTATATATGCTGCAGACCGATCTACTTTCGTAGGGTCTTTACCAGAAAAAGCACCACCACCATGTGGGGCAGCACCTCCATAAGTGTCCACAATAATTTTTCTACCTGTCAATCCAGTATCACCGTCTGGGCCACCTATAACAAATTTACCCGTTGGATTAATGTGGTATTGCGTTTCACTCGAAAGCCATTCACTTGGAAGAGCTTTTTTAATAAATGGCATCACAATTGTTTTAACATCTTCAGCTGTAAGTTCTTTATCATGTTGTGTTGAAACAACTACTGAGGTACAAGCGACAGGTTTGCCATCAAGATATTTTAAAGTTACTTGACTTTTAGAATCTGGTTGAATTCCATTAATAGTTTTTTCTTTTCTGGCATTAGCGAGATCCTCTAAAATCAAATGAGAATAATAAATTGGAGCTGGCATAAGACTGGGTGTTTCTTTACACGCGTAGCCAAACATAATGCCTTGATCTCCAGCACCCTGATCTTTGTCTGCAGAAGAATCAACACCTTGAGCTATATCAGCTGATTGACTATGAACATAGGATTCAAAAGATAAATCTTTCCAATGAAACCCACTTTGTTCATATCCTATATCTCTAATTGCATTTCTTGCTAATTCTTCGTATTGACAATTATAACCCTCTGGTCCTCGAACTTCCCCAGCGACTACCACTTTATTAGTTGTGACTAAAGTTTCAACTGCTACTCTCGAATTTTCAGGATTAGACTGACTTAAAAAATCGTCGACAATCGCATCGGAAACAATATCAGATACTTTATCTGGATGCCCTTCAGAAACTGACTCACTGGTAAACAGGTATTCTTCACTCATAATATTTATAATCTATTTTTTTTTAAAATGTATTTGAATAAGGTATCCAATTATTAATAAAATCGCTATCAAAAAATATACAACCTTATATCTATATTTAGAATAAAATGTATCTACTCCCTCTAAGATTTTAATTTCAATAAACGAATTGGTCTTGGACTCAACTGCTTTAACAACTTTTCCAAATGGATCTACCATTCCAGAAAACCCCATGTTGCTTGAACGAATAAGTGGAAGTCCTTCTTCGACAGCTCTAAATCTAATATGTGTAAAATGTTGTCTTGGGCCGGTATTTTTACCAAACCATGAGTCATTAGTTATGTTAACTATTAAATTAGCACCTTTTTTTCTATTTTTTGCAACAATATTAGGAAATATTCCCTCGTAACAAATTAAGGGAATAATATTTGTTGGAAAGTATTTATCTTCACCCGACATTAGTGACGATGTATTTATAAATTTAGATAGAAAGGTATTATCAATTATATTTTTAAATGGCACATACTCACCAAATGGTACGAGATGTTTTTTATCATAAATATGACCTTTAAATGCTATTGAATTAAAATAATTACTTCCTTCTTTTCTTAAATACCCTTGTAGCAAATTTTCATTTCTAAAAAGATCAGTGCCTGACATAGTTTCAGGAATTATGGTTATTTTACTATCTGATATCAGATCTTTAATTATCAGTCTGGTGCTGTTTGACCACTTATCTTTTTGTTCTATATGAGTACCTACTATTCTTATTTCTTCATCACTTATATTAGTTAAGTCATAACTCATAATTCTTTGATTGCCGTAAAAGAATAGGCTAGTTAATATTAGTAAGCCCAAACTACAGAGTATCATTTCTTCAAGTTTTAATTTCAAAGAAAAAATTGCAGAAGAACTAAGTACCGATATTAAGCCTAGTCCAAAAGGTCCTACTATAGATAAAATTTGTATAAAACTAATAGACCATGACCAACTATAGGATATTAAATTCCATGGAAGACCTGTAAATAGAAAAGACCTCAGAATTTCAAATATTGTCCATGATGCTGCAAAGTAAAATATTTTTGCATTATTTTTATCCCATAAAAAACAATTTAATATTTGCATGCCTCCATAAAATAAACTTAAGACTAGTGGTAAAACAATAATTGTTAATGGAAGAAAATACGATATCATTCCACCGTAAACAGTTAAGGCATTAGAAATCCAATATGTGCTAGAAATAAAAAAACCAAAACCAAAAGCTAATCCTATTGAAAAAAAGCCTTTATATGATTTTTGGTAAATTAAATAAAATTTATCATTTAGTTTAAAAAAAAGACCAACAATTACTAGAGATGTAAATGGAACATTGAATGGGTCAAAGCCAAGTGATAAAAATATCCCTAATATAAATGCTATGAAAAAAAAAGATCCTTTAGACTGAAGCTTGAGTAGTTGAAGCAACATCTATTTAGGAAGTGATATTTTTATTGTTTTAATTCTACGAGGATCAGCATCAATAATCGTAAATACCATTCCCGCTTGATGTTTAATAATTTCTCCTCTTTGAGGAACCCTTCCAGCTATTGAAACCACCAATCCTCCTATAGTGTCGGTATCATCGCCTTCATTTAAAAGTTTAATTTGTGATATTTTTTCAAGTTCTACAATAGGAAGTCTTGCATTAGATTCAAAAGTATTTGAACTTAATTTTATAAACATTGGAATATCTTTATCGTCATGTTCATCTTCAATTTCACCAGTAATTTCCTCAATGACATCTTCAATTGTTATAAGTCCATCTACACCACCATACTCATCTATTACCACTCCCATATGTAGCCTTGTTAGTTGCATCTTTATTAGTAAATCTAGAACAGGCATTGATGGTGGAATGTGTAAAATATCCTTTTTAATATTATCAATAAATTTTTCTTTATTTAGATTTTCAATCTGAAACTTTACAAGATCTTTAATATGAAGCATTCCAGTTATATTATCTAATTGCTCTTTATAAATTGGTGTTCTCGAATGCGCTCCATCAACAAATATTTTTATTACTTCTTTAAATGAAATATTTTCTTCAACCGCAATAATCTCAGCTCTTGGTATCATAATATCTCTAGCAAGAATTTTATCTATTTTTAGAATATTCATCAGCATAATTCTCTCCTGCTTAGATATTCCGTCTATATTATTTGATTTATTATCTAAAACTGTCTCAATATCCTCTTTGATATTCTTTTTATCTTTTTGAGACTTTAACAAAAAATTATTTAAGAAATTTTTAATCATACTATTTTATTTATAATTTTTTCTTCCAACTGATTCATTTTATTATAATCTTTATCTGTAATGTGGTCGTAGCCTAGAAGGTGTAATGTCCCATGAATAGACATTTTTGAAAGATATTTATACACTTCAATATTCTGTTCCTTTGACTCACTTAATATTTTTTCAATTGATATGACGATATCACCTAATATATTTTCATGATCATGAGAGTCATGATTAATCATTGGAAAAGATAATACATTGGTTGCTTTATCTTTTGACCTATAATTAAAATTTAATTTTTTAATATATTTATTATTAGACAACAAAATGCTGATTTCATAATTTTTATTTTTAAATTGTTTTAGTTCATCAAATACTTGCTCAATAGCATTAATGATTACTTTTTTGTAATCTGGTAGTAGGTTCTTCCAATTATTATCTAGAATAGAAAAATCTAAATTAACGGTCATAGGGGCTTATAAGCTCAGATTTAAAGTTATTATGATTATCGTAAGCATCTATTATTTTTGATACTATTTCATCCCTAACAATATCTTTTTTTGAAAATTTAGTAATTTCTACTTCAGATAATTGCTCCAATGCGTGGATTGAGTCAATCAAACCAGAACCAATGTGTTTTGGAAGGTCAATTTGAGATGGGTCACCATTAACAACCATTCTTGAATTTTTTCCACACCTGGTTAAAAACATTTTAATTTGTGTACTTGTTGCATTTTGTGCCTCATCTAAAATTACAAAAGCGTTACTAAGAGTCCTACCCCTCATAAAGGCTAATGGAGCAATTTCTATCATTGATGATTGAATTTTTCTCATTGCTTCATCCATTGGAAGTAATTCATAAATTGCGTCATAAAAGGGTCGAAGGTATGGATCTACTTTTTCTTTTATGTCACCAGGCAAAAATCCAAGTTTTTCACCAGCCTCAACTGCAGGCCTTGACAAAATTATTCTATCATATTTTCCTTCTAATAATTGTGCTACCGCTGCAGCGACTGCGAGGTATGTTTTACCTGTACCCGCAGGTCCAATTCCAAAAACAATTTGTTTGTTGTAAAGTGCTTCCAAGTACTCATTTTGTTTTATTGTTTTTGCAGTTACAGAAGATTTAGTTGTTTTAGCAATAGTAAAACTTTTTATATTTTTATTATCTAAATCATTATTTATCTGCATGTTTAATATCTCCTTAAATGTATTTTGATGTTTTTTTATTGGGTCTTTTAATTCTCTTGATAATTGAATTATAGAATTTCTTACTATGTATCTTTCTTTTTTATTACCAGTTATGATAACTATATTTCCTTTTTGTAGGACTTTAACTTTCAGTTTTTTTTCACAAAAATCTAAATTCTCATTGTTAACGCCAAGTATTTCTACAATAAGAGAGTTTTCTAGGTTTACAACTGTTGAGCTGTTATCTCCTATGAGAGCTTTTTCACTTTTTTGCTCGAGAAATTGGTTCAATTCTTAATATTCATTTAATGAAATATAGTACCATATAAGCTCTTGTGGTTGCAAGTTTCAATTGAAATTGGAATGACATCTCCTACAGATAGCTTCTTTGCCAGAACATATACTGGCTGTAAGTATATGCTTCTTCCAAAAAAATATTCTGGATTACTTTGGCTTTGATTTTCAATTAGCACGTTTGTTATATTTTTATTACAAAACGATCTATTAAATTCAAGCTGAATATCTTCTAGTTTTTTTTGTAAAACACTTAAGCGTAATTTTTTTTCATCTTTTGGTGTATCATCAGATATTTTTGCTGCCTTTGTTCCTGGTCGCTCACTATAAATAAAGGAGTATGATTGTTTAAATTTAACGTATTCAACTAAATCTAAAGTGGACTCGAAGTCGTTATTCGTTTCTCCTGGAAAACCTACTATAAAATCCGATGAAATTTCGATATTAGGTTTATAGAATTTTAATTGATCAATAATTTTCTTATATTCATCTACATTATACTTTCTATTCATTTTTTTTAGTATTTCATTCGATCCAGATTGGACAGGTAAATGTAAGAAAGGCATTAATTTTTCATTTGAGCCATGCAACTTGATCAGCTCTAAATCCATATTGTTCGGATGTGAAGTTGTATATCTTATTCTTTTAATATTATCTAGCTTACTCACCTCATCAATAAGATTAGAAATATTATAAACTATATTTTTCTCATCTTTGTAATTGTACGCATTTACATTTTGACCAAGTAATACTATTTCCTTGCTACCTCGATCTATTAAAGACTTTGCCTCATCAACAATACTTTTAATTGATCTTGAATATTCTGGTCCTCTTGTAAATGGTACAACACAAAAAGCGCAGAACTTATCACATCCTTCTTGAATTGTAACATATGAAGAAACTCCTTTTGGGCTTTTATCTTCATGAACAAAATCAAATTTTTCATTTATAATAAATTCTGTATTAATTTTTTTTTCTTTGTTTTTTTTATAAGCATCAATCATTTTAGGTAATAAGTGATAACTTTGTGGTCCTAATACAATATCTACATTTTTATTTTTTTTAAAAATTTCATCATTTTCAGCTTGGGCAACGCATCCAACTAAAGCTATGGTTTTACTATTATCTTTTTTTGTGACTCTTCCAATATCTGAATATACTTTTTGAGCTGCTTTTTCCCTTATGTTACATGTATTAAAAACTACTAGATCAGCATTGCTAATATCACCAGAGTTCATATAGCCATCTTTTTGAAGGATTGATGAGATTTTTTCACTATCATACTCATTCATTTGACAACCATATGATTTTATAAAAAAAGATTTGTTTTCCATTTTGCTTAAGGATGAATTGTATTGGTTAAGTTTGCAAGAATTGTATTTTCGCAGTGAGAACTTAGTTTTTTTCTATCTCCAAAATCTTTAAATGTCACAGCATTACTTATATTAATATAAATACTAACGTTTCCAGATATTAAAAAATCATACATCAATCTTAACATTGGATATTCACCTATCCATGCAACTCCTCTTCGAACGTTTATTCCCATAGGTAGACCATTTTTTTTTAGATAACATAACGTAATGGGATATACATTAATGAACTTTTCTTCTCTAGAGCTTGGACATAAATATTTTGAATTAGCTGATTCAAAAAAGGATGATTTAAATTTCCTAATTGCACTTCCATCTGAAGTAGTTCCTTCTGGAAATAATATTAAATTCTCACCATTTAAAAGTTTTTTTGAAATATTATTTGAGTAATCTAATGACTTTGTTGCCTTTGAGTTATCTATAAAAAAAGTATTATTTAAAGCTGCTAAAAAGCCAAATATACCCATTGCTTTAACTTCTTTCTTGGCAATAAATCTGGACTTGATTAAAGAACCAATTGCTACAATATCTATCCATGATACATGGTTTGAAACATAGAGGCTTCCAACTTCACTTTTATTGCTCAAATGGACTTTACTTTGTTGGTCTAATTCAATCTTAATACCCAAAAAAAAATTTACTAATTTAAAAAAAAAATATGGAACTAAGTACCTAAATTTTAGATTAAAAATATTTGAAACGATCTGAAAAGGCAAAACTAAAAAAATTAACACTAAAATGATTAATAATTTAAATATTAAATTAATGGTTTTCATTTTTTTAAATAAAAATTAATAGGTTATTTATTAATTTTTTTTCCATATAATTCGAGTCTATGGTCCACTAATTCAAATCCCAGCTCCTCAGCAATTCTTTTTTGAATTAATTCAATTTCAGAATTTGAAAACTCATAAACATCACCACTTTCTATGTCAATAAGGTGATCATGATGGTTTGACTCTTGAATAGGTTCGTATCTGGATCTTCCATCTTTAAAATCATGTTTTTCGATTACTCCATATTCCTCAAATAATTTTACAGTTCTATAAACGGTGGCAATGCTTATGTTGCTGTCTTTTTCAGATGCCTTCATGTATATTAAATTTACATCTGGGTGCCCAGCTGGGTGCCCACCTAATTCAGTTATTATGTCAGCGATTGTACTTCGCTGGTCTGTCATTCGAAGACCTTTTTCTTGGCATATTTTTTTTAAATCAATCATAACTAAAAGGTTTTAACATAAATTGGCGAGGGAATATATTTCTTTTCTGATAAATTAGTCAAATCCTTAAAAGTTTTATTAAATAAATCATTAATAGTAATTATTTCTTCTTTATCATTCACTTTTCTAGATATATTTTTTACCGAAATATTATCTAAAAAGACTAGATCAACCTCTTTACTTTTATATTGTAGATTAACACCAAATGATTCTAAAATTATCTCAGATTCTTTGCCAGATTTATTTACATTTTGAGTAAAATAATTGTATTTATTTAATTTAATAAAAAATTTAAGATTTTTTTTAGGTTTGGTCTTGAGATAGTTTATCCGTAGTAATTCAAACAATGATATCCCACAAACAGGAAGTTTTAATGATAAACCTAAAACTTTTGCCGCAGTGATGCCAGTTCTAATGCCCGTAAAGCTTCCCGGCCCATTAATTACAATTATTTTTGATAAATTTTGATAATCTTTTTTAATACTGTCTAAAAGTATTTTTATTTCTACAGTTAATCTCTCTGATACCTTTTTAAGTCTTGGTTTGCTTTTATTAACAAGTATCCGTTGTTTGTTTCCAACAATAAGTCTTAGTCCTTTTGAGCAATCTATTAGTAATATCATGTATTTGATTATCTTAATATAAAGGTTTAATCTTAACTAATTTTTCAAATTCAATATTTAAATATATGCAATTATATAAATTTAAAATCATCTTGCTATATATCTTTTTAATCAATTTGCTCCTTTCTAGTGCTTTGGTTGCTCAATCGATAGATCATAATGGAGCTAATGTCTTTATGTACCACCGCTTCGATGAACCAAAGTACCCATCTACCAATATTAATACCGAAGTATTAAAACAGCATTTAGAATATTTAATTCAAAATGAATTCAATATTGTAAATATAAATGAAATCTTAAATAAAAAAGATTTAAAAGATCCATTCCTTACAAAAACAACTGCCTTTACTGTCGATGATGCATTTCTTTCTTTTTTTGAAAATGGTTGGCCAATATTTAAAAGGTATAATATTCCAGTTACTCTTTTTGTATCTACCGATGTAGTTGAAGAAAATCATTGGAACTATATGAGTTGGGACCAACTTAGACAATTTATTAAAGAAGGTGGTTCAGTGGGTTTACATAGTGCGTCTCATGGGCATTTACCACAATATGATATTAATGAAATAGAAACTGATCTCATTAAATCTATGAAACTAATCGAAAAAGAATTAGGACTTAATCCAAAAGTATTTGCCTATCCTTATGGAGAAGCAAGCAATGAAATAATTGAATTACTCAAAAAGCTCAATATTAACTTCGCTTTTGGACAACATTCAGGAATAATTCATCATCAAACCAATTCATACTACATGCCAAGATTTGCTTTAAACAAAAACTATGGAAAGTTAGATAGATTTATTTTTTCAGCAAACGCAAAACCTTTAATTATTGATAATTTTTATCCTAATGAAATTTTTTTGAAAAAAAATAAGCAACCTAAAATCCAATTTGACGTGTTATCTGACATTGGAGAAAATCAAATAAATTGCTATGATAATAGTGGTGGAAGTTGGAAGGACAGCAAACTTACCACAAATAATGAAATGAGGATAACCTTGGAACTAAATGATCCTTTTTTGAGCGGTAGAGGAAGAGTTAACTGTACTGCAAAAAATAATAGTGAATGGCTTTGGTTTGGTTATCAATTTACTGTTGAGTAACATTTAAAGTTGCAACTTCATATGGAGCTATGTAAATTTTAACTTCATCAAAATCTTTTAATTTATTTTTAACTATAATTTTCTCTAAAATATTTGAATAATTTTCATTCTCTGCATATTTAACTAAAAATTTTAGAAGACTTAAAGAATCAAGGGTATCACCATTAGATTTAAACTCGTTTCGGAATTTTCTAAAATCTAAGTAATTATTATTTGTGTTCAAATTTTTCATGTATGATGCTACTGAGTCACTTAGACTGTCAAAAGCTTTAATTTCATAAGTTTCCGCTACATCTCTTTCAATTGGAACAATACCACTTCCTTTATTCCAACTCCACTGACCAAAAAGGGCATTACCTTCGATTACAAATCTAGAAGTTCCCCAGCCACTTTCAATTGCAGCCTGAGCCAGGGCGATGGACACAGGAACTGTATCTACTCTTAGCAATAAATCATTAGCGTTATGATTTTTAACTTTATAATTAACGTATTGTTTTTTTAACCAAAGAGCTTCACTTCTTTTGATATAATTAACTGAGCTACTTTGTATTTTGAGAATTCTATTACGAGTGTCTAAAATTTTATTATTTTCTCTTATTATTAGAGGTAATAGAGATTTAATAAATAAAGATTTTTTTACTTTAGTTGAATTAATTTCGTTAAAGTCATGTGGAAACTTATCGATGGTAATGTCTGGCACTTGCTTCATTTTTCTAACTGAGTCAATTAAGTAAGCATGTTTTTGAAAAATATTACTTAAATCTTTTGTGCTAAGATTATTTTTTCCAGCAGTAATCTTTAATTGTTGAATTGAGTTAAAGCTTGGTTCTTTCAACTCAATAAATGAGTCTTCCAATTCAATAAATGAGTCTTCTTTATTTTGAGAATTAATCGAAATATTTGAAAAATCTTTATTTGAAACAAAATATTTAAAATTAATATATAGCAACATGACACATAAAATTAAAAATACTGATATGCCGTAAAAAATATATCCAAATTTATATATATACTGATTACTT
>LXNH01000120.1_pt1 | contig 17775 bp, 9 predicted proteins | sample 809111 | NCBI WGS metagenome assembly LXNH01 (sample SAMN04870528, study PRJNA318959) | seawater metagenome | biome: 00002010; material: water; isolation source: marine seawater | place: Greece: Milos, Mediterranean Sea | collected 2013-05-29 | depth 5-7 m
GCCAATACCGAAGAATGGAATGGTTATGCCCGCCTCCTGCTGCGGGAGACTGCGCGCAAGCTCCATGATTTGGGTACACCATCCGTGGAAGAGCTGTTCCGCTGGACGACCATCGCATCCGACAAGGATCTGCGCACCTTCCTGACGGGCACCCTGGCCGAATCTCTTTTCGCCGGCTCGGCCGAAGCCAGCAAGGCGCTCACCAGTGCGCGGTTCGTGCTGTCCAAGTATCTGGCCGAACACGTCACCATACCGGTCGGCAAGTTCAGCATCCGAGACTGGATGGAGGCGGGCACCGGGAACCTCTACATCACCTGGCGCGAAGACATGAAGGAAGCCATGAAGCCGCTCGTCTCGACCTGGGTTGATGTCTTTTGCTCAGCCCTACTGTCGCTACCCGAGAGCTATTTCCGGCGTTGGTGGCTCGTGATCGATGAACTGGCCTCGATGGAAAAGCTCGCCAGTATCGAAGACTACCTGACCAAGGGCCGGCGCAAAGGCGGCTGCTGCCTGGCGGGCCTGCAGACCGTCTCGCAGTTGGACGATATCTTCGGCGAGAAGATGGCGCAGACTCTGCGCGCGAGCTTCCGCTCGCTCGTCGTGCTCGGCGGATCCAAGACGGACCCGGCGACCGCCGAAGAAATGTCCAAGGCCCTGGGCGAGCACGAAGTCGCGCGTCCCGAGTACACCGACAGCCGAAATCCGGGCAGCGCGCGCAACACCAGCGAGCGCATGGTGCGTTCGACTGAACGCGTCGTCACGCCCGCGCAGGTCCAGACGCTGCCGGATCTGACGGGCTGGGTCGCCTTCGCCGGTGACCGCCCGATCGCCAAGTTCGTCCTGGAGCCCGTCACCTTCGCCGTGCGCAATGCGCCCTTCGAAGAGTCCACGCGCGTCAAGGCTCGCCCCGCCAGCCACCAGGCCGCCAACGCGCCCCAGCCTTGGCAGCAAGTTGACCTGCCCGAAGACCCGACCTTGGCGGCATAACCGTCAATGCCCGCAGCCGGCCAGCGCTCCGGCGGCGCCCAACCCAATGGCATCATCATGATCTCGATGAAAACCGTACACCGCAGCGCCGCCACCATGGCGTCGCACTATTACGCGGACCAAAAAGATGACTACTACAGCCGCGATGGCACAGCTGCGCAGTGGCAAGGCAAGGGCGCCGCTGTGCTCGGCTTGACTGGCGCTGTCGAACACGAGGAATTCCTGCGTGCACTGAAAGGAGATTTTGGTCCCGACGTGTCGCTCGCCCGATCCGTGCGCCTGGATTCTGAGGCTCGGGCCGCACTGGATATGACCTTCTCCCCGCCCAAAAGCGTGAGCATCCAGGCCCTGATCGGCAAAGATGGCGCCGTTATTAACGCTCACGATCACGCGGTCACGAAGGCGCTGGAATTCATCGAACAGGAGCTAGTTCGCGCGCGCCATACCGAAAAGGGCGTCACCACAATGGAGCGAACTGGCAACGCGGTGATCGCCAAGTTCCGCCACGAGACCGCTCGGCCCACCGAGGGTCAGTATTCGGATCCGCAACTGCACACGCATGCGGTGTTGATGAACGTCACGCAGCGCGCCGATGGAAAGTGGGCGGCGATCTCCAATGATGAAATTTTCCGCCTAAAAGCAATCGCCGAGTCCGTATATCAGGCTGAGTTGGCCAGCGAGTTGGAGAAGTCCGGCCATACCATACGCTACGAGGGTAAGAGCTTCGAATTGGCACACGTCTCGCGCGAGCAGATCGAGGCGCTGTCTAAGCGCTCACAAGACGTCAATGCTGAGCTGGAAGCGATGGGGCTGGACCGACAAACCGCCAGTCGTGCTCAGAAGCAGACCATCGCACTGAAGACCCGCAAGGGAAAAGCCCCTGAGATTACCCGGGACGAGCTGCAGCGCGATTGGGAACGCCAGGCCGTCGAACTCAATATTGACATCACCCCGACCAAAACTCGTGAAGACAAGACCATCGAGCGATCACCCGAAGCGCTTGCCATCGTCGCCGACGAATGCCTGCGGTGGGCCATCAAACACCATACCGAACGTGAGTCGGTGATGGATGGCAAGGCGCTTCTCAAGACAGCGCTGCTACGCTCCCGAGGGTCCGGCGTGGAGTTGGGCGATATCAAGGCGGCCGTCAGGCGATCTCTGGACAAGGGACATCTGATCCTGGGCACGCTGGAGTACCGCCAATCTCACAAGCGCGATGGCAAAGGGCTGTCTCGCACAGCCTGGATCAGCCAGCATCAAGAGGACGGAATGACCAAGAAGCAAGCCGAAACCCATGTGCGTCAGGCAATCGCTCGTGGCGAACTCGTTCCCAAGGGCGCCCGGTATACCACGCAAGTGGCCCGCGAACGGGAAAAGCGGATCCTGCAGATTGAGCGCGAGGGAAGAGACATGGTCGAGCCCATCCTCCAGGTCGAAGCTGCCCAGTCGGCGTTGTCGGGTCGACGGCTCAAACCTGGCCAGTTGGCGGCCGCCGAGTTGATGCTCACGAGCACCAACCGCTTTATAGGCATACAAGGTCTTGCCGGCACGGGCAAGTCCCATATGTTGGCGCAGGTCAAGACGGCCGCCGAATCTGCTGGGTTCACGGTCAAGGCGGTGGCCTCCTACGGTAAGCAGATCGAAGCATTGCGCGAACTCGGGATGGAAGCGCGCACCGTCGCATCGGTCCTGGAAGCGCGGCAGCAGGACCGCTTCAAACTGGACGCAAGTACCGTCCTGGTGATCGACGAGGCGGGCGTAGTGCCGGCGCGCATCATGGAACGCCTCATGAAGATGGCCGAAGCGGACGGCGCGCGCGTGGTCATGCTGGGCGATACTGGCCAGACCAAGGCGATTGAGGCGGGGCGCCCTTTCCACCAACTGCAGGATGCCGGTATGGCCACCGCCCTGATGGGCGACATTATCCGGCAGAAATCTCCTGAGTTGAAAGAGGCGGTTGAGCATGCCGCGCGAGGTCGGGCGTCCACCTCGTTGGGCGTCATCAAAACGAAGCTGCGATCGGTACACACCATCAGCGAAGACCTCGCGCGCTATCGGCGCATCGCGGCCGAATACGTGGCACAAGACATCAACGACCGGCGCGAAACGCTCATCGTGACCGGAACGAATAAATCGCGCAACGCGCTGAACGAAGCGACGCATCAAGCTCTAGGATTGGCCGGCCGCGGCTTCGAATTTAATTTGCTCACTCGGCGCGATACCACGCAGGCCGAACGCCGTGTGGCGCACTATTACCGCCATAACGACATCATCCAGCCTGAGCGGGACTACAAAATCGGAGGACTCAAGCAAGACGAGATGTACCGCGTAATCGGCGCCAATCCTGATAAGCCGAACGAGCTGGAGGTCGAGCATATCGCCACGAAGACGAGATTGAAATTTAATCCGGCGAGAACCACGAAACTCTCGGTTTATCAGCCGGTGGAGGCCGAGCTGTCCGCTGGTGACTGGGTTCGCGTGACGCGGAATGATGCCAAGTTGGACCTGGTCAACGGGGGCCGCTTTGAAGTCCTGGCGGTCACCCCAACCACAGTGACGATCGGCAATGCCGGAAGGCGCCTGACGCTGGACGCAGCGTCTACCCCACTCCACCTGGATCGCGCCTATGCGACGACGAGCCATAGCGCGCAAGGGTTGACTTGCAATCGAGTACTCATCAATGCCGAAAGCTACAGCCGTACAACGCAACGGGACGTCTATTACGTCGCCATCTCACGGGCCCGCTTTCAGGCGGACATCTACACTAACAACGCTGAGAAGCTTGGACGCGCTGTCGATCGTCTTGAAGAGAAGACTGCCGCTCTCGATATTGGCCTGGAAACCACACGGCCATGGCGCCCGAAACCGAGACTGCAGCAGATAGAGATGGAAACTTGAGAAAGGCTGCTCGATACTGTGGCCAAGGGGCGGGAAACGCTACCGTGTTTGCCTGGCTGGCTTTCGTCTTCGGGTGCAGCAGACTAACACTAGAAGGGCCCCATTGGTCAGTGACTGCCCATGTCCGGGAGCCGTTTGTTGTCATAGACGGCTCCCGGACACAACCTGGCGGTCCCTACAGCTTCATGCCTGGGCGCTTCGAAGCTGCCGGGGGACTAGGTGGCGGCGTTTGTTGAAGCGCACGATGCAACTCCTCCAGTCCAACTCTCTTGATCGTGGCATCCCCCTGCCCTCGCATTACCAAGCGTATTTTTTCTTGCCCGCCTTGCTGAGTAAAAACCCAATCTACATAGCGACGAAGGGCCGCAAAATCTACACCTCTGGTGCTTATCCTCGCGAAGAAGCTTTGAGCGAAGGTGTCAGCGCGAATTCGCTCCTTTTCGTTCGGCTTTTCCTGTGCCAGCCCGCAATCCGTGCCCATTCGCCTGCAGTTACATACTTCGTGTCGGTAGATGTTCAGCCATAGAGCAAGGTCTTGTCGGTCAGCCCACGAGATGAAATGACATCTGTCATGGAGTTTTGCTATCAAAGGCTCGCACTCCAGAGCTTTGCAGAGCTTATGCCGTTTAGGTTTCTCTCGCTCGGAATTCAGGTCGCCATCCGAATCTTTGAACTCGACTAGCACGTATCGGCTCTCGCTAGAAAGTAAGTAATCTGCGAGATCCTTATCGCTTGATCCAAAGGCAAACGGTCGGTAGGTTACTCCATTGGCTCGGGCAGCCTCCCGCATGTATTCATTGAAGACATCGATTACTCCTGGCTCGTTTCCGCTCATTGTTGGCCGGTTTCAAGTAAAGCAATAGTTTATCGTCAAAGGGCGACCAATGTGAACGCCTATTGAAATGGCTGTAATTGGTCGGAAGGCGCCAATCGTGTCTGGCTGCTCTCGGCCACGACCCGCCCTTAGGCCAGCAGCCAGATTTGCCGCTCGAACGGCCGCTACACCCGGGCTGCTGCCATTCGGTCAGCCCCCTGTCTGTTTTGTCCAAAGTACGAAAAGGAAGGACGGGCTCGAAGCCGCGTCATTGCTGGGGGTGGCGCCCAGCCGTTGGACAGAATGGTTCATTTCGTCTAATCACGCCGCGCCATGACCCTCAACGATCTCGTCGCCCGGCCAATGGTGGCAGGCAGCAAGAGCCACGATTCATGTAGTTCGCCGAGAGCGGACGTACGCCCACGGCCGAGCGGTAGCTGGCGAACCGCAGTTCGAAAGGGCAACGCCCCTCCTCGCCTCACATTACATTTTGGGTTCCTTCAATTAGGCGCGGGGAACGTCTTCTACACGCTCGTTACGAGCGCCTAGAACTTCTTATCGATTATCGGGATCAGCCTACTCTGCTTGCGGACGAAAGCTGCCTTCACAGGCCCATTGCCGTCGTCAGCGCGGATATAAATGGCGCCGACACCAACCGTGAGAATCTCTATCTGGCCGGTGAATCGAATCTTCTCGCCGCGGGGCTCGTCGAATGCGAATATCCCCATGCCCACTTGGCAGCGGCGACCGGTCTCGCAGGCGACGACGTAGTTAGCGTAGACGAATACGTAGTCCTCCATCCACGTCCACTTCTCGTTGGCAGTCTTGTATTGCCAGTTAGGACTTCCGGATTCTTGAGCAACTGCGTGCCCAACCGACAGGACAAGGCAGGCCAGCGTAGCGGCTAGTACGAGTGCATTGTTCATGGCGTCTCAGCGATAGCGACGTTGGCAACGGACTCGAAGCGAACCTCCGCGATGAGTTCGGAGTCGGTCGGCACGATTGGGCCAGCGGTGATGACCGTGTCGCTAAGCATCACGTCAACGCCAGACTTTCTCTTCAACTCGACCAACTGCGCTGCCAGCGAGACCTTGCCTTGGTCAATGGGGCCTGCGAGATCAACGCGTGCCGCCTTAGCTATGGCGCTCCTAATGTCTTTTTCGAAGATAGCCGACACCGCGGCCCAAAGAGCGTTATCGACCGCACGCGAGAATTGTAAGTCGGTGAGCGTGATCATCGTCCCGTTCTTTTCTACGGCGGGCTTGGCGGCAAGATAGGCGTTGCCTGCGGTGTCAAACCAAGAGGCTGGGGTGTCGGCCGCAAACTTCACGCGCACCGCCACCTTGTCTTTGGACGGATAGACCTCTACTTCATGCACCGTCACACTGACCTTGCCGGCCGGTGTTTCAGCCACGTAGGTCTTGTCTTTCACGACGGGCGCAATAGCGGCGTTGAGCCGCTCGTAGTTCGCCCGCAACGGTACAGCGATCGAGATCTTGCCAGGTGTGAGCGGTACCTGCGCCAGTGGGGGAAGCGGCTTCGGAGCCATCTGGCCGACAGCCGTGGCGACGGCCACCTTGGCGGTGACCATGAATGCGAGCTCGAGCGCGGTGTCGGTGGCGGTGATTCCGGAGAACCCGATGCTCAAGGGATCGACATTCACGTACACGTTGCCATTGTTCGGTATTGCGATCGGCAAGGACTGCGGCGCAAACACCTTCGCGACTTCCGCCTTGACCTTGGCACAGTCGACGGCACCGACCAGTTGGTCGCGCATCTTCTCGAGTTGTTTCTGCATCTCCGGCCCGAGTTTGCCCGAGACGTCGATATTCCAGTTATGCATGACCTCAAGCCGCGCCTTGTTTCTCCAGTCGAACCCCGGCGTGGCGATGAGCCTTGGACACCAGTCGGACTCCATCTGCACGCCGATGTCGATGTACGAGACGAAGGATCCGTCGAAGTTTTTCTCGTCCATCGCGAGAACTTTCGCTACATCGCCGCTGAAGCCCGCCTTCCCCGAAAACTTCACCTCTACGCTAGCGCGGGCCGTTCCGGGCGTGGGCCCTTTGCCTACAGTCACCGGCCCTGTGCGCTCGACGACGATGTCGTAATCGACGTCTTGGCAGACTTCCTTGGTCAAGTCGAAGCTGCCCCCAAACAGAAGGTCGCCCTTCGGTCCCACGCGCACACATGGGCGCACCCGGTCTTTCGCGGTGTATTTAGCCGGCGCGGCCTTGTTTGCCTCCGCCGCCAGGCGTGCGTAGGTAATCGCCGCTTTCGCTGCCACCGTACTCTCCGGCGCCGCCGGCGTTACGGTCGAGCTGCCCTTCGGAGGGGCCTCGGTGAGTTCTTTGTTGCCGCAGCCGGCCAGCAAGCCCGTGATGCCCAACCCCAACAGCAAGGCCCCAAGCCTGATGTGCGGACTCCCTTTGCCTCTTCGCATCTGCATGGTTCTTTCCAGGGAAATGACAGCGTTGCGGGACTGTGTTTGGTGTGGCGATGGCTTCTAATGGCGTCCGTGTTTCAAGCGGATTCGGTCCGGCGGTGGCTAGAGAGGCTGCGCAGTCGGCACAAATGAGCGGCAACAAATGAGCGGCAACCGCGGCGAGAATACACACAATATAGAAGATCTAATGACATCTTGCTAGCCGGACAAGACGGCCACTATGTCTCGCCCTGTCGTTCCTCTCACTCGAGCCTTCCACGTTTTGGCATGCCACGCGAGACATTGGACAGTCGACGCCGTTTCGTCCAATGGCGAGGCCGTCACACATCTGATAAATCTGCCAGAGGTAGCAACGTTGCTCGTGAACGGCGGGTCCGCTTGGGAAGAAGCCTCTCAGCCTTCGGTGTAGCGACCGTCGGGTCAGGGTCGGATAGCGCCCTTCACCAGCGGCGGCTCGCGGCCGATTCTGTTGAAAACCTCCTTCCAGTGATGCTCGACTACCTTCTTGAGAGTGCTTCACCCTTGCTCGGGATGAGATCCTTGATCTGGCGCCGATCTGAAGGGACAATTTTTCGATCCCGGTGCGATTGCGCCCGGAGATCGAGTTTTTCAACAGCATCGGCCAGAAGCCGACGGTCAAGGATTCTGCAAGATCGACTTGCTCTGCCCGAGCGCCGGCTTCCTTATTACCCGCCCACTTCGCACCGACACAGCAAACCGTTAGCCGACAGCCCCTCGGATGCGACCAAGCTAAACGGTCATCGTCAGAATAATTTTCCCCACGTTCTGCGCCGACTCCATCCGGCGATGTGCATCCGATGCACGTTCAAGCGGATAGGTACTGTCAACCACGGGAATCAGACCCGCACCTCTGGAAAAGCGGTCCAACCAGTGTTCGCGAAACCGCTGCACCATCGCGTGCTTTTCAGCCTGCGGACGCGATTTCATGACGGTGCCGAAAATTTGCAGATGGCGATACAGGATGTCTTCCAACGCAACACTGACTTGACCGCCTCCGCCCAGGATGCCCACCTGAACCAAGCGCCCGCCGTTAGCCAGCGAGGCAATGTTGCGCGCAAAGTTGGGCGCGCCAATAAAGTCGATCACCACGTCTACGCCACGTTTCGATGTCCGCTCGGCCACAACCTGCGCATAGTCCTGCGTGCGATAGTCGACGACGCAGTCGGCGCCCAGCCGCTGGACCTGCTCAAGCTTGCTGGCCTCGGCCGTGGCGTACACGGTGGCGCCCGTTGCCCGGGCGAGCTGCACCGCCGCCGACCCCACGCCACCAGCCGCCGCGTGAATCAACACGGAATCCCCCGCTTTCAGGCGACCCAGGTGCAACATGGCTTCGTGCGCCGTGACGAACACTTCGGGGATGGCGGCCGCGTGAACGTAGTCCAGTTCCTGGGGAATGGGCAAGGCCATGCGCCAATCCAACCGGGCGACCTCCGCATACGCACCGCCACCCACCACACCCATCACGCGGTCACCGGGCTTGAAGCCGCGCACGGCGCTGCCGGCTTGCGTCACTTCGCCGGCGATCTCCAGACCCATGATGGTCGAGTCGCCGAAGTTCGGGCGGCCGTAGCCGCCACGGCGGTGCGTCAGGTCGGCGCGATTCACGCCTGCGGCATGGACGCGGACGATGAGGTCGTCGGGCCGCATGTCGGGCGAGGAAACGTCGGCCACCTGGAGCACATCGGCGTCGCCAAACTCTTCAAAAATAATCGCTTTCATTGCTTATCCTTCAGGCCGCTTTCTTGTGACGCGGCCAATGTGGCTTGCGCAATCGCCGAGGCGGTGATTGCGGCGGGAAACCCGACGTAGAACGCCAGGTGCGTGATGACGGCCGACAGCTCATCCTGTGTCAGCCCATTGCCGACGGCGCGGCGCAGGTGCGCCGGCAATTCATCCGTATGCCCACCAGCGATCAAGACGGCCACGGTAATCAGGCTGCGGTCTCGCGGCGTCAACGCGGGGTCGCTCCAGATATCGGGATACAGCGTGTTGTCGACGAAGGCAGACAGCGCCGGGGTGAAGGCACGCGCGGCTTCGCGCGGATGGCTGAAATCAATATTCGACATGGTGCGCTCCTGGTTCAAGCCTGGCTGATGAACTTGTGCGTGAGGTAGTACTCGATGCCTTCCACCCCGCCCTCCGAACCGTGTCCGCTTTCTTTCATGCCGCCGAACGGCAGTTCCGTGGCCACGATGCGGTATTGATTGATGCCGATCATTCCGGCTTCCAAGCCGTCGGCCACGTCTATCGCCGTGCGGGCATTGCTGGTGAACGCGTAGGCCGACAAACCATAGGGCAGCCGATTGGCTTCCTGCAAACCGTGCGCCAGTTCATCGAAGGCCATCAGCACCGCAATCGGGCCGAACGGCTCTTCGTGCATGATCTTGGCCTGCATCGGCACATTGGCCAGCACCGTCGGTTCGAAAAAGTAGCCCGCGCCGTCAATGGCCTTGCCGCCGGTCAGTACCGTGGCGCCGCATGCCACCGCGTCGGCAATCAACGCCTGCATCTTCTCCAACTGACGCGGGTTCGCCAACGGCCCGACTTGCGTATCCGGATCAAGCCCATTTCCGACTTTCAGGGCGCGGGTCGCCTTGACGAATTGTTCGCGGAATTCGTCATAGACGCCGCGCTGGACCAGAAAGCGCGTGGACGAAATGCAGACTTGGCCGGTGCCACGGAAGCGGTTGGCGGCGCCCTCGACCGCGGCGCGCTGGACATCGGCATCGTCAAACACCAGCACCGGCCCATGTCCACCAAGTTCCAGCGTGATGGGCTTCACGCCTTCGGCGGCACGCGCCGACAACAAGCGGCCGATGGGGACGGAGCCCGTGAAGGTCACCTTGCGGATCACCGGCGACGCAATCAAATGCCGCGACACGTCGTCCGGCACGCCGAAGACAACTTGCAGCACCCCTTTGGGCAACCCTGCGTCGTCCAGGGCACGGGCCAGCGCCAGCGCGGTTGCCGGGCTTTCTTCGCCCGGCTTGATGATGACGCTGCAACCGGCTGCAAGGGCGGCGGCAAGTTTGCGCGCCGGCGTGATCGCGGGAAAATTCCAGGGCGTGAACGCGGCCACCGGGCCGATCGCCTGCCGCTTGACCAGTTGCTGCACACCTGGGCGGTTGGCGGGCACGACACGGCCGTCAATCCGCTTGGCTTCTTCAGCAAACCATTCGAAATAATCGGCGGCGCGCAACACTTCATCACGGCTTTCGACCAAGGGTTTGCCCTCTTCAAGCGTCATCAGCGTGGCAATGTGCTCGGCACGTTCGCGCATCAATTCCGCACCGCGCTTGAGAACGCTAGCGCGCTCGTTGGGAACCGTCGTACGCCATGCATTAAAAGCCGGTTGCGTCGCGGCAAGCGCGCGATCCAGATCTGCCGTCGTCGCAAGCGGCACGCGGCCCAATTCCTGACGTGTGGCGGGATTCACCACGCCGGCCGTGTCGCGTTCGCCAGCGCCGATCCATTCGCCGTTGATGAAGAGGTAAAGCGGGTCATAGTTGCCGTTCATGGTTGCAAACTCCGATAAGATTGTTGGTGACCTCGGAACGGAGTCTAGGCGTGAGGGGCGCGCGGATTTAGCCCCTTGCGGAAGAATGACTTTCCCTTCCAGAGGAAAAGTCGCACGAACACAATGGACCCACAATGGACAAGCTATACAACATGTCGGTTTTTGCGAAAGTGGTGGAGATGGGCAGTTTCACCGCCGTGGCCAACCATCTTTCCACCACGGTCGGCAACATTTCACGCGCCGTCACGGTGCTGGAAGAAGGCCTAAATGCCCGGCTGATTCAGCGTTCCACCCGCCGCCTGGTCGTCACTGACGTGGGGAATCGCTTTTATGACCGCTGTATCGCGATCCTGGCCGACGTCGAGCAAGCCGAAGCCGAAGCGGGGCACGCAACGGTCGCGCCACGCGGCGTGTTGCGCGTTCACGCCGTCCCCGGCCTGGGGCGCACCTTGGTCGCCCGCGCAGCCTTGGCGTATAGACAGACCTACCCCAACGTCTCGGTGGACCTGCTTCTATCGCAGCGCATGCCGAATCTGCTTGAAGAACAGTTGGATGTCGGGATCGTGATCGCGCGCGCCTTGCCGGATTCCACCTACGTCAGCCAGAAGATTGGCGTCAGCCACTGCATCTTGGTGGCATCGCCTGAGTACCTGGCGCAGCATCCCCCGGTGCACACCCCCGAGGACCTTGCCCAACACGCTTGCGTCTTACTGACCACGGTGGACTATGCCCCGGACGAGTGGCATCTGGAAGGTAAGGAAGGCACGTTCAACCATCGGCCGTCGGGCGGGCATCTTGGCGTGAACGACATGGACGCCATGGCGACTGCGCTGCGCGATGGCGCAGGAATTGGCCTGCTGGCGGGTTTCTCAGCAATCGACGATCTTCGCCGGGGCACGCTGGTGCGGGTATTGCCCGGGATCCACACGAACCAGCGCAACGTGTATGCGCTGTACCCATCGCGTCAGTTTGTCGACGCCAAAATCAAGCTGTTCGTGGACGCGTTGAAGCTGCATGTGGGCGAGCAGCTTGCGGGCTATGCCGCTGAACTGGGCATCGAGGCGAAAGAGACGACTTAAATACCCCTCGACCTCAACGCCTTATCGGGACCAGCAGGCCAAGAATTCTCCATCTCCGACGTCAGCCTGCATTGATTGAATGACCGAAATGGGTCAGGTAGTGACCCTCAGTAGGAGCACACTGAATCTCCCTTTACTCGAAAGGAGATTGTCATGGAATCCGCGAATGTCACCGTTGGCCGTCGTGTGCCATGGAACAAGGGCAAACTCACCGGTCAGAAGCCACCTCTAAAGCTAGGAGAAATTTGGGCAATCCGAACGAGACTGAAGATGGCGTCGAACGTCCGGGAATTCGCAATGTTCAATCTCGCAATCGATAGCAAGCTTCGAGCGTGCGATCTCACGCGATTGCAGGTGCAGGACATACGTCACGGAAGCCATGTGGCCGCGAGAGCCACCGTCATGCAACAAAAGACCCAGCATCCGGTTCAATTCGAGATAACGGAGCAAACCCGCGAGAGCCTTGAAGCATGGATCGAGGCGCGAGGACTAAAGGCGGCGGATTTTCTGTTTCCGAGCCGCTTGCATACGTCACCGCATCTGTCGACGCGGCAGTACGCCCGTATTGTGCATCGCTGGGTCGCATCGATTGGCCTCGACGATACCGCATATGGCACCCACACTATGCGCCGTACAAAAGCCTCGCTGATCTACCGCCGGACGAAGAATCTTCGGGCTGTACAGCTGCTGCTCGGGCATACGAAGCTGGAAAGCACAGTCCGCTATCTCGGCATCGAGGTCGACGATGCTCTTGAGATGGCAGAGCAAACCGAGGTTTGATGCATCCCGGCCGGCGAGCGGTCGCTTGCCGGCCAGAAGGAGTCCGTCGTACTGCTCGTGCCTGGGGCGGTTAAATGACCGTTATCCTTCGGACAGCGGCCAATTCAGCGTGGTGGACGGGTGATCCCTTGCTCTCTCTCGCCCTGGAGCTGTCCACAAGAGCCACGAGCGACCCCGGACGCAAGGCGCATTGGAGCGGAGTGTACTTCGTCAAGTTGGCGGAAGGCCGCTTGGCTCAGGTGTCTCCAATATCCGAAAGTGGCCCAGTGAAGGTGCACGGATCAGGCTGGCCCCATCGCATCGCATCATTCCCACTCGATTATCTTTCTGCATTAAATAACGATTTAACTCAATCAATTGTTCCAATCGATCCTGTCGATACCACGCAAATACCATGGAGAAAGAGGGGTCTCATTTGGATTCGATGGCCTGTCAAGGCCACGCTTATGCTCCGCTCCCTTACCTCCGCGCAAGTGCTGCGCAGCGCGAGAATCGGTCTTTGAGACTAAGCCGTTAATCGGACATTCGCGCCATGCGAGCCCGCGACTAGGGCCGCACAATGTGTGTGGTTGTTATCCCGATCTCAGCGCAGTGTGATGAACGATAATTGTCTACTGCAGCAGCTCTGGAAGCCGATAGAAGAGCCGACGGATTGACGGCCAGCCGGCCGCAGCGAACACTTCCAGCGTGTCAACGAGCGCGATTCGGCGTTGCGGATCGTCGAAGATTTCCTTGTGGTCGGCGAGGTAGCGCCCGACCAGCTTCACCATGAGGTCGGCCGCCAAGCTCTCGAATTGGTAGCCGGTTTGCTGTCCGCCCTTGAGAACAGCGAAGGCGATGAGATCGAACACGCCGGCGGGATCGGCTTCGACCAGGTGCTCCAACAACTGGATCAGATAGTAGACCGTGTGCGGCCCGCCGTGCTCGCCGATCTGGCGCAGGATGGGCGCCGTCTCGTGAAGGAAAACAGCGGAGCCTTCCACTGTCATCGGTGGCAGGTTCCGGTCCCCATGTTGGAACGCGCCCGAGCTGAAGTAGAGCTGCTGGCAGGCGGTATCGATGATCTGCATTGCGCTCCGGGCGCGCGCAATCTCCGCCTCTGTGGGAGCTGAGAGCGTGGCATAGTGGGTCAGAGCGTCGCCCGCCTGAGAAACCGCCTGGATGGTCAACTCGATGGCCGTCGCTCGATCTCGAGCCGGGTCTGGATCCTCCGGGCCCCGCAAGCCGGCCGTGTAGGCCGCCCGCATCCACTGGATCGCATCGCGGACCTCTTCGACGTTGTCGACCGTCCGTGCAAACCAGCCTCGGACATGCTCCTCGGCGTCCGTGAAGCCGAACCGCAGCCAAAACTGCAGTGTCATCTGAACCAAATGTCCGCGGATCGTCGCGTTGCGCCGGTCGCTTGCCGGGCACCGCTCAATCAAAATCATGATGAGGTCGGCAACTGGACGCGCTGCGTCATACCATTGGATGTCGCTCAAGCAGTTGCAGACGTAGCTATCCAGAACGCTCCGATTTTCCTCGACCTCTACCAGATGGGTCGCTCGCGCCCAGAATCCCGCGCGATCCATCTCCCAAATACGGATCAAATGAAGGGCGGCGTTCAAGCGAACGGCGGGATGGGGATCGGCCAAGACGCGGTCGATCAACGGCTCCAGCCCTGGGTAAACCTCAGGCCGTTTCAGGCAAAGGTCGAGCGCCGCTTCCGCCGCCTCAAGCCTCGCCGACGGCGAACCCCAACTCGAGAACTCCTCGAACTTGGCCTCGGTATCGTCCTCGGCCTCCGGATTTTTGAGGTGGCTGGCATACTCGATCCAGCTCAGGAGTTGGTCGATCAACTCCGCCGACGTGTCAGCCGACACGTGGCTGGAGTTGACCACCTTATGAACGCCTTCCGCGAACGTGCCCTCCGCTCGGCGCACTAGGGAGTCGTCCGGGATGGCGCCGCTGTCCAAGCGGGCCTTGAGCGCCGTCAGCGCTGCGAGTGCTTCGGTCACGGACTCGACGGGACCCTTGCGGTCGCCTTCCAAGCCCAGTGCGCGGCGAGCCCGGTCAAGCTCTGCGCCGGTCTCGCGTACGATTGGGTTCGCCTTGTTCTCCTGGCTGAGCCAGTAGAAATCGTCGTCGGCCTTGCCCCAGCTTACCTCGATGTTGTGGAGCCGGTTGTTGGTAATCTTGGTCTCAGGAGCCGCGGCCAGGATGTCGCGGGCTGCTTGAGTCGCCAGGCGCTCAGCGCCGATCGTGGCGAAGAGACGCCGGAGAAACCCCTCTTTCGCGGCCTTCGGGTGGAGAAAATCGTCGAAGGGGTGATCGATGAGTTCGCCTTCAAGCGCTTCTCGCGCTTCGACCGATTGCCCATCATATTGAGCCGCCAAGAGGTCGATGGAGTCCTTGCGCGTGTCGGGTGTGATCAAGAACTCGGGTCGCGCTGCATACGGAAGTAGCCGTTCAGCCAGGGCGCCGCCCCGGGCCGCAGCCGCCATGAAGAGTCGCGACCACATGACGGCGAGACTGCCTTCGCGCACAGCATGTTCGACCGACGCCAAAACCGCCGCCTCGTCGCCGGTCTCGAGCCAGGTCTCGAATTGCGACAACAGGGCGTCGGCGTCGTGGGCGTGTTGAGGGTGGACCTCGTGGGCCCAGATGTAACTAAGGTCCTGCTGGAGATGCACCACATCACCAGCGACAGTGACTTGGAGCGGGTTCCCCCCTTCTGAACGGGAATGTTCGCGCGCAACATAACCAGCGAGCGCTGCCAGCAAAGCTTGGGTCGCCGCGACCGGCGATGCGTCTAGGAACCGAGGGAAGTATTCCTTAAGCGACCACCGCGATGATTCGAAGTCCTGCCGGGCGTTGGAGGTCAGGTTGAGAATTCGACCGCTGCCCATGGAGGTTTTACGGTCGTCCCTCACCTGGCGCGCGAAGGCGCTCTCGTAGATTTCCGCCGCGAATGCCGGTGAGGCCTTGGCGATGGCGTCGATCTTCCGCGCTAGCGCGGGCAGTTCCTGGGGCGCAAATCGGTCGAAGCGATCATCGGTCAGCGCCGCACGCAGTAAGGCCACGGATGCGTCCACGTCTGTCGCGATGGTATCAGCCACGAAGCCGATCGCGGGGGTGGCCAAGCTTTGCGTGTCGTCCAAGGTGTAGCCGTGGGCTAGGAGCGCCCTGACCGCCGATCCCATATCGGCGCGCAAGGCCGAATCTTGAACGCGCTCGGTCAGCATGTACGCCGTCATTCGCAGCACGCCGGCGTTTGACCCTGGCCTCCTCGACAACTGAAGGTGGAGATGAACCCACGGCGCCAGGGGAATCCCGGGTTCATCCTCAAGGCGAACCGCCATGGCGCCGGCGACGTGGGGAAGGGCGGCGACGGCGGGGGCCGCTTCCGCGCCGATCGCTTTTGCGAAGGCATCGATGTCGTCGGTGGTCGTTGGCAGTTCGGCCGCCATTCGAGCGGCGATGCTGCGGATCACTGGATCGCAGTCCGCACGGCCCAAGAGGTTGCCGACCGCGGTCCAGAACCGATTGTGATCGGCGTCTTCAGCCCAGAGTGACTGAAGCAGAAAGCCCATGGCGGGGGCGAGGACGAGACCAAGCCCTTCCGCCTTGGGGAAGGCCGCGCTGCCGTCAACGACGCCATCGGGGTCGAGGAACACGCGGCTAGCGACGTAGTCAAATAGAAGATGGTGCCGGAATTGGACGGATCGCTCGCCGTTGGTGACGACTAGCACGCCCTCGCCGGTCAAGGTGTCCAGGATGGCGGGGTTGGCGGCGGCCACCTTAACCCGCTGAGCCCTCAAGGCGCGGTTGGCGACCATGTCCTCGACGACCGAACGCAGGCATACCTCGGCTGCGACCCCGTGGTCCCGCACGCGGCGGTCCCAATAGAGGTTCAGCAGCGCGATCTGGGAGTCGATGGCCCAGAAGTCCTGGCTGACGGCGCCGGTCGCGACCAAGTCGGCGAGAAGGCGGGTGTTGAACGGCACCATGGCCAGCTCCCGCAGCTTGGCGGTGCTGTTCTGGAGCATGTCCGCCAGCCGCGGTGCCCTGGCGAGCAATTCCGCGAATTCGCTCTCGGACCAGGGCGGCACCTGAACGTGCCGCACGTTGCCGAACCCGTCACCTTGGAGGGCTCTGTCAGGGGGTGTTCCCCTGAAGAGGCTTCGGAAACTCTGTCCCAGCCGCAGATCGAATGTCCGAATGGAGGCGATCACGGTCCAACGCCCGCCCAGTTCCACGACGGACTCGACGAGCCGCTTGAACGCCGCCTCTCCCGATCCGCCGCGACTCGCGTCCAGCGCGTCGATCAAGAGGAAGGCGGGTTCCGGCCCGTCCCACGCACCCAGCACCGCCGGCAGATCATGGTCCAGACCGAGGGCGCGAGACAGGCCTTCCAGCGACTCGACCGAGAACCGGTCGACCGCCATCTGGACTACGTCGTTGCCCTTCGCTCGAAGGGCACGCCCGAGGGCGTTGATCACCGCGCTTTTGCCAGCGCCAGGTTCGCCGATCAGCAGCAGGTTGCCGCTGAGTGCCGCCGCATTGATCGCAGCCTGGCAGTGGCGAGCAATGCCGACAGGCATACCCGTCTCGGCTTCAACGACCTCCAAACCGGCTAAGGTCTGTTCGGTTTGCAGCGAATAGGCCGTAAGCGCTGCGATATCTTTGCGATAGTCGGGCCGAGCCGCTAGCTGGGCGCCGCGGGCCATCAGGTCGGTGCGGAGTGCGTGAAGGGTTCGGCCGCCGCGCGCAGCCATCAGGTCTCCTGCGACCCGCTCCAGCAAGTTGATAACCGCCGGGGCGTCTGCCGGCGCCTTCAGGACTGACCCCAAGGCGGCGGCCCAAGCGGTTCGGTCGGAACCTTCAGGGTCGATCGTATAGACGTAGGTGAGGCGCGAAATCGAAAGCAGGACATCTTCAGTCAGCGGTTCGCCCGGCGCGGCGATGGCCCAGGCGAGGTGGACGCAGGTGTCGAACTGCGCGAGCGCCTTGGTCTCGCCAGCCGTGAGCACCGGTGCGCCGGGCTGCCGTCGGGCCTCCAGGCCCTTCGCCAAGTTGACGCGGGTGGTCGCCGGCGAGCCGGGTCCGACAGCGATCAGCAATCGGTCTTTGGACGGGTCGAGCGGCCGGTTCCATCCGAGGTCGCCTGTACCGTCATGGCAGAGCCGGAACTGACGCACGATCTGATCGACCGTCTTTCCGAACTCGCTATCGAGGATCCCGGACAGAGAGA
>LXNH01000121.1_pt1 | contig 17752 bp, 15 predicted proteins | sample 809111 | NCBI WGS metagenome assembly LXNH01 (sample SAMN04870528, study PRJNA318959) | seawater metagenome | biome: 00002010; material: water; isolation source: marine seawater | place: Greece: Milos, Mediterranean Sea | collected 2013-05-29 | depth 5-7 m
CGCTTGCGCGCGGCCGGTGAACCGGCCTTGACGCCGGACGCCTGGCTGGCCGGCGCCGCGCCGCACGAGGGCTCATGGTGGCCGCACTGGCTCGCCTGGCTGGACGCGCGCTCTGGCAAGCCGGTCAGCCCCCCCGGCCTCGGCGCCGCGCGCAAGGGCTATCCGGCGCTGGACGATGCGCCGGGCATTTACGTCACGGAGAAATGAGCATGACCCGCCGCCCCCTTCCGCTGCGGCGCGCCGCCCGCCTGGCGCCGGCCATCCTGGCGGCGCTGCTGGCGCAGGGCTGCGTATCGATGGCGCCGCAATACGTCCGGCCCGCGGCGCCGGTGGCCGCCGTCTATCCCGGCCAGGCCGCCTCCGCCACGCCCGGCGCCACCGCGCGGGACGCGGCGCAGATCGGCTGGCGCGACTACTTCACCGACCCCGTGCTGCAGGGCCTGATCGACGCCGCCCTGGCGTATAACCGCGACCTGCGCGTGGCCCTGCTGCGTGTCGAGGAAGCGCGCGCGCTCTACGGCATCCAGCGCGCCGACCAGTTCCCCACGATCGGCGCGCAGGCCGAAGGCGCCCGCGCCCGCACGCCGGGCGACCTGAACCTCACCGGCCAGCCGCAAGTGACCAGCCAGTACCAGGTAGGCGTGGGCATGGCGACCTGGGAACTGGATTTCTGGGGCCGCGTGCGCAGCCTCAAGGATGCTGCGCTGGAGAACTACCTTGCCTCCGACGCGGCCGCCAAGGCAGCCACGCTCAGCCTGGTGACGCAGGTCGCGGACAGCTACCTGTCGCTGCGCGAACTGGACGAACGGCTGGCATTGACCCGCGCCACCATTGCCTCGCGCGAGGAATCGCTGCGCATCTTCCGCCGCCGCTTCGAGGTGGGATCGATCTCGAAGCTGGACCTGACCCAGGTCGAAACGCTATGGCAGCAGGCGCGGGCGCTCGGCGCCGAGCTGGAGCAGGCCCGCGCCACGCAAGCCCATGCGCTGGAACTGCTGACCGGCGAGCCGCTGGCCCTGCCACTGCCGCGCGCGGGCCTGGACGACGACAGCGTGATGCGCGACCTGCCAGCCGGGCTGCCCTCGGACCTGCTGGCCAACCGGCCCGACATCGTTGCCGCCGAACACCAACTGCGCGCCGCCAATGCCAACATCGGCACGGCCCGCGCCGCCTTCTTTCCGCGCATCACGCTGACCGGCGCGTTCGGCACCGCCAGCGCCGAACTGGATGGCCTGTTCGGCGGCGGCAGCCGCGCCTGGAACTTCGCGCCCAGCCTCGACCTGCCCCTGTTCGACGCCGGGCGCCGGAGCGCGAATCTGGACCTGGCCGAGGTGCGCCGCGACCAGGCGGTGGCCGGCTACGAACGCGCCATTCAGAGCGCCTTCAAGGATGTGGCCGATGCGCTGTCGGCACGCCGCTGGCTGGCCGAACAGGTGCAGGTATTGCGCGCCACCGTGCAGGCGCAGAGCGAGCGCGCGCGCCTGGCCAAGCTGCGCTACGACCACGGCGCCTCGCCCTACCTGGAGGTGCTGGACGCACAGCGCGACCTGCTGGCGGCGCAGCAGGCGCTGGTGCAGACGCGCCGCGCCCTGCTGGCGGCACGGGTCGGGCTGTATGCCGCGCTTGGCGGCGGCACGCGCGTGGCGACGCCGGCCGCCCCCTCGCCGCAAGCGGCATCCGCCCCGCCGGCGGGGCGCGCGACGCCAGACCGCGCCGGTGCGGCTCCCGCTGCCACCGCCCCCGCGCCGATCAATACAGGATACGCACCATGAAGCTGCCCACCCGAAAACTGATTCCCCTGCTCGCGATCGCGGTCTTGGCCGCCGCCGGCTACTACGGCTGGCGCATGCTGTCGGACACCGGCCCCGGCCCGGGCTTCATCAGCGGCAATGGCCGCATCGAGGCCACCGAGGTCGACGTTGCCACCAAGCTGGCCGGACGGGTGCAGGACGTGCTGGTGGCCGAGGGCGATTTCGTCAGCGCCGGCCAGCCGCTGGCCCGCATGCAGATCGACACGCTGCAGGCGCAACGCGAAGAGGCCCGCGCCCAGTACCAGCAGGCCGTCAACAACGCCGCCAGCGCCGCCGCGCAGGTGGCGCAGCGCGAAAGCGACAAGCTCGCCGCCGAGGCCGTGGTGGTGCAGCGCGAAAGCGAACTGGACGCCGCGCGCCGGCGCCTGGCGCGGTCCGAGACCCTGTCCAAGGAAGGCGCTTCGTCGATTCAGGAGCTGGACGACGACCGCGCCCGGGTGCGCAGCGCGCAGGCCGCGGTCAACGCCGCACGCGCGCAGGTCAACGCGGCGCAGGCCGCCATTGACGCCACCCGCGCCGCGCAGGTGGGCGCCCGCTCGGCGATCGACGCGGCGCAGGCCACCATCGCCCGCATCGAGGCCGATATCGCCGACAGCGAACTGCGCGCCCCGCGCGACGGCCGCGTGCAGTATCGCGTGGCCCAGGCCGGCGAGGTGCTGGGCGCCGGCGGCAAGGTGCTGAATATGGTCGATCTGGCCGATGTCTACATGACGTTCTTCCTGCCGGAGCAGGCCGCCGGCCGCGTCGCCCTGGGCCAGGACGTGCGCATCGTGCTGGACGCGGCGCCCCAATATGTGATTCCTGCCAAGGTATCGTTCGTGGCCAGCACCGCGCAGTTCACGCCCAAGACGGTCGAGACGGCCACCGAGCGGCAGAAGCTGATGTTCCGCGTCAAGGCGCAGATCGCCCCCGAGCTGCTGCGCCAGCACCTGCGCCAGGTCAAGACCGGCCTGCCCGGCGTGGCCTGGCTCAAGCTGGACGCCGATGCGCAGTGGCCCGCCAACCTTGAAGTCAAGGTGCCGTGATGACCGCGACCACGACGGCCTCCCCCGCTCCGGTGGTCAAGCTGTCGGGGGTATCGCTGCGCTACGGCAAGACGCTGGCGCTGGACGCCATTTCGCTGGACATCCCGGCCGGCCGCATGGTGGGCCTGATCGGCCCGGACGGCGTGGGCAAGTCGAGCCTGCTGGCGCTGGCCGCGGGCTCGCGCGCGGTGCAGACCGGCACGGTCCAGGTGCTGGGCGGCGACATGGCCGACAAGCGCCACCGCGATGACGTCTGCCCCCGCATCGCCTACATGCCGCAGGGGCTGGGCAAGAACCTCTACCCCACCCTGTCGGTGGAAGAGAACCTGCAGTTCTTCGGCCGCCTGTTCGGCCATGGCGCGGCCGAACGGCGCCGCCGCATCGACAGCCTGACGCAAAGCACCGGCCTGGCCGAGTTCCTGTCGCGCCCGGCCGGCAAGCTGTCCGGCGGCATGAAGCAGAAGCTGGGCCTGTGCTGCGCGCTGATCCACGACCCCGACCTGCTGATCCTGGACGAACCCACCACCGGCGTCGACCCGCTGGCGCGGGCGCAATTCTGGGACCTGATCAACCAGATCCGGCGCGACCGCCCGGGCATGAGCGTGATCGTCGCCACGGCCTACATGGACGAGGCGCAGCGTTTCGATTGGCTCATCGCCATGGACGACGGCCGCGTGCTGGCCACCGGCACCCCGGACGAACTGCGTCAGCGTACCGGCACGGGATCGTTGGAGGCCGCCTTCATCGCCCTGCTGCCCGAGGAGAAACGGCGCGGGCACAAGCCCGTCGAGATCACGCCGCTGGCGCTGGGCGACGACGCGCCCATTGCCATCGAGGCGCGCGACCTGACCATGCGCTTCGGTGACTTCGTCGCGGTGGACCACGTCAACTTCCGTATCCGCAAGGGCGAGATCTTCGGCTTTCTCGGCTCCAACGGCTGCGGCAAGTCCACCACCATGAAGATGCTGACCGGCCTGTTGCCGGCCAGCGAGGGCCGCGCCTGGCTGTTCGGCACCGAAGTCGACCCGCGCGATCTCGATACGCGCCGGCGTGTCGGCTATATGTCGCAGGCATTCTCGCTTTATGGCGAGCTGACCGTCCGCCAGAACCTGGTGCTGCACGCGCGGCTGTTCCACGTGCCCGAGGCGCACATCCCGGCGCGCGTGGACGAAATGGTAGCGCGCTTCGATCTGGGCGAAGCGCTGGACGAACTGCCCGAGAAACTGCCCATGGGCGTGCGCCAGCGCCTGTCGCTGGCGGTGGCCATGGTGCACAAGCCCGAGCTGCTGATCCTGGACGAACCGACCTCGGGCGTGGACCCGGTGGCGCGCGACAACTTCTGGCGCCTGTTGATCGCGCTGGCGCGGCAGGACCAGGTCACCATTTTCATCTCGACCCACTTCATGAACGAGGCCCAGCGCTGCGACCGCATGTCGCTGATGCATGCGGGCAAAGTGCTGGTCAGCGCCGCGCCCGACGAGATCACCCGGATGCGCGGCGCCAGCACGCTCGAAGAGGCCTTCATCGCCTATCTGGTCGACGCCGGCGCGGGCACCCGACCCGGCGCGGCGGCAGCGGCCGGGCCGACGCAGGAGGCCGCGGAACCGGCCCAAGAGATGCGCGGCTTCAGCCTGCAGCGCATGTACAGCTATATGTGGCGCGAGGCGCTGGAACTGCGCCGCGACCCGGTGCGCGCCACCCTGGCGCTGGCCGGGTCGCTGCTGCTGATGTTCGTGATCGGCTTCGGCATCAGCCTGGATGTCGAAGACTTGCGCTATGCCGTCATGGACCGCGACCAGACCGCGCTGAGCCAGAACTACAGCCTGAACCTGGCGGGATCGCGCTACTTCATCGAGCAGCCCCCCATCACCAGCTACCAGGACATGGACGCGCGCATGCGCAGCGGCGAACTGTCATTGGCGATCGAGATTCCACAGGGCTTTGCGCGCGACGCCGAACGCGGCCGCAAGGCCCAGATCGGCGTGTGGATCGATGGCGCCATGCCGCAGCGCGCCGAAACCATCCGCGGCTACGTGCTCGGCATGCACCAGGGCTGGCTGCAGCAACAGGCGCGCGAACGCCTGGGCGCGGCAGCCACCCAGCAGGTCGGCATCGAAACCCGCTTTCGCTACAACCCGGATGTGCGCAGCCTGCCGGCCATGGTGCCGGCCGTGATTCCGCTGTTGCTGCTGATGATGCCGGCAATGCTGACAGCGCTGGCGGTGGTGCGCGAGAAGGAACTGGGCTCGATCATCAACCTGTACGTCACCCCGGTCACGCGGCTGGAATTCCTGCTGGGCAAGCAAGCACCGTACGTGGCGCTGGCGATGCTGAATTTCCTGTTGATGGCGCTGATGGCCGTGACCCTGTTCGGAGTGCCGATCACTGGCAGCTTCGCCACCCTGCTGGCGGCGGCCTTTATCTACAACGTGGTGGCCACCGCCATCGGCCTGCTGGCCTCGACCTTCACCCGCAGCCAGATCGCCGCGCTGTTCTTCACCATGATCGGCACGCTGGTGCCGGCGGTGCAGTTCGCCGGCCTGCTCAACCCGGTATCGTCGCTGGAAGGCGCCGGCAAGCTGATCGGCCAGGTCTACCCCGCCACGCACATGCTGACCATCAGCCGCGGCGTGTTCAGCAAGGCGCTGGACTTCTCCAATCTGCAGGGATCGTTCTGGCCGCTGCTGGTCGCCATTCCCGTGATCCTGGGCGCGTCGACACTCCTTTTGAGAAAGCAGGAGACCTGAGCCATGCCGCGACATGCCGCCAATATCTTCCGCCTGGGCGTCAAGGAATTGTGGAGCCTGGCGCGCGACCCGATGATGCTGGTGCTGATCTGCGTGTCGTTCACGCTGATGATCTACACGGCCGCCACCGCCGTGCCCGAATCGCTGCACAACGCCGCGATCGCGGTGGTGGACGAGGACGCCTCGCCCCTGTCCGCGCGCATTACCTCGGCGTTCTATCCGCCGCATTTCACCCGGCCGGCAATGGTCAACCTGGCCGAGGCCGACGCCGGCATGGACGCCGGGCGCTATACCTTCGTGGTCAACGTGCCCCCCAATTTCCAGCGCGACGTGCTGGCCGGCAGGCCGGCCGAGATCCAACTGAACGTGGACGCCACCCGCATGAGCCAGGCGTTCACCGGCAGCAGCTACATCCAGCAGATCATCACCGACGAGATCAACGAATTCGTCCAGCGCTACCGCAAGCCGACCGAACTGCCGGTGGACCTGGCGGTGCGCATGCGCTTCAACCCGAATCTGACCCAGGCGTGGTTCGGCAGCCTGATGGAGATCATCAACAACGTCACCATGCTGTCCATCATCCTGACCGGCGCGGCCCTGATCCGCGAACGCGAGCACGGCACCATCGAACACCTGCTGGTCATGCCTGTTACTCCCACCGAGATCATGCTGGCGAAAGTGTGGTCCATGGGGCTGGTGGTATTGGTGTCCGCTGCGCTATCGTTGACATTCGTCGTGCGTGGCCTGCTGCACGTGCCGGTCGAGGGATCGGTGGCGCTGTTCCTGGCCGGAGTGGCGCTGCATCTGTTCGCGACCACCTCCATGGGCATCTTCATGGCCACCCTTGCGCGCAGCATGCCGCAATTCGGCATGCTGCTGGTGCTGGTGCTGCTGCCGCTGCAACTGCTGTCCGGCGGCACCACGCCGCGCGAGAGCATGCCGGAATTCGTGCAGAACATCATGCTGGCCGCCCCCACCACCCATTTCGTGGAACTCGGCCAGGCCATTCTCTTTCGCGGCGCGGGATTGAGCGTCGTCTGGCAACCGTTCCTGGCGCTGGCGCTGATCGGCAGCGTCCTGTTCGCCTTCTCGTTGACCCGTTTCCGCAAGACCCTCAGCCAGATGGCGTGAGGCCTGTGCATTCGTTGCCCCTTACCACTCACTCTTAAAAGGACGCATGATGAAGAAGACAACCGCTTCCACGCCCCAGGACCTCGCCGGCGCCAACGCCGCCTACTGCCAACGCCTGGGCGAACTGGCGCGCGAGAGCCAGCAGCGCTGGCTGCAACTGGGCCAGCGCCTGGCCAGCGACGGCACCGGCCAGTACCTGTCAACGCTGGCGCCGCTCAAACTCGACGGCAACTGGCAGAACATCGCTCCCGCGCTGGGCGAGGTCACGCGCAAGCAATGGCAGAGCCAGCTCGAGGCCAGCCAGGCCATCACCCACGCCGCGCTGGAAGACCAGGCGGCGCTGGCCGCGGGCGTCAGCGAAGCCGTCAGCGGCTGGCTGCGCAGCGCCTCGGCCGCGGCCAGCGGCGGCCTGGCCGAATCGCCGCTGACGCGCATGTGGTCCTCCTATTTCGACCAGATGACCTCGGCCTGCTCGGCCATGCGCGAAGCCAGCCAGTTCGGAGCACGCCATGGCGACTAAACGCACCGCGCTCGTCACCGGCGGCACCGGCTGCCTGGGACGCGCCATCGCCCTGGCCTTGCACGACGCCGGCCACGACGTCATCGTCACCTATCACTCGGACGAAGCCGGCGCCCGGGCCTGGATCGACGAGGAGGCCCGCCAGGGACGCCGCTTCGACCAGGTCAAGATCGACGTGGCCGACTACGATGCATGCCAGGCGCTGGCGCGGCGCCTGGCCGACGATGGCCGCCAGATCGACATCCTGGTCAACAACGCCGGCATCACCCGCGACGCCAGCCTGCGCAAGATGAGCTACGAAAACTGGCACGACGTCCTGCACAGCAATCTCGACTCGATGTTCAACATGACGCAACCCCTGTGCGGGCCGATGGCCGACCGCGGCTGGGGACGCATCGTCAACATCTCGTCGGTGAACGGTTCCAAGGGCGCTTTCGGCCAGACCAACTACGCCGCATCGAAAGCCGGCATCCATGGTTTCACCAAGTCGCTGGCGCTGGAGCTGGCCAGGAAGGGCGTCACGGTCAACACCGTATCGCCGGGGTACCTGGCCACGCGCATGGTCGAGGCGGTGCCCGAGGACGTGCTCAAGGAGAAGATCCTGCCGCAGATCCCGCTGGGCCGGCTGGGCCAGCCCGCCGAAATCGCCGCGCTGGTGGCATTTATCTGCAGCGACGCGGCGGCGTTCATGACCGGCAGCAATGTCGCCATGAACGGCGGGCAGCACATGTATTGATGCGGGCCGCGCAACGCTGGCGCCGCCGCCGGCCTCAGGCTGCCGGCGACGCCATTTCCTCGATCAGGAAGTCGACCAGCGCGCGCACTTTCGCCACCATGTGGCGGCGCGAGGGATAGACTACGTAGACGTCGGTTTTCGCCGGCGTCCAGTCGGATAACACACGGCGCAGCGCGCCGCTTTCCAGGTCGGCCTGCACGTAGACGCGCGGCACCAGGCTCACGCCCAATCCGGCGCGCAACGCATCCCGCACCGCCAGGCTGGAATTGACCTTGTAGCGTCCCCGCACCTGCACCCGTTCGACCTGGCCGCCGCGCTGGAAGGTCCATTCATCGGCATGCCCGGACAGCGTGAAGCGCACGCACTCCAGGCGCCGCAGGTCGGCGGGCTGCTGCGGTTCACCGTGCTCGCGCAGGTAGGCCGGCGCGCCGCACAGCACATGTTCCAGCGTCATCAGCTTGCGCGCCACCAGGCTCGATTCTTCCAGCCGGTCGCTGCCCCGGATGGCTACGTCGAATCCTTCCCGCACCAGGTCGATGCGACGATCCTCCAGATGCAGGTCCAGCGACAGGCGCGGATGGCGCGCCAGGAAGCGCGGCATGGCGGTCGACAACAGCGTCAGGCTCAACGACATGGGCGCGCTGACGCGCAGCGTGCCGGTGGGTTCATGCTGCAATGGCCCAAGGGACATCTCGGCTTCGTGCAGGTCATCCAGGACGCGGACAATCTGCTCGTAGTATTGCCGCCCCGCCTCGGTCAGGCTCATGCGACGGGTGGTGCGGTTCAGCAGGCGCACCGCCACGTGCGCCTCGAGTTCGGCGATGTTCTTGCTGACGGCGGCGGGCGACAACCCCACCTGGCGCGAGGCGGCGGCAAAGCCGCCCTGCTCGACCACTTGGCGGAAGACCTTGAGGGCGGTGAGATGGTCCATGGGCGCTATTATTTACCAGTGGTGAATTATCTAACGATTGAAATGCATATTATCGCTATTAAGCGATTCAATTAGCCTGTCGGTACTGCCTCTGGCGCCACGCGCGCCCGCCTGAAGGAACGCCTTATGAACCGCAGCACCGACCTGCTCCTGACCGCCACCGCCCCCGCCATCTGGGGCAGCACCTACGTCGTCACCACCCTGATGCTGCCGCAGGGCTATCCCCTGACCGTGGCGATGCTGCGCGCCCTGCCCGCCGGCATCCTGCTGCTGCTGGCCGTGCGCCAGCTCCCGCACGGCATCTGGTGGCTGCGCACCGCGATCCTGGGCGCGCTGAACTTCTCCGTGTTCTGGGCGCTGCTGTTCGTGGCCGCCTACCGCCTGCCGGGCGGCGTGGCCGCGACCCTGGGCGCGATACAGCCGCTGGTGGTGATCCTGCTGGCGCGCGCCTTGCTTGGGTCGCCGGTGCGCGGGCTGGCGGTGCTGGCGGCGCTGGCCGGCGTCGGCGGCGTGGCGCTGCTGGTGCTCGGCCCCAAAGCGGCGCTCGATCCGGTGGGCGTGGCCGCCGGGCTGGCCAGCGCCGCGTCAATGGCGCTGGGCACCGTGCTGAGCCGCCGCTGGCAGCCGCCGGTGTCGGCGCTGACGTTCACCTCCTGGCAATTGACGGCGGGCGGCGTGCTGCTCGTGCCCCTCGCTTTGCTGGCCGAACCGGCGCTGCCCGCGCCGACCATGCTGAACGTGCTGGGCATCGCCTACCTGGGACTCATCGGCGCCGCGCTGACCTACGTCATCTGGTTCCGCGGCCTGGCGCGGCTGGAGCCCGCGGTGGTGTCGTCGCTGGGCTTTTTAAGCCCGGTGTCGGCGGTGCTGCTGGGCTGGGCGCTGCTGGACCAGCGCCTGAGCGCGGCGCAGACAGCCGGCATGGCGATCGTGGTGGCCAGCGTGTGGCTGAGCCAGCGCGTGCAACGGCGCGCGGCGCTCACGGGCGCAGGCGTTCCAGCAGAAAATCCACGAACGTCCGCACCCGCAGCGACACATGGCGCACATGGGGATAAAGCAGGGTGAATGCGCGCGAGGCGCCACCGAACGCCGGCATGATTTCAAGCAGATCGCCGCGCCGCAGGTCGTCCTGCACCACGAAGCGATAAGTCTGGAACAAGCCGGCGCCATGGCGCGCCAGGCTGACGCCGCCCAGCACGTCGCCCGAACAGCGGGTGCCGCCGGTGGTCGGCAGCTCGATCTGGCGGCCATCGCGCATGAAGATCCATGGGATGTCGCGGCCGGTGCTGGGTAGTTCGAACTGGATGCAGTCGTGCTCGCGCAGGTCCTCCAGCGTACGCGGCGTGCCCGCCCGCCGCAGATAGCCGGGCGCGGCGACCAGCACCACCTCCGCGTCCTCGAGCTTGCGCGCCACCAGGTTGGAATCGGGCGGCAGGCGTCCACGGATCGCCAGGTCGTAGCCTTCCTCGGCAAAATCGATGTTGCGGTTGCTGATGTGGACGTCGACCTGCACCAGCGGATAGCGTTGGCGGAACTCGCCCAGCAGCGGCAGCACGCGGTGATGGGCATACGGCGTCGGCAGGCTGATGCGCAGCTTGCCGGCCGGCTCGGCCTGCTGGCCGGTGACCTCGCGCTCGGCCTCGTTCAACAGGGCCAGGGCCGAACGGCATTGCTCCATGTAGCGCTGGCCGGCCGCGGTCAGGCGGATCTGGCGCGTGGTGCGCACGAACAACCGCACACCCAGGCGCTCTTCCAGCCGCGACACGGAACGGCTGACCGCGGCCGGCGTCACGCCCGCGGCATTGGCGGCGGCGGTGAAGCTCTGCAGTTCGGCCGCCAGACAGAACAGTTCGACGCTGCCCAGCATCAGGTCTTCAAAACGGCGCTGCATGACATGTCCTCGTGCATGACGGAACCGCGCGCGGGGTTCACCGCGGCGGTTCGGCCGCGCGTCGAACCGGCCGAAGCGCGGCCACCCAATTCATTACATGGTGTATTCATTGATTTGATATTTGGTGTGTTTATCACGTTTCGAGTCATAAGTAGAGTGGCGCTACCCCCTCTTATCTCGGAGTCCACACATGTCCAAGCAAACCAAGACCATCATCGTGACCGGCGCCTCCAGCGGCATCGGCCTGGCCATCGCCCGCGCCTACCTGGAGCGCGGCGACAACGTGGTGGGCAATGCCCGCAGCGCCGAACGCCTGGCCCACGCCGCCCGCCAGTTGGGCAACCCGCCGCGCTTTCTGGGCGTGGCCGGCGACATCGGCCACCCCGACACCGCGCGCGCCCTGTTCGAACGCGCCACGCAGGCCTTCGGCAAGGTCGACGTGCTGGTCAACAATGCCGGCATCTTCATCGCCAAGCCGCTGGGCGAGTACACCACCGACGACGCCGACGCGCTGTTCAGCACCAACCTCAAGGGCTTTTTCTACCCGTCGCAGCAGGCCGCCGCGCACATGGCGGCGCACGGCGGCGGCCACATCGTCAACATCACCGCCAGCATCGCGCTGCAACCGCAGCAACAGGTGCCCGCGCTGCTGCCGGTCCTGGTCAAGGGCGGCCTGAACCAGGCCACCGAAGCGCTGGCGCTGGAACTGGCGCCGCACAACATCCGCGTCAACGCGGTCGCCCCGGGTATCATCGAGACGCCCATGCATGACGGCGGCGACACGGATTTCCTGGACCGCCTGTCGCCGTCCGGCCGCCGCGGCAACACCCGCGACGTGGTCGATGCGGTGCTGTACCTGACCGATTCGTCGTTCACGTCCGGCGCCATCCTGCCCGTCGATGGCGGCGCCGCGGCCGGTCGTTGGTAAGCCCTTTGACAAGCCCCGCCGGCGCGCGCGCCGGCCTACATCGAGGAATCCGCATGCCTTACATCAACATCCAGATCACCCGCGAAGGCGCCACACGCGAGCAGAAGGCCGAGCTGATCAAGGGCGCCACCGACCTGGTGGTCCGTGTGCTCGGCAAGGATCCGCAGGCCACGTTCGTGGTCATCGAGGAAGTCGACACCGACAGCTGGGGCGTGGCCGGCGAAACCGTCACGGCGCTGCGCCAGCGACAGCGCGCCGCGCAGGCGACCTGACGGGGCCCGCCGCCAGTTGCCCCTGCGCGGCGGCCGGATCGAGCGGCGCAGCCTCACCGCTGCGCCGTTTTTTTTTGTAACGCTGTCATCTGCCCCCCTCATCGCATCCACCTCGTTTTCCCTATGGGAATCCGGATCGAGGCGTGACCGTCGCGCCAAACTGATCCGCTTTTTTCCTCGCCGTCTGAATCTGTACTGCACAGTGTCACGGACCTATCCTGGCGCGGCAGGCATCGGCCTGTCCGCGCGCGCCGCCCCTCGGCGGCAGGATCGCGCGGGCCTTGAAGTCAGGAATCACCCGCCATGGATAGCGACGCGCTACTACTTGCCCGGATACAGTTCGGGTTCACCATTTCCTTCCACATCCTCTTTCCGGCCATCACCATCGGCCTGGCCAGCTACCTGGCCGTGCTCGAAGGCTGCTGGCTGCGCACCCGCAACACCGTCTACCGCGACCTCTACCACTTCTGGACCAAGATCTTCGCCGTCAACTTCGGCATGGGCGTGGTGTCCGGCCTGGTGATGGCGTACCAGTTCGGCACCAACTGGAGCTTCTTTTCCGATTTCGCCGGCAGCATCACCGGCCCCCTGCTGGCCTACGAAGTGTTGACCGCGTTCTTCCTGGAAGCCGGCTTTCTGGGCGTGATGCTGTTCGGCTGGTCGCGCGTGGGCCCGGGCCTGCACTTCTTCTCGACCATCATGGTGGCGCTGGGCACGCTGGTCTCGGCCACCTGGATCCTGGCGTCCAACAGCTGGATGCAGACCCCCGCGGGCTACGAGATCCTGGACGGCCGCGTGGTGCCGACCGACTGGCTGGCGGTGATCTTCAACCCCTCGTTCCCCTACCGGCTGGCGCACATGGGTATCGCCGCGTTTCTGGCCACCGCGCTGATGGTGGGCGCGTCCGGCGCCTGGCATCTGCTGCGCGGCGACCGCGGCCCGGCCGTGAAGAAGATGTTCGCGATGGCGATGGCCATGCTGGCGATTTGCGCGCCGCTGCAGGCGCTGGTGGGCGACTTCCACGGCCTGAACACGCTCAGGCACCAGCCCGCCAAGATCGCCGCGATCGAAGGCCATTGGGACAACGAGCCCGGCGCGGGCGTGCCGCTGACCCTGTTCGGCATTCCCGACATGGCACGCGAGGAGACCCGCTACGCGCTCAACCTGCCGCGCCTGGGCAGCCTGATCCTCACGCACAGCTGGGACGGCCAGTTTCCCGGCCTGAAATCGTATCCGCCCGAGGACCGTCCCAACGCCACCGTGGTGTTCTGGTCATTCCGTGTCATGGCGGGCCTGGGCATGCTGATGATCCTGCTGGCCGGCTGGGCGCTGTGGGCGCGCTGGCGCGGCCGTCTGTACCAGTCGCGCGCGCTGCAACGCTTCGCGCTGTGGATGGGGCCGTCCGGCCTGGTGGCGATCCTGGCCGGCTGGTATGTCACCGAGATCGGCCGCCAGCCTTGGATCGTCTACGGCGTGATGCGCACGGCCGACGCCGCCACCCGCCACGGCCTGGGCGAATTGACGCTGACGCTGGCGCTGTTCGTGGCGGTGTACCTGTTCGTGTTCGGCGCCGGCGTGTCGTACATGCTGCGCCTGATCCGCATGGGCCCGACCCCGGCGCCCGGCCACGCGCCGCTGTCCGGCGGCCCGGGCGAGCCGCGCCAACCGTCGCGGCCGCTGTCGGCCGCGTCCACCTCGGCGGACGCGACGTCCGCCCAACCCGGATTCAAAGGAGCCTGACGCCATGGGCATCGACCTTGCATTGATTTGGGCCGTCATCATCCTGTTCGGCGTGATGATGTACGTGGTGATGGATGGCTTCGACCTGGGCATCGGCATCCTCTTTCCCCTGATCGCCGACGCCGAGGAGCGCGACGCCATGGTCAACACCGTCGCCCCCGTGTGGGACGGCAACGAGACCTGGCTGGTGTTGGGCGGCGCGGGGCTGTTGGCGGCGTTTCCGCTGGCCTACTCGGTGATCCTGAGCGCGCTACACCTGCCGCTGGTGTTCATGCTGCTGGGGCTGATCTTTCGCGGTGTGGCGTTCGAGTTCCGCTTCAAGGCCGACCCGCGCCACCGCGCGCTGTGGGACCGCGCCTTCGTGCTGGGATCGCTGTGCGCCACCTTCTTCCAGGGCGTGACGCTGGGCGCCTACATCGAGGGCATCCCGATGGTCGGCCGCGCCTACCAGGGCGGGCCGTGGGACTGGATCAGCCCGTTCTCGCTGTTCACCGGCATGGGCCTGGTGGCGGCCTACGCGCTGCTGGGCTGCACCTGGCTCATCATGAAGACCGAAGGCCGCCTGCACCGCCACATGTGCGCGCTGGTGCGGCCGCTGACGCTGGCGCTGCTGGCGGTGATCGCCGCGCTCAGCCTGTGGACGCCGCTGGCGCAGCCGCACATCGCGCAGCGCTGGTTCAGCCTGCCCAATATGTTCTGGTTCCTGCCGGTGCCGCTGCTGGTGGCGGCCGCCGGCATCGACCTGATGCGGCGCGTGCGCGGCACGCCCGGCGCGGGGCCGTTCGTGCTGGCGCTGTGCCTGGTGTTCCTGGGCTACAGCGGCCTGGGCATCAGCATCTGGCCCGCCGTGATCCCGCCCGACGTGTCGATCTGGACCGCGGCCGCGCCGCCGCAGAGCCTGGGCTTCGCGCTGGTCGGCGCGCTTGCCATCATTCCGATTATCCTGATGTATACCGCCTGGTCCTACTATGTGTTCCGCGGCAAGGTGCGCACCGGCGAGGCGTTTCACTGATGGCCGCGCCGACCTCCCTGCCTTCCTGGCGCAGCCGGTTGCTGTGGCTGCTGTTGATCTGGGCCGGCGGCGTGGCGGCGCTGGGCCTGGCCGCCGGCGCGCTGCGGCTGGTGATGCGCGCCATCGGCATGTCGACCTGAACCGCCGTACTCCCCGGCCCCCCTCATGAAACGCTACGAACGGCTGACCGAAGAAATCACCGCCTCGATCCTGTCAGGGCTGCTGCGGGCGGGCGACCGCCTGCCCTCGGTGCGCCAGACCAGCGCCAGCCGGGGCGTCAGCCCGTCGACGGTGTTCAAGGCCTACTACCTGCTGGAAGCGCGCGGCCTGATCCGCGCGCGCGACCGTTCCGGCTACTACGTGCTGCGCGCCCTGCAGGCCGCGCTGCCCGAACCCGACGATCTGTCCAGCGCCACCGCCGGCCGCCACCCGGTGGACGTCAGCGACAACGTGCTGCAGGTGCTCAACGCTACCTTGCGGCGCGATATGCTGCCGTTCGGCTCCGCGTTTCCCAGCCCATCGCTGCTGCCCTATGGCCGGCTGGCGCGCTTCATGGCGGCCACCGTGCAGCAACTGGACCCGTGGGGATCAATCGACGACCTCAGTCCCGGCGATGCTGCGCTGCGCCGCGCCATCGCCTTGCGCTACCTGGCCGACGGCCTGTCGGTGCCGGTGGACGACATCATCATCACCAACGGCGCGCTCGATGCGCTCAACCTGTGCCTGAGCGCGGTCACGCGGCCCGGCGATGCGGTGATCGTAGAATCGCCCACGTTCTACGCCGCCCTGCAATCGCTCGAACGCAACCAGCTGCACGCCATCGAAGTGGCCACGCATCCGCGCGAAGGCATCGACCTGCAGGCGCTGGAACAGGCCATCGTTCAGCACCAGCCGCGCGCCTGCTGGCTGATGACGACTTTCCAGAATCCGCTCGGCAGCCTGATGCCCGAGGCCAAGAAGGAGGCGCTGGTCAAGCTGCTGACGCGCCACGGCGTGGCGCTGATCGAGGACGACGTCTACGGTGAGCTGTATTTCGGCGCCAACCGGCCGCGGCCGGCCAAGGCCTTCGACACCGACGGCATGGTGATGCACTGCGCCTCGTTCTCGAAGACGCTGGCGCCGGGCTACCGCGTCGGCTGGGTCGCGGCCGGGCGCTACACCCGCGCCATCATGCGCAACAAGCTCACCACCAGCCTGGCCACCGCCGCGCCGACGCAGGCCGCCATCGCCGCCTACCTGGCGCAAGGCGGCTACGACCGCCACCTGCGCCAATTCCGCCAGACGCTGGCCCTGCAGCAGGGCGAAATGCTGCAAGCGGTGGCGCGCTACTTTCCCGAGGGCACGCGCGCCACGCGGCCGCTGGGCGGCTACTTCACCTGGGTCGAACTGCCCACGCGCATAGACACCCTGCGCCTGCACCGCGCGGCGCTCGGCCACGGCATCAGCATCGCGCCGGGGCCGCTGTTCTCGCCATCCGGCGCGTTCGGCAATTTCCTGCGGCTCAACTACGGGCATCCCTGGAACGACGCGATGGAACAGGGCATGGCGACATTGGGCAAACTGATGGCGACATGAATGGCGCGCGCGGCCGGCAATCCGCGACCGCGCCGCCGCCCTGCTCGGTCAGCCCCTCCCCTTTCGGAGCCGGCGACGATCGCGGCCCGCTTTCAGTGACTGATCATCCACGGCCGGGCGCCGGCGAAGGTCTTGCCGCCGTCGGCCGTCTGGCGTGTCCGGCCAGTGGCTTTGGCGCCCGAGCAGCAACCGCACCCCATGCCATGGCCGCCGCGGGTGCTGCGGGGTTCATGGGCGGCGCGTTCGTTGACGGCGCGGGCGCGGTTGATGGCCGAAGACAGCGCCGATACCGCCGGCGCGCCGCTGACGCAACGCTCGCAGGCGCTGCCGCAATCGGGGCACGGCGCGGGATCGCGCCATTGCGACAAGGGCCTGAGCACGGAGAACTCGCCGCAGTCCTGGCAGCGATAGTCATAGAGCGGCATGCCGGCTCCTCAAAGGTCTTTGGCGATGGGCATGTCCATGCCACGCTGTATCTGCGGCACCTCGCCCAGCGCATTCGGCTGGATGTCGATCTCGAAGATCTCGGTCGGCAGCCACAACGTGGCGCAGGCGTTGGGAATGTCCACCACGCCGCTGATATGGCCCTGCACCGGCGCCGTGCCCAATATCGAGTACGCCTGCGCGCCCGAATAGCCGAACTTCTTCAGATATTCGATGGCATTCAGGCAGGCCTGGCGATAGGCGATGTGCACGTCCAGATAGTGCTGCTTGCCGCCCTCATCGACCGAAATGCCTTCGAAGATCAGATAGTCCTTGTAGTTGGGCGTGATGGGACTGGGCTTGAAGATGGGATTGCGGATGCCGTACTTGGCCATGCCGCCCTTGATGAGCGACACCCGCATATGCACCCAGCCAGCCATCTCGATGGCGCCGCAGAAGGTGATCTCGCCATCGCCCTGCGAGAAGTGCAGATCGCCCACGGACAGGCCGCCCCCTTTGACGTACACCGGGAAGAACACCCGGGAACCGCGCGACAGATCCTTGATGTCGCAGTTGCCGCCATGCTCGCGCGGCGGTACCGTGCGCGCGCCGGTGGCGGCGGCGCGATCGCGCTCGGCCCCCTTGAGCTTGCCCATGTGCGCCGTCTTGGACGCCGGCGGATTGGCCAGGGGCGGAACGCGCTGCGGATCGCTGTCTATCAGCTTCTGTTCACGCTCGTTCCACTTGTCCAGCAGCGCCTGATCCGGCAGGCAGCCGATCAGGCCCGGATGGATCAGGCCGGCGAAGCGCACGCCGGGAATATGGCGCGAGGTCGTGAACATGCCTTCGAAATCCCAGATCGATTTCTGCGCCGAGGGAAAGTGCTCGGTCAAAAAACCGCCGCCGTTGTTCTTGCTGAAAAAACCATTGAAGCCCCACAGGCTCTCCTGCTTGGCGCCGATATCCAGCAGGTCCACCACCAACAGGTCGCCAGGCTCGGCGCCTTCGAC
>LXNH01000122.1_pt1 | contig 17687 bp, 9 predicted proteins | sample 809111 | NCBI WGS metagenome assembly LXNH01 (sample SAMN04870528, study PRJNA318959) | seawater metagenome | biome: 00002010; material: water; isolation source: marine seawater | place: Greece: Milos, Mediterranean Sea | collected 2013-05-29 | depth 5-7 m
GCCACCAGTTGCAGCGCCACGGGCAGGCCGTCGACGAAGCCGGCCGGCAAGGCGATAGCCGGCAACCCCAGCAGGTTCCAGGGATTGGTCAGGCCCAGCAGCGTCTCGCGCACGGCGGCGCTGCCGGGACCGGCCACGCTGCGCTGCTGCAGCGCCGGCGCGGGAATCGCCACCGCCGGCAACGCCAGCACATCGACCTGCTCGAAGAGTCCCGCGAACACGCCGCGCAAGTGCTCGCGGACGTTGCGCGCGCGGACATATTCCCAGCCCTGCACCGGGCGCGAGGCGCGCAGGCGCTCCAGCACTTCGGGATCAAACTTGGCGGGCTCGTCCTCGACGCGCTCGGCATGCACCGCATAGGCCTCCGAACGCTGGATGGCGCCCAGCGCCGTCTGCAGCGCGCGGGCGTGGCGGGTGACCTCGGCGCCGTCGACCAGCACGCCACCGAAGCCTTCGGCGGCGGCCCGCACGCAAGCCGTGACGGCCGCAACGTCGATGGCGAACGGCGCGTTCGGCACCCACATCATGCGCGGCGCGGCCAGGCCGGGATCGGCGGCGTCGGCGTAGGGGCCGATGGCGCCGCCGGACAGCGCCTGCATGAAGACCTGCGCGTCCTCGACGCTGTTGGCCAGCACGCCGGCATCCTCGATGCTGGGCGCCAGCGGGAACACGCCGCGCGCCGATACGCGGCCATGGGTCGGCTTGAAGCCGACCACGCCGCACAACGCCGCCGGCACGCGCACTGACCCGCCGGTGTCGGTGCCCAACGCCAGCGGCACCATGCCGGCGGCCACCGCGGCGCCGCTGCCGGCGCTGGAGCCCCCCGTGATCTGGCTGGTGCGCCAGGGATTGCGCGCCGCGCCCTGCGCGCTGCGGTCGCCGGTGGGGCCGTAGGCGAATTCGTGGGTGAGGGTCTTGCCGATGACGATGGCGCCGGCCGCGCGCAACAGCGCCACGCAGTCGGCGTCCGCCGCCGGCCGATGTCCCAGGAAATGCGCCGCGCCCATGGTGGTGGGCATGTCGCCGGTATCGACGTTGTCCTTGATGGCGACCGGGATGCCATGCAGCGGCCCGCGCACCTGGCCACGGGCCCGCTCGGCATCCAGCGCGCGGGCGGCGGCCAGGGCGGCGTCGACGTCCACGTGCACGAAGGCGTTCAATTGCGGGTTCAGGCGCTCGATAGCCGCCGCCGCGTGGCGCACCAGCGCCTCGGCGTCGAGCGCGCCCTGGCGCATGGCATCCTGCAGCCCGGCGACGGAGCGGCCGGCGAAAAAGCCGGGTTCGACGGCCAGCGCCGGGGTGGGGATCGATTGCGGATTCATGGTGTAGCTCCCTGGTATTTGGCGGGCAGGCGTGGGCCGACGCCCGGACGCACCTGCAGCATGGCGATCATGCCAACCGCGGTGGCGACCGAGGCGGCCACGAACATGACCGAATAGCCGTGGCGCGCCGCCAGGTAGCCGGTCAGGGTCGGCGCCAGGATCGAGGCGATATTGGCAAAGAAGTGCATCAGGCCGCTGAAGGTGCCGACGCGGCTGGCGGGCGCGGTATCGATCACCACCGCCCAGTAGACCGAGTTGGGCAGCGCATTGAGCGCGTTGGCCAGGGTCATCAGCGCGATCACGGCGACCACCGATTGCGCCTGCGATACCAGCAGGAAGCACAGGGTGGTGGCCAGCAGGCAGGCCGCGGCCAGCCAGCTGCGCGCGATCTTCAGACTGCCGGTACGCTTGAACAGCAAGTCGGATATGCGGCCGCCCAGCAGCACCGTGACGCAGGCGCCGGTCCAGGGAATCATGCCCATGTACCAGAGCGACGACAGGCTGTAGCCGAAGGTGTCCTGCAGGTATTTGGGCGTCCAGGTCAGCAGCAGGAAGTTGACGTAGTTGAACGAGAAATAGCCCAGCGTGTTCAGCAGCAGGGTCTTGCTGCGAAAGAAGCTCCACCACGGCAGCGCCGGCCCGTCGCCGCCCTGCCCGGCGGCCGCCTGCTCGGCGCGCGCCGCCTGGATTTCGCTCAACTCCGCGGGGGACACGCGCGGATTGGTGTCGGGCCGGTCGGTGAAGATGCGCATGAACAGCACCAGCACCAGCAGGCCAGCCGCGCCCAGAATGTAGAACATGGCGCGCCAGCTGCCGGTCAGGCTCAGCAGGCCCACCGCCACCGGCGCCGTCAGCAGGGCGCCCAGCGGCGTGCTGAGCAGTCCGAAGCCGACCACGAAGCCGCGCTCGCGCGGCGTGGCCCAGTTGGCGATGGTCTTGTTGATGATGGAGTACGCAGGCCCCTCGGCCGCGCCGAACAGGATGCGGATGGTGGCAAAGCCCGCCAGCGCCGAGCCGCCCAGGAAGGCCAGACCGAAGTCGCCGGCCCAGGCGGTGGCGATCTCGAAGATCGACCAGGTCACGCCGGCCACGATCCAGACCTTGCGCGGGCCGAACCGGTCGGCCAGCATCCCGCCGAACAGCGCGCCGACCATGTAGCCGTAACCGAAGTAGCCCAGCACGGCGCCCCAGTCGCCGCGGTCCAGGCCGTATTCGCCGGTGATGTGGGCGGCGGCATAGGACATGGCGCCACGGTCGATGTAGTTGATCAGTGCCAGCAGCACGACCATCGAGAAAATTCGGTAACGGAATCGCGAGTTCCGGGATTCAGGTGTCATTGCGATCAATCCAGTCGATATACCCAAACGTTTGGGTCGCGCAATGCTAAGGGCTCGGAAAACAAAAATCGACACCGTGTAAACCCTAGGTTGCCGCCAAAGCTCCTAAGACGGTATTCGTGCGTGTATCCTCCAGCCCCATGAACAAATCCCGCCCTGTCACGCTGCAAAGCCTGGCGCGGCAGCTCGGTCTGAACGTGTCGACCGTGTCCCGCGTCCTCAACGGATCCGACGACGACGCGCGCGCCGCCGCCGCGCCCGACACGGTCAAACGGGTCCGAGCGCTGGCCGCCGAGTTGCAGTATCAGACCAATCCGCACGCCGCCAGCCTCAAGACGCGTCGCAGCCGCACCATCGGCGTGCTGGTGCCGCGCCTGTCGGACATGGTGCTGGCCACCATCTACGAAGGCATCGATGAGGCCGCCGCCGAACACGGCTACCTGACCTTCGTCTCCAACACCCAGGACGTGCCCGACAAGCAGCGCAAGCTGATCGACATGGCGCTGGCCAGGCGGGTGGACGGCCTGATCCTGGGCGATGCCCACAGCTACGCGGACGCGGCGCCCAATGCGCTGCTGGCCGAACTGGCGCAGCGCGACGTACCCTTCGTGCTGGTCAGCCGCCACGCCGACGACCACTGCGCGGTGACCTGCGACGATGTCGAAGGCGGCCGGCTGGCCGCCGAGCATCTGCTGGCCATGGGCCACCGGCGCATCGCGGTGATGGTGGGCGAACCCTTCACCAGCACCGGCCGCGACCGCTCGGCGGGTTTCTTCGCGGCCTGTGCGCGGCACGGCGTCGACATCCCGCAGGCATGGCGCCTCGAGAGCCCGTTCGACACCGACGCCGGCCGCCAGGTGGGTGCGCGCCTGCTGGCCGGCCCGGACCGACCTACCGCCATCTTCGCGGTCAACGACTTCCTGGCGGTGGGCGTGATGGGCGCGGCGCGCGAGCACGGCCTGGAGGCCGGCCGCGACGTGGCCGTGGTGGGCTACAACGACACGCCGCTGGCGGGCGCCCTGCCCATCGGCCTGACCACGGTCCACTCGCCCATGCATGAAATGGGGCGGTTGGCGCTGGAGCTGCTGCTGCGCAAGATCGCCGGCGGCAACCCGGCCAGCGTGCGGCTGACGCCGTCGCTGGTGGTGCGCGGCAGCAGCGATCGGCCGATCGCGGACTGAGCGGCCAGCGCGGCTCATCGCCCGGGCCGCGCATGCGCCCGCGTGTCCGGCCGGGCGCAATTTGAATCAGCTATCATGATGATCAGCATCGCTTCGTGCGATGCAAATGTCCGCGCCCGGCAGCCTGCCTAGCATAGCGCGGCACTGAGCCGGCCTTCGCGCCGCGCCTGCCTGACCCGCCTTACCCCCGGAGTTTTTCTTGAGCGACATCTATCACTTCAGCCGCGGCACCGCGCCGCTGCTGATTTCCATTCCCCACCTGGGCAGCCAGTTGCCCGACGCCCAACGTGCCCGCATGACGGAAGTCGGCCTGCAGTCCGGCGACACCGACTGGCACCTGGACACCCTGTACCGATTCGCCGACGCGCTGGGCGCGTCCGTGCTGGGCGCGCGCTACTCGCGCTACGTGGTCGACCTGAACCGCCCGCCCAACGACGAAAGCCTGTACCCCGGCCAGACCAAGACGGGCCTGTGCCCGACCCACACCTTCCGTGGCGAGGCGCTATACCTGAACCACGCGGCGCTGACCGACGACGAACGCGAACACCGCCTGCAGACCTATTGGCTGCCGTACCACGCCAAGCTGCGCGAGGAACTCGACCGCATCCGCGCCGAACATGGCACGGTGCTGCTGTGGGAAGCCCATTCGATCGCCAGCGTGCTGCCGCGCCTGTTCGACGGCAAGCTGCCCGACCTGAACCTGGGAACCGCCGGCGGCGCCAGCTGTGCGCCCGACATCCTGGACGCGGTCACCGCAAACCTGCCCGGCTGCGGCTATACCAGCGCCGTGAACGGCCGCTTCAAGGGCGGCTACATCACGCGCCACTACGGCTCGCCGGCAGAGGACATTCATGCCGTGCAACTGGAAATGTGCCAGTCCACGTACATGGACGAGTCCTACCCCTACGCCTACCAGCCGGACACGGCCGCCAAGGTGATCCCGGTGGTCGAAGGCATGGTGCGCGCCGCGCTGAACCAGACGCTGGCGCGTAAGCGCTGAGCCGGCCAACGTCCGGGACCGCCCGATGAACCGCCTGCCTGGCCGCGATGCCGATGCGTACCCCGAGTGGAGCCTGCTGCTGACCTGGGTCGCGGTGATGCAGGCCGCGTCGGTGTCTGGCGCGGCCCGCCTGCTGGGGTTGTCGCAGGCGGCGGTATCGCAGCGGGTCAAGCAACTGGAGGCGGCGCTGTCGACCGAGCTGCTCGATCGCAGCACGCGCCCGGCACGCGCCACGCCGGCGGGCGACCTGCTGTTCGAGCATGCTTCGCGCCTTCTGGCGCAGGCCGGCGATATGACCGAAAGCGTGCGCAACCTGAGCCGCGCGCGGCGCAACATCGTGCGCTTCGGCTGCGTCGACTCGTTCGCCGGCACGCTGGGACCCACGCTGATCCACGGCCTGTCCGGCGCCTCGCGCCAGATCCGGCTATGGTCCGGCATCACCCCGGTGCTGGACAAGCAGCTGGAAGAACGCCAGCTGGATCTGGTGATCAGCACCAGCGCCGCCGCCGATCCCCCCGCCATCCGCAAGCTCGGCCTGTTCAGCGAACCCTACCTGCTGGTGCTGCCGCGCACGGCGCCCCCGCAGGACGCGCACTCGCTGGCGGACCTGGCGCGCCGCAGCCCGTTCATCCGCTACAGCGCGCGTTCCCACATCGGCGCCGCCATTGATCGGCTGCTCGAATCGCGCGGCCTCTTCATCGAGCGCACCTTCGAATTCGACAACACCGATCCGCTGCTCAGCCTGGTCACGGCCGGCCTGGGATTTGCGATCAGCACGCCGCTGTGCATCTGGCAATCGCGCCATTTCGTCGACCAGTTGCGGGTGCTGCCGCTGGCGCCCTGTCTGGACAAGACCCGCGCCGACGCGCCCGACCTGGCCCGCAGCTTCTACCTGGCGGCGCGGCCGCACGAGGCCGGCAAGCTGCCGGCCGAGGCCCGCAACGTGATCCTGATGGCGGTCGAGCGGCTGATGCAGCACGACATCGCGCCCGCCCTCGGCCTGCCGCCGGCCACGCTGTGGCGCAGCCTGCGGCGCTGAATCCATCGATGTGGCATGGCGGCGCGCGCCTGCCTCATCACGACACCGCGCCGCGCCCGTAGCGTCCCGTCAGCAGCGCGCCGCGCTCGAAGCGCGCCAGCGCGTATGGCGCCAGCGAGACGTCGGGCGCCTGCCCCAGCGCTTCCTGCGCCAGCATCCTTCCCACCGCCGGCGACAGCTTGAAGCCGTGTCCGGAAAAACCGAATCCGGCCACCAGCCCCTCCACCCCCGCGATGCGTCCCAGCACGGGATTCCAGTCGGGGGTGACGTCATACACGCCCGTCCACGACGCAGCCAGGCCGGCCTCGGCATAGGCCGGAAAGCGCGCGGCCACCTGTTCGCCGACCGCGGCCACGTAGTCCAGCGGCACGTCGCCCTGCTCCGCCTCGCCGGCCGCCAGCCTTTCGCCCTGCGTGCCTTCGCTGACCAGCATCTGGGTGCCGCCATAGCTGCGGCAATAGAGCATGCCGGGCGAGGCCAGGTCCTTGTAGACGGGCATAGTGTAGGCATAGGGCGCGGCGGCGCATTCCAGCGCCAGCACCGCGTGGCGTTCGGGCGCCAGCGGCATCGCCACGCCGGTCCACGCCGCCAGTTCGGCGGTCCAGATGTTCTGCGTGCTGACGACCACGGCGCTGGCGTAGTCGCCCTCGGCGGTGCGCACGCCGGTCACGCGGCCGTCCCGCATCAACAGACCACGCACGGCGACATGTTCGCGGATTGTCACGCCGCGCCGGCGCGCGGCGCGCGCGAAACTGGTGGCGACCAGGTAGGCGTCCGCGAAGCCCGCCTCGGGCTCGAAGCCGATCAGCGCGGCATCGGCGAAGTCGGCGATCGGCAGCAGTTCGCGCGCCTGGGCCGCGTCCAGCTCTTGCACCGGAATGCCCAGCGCGCGCTGCTGCGCCAGCGCGGCGGCCAGCGGCGCGCGCTTGTCGTCGTCGGCCGCGGCTATCAGGTAGCCGCAGCGGACCAGGCCGCTGGCGGCGTCGTCATCGCCCACATAGGCGGCAAAATCGGTGAAGGCGCCCCACGAACGCCGCGCCAGCTCGACGTTCTCGCGCACCGAATAGTGGGTGCGCAGGATGCCCGACGACTGCGCCGTCGTGCCGGCGCCGATGGTGGCGCGGTCCAGCACCAGCACATTGCGGGCGCCCAGGGCGGCCAGATGGAAGGCGACCGAGGCGCCGACCACGCCGGCGCCGATCACGATCACGTCATAACTTTTCACGGCCATGCTCCAGGAGGCAATGGCGGCAGTGTGGCGCGCACCGGTCCAGGCGCGCGTTATATCAGCGCGACGAATATTGAGTAGAAGTAGTTCAGGGAAAGCGAGGGCATGGCAACGGCGCCAGGGCAGCGCGCGCATGGCCGCGGCTAGGCATGGATAGGCGCCCGCAGCGCGGATCGCGCTAGGGTTGCGCCGCGCCCGGTGGGCGCCAGGACAGCGTTGCGCCCCGCCCTTCTTCGGCCAGGAATTCCACCAGCGCCGGCAGCGACGCGTCCATCGGCCGGTTGGCATGGACGCGCATCACGTAGCCCCACGATCCCGGCATGCGCAGGCCCGGCGTCAGCGCCACCAGCCGGCCGCTGGCCAGTTCCTCGTCGACCAGCGGCGCGCGCCCCAGGGCAATGCCGACGCCGGCCGCGGCCGCCGCCACCACCGTGCTCAGGCCGCTCAGCACCAACGGGTCCTGGCCGGCGCTTTCCGGCAGCCCAAGACGCGGGCGCCAGGTGCGCCAGTCGGTCTCGGGACTGTCGACGTGCTTTTCCTCCAGCCAGCGATGGCGCGTGAAGACGGCCGGATCATCGCGTTCATCGGCCGCGACCAGCGCCGGGCTGCACACCGGCACCACGGTTTCGGTCATCAACGGAATATCGCCCGGCGCCGCCAGGTGCGGACCGAGGTCGCGCACGTGCAGAAAGGCCAGGTCGATGTCCTGCGCCTTCCAGGCAGGTTCCTGGCTGGCGTGCAGGAACACCTGGATGTCGATATCCGGGTGCAGTTCGATGAAGCGGCCGATGCGCGGCGCCAGCCACAGCGCGGCCAGCGACGGGTTGGCCGAGACATTCAGGTTATAGCGCCGCTTGCCGCGCGCGCTGCTGCGGGCATGGCGGCAGGCGGTCTCCAGCAGGGTCAAGGCCTGTTGTACCGACACCAGCAGCGCGGCGCCGGCCTCGGTGGTTTCGGCGCGGCGCACCGTGCCGCCCCGGCGCAGCAGGCTCACCCCCAGATCGGTCTCCAGCGCGCGCAGCTGATGGCTGACGGCGCTCTTGGTGACATTGAGCTCGGCCGCGGCACGGCTGAGGCTGCCCAGGCGGGCGACGGCCTCGAAGGCGCGCAGCGCCGCCAGCGGTGGCGTATGGGTGGGCAGGGGCGACATGGGTTGAGTTTATCTCAACCCATGATTGAATAACTATCGCTATCGCGCGGGCGCCGGATGCGTGACCATGCAGGCTCTGGAGGGAGCATTGATATGTATTTCGATTCGAGGCTTTGGCAACTGACCGCGGGGCTGCGCGCCGGCATGGCGGGCGGCATTTTCCTGGGCCTGCTGGCGCTGGCGGCGGGCATCGCCCGCTATGTCTTCCTGGGCCAGTTGCTGGCGCGGGTGTTCGACGGCGCGCCGTGGCGGGACTGGCTGGCGCCGGCGCTGTGCGTCGGCGCCATGGTGCTGCTGCGCGCCCTGCTCGACCACCTGCGCACGGTGCAGGCCAACCGCTGCTCGGCGCAGGTGCAGCAGACGCTGCGCGCGCGGCTCTACGACCGCATCGTGGCGTTGGGCCCGGCCTGGTTCGCCAACCAGCGCACCGGCGGCGTGATGCTGACGGTCGTCGATGGCGTCGAGCAACTGCAGACCTTCTTCGGCCAGTACCTGCCGCAGGTCGCCATTGCCGCGGCCGCGCCGTTCGCCATTTTCGCCGTCATCGCCTTCTGGGACGTGCCGACCGCGCTGGTGTTCCTGGTGGCGGCGCTGTTCGCGCTGTTCGGCCCGATGGCAGTGCATATGCTGGACCGTCGCGCCAGCCTGGCGCGCACCCGTTCGCTGAATGCGTTCGGCGAGGAATTCCTGGACGCGGTGCAGGGCTTGCCGACGCTCAAGTCGTATGGCCAGGGCAAGACCTTCGGCCGGCGCCTGGCCGCGCGCGCCCGGGCCCTGTCCGACAACACCTTCTGGGTGCTGTCGGTGAGCCTGCTGACGCGCGGCATCAGCGACCTGGGCGTGGCGCTGGGCGCCGCGCTGGCGCTGACGGTGGGCGCCTGGCGCGTGGCCGCCGGCGACATGAGCGTGGAAGCGCTGCTGATCGTGCTGATGGCCGGCACCGAGATCTTCCGGCCGCTGCGCGACCTGCGCGCGGTGCTGCACCGGGGCATGCTGGGCCAATCGGCCGCCGCCAGCATCCACGCGCTGATGGACGCGCAACCGCTGACCGCCGCCCCGGCCGTACAGGCGGGCGCTGCGCCCGCGCGGCTCGATCCGACCATTGAATTCGACGCGGTCGCGTTCTCGTACTCGCCGCAACGGCCCGCGCACCAGGGCCTGTCGTTCCGCATTGCCGCCGGCGAACGCGTCGGCATCGTCGGCCCCAGCGGCGCCGGCAAGTCCACCATCGTGCGCCTGCTGCTGCGCGAATGCGTGCCGCAGGCCGGGGCCATCCGCGTCGGCGGCCATGACGTCAACCAGCTCGACACGCAAACGCTGCTGGGCCAGATGGCGCTGGTCAGCCAGGACATCACGCTGTTCCACGGCACCATCGACGACAACCTGCGGCTGGGCCGGCCCGACGCCAGCCACGAACAAGTGCGCGCCGCCGCCCGCGCCGCCAACATCGACGACTTCATCATGGCGCTGCCGCAGGGCTACGCCACCCGCATCGGCGAGCGCGGCCTGCAACTGTCGGGCGGCCAGCGCCAGCGCGTGGCAATCGCCCGCGCGCTGCTGCGCGACGCGCCCATCCTGATCCTGGACGAGGCGCTGTCGTCGGTCGACACCGAGAACGAGGCGCTGATCCAGCAGGCGCTGGACCGGCTGATGGCCGGCCGCACCACGCTGATCCTGGCGCACCGCCTGGCCAGCGTGATCGGCGCCGACCGCTGCCTGGTGCTGGACCAGGGCCGCGTGGTCGAGCAAGGCCCGCACGACGCGCTGATGCGCCAGCGCGGCCTGTACTACCGCCTGATGCACGAGCAGGCCGTGGCGCTGGCCGCGCCGACCGCCCCACCCGTGGCCGCCACCGCCCAGGCCGCCGCGGCGCGCGACGCCGACGGCGATGCGGACGGCACCGGACAGGGCCCGGCGCTGCGCCCGCTGGACGCCGACGCCGAACAGGTCGGCTGGCGCGCCACGCTGGCCACCCTGCTGTCGGTGGTGCAGCCTTGGCGCGGCACCCTGATCGCCACCATCCTGCTGGGCGTGGCGCGCGTGGCCGCCTTCATCGGCGTCGGTGTGCTCAGCGCGCTGGTGGTGGCCGCCATCCGCGACGGTCGCGATACCTCGGCGCTGATCATCGGCCTCTTGGCCGCCGCGCCGCTGGCCGCGCTGTTCCACTGGCTCGAATCGTGGCTGGCGCACGCCATGGCCTACCAGTTGCTGGCCGACATGCGCGTCAAGCTCTATGACAAGCTCGAACGGCTGGCGCCCGCCTACCTGCTGCAACGCCGCTCGGGCGACCTGGTGGCGCTGGCGACGCAGGACGTGGAGATGGTCGAGTACTTCTACGCCCATACCATCGCCCCGGCCATCGTCTCGGTGCTGGTGCCGCTGTCGGTGCTGGGCTTCCTGGCCTTCTACAGCTGGCCGGTGGCGCTGGCGCTGCTGCCGTTCCTGGCCTATGCGCTGGTGTCGCCGGTGCGCGGCCGTCGCAAGGTCGACGCGCTGGGCGACCGCGCCCGCCACGCCCTGGGCGAGATGAGCGCGCACACCACCGACACTATCCAGGGCCTGGCCGACCTGACCGCGTTCCAGGCCACCGGCCGCCGGCGCGAGGAATTCCTCAAGGTGGCCGACCAGTACCGCGCGCGCCGCCTGGATATCCTGCGCGACCTGTCGCGCCAAACCGCCTGGTTCGAGACCGCCATGGGCCTGGGCGGGTTGGCCGTGGCCGTGGTCGGCGCGCTGCAGGTGTCGGCCGGCGCCCTCTCGGCCAGCATGCTGCCGCTCTTGGTGCTGATCGCGTTGGCGACCTTCCTGCCGGTGTCGGAGATCTCGCAGGTCAGCCGCCAGCTGGCCGACACCATTGCCGCCACGCGCCGCCTGCACGTGGTCAACAACGAGCCCGAACCGGTCAGCGACGGCCCGCTGCCGCCGCCGGTGGCGCCGCACGGCCTGTCGCTGGCCTTCGATCATGTGTATTTCGCCTATCCCGGCAAGCGCCAGGACACGCTGCGCGACCTGAGCTTCACCGTGCCGGCCGGCGCCACCGTGGCGGTGGTGGGCGCCTCGGGCGCGGGCAAGAGCACCGTGGCCAGCCTGCTGCTGCGTTTCTGGGACCCGCGCCAGGGCACGGTCAGGCTAGACGGCGTGGATGTGCGCCAGATGCAGTTGGACGGCCTGCGCGAACGCGTGGCGCTGGTGACGCAGGACACCTACCTGTTCAACGACACGCTGGAAGGCAACATCCGCCTGGCGCGCCCCGACGCCAGCCGCGAGGAACTGGCGCGGGCGCTCGAACAGGCGGTCCTGGGCGACTTCGTGCGCAGCCTGCCCGACGGCCTGGCCACGCGCGTCGGCGAACGCGGCATGCAACTGTCCGGCGGCCAGCGCCAGCGCATCTCGATCGCGCGCGCCTTCCTGAAGAACGCGCCGGTGCTGATCCTGGACGAGGCCACCTCGCACCTGGACACCCTGTCGGAACTGCAGGTGCGCGGCGCGCTGGAGGTGCTGATGCGGCACCGGACCACGCTGGTGATCGCGCACCGCCTGGCCACCATCCGCGACGCCGACCTGATCCTGGTGCTGGACAACGGCACGCTGGCCGAGGCCGGCACGCACGACCAGTTGCTGCGCAAGCAAGGCGTGTACGCCAGGCTTGCCAGCCACCAGGGCGCGCGCGACCTTACCGCGGGTAGCGCAACGTCTCTTCCGACGTGGCGTTGCGCCGCACCTCATCGGCCGTGAACCACACCCGTTTGCTGCCGAAGGTGTTGTACAGGTCGAACTGGTCGCGGGTGTGCGGCGACGGCGTGCCGTCCGGGGCGACGAAGCCGCTCTGCCCCGGCGCCACCACATCCACCGCGCGCACCGATTTGCCGTCGAACACCGTCATGTTGTTCTCGGTGCCGCGGTTCTGCGTGGCCCGATAGCGCAGCACCGCCTTGGCGTCGGCCTGCGGCACGCCCAGGAAGTTCTTGGGCGCGAACACCATCGGCGGCGCCGGGATCTTCCATGCCGCCGGGTCCTGGCCATAGGCCTGGCGCAGCGCCGCCAGCGCATCGTCCAGCGCCGCGAGGATGACGTCGTCGGCGCGCGCGCCGTTGAAGAAGTCATAGCGCTGCGGCACGCCAGCCTCGGGCCCGGCCAGGGCGTTGAACAGCACCTTGACGCCGGTGGTCAGGTTGAGCGAACCGGTGGCCGGCGCCTGCGGTGTCGGGTAGCCGGTGGCGCTGTACCACTTGAAGAAGTCGGCCGGCATCTCGTCGGCCAGCGTGCGCCGCAGCATGGCGCGCAGCCACGCGTCCATGACCGCCGGGCCGGCGTTGTCGAAGTAACCCGGTTGGCGCTCGCTGGTCATCATGCCGTCCCAGGCCGCCAGGCCGGCCACCAGGCGAACGCGCGGATCATCCGCCGGCAGCCCTTGCACCGCGCGTTGCAGGAACGGCAGGAAATGACGGCGGTTGACGTCGGCGTAGCTGGTGGTGCGGATCAGGTCCCACATCTGCTGCGCGCTGACCTTGCCGCCGTTCGCCGTCATGGCCTTCAGGCGCGTCTCGATCTCGGCGTAGCGGTCGGCCTGGCCCCAGACGATGGCGAACAGGTCGGTGGACGGGTAGCCGCGCATCGGCTGGTTGTTCCAGTTGGCGATGAAGCCCTGGCGCAGGTTGTAGACCTGCGGATTGGTAGAGAACGGCAGCAGGCCCAGCCAGTCCATCTCGCCGGTGCCGGGCACCGGCAGGCGCGGATCGTGGCCCGGACGGCGCCTGGGATAGAAGCCCGTGTGCGCGTAGCCAATGTTGCCGCGGTCGTCGGCGTAGTACCAGTTGATGGTCAGCGCATGGCGCGCCGCCTGCGCCTTCCACTGTTCCCAGTTGGCCGATTGCGTCTTGCGGGTCCAGGCCATCAGCGATTGCAGTTCATAGCCTTCCCAGGCGCGCGCCTTGGCGTAGGCCACGTGCTGCGCGTCGTCGAACTTGACGATCAGGCCATGCACGCTGCGGTACACGTCCAGCGTCACTGGCGCCGCGTCCTTCACCAGGATCAGGTCGGTGCGCTTTTCCAGCGTCTTCCATTGGCCGTCGTGGAAATAGCGCGTGCGGTCGGCGGGATCGAGCTTTTCGGCAAAGATGTCGACGTCATCGCCGAAGCCCGCGGTCGAGCCCCACGTCACGTGTGCATTGTGGCCGAACAGAATGCTGGGATAGGCGAACGGCGTGTTGCCGACCACGTCGAAGCCGGCGCCGTGCAAGCCGATGCCGTAGGTATAGGCCGGATTCCACCAGCCGAACTGCGGGCCGTTCAGCAGGATCGAGCGCGCGTCCTTGGCGTGGTCGCGGCCCACGATCCACATATTGCTGGTGGTCGGAAAGCCGGCGATGCCGGGCTGGCCCGATTGCGCGTATTGGGCGGCCAGTTGCGCCCGCAGCGTCGCCGGCGCGCCGTCGACCACGCCCCGCGTGGCCGGGTCGCGCACCACCCGCTCGAGCATCGGCGGCGTGCCGTCGTAGCGCGGCAGCGCGTAGGCCAGCGGGTCCACGCCGTCCGGCTGGAACACCGGCGGCTGGTAGCTGCCCGCTTCGGCCGGCACCGTGGTCGGCGCGCGGCTGTCGGTCAGCCAGCGCAACTGGTTGAAGATGCGCATGGCATCGGCGGCGCCATGCCGGTCCTTCAACGCCGTCAGCAGCGCCAGGTTGTCGATCTCGCTGTTGGCGTCCGAAAAGCGGTTGGCCATGGTGCCGACGAAGATCATCGCCACGTCGTAGGCGGTCCAGTCGGCCGGCGCGAAATCCAGGTCATTGAATTCCTTGGGCATCAGTTGGCCCGGCTGGGCCCGCACCCGCGCCAGCCAGGCGTTCATGCCAGCCGCGTAGCCGTCCAGCACCTGGCGGTCGGCGGCCGGCAGCGCCGCCAACTGGCGCTGGATGCGCTCGGGCGAGAAATTGGCGCGGATCGACTTGTCGAAGCCCACCATCGAGGCGCCCAGCACCTCGGCCACCCGGCCCTGGGTGCTGCGCCGCGCCATCTCCATCTGGAACAGCCGGTCCTGCGCCACCGCGTAGCCGTAGCCGTAGAAGATGCCGTACACCGTGTCGGCATAGACATGCGGCATGCCGTAGGCATCGCGCCGGATCGTGACCTTGCCATCGGCGGTTTGGGGCCGTGCCGCAACCGCCTCGGACGTCTGGCCGGCGGCTGGCGCCACCGGCTGCGCCGCCATCGCGGGCAGGCACGAACTGGCCGCCAACAGGGCGGCCGACAACCATTGCTGCTTCATTGAATCTGTCTCCGTATCGAATGGGTCCGCGCCGCGAGCCTGCCGCGGGCGATCGGCGGCGCCTCTGCCGGGCGCCGTCCGCGAACCATGATACGGAGCCGCCAACTATAATTCCAATGCATTCGATTCATATGATTCATGCGGTTGCAACATGGACTTTCAGAAACTCAAGCACCTGCTCGCGGTGGTCGAACACGGCACCTTTTCGCGCGCCGCCGACAAGGTCAACCTGTCCCAGCCCGCGCTCAGCCGCAGCATCCAGGCACTGGAAGCCGAACTGGGCCTGCCGCTGCTGGACCGCGGCACCCGCCAGGTGCGGCTGACCCCCTACGGCGCCTGCGTGGCCGAACGCGCCCGCCGCATGCGCTACGAGGAAACCGAGCTGCGCCGCGAACTCAAGACCCTGGCCGGCGGCGAATCCGGCACCCTGTCGATCGGCCTGAGCCCCGCCCCCGCCTCGCTGCTGCTGACGCCCTTCCTGGCGCACATGGCGACCCATCACCCTCATGTGCGCGTCACCACCGAACTCGGCGCCACCGGCGCCCTGCTGGAGCTGCTGCGCGCCGAACGCATCGACGCGATGGTCTGCGACGCCCGCATGCTCTACAGCGCGGCCGACCTCGAGACCCGCCCGCTCGCTCCGCTGCGGGCCGGCGTGGTGTGCCGCGCCGGCCATCCCATTCTGGCCCACCGCCGCCCCACCATCGACCACATCCGTCAATATCCCGTCGCCTCCAGCACCCTGAGCCCCGAAGTGTCCCTGCGCCTGGCCGAAACCCTCGGCCCCGCCGGCGCGCCCGAGCAGATGGTCACCGTGCGCTGCGAGAACCTCGACGCCCTGGCGCGCCTGGCCCTCACCACCGACACGCTATTGCTCGGCGTCCTCTGCATCACCCGCCCGCAACAGGAAGCCGGCCTGCTGGTCGAAGTGCCGCTCGCGCCCGACCCCCAACGCCAGGGCCACTACGCCCTGGCCCGCCTGGCCGGCCGCAGCCCGCTGAAGGCGCAGGATGCGCTGTACACCTTCACCCGGCAATGCTGGAGCGAGTTCGCCGCATTCCGGCCCAAGCAGCCCGCGCCGTGGAAAAAAACCCACATGGCGCAATCCCCCACCGCCGGCGCGGTTGATGCGCCTACACCACTTCTATAGAATCTTCAATTCGGGCCTGTGCCCATTCTTTTTTTCCTTCACCTACACCTGGGAGGCGCAAGATGATGAATCCGCATACCGCCATCCCGCGCGTATCTCCGCGACGCCATTAAGTCGTCGCCCGCGCGGCCCCATCGCCAGACGACCTGGCGACTGGTCCGCCGTGCCCGCCCCACCCCCCTGAACGCAATGCCCGCGCCGCGAGGCGCAGGTCGTATCACCTTCTTCCCACAAGGAATCCGGCGCCTTCGCGTTGCCGGGCGATCGCAATGAATCGAACAAAAATCGATCTGCGAGGACAAGCCTTCAAGGACGTCCTCGGCTTTACCTTCCGCTATTGGCGCGCCCAGCCGTGGCGCACCGCTTTCATCGTCGCGCTGGCGCTGCTGTCGGCCGTGGCCGACGTGCTGACCCCGCTGTACGCGGGCCGGCTGGTCGACGCGGTGGCTTCCGGCGCCGCGGCCGACGCGCAGGTCTGGGGCGCGGCCATCACCGCGTTCTGGCTGCTGATCGCGCTGGGCATCGGCGCCACGCTGCTGCGCCAGGCCGTGTTCCAGAACATCATCGTCTTCACCCTGAAGATGATGAACGGCATGGTCTCCAATGCTTTCTACCGGGTGCAGCGCTTTTCCACCGACTGGCACGCCAACAGCTTCGCCGGCTCGACCGTGCGCAAGATCACCCGCGGCATGTGGGCGGTGGACCTGCTGAACGACACGCTGCTGGTGGCGCTGCTGCCGTCGATCATCATGCTGCTTGGCGCCACCGTGCTGCTGGGCATCCACTGGCCGGTGATGGGCCTGGTGGTGGGCATCGGGTCGGTGCTGTACATCGCGGTCACGGCGACACTGTCGCTGGGCTACGTGGCGCCGGCGGCGCGGCTGGGCAATGCCTGGGACACGCGCATGGGCGGCGCGCTGGCCGACGCGGTCAGCTGCAACCCCGTGGTCAAGGCCTTCGGCGCCGAGACCCGCGAGGAAGCGCGCCTGGACCGGGTGGTCGACAAGTGGCGCCGCCGCACGCGCCGCACCTGGATTCGCGCCACGTTCAACGGCGGCGTGCAGGGCGCGATGCTGGTGGCAATGCAGGCCGGCATCCTGGGCGCATCGCTCTGGCTGTGGTCGCGCAACCAGGCCAGCGTCGGCGACATCACCTTCGCCCTGACCATGTTCTTCATGCTGCAGGGCCACCTGCGCGACGTGGGCATGCACATCCGCAACCTGCAGCGCTCGGTCAACGACATGGAAGAGCTGGTCGCGCTGGAAAAGCAGCCGCTGGGCGTGGACGACCGGCCCGGCGCCGGTGCACTGCGCGTCACGGCCGGCGAGATCCGCTTCGAGGACGTCACCTTCCGCTATGGCCGCCACGAAGCGCCGCTATACGAGGGCTTCTCGGCGCGCATCGCGCCGGGGGAGCGGGTCGGCCTGGTCGGGCATTCGGGCTCGGGCAAGACCACCTTCATCAAGCTGATTCAGCGCCTGTACGACGTCAACGGCGGCCGCATCACCATCGACGGGCAGGACATCGCCCAGGTCAGGCAGGCCTCGCTGCGCAGCCAGATCGCGATCGTGCAGCAGGAGCCGGTGCTGTTTCACCGCACCCTGGCCGAGAACATCGCCTACGCCCGCCCCGGCGCCTCGCAGGCCGAGATCGAGCAGGCGGCGCGGCAGGCCAGCGCGCATGACTTCATCATGGCCTTGCCCAAGGGCTACGCAACGCTGGTGGGCGAGCGCGGCGTCAAGCTGTCGGGCGGTGAGCGCCAGCGCGTGGCGATCGCCCGGGCCTTCCTGGCGGACGCGCCGATCCTGATCCTGGACGAGGCCACGTCGAGCCTGGACAGCGAGAGCGAGGTGCTGATCCAGCAGGCCATGGAGCGCTTGATGGTCGGCCGCAGCACGCTGGTGGTGGCGCACCGGCTGTCCACGGTGCGCGCGCTCGACCGCCTGCTGGTGATGGACCGCGGCCGCATCATCGAGGAAGGCAGCCATGACCAGTTGATCCGCTTGCAGGGCGGC
>LXNH01000123.1_pt1 | contig 17665 bp, 13 predicted proteins | sample 809111 | NCBI WGS metagenome assembly LXNH01 (sample SAMN04870528, study PRJNA318959) | seawater metagenome | biome: 00002010; material: water; isolation source: marine seawater | place: Greece: Milos, Mediterranean Sea | collected 2013-05-29 | depth 5-7 m
TCGGCCTGCATTGCCTGCATCAGCCATTTGCAAAGCGGCGCCGATGTGCCGGTGCGGCAATGGGGTGAGGCGCCGGCTTTTCTTCGCTGCGCGTTCGGGTCCGCGCCAATGACGCCTCAATCCTCCTGCAGCAGCGCCAACACGTTCTGCGCCAGCTGGTTGGCCTGCGTCAGCGCCACCTTGCTGGCCTGTTGCAGGATTTGCTGCCGCGTCAGGTTGGACGTTTCGACGGCGAAGTCCGCGTCTTCGATGCGGCCACGCGCCTGGATGAGGATATCGGCGGTGTGGGTCAGGTTGGTGATGACCGAGCCCAGGCGGTTCTGCACCGCGCCCAGCTCGCCACGCAGGCTGTCCACCTGTGCCAGCGCGTGGGCCACGCGCTTCATGGGGGCGACCTTGACGTTGACGGTCGGGGGCGCGTCCTTGGGCTTGAAGGACACCTCGCCGCTGGGCGCAATGCTGATGTCGTAGAAGTTGCCGTCGCTGCCGCTGATGACATATTCGCCATTCGCCTGGCCGCTGGCGTTCATCAGGTAGTGGACCTTGGTGTCGGCGTCGAACAGGGGGCGGCCGTCTTCGGCGGTGGGGACGGGCGCGAGGCTGCGCAGGAAATCCAACAGCCGGATGGGCGTGTCTTTCTGGACAACATCGGCCGTAGGCGCAAGGGCGGGAGGCGGCGCCGCCGGCGGCGGCGCGGGCGGTGCCGCCGGCGCGGCCGGAACCGTGATGGCCGTGCCGGCAAAATGGGCCGTTGCGGTGGCCAGCGCCGCCTGTTCGGCCGGACTCAGTTTCGCGAGATCGATGGCGGGCAGCGCGGCGAGGTCGATATCGAGCACGCCGCCGGTGGGCAAGGGCAGCGGGTCCAGACGGTAGTTGGTGACGCTGAGGGGCGCGATGGCGCCATGCTCTTGCACGATATAACGCGGCGCGCCATTGAAATCGTAGCGGAACACGTGCGCGTTGAGCCCGGTCAAGACGGTGGCGCCGATCCGGATGTGCAGCGTGGCGGTGGTGGTCGCCGGGGGCGCCGCCACGGGCGGCAAGGCGCCCACGGGCGGTGGCGCGGCGACCGGCGGCGCGGGCTCGGCGTGGGCGCTGATGACCGTCTTGTCGGTGCTGGCGCCCAGGCGGGGATCGTGCACCACGTCGAGCCGGTCCAGGTTCAGGGTCTGGGTGTCGATGCGCCGGGTCTTGATGCCGATGGTGTCGCCGTCATGCGCACCCGTCTGGATCGTCAGGTCGGCGTCCTGGGACAGGGCCTCCAGCTGGTTGAACCGGGTCTGGTGGGAAATGCGTTCGATCTCGCCCAGTTGCTGGTCGATCTCGGCCTGGATGGCCTGCAGATCGCCGAGGGAATTGCTGCCATTCTGCGCCTGTACGGCGAGTTCGCGGATGCGTTGCAGGCTATGGCCCATTTCGCCCAGCGCGCCTTCGATGGTCTGCGCCAGCGAGATGCCGTCATTGGCGTTGCGCGCCGCCTGGTGCTGCCCGCGAATGTGGGCGGTAAAGTGGTTGGCGACGGCGTTGCCGGCGGCATCGTCGGCCGCGTGGTTGATGCGCAGCCCGGAGGACAGGCGTTCCAGCGCCACGCCCTGCGCCGATTCCGATTTGGCCAGTTGGCTTCGTGCCCGCAATGACAGGGTCTGGGTTCTGATCGAGGGCATGCGCGACTCCAATGCAAGACGGAAATGCTAGTCATGGACTGGCCGGCCGTCTCGGTTAACGCCTGAATCCCGGATTGATCCGAGGGCGCCTCGCATGGCCCTGGGAAGCGGGCCGGCGTTGCGGCGCCGCGTCCCGCGCCGTTTCGGTCAGACGGGTCCGCGCCGCGCGTCAGGCCGCGCCGGACAGCGCTTGCGCTTTGAACCAGCGCCGCAGGTCGTTCACGCGATCGGGGGCGTCGGCCCGGGCATAGAGGCTGAACCGGCCGCCCGTTTCCCGGAATCCCAGCGGCGCGGCCAGCCGGCCCGCGCGGATGTCCGCCTGTACGAGCTCGCGGGGCGCGATGCCGATGCCCAGGCCCGCCGCCGCGGCTTCGAGCATGTGGCCCAGCTGATCGAACCGGCGCCCGGGCTGGAGCGGGTCCAGCGTTACGCCGCAGGCCTGCGCCCAGTGGTCCCAGGCAGCGGGACGCGAGGCGGTATGCAGCAGCGGCGCCTCCAGCACATTGGCCGGTTCGCGGATGCGCCGCGCAAGGTCCGGCGTGCAGACCGGCCCGATGGCTTCCAGGAACAGCGGCAGCGCCTCGATGGCGGGCGACTGGTGGGTGTCGGCCACGATCAGCACATCGACGACGCGCCGCTCCAGCAGGGCAATATCGGTGGCGGTCTGCAGCCGCACCTGGATGTCAGGATGGTCGCGCTCGAAATGCTCCAGCCTGGGGATGATCCAGTTCGACAGCAGGCTGGCCGGCGCGCCCACCACCACATGGGGCGATGCCGGGCGGCCACGCAGTTCGGCCAGCCGCTGTTCGAGCATGTCGAACGCCGGCAGGCACGCGCGTTGCAGGTCCTGCCCGGCGGTGGTGAGCCGCACGCCTTCCGAATGGCGCTCGAACAGTTTGCAGCCCAGCCAGCGCTCGAGCTGGCGGATCTGTTGGCTGACCGCGCTGTGCGACACGCCAAGCGCTTGCGCGGCGAGCGAAAGATTGAGGTGGCGGGAGGCGCTGTCGAAAAAGCGCAGGGCGTTCATCGAGGGCAGGTTTCGCATGCGATTGATATTAGAAAATCTAACATTCACGCGCAAGAAATCTATGATTTATTCCGCAGTTTTCCCTGGATAACATGGTTGCCACGTTCTCGAAGGGCTGAAACCATGTCTTTTACTTCACATCCAGAATTTCCCGATGCGTCGGGGCAGTTCGGCGGCTACGGCGGCCGTTACATGCCCGAGACGCTGGCCCCGGCGCTGGACGCGCTGGAACGCACTTATCGCGCCGCCCGGGAAGACCCCGGATTCTGGGCCGAGTACCGCGCCATGCTGGCCGACTACGTGGGGCGCCCCAGCCCGCTGCTGTATGCCGGGGCGATCAGCGATGAGTTGGGCGGCGCGCGCCTGTTTCTCAAGCGCGAAGACCTGAACCACACCGGCGCCCACAAGATCAACAATTGCCTGGGCCAGGCACTGCTGGCCCGGCGCATGGGCAAGCGCCGCATCATCGCCGAGACCGGCGCGGGCCAGCACGGGGTCGCCACGGCCACGGTGTGCGCGCTGTATGGCCTGGAATGCGTGGTCTACATGGGCGCCGTCGACGTGGCGCGCCAGGCTTCCAATGTGGCGCGCATCAAGACGCTGGGCGCCGAAGTGCGGCCGGTGCGCGATGGCAGCGCCACCTTGAAGGACGCGATGAATGCCGCCATCCGCGACTGGATCGCGCATCCGGACGATACCTACTACCTGCTGGGCACCGGCGCCGGTCCGCACCCCTATCCCTGGCTGGTGCGTGAATTGCAGAAGGTGATCGGCGAGGAGACCCGGGCGCAGATCGTCCAGAAGACAGGGCGGCTACCGGACGCGATGGTGGCCTGCGTGGGCGGCGGCTCGAACGCCATCGGCTTCTTCCATCCCTTTCTGAACGACGCCGGCGTGCGGTTGTTCGGCGTCGAGGCGGGCGGACGCGGCACCCATACCGCCGAGCACGCAGCCAGCATTGGCGAGGGATCTCCGGGCGTCCTGCATGGCTGCCGCAGCTATTTCCTGCAGGATGCGGATGGCCAGATCCAGAACGCGCATTCGATCTCGGCGGGCCTGGATTACCCGGGCGTCGGGCCCGAGCACGCCTTGCTGCACGACACGGGCAGGGTGGTTTACGAGTCGGTCACCGACGCCGAGGCGGTCGATGCATTTCTTTGGTTGACGCGGCGCCAGGGCATCATTCCCGCGCTGGAAAGCGCGCATGCCCTGGCCTACGCCCGCAAACTCGCGCCACACATGGCGCGCGACCAGTCGCTGGTGGTCTGCCTGAGCGGACGCGGCGACAAGGACATGGACTCGGTGCTGCAATTCACAGGGGAAGCGCGATGAACCGTCTTGAACGAACCTTGGCCAGCCTGCGCAGCGCCGGCCGGGCGGGCCTGGCCGCCTATTTCACGGCGGGCGATCCTTGCTATGACGACTGCCTGGCCTTGTTGAAAGGACTGCCCGCGGCGGGCGCGGACGTGATCGAGCTGGGCATGCCGTTCAGCGATCCGATCGCCGACGGGCCGGTGTTGCAGCGGGCCAACGCGCGTGCGCTGAAGGCGGGGCAGACATTGCGGCGCACGCTCGAACTGGTCGCCGCCTTCCGCGAGGACGACGCGCACACGCCGGTCGTGCTGATGGGCTACATGAATCCATTGATGCGCTACGAAGCGGCCAGCTTCATGGCCGACGCCGCCTGGGCCGGCGTCGATGGCCTGATCCTGGTGGACCTGTCGCCCGAGCACGCCGCCGGCATCGAACGGCTGGCGCGGCGGCACGGCATCGCCGTCATCAGGATGACCGCGCCGACCACACCGAACGAACGCCTGGAGCGCGTGCTGGCCGGCGCCAGCGGGTTCATTTACCACGTCATGCTGGCGGGGACGACGGGCGCCGCGCTGCCGGCCGATGCCACCATTGCGGACGCGTTGGCGCGCGTCAGGGCCCGCACGCCATTGCCCATCGCGGCCGGTTTCGGCGTGCGTACCGCGGAGCAGGCGCGGGCGGTGGGCCGCCATGCGGACCTGGTCGCCGTGGGCACGCGGCTGGTCGAAACCCTGGCGGCCGGCGGGGTGGGCGCAGCGCTGGCGGAAGTGCGGACCTTGGCTGGCGCGGCGCGGACAGCGCGTTGAAGCGTGGCGATGACGTCCCGCGCGGCGGCGGCGCGGCGCGCGCTTGCGGCCGGCCGGGGTGGATAAAGCCGTTCACTGACTGATCCGTCGCGTGCGCCGCGACCCTATGCTGGTCCGTATTGCAGGAGGCGGACATCAAAGGGCGCATATTCTGCCTGGCCGTGGTGGCGGGCGCGGGGGCGGTGCAGGGCTTGGCGGCCCTGCCGGGCGTGGGGTTCTACATTGCGGCGGGCGTGGCCGGCACGCTGTTGCCGCTGGCCGCGCGCCGCTGGCCAGGGCGGGTGTCAGGGGTGGCGGCGGCGCTGGGGCTGGGCCTGCTGCTCGGCGCGTTCGATGCCGCGTGGCAGGCGCAGCGGCGGCTGGATGACGCGCTGGCCGACGTGCACCAGAATGCCGTGGCGCGGCTGGCGCTGCGCGTCGTAGAACTGCCCGACGACGACGAGCGCGGCGTGCGCTTCACCGCCGAGCAGGTGGGGCCGGCGCAGCCGGGAATTCCCCGACGCATTCTGGTCTCGTGGCTGGCGCCGCAAGGCGCGCCGGTGGGCGGGCGGCCGGGCGGACCGCAAAGCCTGCCCGCGCGGGTAACGCCGGGCGCGCCGCGCGTGATTCCCGGGCAGATATGGCGCATGGCGCTGGTGCTGCGCCGGCCGCACGCGCCGCTCAACCCGGACGCCCCGGATGGCGAGGCGCGCCTGTTCGCGCGCGGCCTGCGGGCCACCGGCACGGTGCGCGGGCAACCCCGTCTGCTGGACGACCGGCCATGGGCGTCGGCCGGCATTGCCATCGAACGGGCTCGCCACCGGGTGCGCGAGGGCATGCGGCGCGCGCTGGATGGCCACCGTTACGCGCCGGTGCTGATCGCCCTGGCGATCGGCGACCAGGCGGGCGTGGCGCGCGAAGACTGGGTCGTTTTCAATCGCGCCGGCATCACCCATCTGGTGTCGATCAGCGGCATGCACGTGACCTCGATCGCCGGCCTGGCGGCCTGGCTGCTGGCGGCCTGGTGGCGGCGCGCGCGCTGGCGCGGCATGGGCTTGGCCGAGTTCGTGCCGGCCCGCGTCGCGGGCGGCGCCGCGGCGGCCGTGGTCGGGTTGGCGTATTGCCTGCTGGCAGGTTGGGGCGTGCCGTCGCGGCGCACCTTCTTCATGTTGCTGCTGGTGCTGGCGGCCCTGGGGTCGCGCTTGCGAGTCTCGGCGGGACGGGTGCTGGCGTTCGCGGCCGCGGCAGTGGTGCTGCTGGATCCCTGGGCGCCGCTGGCGGCGGGTTTCTGGCTGTCGTTCGGCGCCGTGGCGATCCTGTTGCGCGTGGCGCAGGCGCCGCGCGACGCGCAGGCCGGCTGGCGCCAGCGCTGGGCCGCGGCGTTGGCGCAGGCCGCGCGCCTGCAGCTGACCGTCACGCTGGGGCTGACGCCGCTGCTGGCGTTCCTGGTGCACCAGGTGTCGCTGGGGTCGCCATTGGCCAACGCCGTGGCGATTCCCGCGGTGACCTTCCTGGTCACGCCCTTGGCGCTGTTGTGCGCGCTGTTGTCAGCGACGCCGGGCATGGCGGCGGTGGCCGCGCTGGCTGGCCAGGCGGGGGCGGGCGTGTTCGGCGCGGCCATGGTGGTGGTGGCGCGCGTGGCCCACGCCGATTGGGCGAGTTTCACGGTGGCGGCGGCGCCGTGGCCGTGGTTGGCATGGGCGGTCGCGGGCATGACTTGGGCCTTGCAAGCGCCGGGTTGGCCGCTGCGCCGGCTGGGGTGGCTGTGCATGTTGCCACTGCTGTGCTGGCGGCCGGAGCGGCCCGAGCCGGGCTACTGGCGCATGAGCGCGATGGATATCGGCCAGGGCAGCGCGATCCTGGTGGAAACCGCCAGCCAGTCGCTGTTGTTCGATGCGGGGCCGCGTCATTTCGGCGGGGGCGACGCGGGCGAACGCGTGATCGGGCCGCAGTTGCTGGCGCGCGGCATCGGACGGCTCGACGTGCTGGTGCTGTCGCACGCGGACTTGGATCATGTGGGCGGCACCCGCTCGGTGCTGGCGGCGCTGCCGGTGACGCGCAGCTATGCGTCGTTCGACCTGGCGGCATGGCTGCGCCGCGATGCCCGGCTGTGGCCCTCCGCCGTGCGCGATGTGCCGCCTGCGCAGATGCTGCGCTGCGAACGTGGCGATGGCTGGCGCATCGATGGCGTGACCTTCACGTTCCTGCATCCAGCGGCGGGTGCCGCCGATCCGGGCGGCGATCGTAACGCCAGCAGTTGCGTGCTGCGGGTGGAAGGAGCCGGCCATTCGCTGTTGCTGACCGGCGACATCGGCGTGGCGCAGGAGCGCGAGCTGGCGGCGCTGGGACTGCCCCCGACCGACATCGTGCTGGCGCCGCACCACGGATCGGGCGGGTCCTCAGGCCGCGAGCTGGTGATGGCATCGCGGGCCGGTCACGCGATCGCGCAATGCGGCTACCTCAACCGCTTCGGCCATCCGGCGCCGGCGGTGCAGCGGCGCTGGCTGCGTGCCGGCGCCGCGTTCTGGCGCAGTGACCGCGACGGTGCGGTGATGGCCGAGTCGCGCGCGGGCGGGCTGCAGGTGTGGGCCCAGCGCGAGCGCGAGCGGCGTTATTGGCACGGGCGCTGAATGGGCCGGGGGGAGGCGGGCTGGCGCCCGGGCAGGGCGCGGCGCATCGTCGGTGTCACCGCGCTCGACGCCCCGCAAGCGCCTCAGACAGCCGCTTCGCTCACGCCGCACCACTGCGCAATGAATAGCGCGATGGTCTTGGTGATCAGGCGCAGCGACTCCAGGTGCACGCGTTCGTCGAATCCATGGATATCGAGTGACTTCGGGCCGTACACCAGCGTCGGCATGTCGCCGTAGATCACGAACACGCGGGCATCCAGATAGCCAGGCGTGGTGAAGCTCTGCAGGTCGCTCTTGAAAGCCTGTTGGTGGCAGGCGCGCAGGGTGTTCTCGGCGGCGCTGCCTTCTTCCAGCACGTAGCCTTCGGCGTAGAAGCCGGTGTACGTGACTTGCGGCGGCGTGCCGCCCAGGCGCGGATCGGCGACCGCGTCGCGCAGGCAGGCGTCGATCTGCGCGCGGGCCTCGTCTGCGGTGGTGCCGGGATAGATCGCGGCGCGCACATCGAACTCGCACCAGGGCGGCACCGTCGACGGCCAGTCGCCGCCCTCGATCTTGCCGATGTTGAAGTTGATCGGATGATCCAGGTGCTCGAAATGGCGGTGGCAGTGATGTTCGGCGTTCCACTTGGCCTCGATGCGGCGCAGCGCTTCGATGGCCGCGTAGGCGGCATCGATGGCATTGAAGCCGTTGGCCATTTCGCGGGTGTGGGTAGGATGGCCCTGCACGCGGACCTTGAACCACAGCACGCCCACGTTGGCGCGCACCAGCATGTTCTCCTCGGGTTCCGGAATGATCACGGCATCGGCGCGGTAGCCGCGCAGCAGCGCCGCCAGGGCGCCGTTGCCGGTGCATTCCTCTTCGACCACCGACTGGAAATAGATCGGGGCGCCGGGCGCATAGCCGGCCGCGCGCACGGCATCGTAGGCATACAGGTTGGCGACCAGCCCGGCCTTCATGTCGGCCGCGCCGCGGCCGTACATCCAGCCGTCGATGATGGCCGGGTCCCAGGGCGAGCGGCTCCACATGTCGGCCGGTCCGGTCGGCACCACGTCGATGTGTCCGTTCAGGATGAGCGAGCGACCGGTCTGCCGCTCGGGACGATATGTGCCCACGACGTTGAAGGCGTTTTCGTACGACACGGTCACCGGACCGAAGCCGGGATGCGATTCGATGTCGCGGACGTCGATTTTCCAGCGGTCCATGGCAAAGCCGCGCCCGCGCATCGCCTCGAACAGAAAGTCCTGCGCGGTATGCTCCTGTTCGCGCAGCGATGGAAACCGCACCAGTTCCTGGGTGAAGGCCAGTTGCGCATCGAATTGCGCGTCGACCGCCTGCAGGATGCGGCAGGTCTGCTCCTCGGAAAGCGCCGGCGGGGTGGTGGAGGTGGCTTGCGTCATCGTGTTTCCTTGAGTGGTCGAATGCGGAATCAAGCGGCCGGCGCGTGCGCGGCGCGCGGCGTGTCCAGTGCCAGGCGGCGCTTGTGGCCCGCCAGTGCCCAGATGGAGACCAGCGTGATGGCCGACAGCGTCGAATAGAAGATCGCCAGCGGCAGCCACTGGCCGGGATAGTGATAGGTGAGCCAGGTGCCGATCAGCGGCGTCATGCCGCCGGCGACCGCGCCGCACAGCTGGTACGACAGCGAAATGCCGGAATAGCGCACGTGCACCGGGAACGCCGCGCTGATGTAGCCGGCCATGGCCGAGTAGATCGCGGCCATGAAGACCAGCACGATGGCGATGCCGGCAACGATGCTGTAGGACGTGCCTTGCGTGACCAGCATGAACATGGGGTAGGGCGCCAGCACCGAGCAGACCGCCGCGGTGATGAGCACGCGGGTTGGGCCCAGGATGTCGGCCAGCCAGGCCGCTAGCGGTTGCACGAAGAACTGGATGATGGCGACCACGAACAGGCAGTCCAGGATCAGCTTGCGGTCCAGGCCCATCGTCTGGGTGGTGTACGACAGCATGAAGGTGTTGGTGAAGTAGATGCCGCCGATCGCCACGGTGCACACGCCCATACACAGCAACACGGTGCGCCAGGCCGTGCGCAGCACTTCCTTGGCCGGGATCTCCGCGCGTTCCTGGCGTTCCAGCACTTGGGCGAAGTCGGGCGATTCGTTGACGCCGATGCGGATGAAGTAGCCGACCAGCAGCAGGAGCGCGCTGATCAGGAACGGCACGCGCCAGCCCCAGCTGACGAAGTCGGCCTCGTCCAGCGCGGTCAGCAGGCGGAAGGCCAGCAGCGACAGGATCAGGCCGGCCGGGCTGCCCAGTTGCGCGAACGAGGCCGCGAAGGTGCGGCGGCGTTGCGAGGCGTGTTCGCCCGCCATCAGCACCGCGCCGCCCCATTCGCCGCCGACCGCCAGGCCTTGCGCCAGGCGTAGCAACAGCAACAGGGCGGGCGCCCACAAGCCGGCACTGGCGTAGCTGGGCAGCAGGCCGATGCCGACCGTGGCCAGGCCCATGATGACCAGGGTGGCCATCAGCGCCTTCTTGCGGCCGACCCGGTCGCCCAGGTGGCCGAAGACGACACCGCCAAGCGGACGCGCCAGGAAGCCGGCCGCGAAGGTGCCGAAAGAAGCCATGGTGCTGACGAACGGGTCGGCGGTGGGGAAGAACACCTTGCCGAACACCAGCGCGGCGGCGGTGGCGTAAATGTAGAAGTCATACCACTCGATGGTGGTGCCGACGAAGGCGGCTGTCGCGGCGCGCACGGGCTGGCGCGCCGCCGATGCAGGGGCGGAAGCGGTCATGGTTTTCCTCTTGGGGTGTTTTCGTTGTTCGAAGGCGTGTTTATCGCTCCCGCCTAGATATAACGTCAATTTATGATTTTTAATTTTTCACTTAAGTAGAATTGATGTTTTGGCAATTTCAGCGCAAGTCTCCGATGAAGAACACCCACCCCGACGTCCGCGGCGGCGACCGCCTGGACTGGAATCTGTTGCGCACCTTCCTGGTGATCGTGCAGGAGCGCAGCATCAGCGGCGCGGCCGCCAAGCTGCACCTGACGCAGTCGGCCGTCAGCCAGGCGCTCAAGCGGCTGGAGGAACAACTGGGCCGGCGCCTGGTGGAACGGCACAACCAGGCCTTCACCGTCACCAACGCTGGCGAGGAAGTGTGCCGCGCGGCCGAGGCCATCTACGGCAACGTGGCGCAGTTGCTGACCGATGTGTCGCAGACGGAGGTCGAGGCGACCGGCCGTATCCACCTGCTGGTGGCCAGCCGCATTCATTCGCAGGTCTATGACAACTTCTGGGCGCGGTTCCACCAGGCCTATCCGCGCATCGAGGTGCAGATGGACGTGCTGCCCAGCAGCGAGATCGTCACGCTGATGCAGCAGCGGGCGGCCACGGCGGGCATCGCGCTGTGCCGGCAGATGCCCAAGCGCCTGGAAAACAAGGTATTCCTGCAGCAGCGCTATGCGCTGTTCTGCGGCCGCAACCATGCGCTGTTCGGACGGCAGGACCTGCGCATCGAAGACCTGATGGGCGAGAACTTCGTGTCCTTTGCCAGCGATGCGCTGGGCGACAGCCTGTCGCCGTTGACGATCTTTCGTGACCAGCGCGGCTTTTCAGGGCGGGTGGTGGCGACGTCGACGCAGCATGACGAAGTCAAGCGCCTGCTCATCGCGGGCTTCGGCATCGGTTGCCTGCCCGAGCACAGCGTGCGGCGCGATCTGGCCGAGGGCCGGCTGTGGCGCCTGCCGCCCGGCGAAGGCGTTTGCTCGGTCGACCTGCACCTGCTGTGGCATCGCGATGCGCCACGTAGTCCCGCCGAAACCGCCTTCCTGACGCACTTTCGCGACTACATCGATGGGTTCACCATGGCCGAGCGGCTGGCGTCCGACAATGTGCCGCCACGTTGAAGCGCGCGGCCGACGGGCGGCGTGTCAGCGCGGCGCCAGCGCAATGCCGTCGCGTACCTGCCTGAACATCGCCAGGGCGGCCGGCATGGCGTCGCGCTGGGTGGCGCAGGCCATGCGGATGCGGCCCTGCGGCAACGGCAGCTCGGCGTAGTACTCCAGTGTGTCGGCGTGGCCGGGGCCGGCGCCGGGCGCGACCACGTAGTCGATGCCCTGGCGGCCGGCCAGCATGTAGTGGTCGTACAGCTCGATGCTCGCGCGGCGCTGGCGCTGCCGGCGCTCGGCGGCCTTGACCTGTGCCTGCCAGGTTGGCGCGGCGGGCGCCTTGGCGCCCCGTGCCAAGGGGGGCGCGGCCAGGAAGCCGACGCGGCACAGGTATTTGGCGTCTTGCGCCCGCGGTGGGAAGCCGTTGGGGCCGGAGATTTCGATCAAGGCGTCGAAGCGCCCGCGTTCCGGCGCGGGGCCGGCCCGCAAGGGCGACGGCACGGTGACGGCCAGGCCGCTGGCGGCGTCGGCGTAGCGGCGCGGCACGATGTCGACGGGCGGGCCCCGATCCTCCGCGCGGCCGCCCGCTGGTTCGGCTTGCGCCTGGTGGAATCGCAGCGGCAGGCTCAGCGTGGTCTTTTCGCCGGTCATGTCGGCGGGAAAGGCGGGCAGCGGCCCGGCGCGCTTGACCATCCGGGTGGCGGCAAGGTCGACCGCGTCGTCGCCGGACGAGCGATCGACGCTGATATGGGCAATGCTGCCGTCGCGCAGCACGATGATCTTCAGCGACAGGCTGATCGGGCCATTCAGCCGCCGGGCTTCGGGCGGGAACATGAAGCTGCTGATCATGTGCCGCTGCACGGCCCGGCTCCACTCGGCCTGGTTGGCGGGCGCGGCCGCGAACACGGGCGACCCGGTGCAAGCCAAGGTGAGGGTCAGGCTACAGGCAAGCATGCGCCAACGCATACGCAGGTCTCCGGTCAGGGGCGGCGCCGGCGTGGCCGGCAGGATGTGAAAGCGAGCATACCCGCGTGGCGCGCTCGGCGGGGGCGAGGCCGGCGCGCATCCGCCCAGCCTAGCCAAACGCGGCCCGCACCGCATCGAATGCTGCCATCACCAACGGCTCCTCGCGCCGCGCCGCCAGCGTGATGAAGGCCAGCTCGGCCTGGATCGACAGGTCTGGCGCCAGCGCCAGGCCGTGGGCCTGTGATTCGCGCAGCGCGATCGAGTCGCGCGCCAGCGTCAGGCCGACGCCGGAGCGCACCAGGTCCAGCATCGAGGCCTCCTGGTCGACTTCGGCCACGGTGTTGGGCGTGACGCCCAGGTCGGCGAATTTCGCGGCGAGCAGGCGATGGTGGACCGAGTCGGGCGGCGTCCAGATCCAGGGCAGCGCGGCGATGTCGCGCCAGTCGCGCCCCGCCAGTTGTGGCCCCCAGCCCTTGGGCGCCACCACGTAATAGGAAAAGCCCGCCAGCGGCAGTGCGTGCAGCGCCGGCTGGCCGCGGGCCATGTCGCGCGGGCCGAGGAAGAAGCCGACGTCCAGCTCGCCTGCGCGCACCTGGCGGCCGACCGAGCCGGACATGCCGTGGCGCAGGGTGGGGCGGATCTTGGGATAGTGCTGCACCAGGTATTGCAGCGTGGCGCCCAGCCGCAGGAATTCGGGGTCGAGGATGGTGCCCAGGCGCAGTTCGCCCTGCACCGTGGTGCGCAGCGCGCCGATGGCGCGCTCGAAATCCTCCAGCGCGTCCAGCACGCGCTGGGCCGAGGGCAGCAGGGCGCGACCATCGGCATTGGGCGCCAGGCCCTGGGCGGTGCGGGTGAACAGGGGCAGATCCAGGGCTTCCTGGAAGCTCTTGAGTTGCAGGCTGAGCGCGGGCTGGGTCAGGTGCAGGTGTTCGGCCGCGCGCGTCAGGTTGCCGACGCGCGCCACGGCGGCGAAGGTGCGGATGTGCTTGAGGTCCATGGCTCCGGTCCTGTCAGGGCGATACCCATTATTAAAGAGTCTTATAAAGCGCTTTTCAACAATTCATTGGACAGGGACGGCCGGCTGCGCGACAGTGGCGCAGCCCCTTGAGACTCAAAAAGAAGAAGCGCGAATGGAGACATACGACTACATCATCGTGGGCGCGGGGTCGGCTGGCTGCGTGCTGGCCAACCGCCTGAGCCGCGATCCGGCCACGCGCGTGCTGCTGCTGGAGGCGGGCGGCCGCGACAACTACCACTGGATCCACATCCCGGTGGGCTACCTGTACTGCATTGGCAATCCGCGCACCGACTGGATGTACCGCACGGGCCCGGAGCCGGGGTTGGGCGGGCGCTCGCTGATCTATCCGCGCGGCCGGGTGCTGGGCGGCTGCTCGTCGATCAACGGCATGATCTACATGCGGGGCCAGCGCCAGGATTATGACGAATGGGCCGAGATCGCCGGCGATCCGTCGTGGCGCTGGGACCAGGTGCTGCCGGTGTTCAAGCGCAGCGAAGACCACTATCGCGGGGGCGACGAATTTCACGGCGCGGGCGGCGAATGGCGGGTCGAGGCGCAGCGGCTGCGCTGGGACATCCTGGATGCTTTCGCCGAGGCAGCGGGGCAGGAGGGCATTCCGCGGGTACAGGACTTCAACCGGGGTGACAATTTCGGCGTCGGCTATTTCGACGTGAACCAGCGCCGCGGCTGGCGCTGGAACACCGCCAAGGCGTTCCTGCGGCCGGTGCGCCAACGGGCCAATCTGCAGGTGATGACGGGCGCGCACGCACAGCGCCTGCTGTTCGAGGGCACCCGCTGCGTTGGCGTGCAGGTGTTGCGGGCGGGGCAGTCCGTCAGCGTCCGCGCGGCGCGTGAGGTCGTGCTGGCAGCGGGCGCCGTCAACACGCCGCAGTTACTGGAGCTGTCGGGGGTCGGCGAGCCGGCGCGCCTGCGCGAAAGCGGCATTGCGCTGCATCATGCCTTGCCGGGCGTGGGCGAGAACCTGCAGGATCACCTGCAACTGCGCGTCATCCTGAAGGTGCGCGGCGTCAAGACGCTGAACCGTGTTGCCTCGACCTGGTGGGGCAAGGCCGGCATCGGGCTGGAGTACCTGCTGAACCGCAGCGGGCCGATGAGCATGGCGCCGTCGCAATTGGGGGCGTTCGCCAAGTCCGATCCGGGCCAGGCGCGCGCCAACCTGGAGTTCCATGTGCAACCTTTGTCGCTGGGCGCGTTCGGCGAGCCGCTGCACGGTTTCGATGCCTTCACCGCCAGCGTCTGCAACCTGCGGCCGGTGTCGCGCGGCAGCGTGCACGCGCAAGGCGCGGACGGCGCGCTGCCGCCGGTGATCACGCCGAACTACCTGAAGGAAGCGCAGGACCTGAAGGTGGCGGCCGACGCCATCCGCCTGGTGCGGCGCATCAGCGCGGCGCCGGCCTTGCAGCGTTACCAGCCCGAGGAGTGGCTGCCGGGCCCGGCCTACCAGAGCGAGGCCGAGCTGCGCGAGGCGGCCGGCAAGATCGGCACCACCATCTTCCATCCGGTCGGCACCTGCGCCATGGGCCGGCGTGCCGATGACGGCGCGGTGGTGGATGCGCGGCTGCGCGTGCACGGCCTGCAAGGCCTGCGCGTGGCCGATGCGTCGATCATGCCGACGATCACGTCGGGCAACACGAATTCGCCGACCATCATGATCGCGGAGCGGGCGGCGCAGATGATCCTGGAGGACGCGGTGGGCGTCGGCGTCGAGCTGCGGGCCGCCGAATGGGTGACGTGACCGGGAGGGGACGCGTCCATGGTGATCCGGGTGGGGCGCGTTGGATGAGGAGGGACGCAGGCTCGGCATTTCAGGCGCGGCGCCCGCGCGACGATATCCAGCCGGCGCCGTCCGGCAGGCGGCCCTCCGGACGGCGCAGCTCCCGGAATCCGTCTCAGCGCAGCGAGCGGTACATCTCCTGGCGCTGCGGATGCGTCAGGATCACCTGCCACAGTTGCCCTTCGCGCGAGCGGAAGAAGCCCGCGCAACACATCAGGTAGTACTGCCACATGCGGTAAAAGCGCGTGCCGTAGCGTTCCTGCAGCTGCGGCCAGGCGCGCTGGAAGTTGTCCCACCAGGCCATCAGGGTGCGGTCGTAGTCGGCGCCGAAGTTGTGCCAGTCCTCGATGATGAAGCGGCCTTCGACCGCGGCGCTGATCTCGCGGGCCGAGGGCAGCTTGCCGTTGGGGAAGACGTAGCGGTCGATCCAGGGGTCGGTGCTCTGGCTGGTCGAGGCGATGCCGATGGTGTGCAGCAGGAAGATGCCGCCGGGCGCCATCAGCCGTTGCACGTTGGTGAAGTAGGTGTCGTAGTTCTTGGGGCCGACGTGCTCGAACATGCCGACCGACACCACCTTGTCGAAGCTGCCTTGCAGGTCGCGGTAGTCCTGCAGCAGCAGCTCCACCGGCAGGCCGCGCACGCGTTCCTGCGCCAGCGCCAGCTGCTCCTTGGAGACGGTGACGCCGGTGACCTTGACGCCGTAGCGCTCGGCCGCGAACTTGGCCAGCCCGCCCCAGCCGCAGCCGATGTCCAGCAGCGTCTCGCCGGGCTTGAGCTGCAGCTTGCGGCAGATCATGTCGAGCTTGGCTTGCTGCGCGGCTTCGAGCGTGTCGGCCTGTTCCCAGAAGGCGCAGGAATAGATCATGCGGCTGTCGAGCATGGCTTCGAACACGTCGTTGCCGGCATCGTAGTGCTGTTCGCCGACCTCGAACGCGCGGCTCTTGGACTGCAGGTTGAACAGCTTGTGGCGCAGGTGTTCGGCGATCAGCTTGACGCGCGCCAGGCCCAGCGCTGCCGAGCCCATGTCGGCGCGCAGCAGGCGGGTGAACAGTTCGTCGAGCTGTTCGCAATCCCATTCGCCGTCCATGTAGGATTCGCCCAGCCCCAGCGACCAGCTGGCGAAGACGCGCTCGTACATGTGCTTGTCATGGACCTGGATGTCCCAGGGGCGCGAACCGTTGATCCGGACGTCGGCGCGGCTCAATACGTCCTGCAGGACCTTGGGCGGTTCGGGAGGCGGGGCGGCCTCCGGATGCGAGGGACTCAGCTGAGTAGTCGGACTGCTTTGGTGCATAGTGGCTCCATATCAATTCTGGACTGACTGATCTGGCAATGCTCGAAGCGCATAACTCTCGCCCGGACCGGCGGATGGAATCCAATTTAATGATTGAATCGACTCGATAGGCAATCGTAATTTCAGCGGGGTGTCAGCGCCATGACACCGCGGCCGCCGAACCGGGACCCGCCAATCTTAACCAACGTATGCGGCTGCGCAAGGCCCAGGCGCATCCTGCCACCAACCGGGCCATGGCGTGGCCAAAGACCCTGGCGGGAATGGTGTCGTTGATATCGGACAGCCGGACATGGGGCGGGCGGCGCATCCGATAAGATAGCGCCCATGCGCGGCGTCGCGATGGCGGCGCGCCCCGGTCTTTTGGAGCATAACGATGCTGGATGCGAGCCTGGAACCCCGTTTGGAATTCGTCACCTGTGCCAGCCCGGCGGGCCTGCACCGCATGGCTTATTGGGAATGGGGCGATCCGGCCAACGATCGGGTGCTGGTCTGTGTCCACGGCCTGACCCGCAGCGGGCGCGACTTCGACACCCTGGCGCGGCGCCTGGCCGGCCAGTACCGCGTGGTCTGTCCGGATGTGGTCGGCCGCGGCCGCTCCGACTGGTTGGCCAATCCGGCTTTTTATACCGTGCCCCAGTACGTGTCCGACATGGTGACGCTGATCGCGCGGCTGCGGCCGGCCTCGCTGGCCTGGATCGGCACCTCGATGGGGGGACTGATCGGCCTGGGGCTGGCCGGCGCCGCCGCGTTCGCGCGCGCCATGCTGCCATTGCGCCCGCATGCCGGGATGCTGCCGCCGCAAGACGGCATCCGCCTGTCGCGATTGGTGCTCAATGACGTCGGCCCGAGGCTGGAGACCGGCGCCCTGGCGCGCATTGGGCAGTATGTGGGCGAGCCGGGCGTCTTCGCCTCGTTCCCCGAGGCGGTGGCCGCCATGCGCGCCAATTCCGAGACCTTCGGCCCGCATAGCGACGCGCAATGGCAAGCGCTGGCGCGCTTCGTCTATCCCGAGCAGGGCGGGCAATGGGTCAAGCACTACGACCTGGCGCTGGCCCAACCGATGACCCAGCAGACCGGCGACGAACTGGCGGCCGGCGAGCAGATCCTGTGGCGCTCCTATGACGCGGTCGATTGCCCGATCCTGATCGTGCGGGGCGAACAGTCCGATCTGCTGACCCGCGCCACCGTCGAGGAAATGTGCCAGCGCAATCCGCGCGCCCAGGTCTACGAGGTGCGTGGCGTCGGCCATGCGCCGACGTTGATGGCGGATGATCAGGTCACGGCGGTGGCCGACTTTCTGCTGGCCTGACGGCCGCCCGCGGCGTT
>LXNH01000124.1_pt1 | contig 17533 bp, 13 predicted proteins | sample 809111 | NCBI WGS metagenome assembly LXNH01 (sample SAMN04870528, study PRJNA318959) | seawater metagenome | biome: 00002010; material: water; isolation source: marine seawater | place: Greece: Milos, Mediterranean Sea | collected 2013-05-29 | depth 5-7 m
GATTGGCCAGGAAGGCCACGGTCACGCGCTGGATTCAACCCCGCACTGAAGGCGTCTTGCCGTCCGGCAATGCCCAGGCCCGCCACCCGGCGGGCCTTTTCATACCCGGGCGGCCAGCTTCAGGTCTTGCCAGGCACGCGCCTTTTCCGCCGGGCTGCGCAACAGATAAGCCGGGTGATAGCTCACGATCACCGGAATCTCGCGCCCCTCGTCCGTCTTCATCTGGTGCACGCGGCCGCGCAGGCTGCCAATGGTGGCATCGGTGCCCAGCAGTGTCTGGGCCGCGAACCGGCCCAGCACCAGGATGCGCTCCGGCTTGAGCAGCGCGATCTGGCGCATCAGGTAGGGACTGCAGGCGGCGATTTCCTCGGGTTTGGGATTGCGGTTGCCGGGCGGCCGGCACTTGATCACATTGGCGATGAACACGTCGCGCTCGCGGCTCATGCCCACGGCCGACAGCATCGCATCGAGCAACTGGCCGGAACGGCCAACGAAGGGCTGGCCCTGCCGGTCCTCCTGTTCTCCCGGCGCCTCGCCCACCACCAGCCAGCGCGTGGGCTGGCCGCCATGGCCGAACACGGCGTGGCGGCGACCGCCGCACAGGCCGCAGGCGGTGCAGGCCACCACCTGCTCGCGCAATTCGTCGAGGTTGGCGTGCTTGACCGCCATGGCCACCGGCATCGGCGCAGGGGCGGCCTCCACGGCGGCCTCGGCCTTGAGCGCCGGCTTGGGGGGAGGACCGTTGCGCAGGCCAGGGCCCGCCGGACGGAGCCTGTCGGTCGGCGCCGGCACGGCGTCCGGCACCGGCGCCACCGCGGCCGGCGGCGTCGAAAAATCCTGTTTCAGGACAGGCACTTGCGGCGCCGGCGCGGCGACCGCCGGGGGGGCCGGCCGCAGCCACAGGCGCTCCATGCCCAGCTCGCGCAGCCACAGGCGCTGCAGCGGATTGACGCGCGGCGCGGCCGAAGCCGGCGTGGAATGCGGCGCCGTCACGCTGCCGCCCCCTGAGACGCGGCTGCGACGGGTCCGTCCAGCCGCTTCTGCATCACCAGCGCATCCTCGCGCCCGCCCCGCTCGGCCGGGTAATAACCGCGCCGCAGGCCGATCTGCAAATAGCCACGGGCCTTGTAGAACTCGACCGCGGCCGTATTGGAAGGCCGCACCTCGAGCAACACGCCGTCCAGGCTGCGCTCGCGCGCCTGCTGCTCGCACCAATCCAGCAAAATGCTGCCCAGGCCCTGGCGGTGCAGGTCGCGCGCCACGGCGATCACCAGCAGGTGGGCCACGTCGGGCGCGAACATCAAGATACAGAATCCCGCCAGCCGGCCATCGCGGCGTAATGTCCAGGCGCCATAGCCGGCCGCCAGCGCGTCGGCGAAATTGCCGCGGGTCCAGGGGAAGGACTGGACGTTGGCCTCCAGGGCCACCACCTCGTCCAGGTCGGCATCGGTCAACCCCTGCGGCGCCACGGGCGCCAGCGTCGATTGCGCCTTGGGATTGCCCCCCTCCCCGCGCAGGCGTTCAGCGGTCGTGAACGCGACCTTGTCGCGCACATAAAGCGGCGCGGCCTGCTCCGGCGGCAGGGCCTGGCCACGCAGCCAGGCCTGGCTGGCCAGGCGCGCCACACTGGCGGCCTCGGGCCGCAGGGCCGCGCTGGCGCGGCGCCACCCGGCCGGAACCGGCATCTGGGCGGCATAGGCGTCCCAGGCGTCGCCCGCCAGCAATGGCGTCAGTGGCCGGCCGGCGGCCCGTGACCAGGCCGGCAGATGATGCGCCGTCCAGGCCACCACCTCGTCCGCCGCGATCAGCAGGGGCGCCTGCAGCGTGTCCCAGGCGGGCTCACCCGCGGCGTCGACGTCCGGGCGATAAACCGCCAGGTAGACTTCATTCATGCGAGCGTCCAGTGCCACCACGATGGCCTGCGCCGGCGAGCCTTCCGCCTGGGCCGCCACGGCTTGGTGCGACACCACCGGCAATACCGGGATCCCCAGGCCCATGGCCATGCCCTGGGCCACGCCGCAGGCCACCCGCAGCCCGGTGAAGCCGCCCGGCCCCTGGCCGAACGCCACCGCCTGCAAGGCGTCCGGCGCCAGCCCGGCCTGCGCCAGCAATTCGTTGGCCATGGGCAAAAGACGTTCCGCGTGCTCCTGGGAGCCCTCGTGCTCGCGCACCGCGACCTCCAGCCGGCCGCCCGAGGCGCGCAAAAGGGCCACGCCGCACCGCGACGAAGAGGTTTCCAGAGCCAGCAGGTTTAGTTCCATAGGTGCAGATTGTACGAAATACCGGGGCGGTTCCCCCGTATGTAAGGGGGATTTCAACCATGGTTCGCAATGTGTAATATCTTGTGAACGCCCACTAGCCGCTGGTTCTTGTCACTGTTACATTTCCGGCCATGAATACGCAAAACACCACCCCCACCCGAAAAATCCTCGTCGTCGACGATGATCCGCGCTTGCGCGATCTGCTGCGCCGGTATCTGTCCGAGCAGGGATTCAACGTTTTCGTCGCCGAAGACGCCAAAGAGATGGGCAAACTCTGGCAACGGGAGCATTTCGACCTGCTCGTGCTGGATCTGATGCTGCCCGGCGAGGATGGCCTGTCCATCTGTCGCCGGCTGCGCGGTGGCCACGACAATACCCCCATCATCATGCTGACGGCCAAGGCGGAAGAGATCGACCGCATCGTCGGCCTCGAGATGGGCGCGGACGACTACCTGTCCAAGCCGTTCAATCCCCGTGAGCTGCTGGCCCGGATCAATGCGATCCTGCGCCGCCGCGGCACCGAGGAACATCCCGGCGCCCCCAGCCAGGAAAACGAATCGATCGCCTTCGGCCCCTACGTGCTGAACCTGTCGACCCGCACCCTCACCCGCAATGGCGAGCAGGTGCCGATCACGACCGGCGAATTCTCCGTGCTCAAGGTGTTTGCGCGCCATCCGAAGATTCCCCTGTCGCGCGACAAGCTCATGGAGCTGGCCCGCGGCCGCGAATACGAAGCCTTCGACCGCAGCCTCGACGTACAGATTTCGCGCCTGCGCAAGCTGATCGAGCCGAACCCGTCCAAGCCCGTATTCATCCAGACCGTCTGGGGCCTCGGATACGTGTTTGTGCCGGACGGTGGCAGTTGATCGATACGCCCGCCCCGGGCAGGAGCGCAGCCTCGTGCCCCGCTTGCGCAAAACCTTCAGGAACCTGACGTCACGTCTGCGGCTCGGCTTGTTCGGCCGTACGTTCCTGCTGCTGGCTGCCCTGATGCTGGTCAGCCTGGGGGCGTGGCTACAAGTCTTCTTCAGCATGGAGCTGGGACCGCGCGCCAACCAGATGGCGCAGCGGGTGATCACGGCCGTCAATATCACGCGCACCGCGCTGATCTATTCCCACAACGACGAACGCAGCAAGCTGCTGCTCGACCTGGCCACCAACGAAGGCATCCAGGTCTATCCGCGCGAGGTCACCGACTTTGCCGAAGCCCTGCCCGACGACGATTACTGGCAGCGCGTGGCCCAGCACATCCGCACGCGCTTCGGCCCGGAAACCCAGATCGCCTGGGGCGTGAATCAGGTGCCCGGCTTCTGGGTGAGTTTCCAGATCGAGAAAGACCTATATTGGCTGGTGTTCGAGCGCGAGCAAATCGGGCTGACGGGCGGCATCGAATGGCTGGGATGGGGCGCCACGGCGCTGCTGCTGTCCCTGGTGGGCGCGGCGGTCAGCGTCGGCTTCGTCAACCGGCCGCTGTCGCGCCTGGCGCGGGCCGCCCAGGTGCTGTCGCGCGGCGAGACCCCGGCGGCCCTGCCCGAGCAGGGGCCGCTGGAAATCCGCGACCTGAACGCCTCCTTCAACCGCATGGCCAAGGACCTGCGGCAGGCCGAAGCCGACCGCGAACTGATGTTGGCGGGCATTTCCCACGACCTGCGCACGCCGCTGGCGCGCATGCGCCTGGAAATCGAGCTGAGCGGCGTATCCGAGGACGCGCGCCAGGCCATCGACGAAGATCTGGGTCAGATCGACCACAGCATCGGCCAATTGATGGAGTACGCCCGCCCCGCCGGCACCCTGCCGCAACTGGCGACCGACATCTCCGCGGTGCTGGCCGAACTGTATGAACGCGAGCGCAGCCATACCTCGTCACTCGGCGGCGAACTGGAAGCCACGCTCGAGCCAGGCCTGCGCGCGCGCATCACGGCGCTGGACCTCAAGCGCATCGTCAGCAACCTGATCGAGAACGCGCGCCGCTATGGCCGCTCGCCCGATGGCATGGCCCACCTGGTCATGACATTGCAAGCCGAGGGCGGCATGATCATCATCGAGGTGTCCGACCGCGGCCCCGGCATCGCCCCCGAGGACGTCGACCGGCTGCTGCGGCCCTTCTCGCGCGGCGAGGCCGCGCGCACCGGCGTCAGCGGCGCCGGCCTGGGCCTGGCCATCGTCGAGCGCCTGCTCAAGCATGTCGGCGGCGCCCTGCGCATGCTGCCGCGCGAGGGCGGCGGCCTGACCGCCCGCATAGAGTTGCCCAAAGCGAAGTTTAGGAATTATCAATTAGACAACGATAATCCATAGCGTAGAATTTATGGTTTGAGGCACAGCCTTAATTCCACCAACAACTACTGGGAGTAAACATGAAAACTGTTGGCGACAAACTCGAGCCCTTCAAGGTTACCGGCGTCAAGCCCGGCTTCAACCAGCACGAAGAAAATGGCGTCTCGGCTTTCGAAGACATCACCGAAAGCTCGTTCCCCGGCAAGTGGAAGGTGATCTACTTCTACCCGAAGGACTTCACGTTCGTGTGCCCCACCGAAATCGTCGGCTTCAACAAGCTGGCCAAGGATTTCGAGGACCGCGATGCCGTCCTGCTGGGTGGCTCGAGCGACAACGAGTTCGTCAAGCTGGCCTGGCGCCGTGAGCACCCGGACCTGAACAAGCTGGGTCACTACCAGTTCGGCGACACCACCGGCGCCCTGATCGACCAGTTGGGCGTGCGCGAGAAAGGGGCGGGCGTTGCCCTGCGCGCCACCTTCATCGTCGACCCGGACAACACCATCCAGCACGTTTCGGTGAACAACCTGAACGTCGGCCGTAACCCGGAAGAAGTGCTGCGTCTGCTCGACGGCCTGCAAACCGACGAGCTGTGCCCGTGCAACCGTACGGTTGGCGGCGCCACGCTGTAAATTCCAGCCCGGCCGGGGACCTGTCCACAGGTCCTTCGCCGGGCTTTAACTGCGCTAGATTATAGGTAAAAACTATGGAATTTCTGACGACCATTAAGGAACAACTGCCGGATTGGGCCAAGGACATCCGCCTGAATCTGGACGCCGTGATTGCCCGCTCGACCCTGGCCCCGGAAGACGCCGTCGGCGCAGCCCTGTCGGCCGCCTACGCCGCGCGCAGCCCGGTGCTGGTCGACGCCTTCAAGAGCGGCCTGTCGGAAGCCGACGCCAATGCCGCGCTGACCGCTTCTGCGCTCATGGGCATGAACAACACCTGGTACCCGTACGTCGAAATGACCGGCGACGCCCAGTTGAAGAGCCTGCCGGCGCAGTTGCGCATGAATGCCTACGCTACCCACGGCGGCGTGGAAAAGAAGCGCTTCGAGCTGTTCGCCCTGGTGGCCTCCATCATCGGCAAGTGCCACTTCTGCGTGGCGTCGCACTACGAGAACCTGAAGAAGGACGGCCTGTCCACGGAACAACTGCGCGACGCCGGCCGCATCGCTTCGGTGGTCAACGCCGCCGCCCTGGCGCTGGCCGCCCAGGGCAAGTAAGCCCGCCGCGGCCGGCCCTGCCGCGGGGCCATGAAGAAAGCCCGCTTGCTCACGCAAGCGGGCTTTTTGCTGGGGACGGCCCCGCTATTGCCCCTGGGATTTGACGGCCTTGGTCGGCAGACCATTGGCCACCCATGCCTCCAGGCCGCCGCGATACCAATAGACCGGCCAACCCATCATCCCGGCGCGCAACGCGGCGTTATAGGCCGAACGGTCATTCATGCCGGCCCCCAGGATGATCAAGGGGACATTGTGTTCTTTCTCGGTGCCCGCCTTCTTGTGCAGCCAGCCATCGAACGCTTCCTGCATCTGGTCGGTGATGCTGCCATCCGAGCCGGCATCGCTCAGCGGGAAGGCCCCGGGGATGGTTTCGCGCTGCCCGCTGGTGTCGATCACCAGGAAATTCTTGTTCTTTTCGTCGGTCAGCAAGGCCACCACGTCCTTGGTGGTGATCACTTTGGCCCGCGGATGCGTGGTCGGCGTCGGCCCCTTGTAGGGCGCCGAGAACAGCAAGGTAGTCGGCGGCACGCCGCTGTCCTGCAGTTCGTCGAAGCCGCCGCCTGGCGCGCGTTGCGGCTGGCCCGCCGGCGCCTGTTGGCGCGGCGGCGGCTGCGGCACCTGCCGCTGCGGCGCTCCGGCCTGCTTGGGCTCGCCGCCGACCGTGCCCATCTCGATGTCGGAGATCATCACCGCGATGTTCTCGATCAACTCGTAGCACATCGTGATCGAGCCTTCGCGCGGGCTGTACCAGGCGTTGAGCTTGCCGCAATCCTTGAAGACCACATTCACCGGCCGCGGCAAGACGTAGGTCTGGCCGAGCAGCTTGATGTTCGTGGTGATGGCGTCGGACAGATTGTTGGCGAACAGGTTGCCGATACGCCGCGATGACGGTTCGAACGTCACGTTCACCGGCGCGCCGGGCGCGTTCGCCGGCTGTTGGCCGTCGGGCGACCAGGCGCCAACGCGCGTATGCGGCGCCAGGATGCGGCGCCAGGCCCGGTTCTGCTTGGTGAATTCATCGGCGCAACGCGCTTTGGTGCGATCTTCGAACCCGACCTGATCGACCAGCGAAGCGAACACCCCCGGATTGCCGCCATACATGATGCACAGCATGTTGCGGAAGCGCTTGAGATCGCCCGTGTGCTCATCCTGCCAGGGCGAATTGCCAGCGCCCCGGGCCTCGGCCAGCTTGCCGCTGTAGTACCACTGCAGGGCCGCGTACTTGGCCGCGCCCTGGGCCATGGCGTTGGTGTCCTCGTCGCTCGACGGGTACATGGTCGGCTCGACGATCTGCAGCGCCGAATAGATATCGACCGCGTCTTCCTCGGCGCCGGTCGAGGGCAGTTCCAGTTCGCCGATCAGGGCGTGGCCGAACTCATGCATGAAGATGCTGCGCATGATGCCGATGTAGACCGCCACGATGCGCAGCGAATCGCCGCCGAAGCGCGGGTACGGGCCAGCGCCCGGCAAACCGCTGTTGCTGCCGGAGTCCGGCGCCGCCTGGGGGGGGCGCGGCTGTGGTGGCGGAGCGTTGCCGCCCTGGGCCGGCTTGCCACCCTGGGCGGGAGCGATGTTCGAATTGATGGCGAAGTCGGCGATGCCGAAGGTGCCGACGTCGTAGGCCATGATGCCGAGTTCGGAACCCAGCGCGGGTTCATTCTCGATATCGCCGATCTTCTGGCCATTGACAATGAAGCGGGCCGCGCCCGGCACCTCGACCACCTTGATGCGGTCGGAGCCATCCAGCTTGGCCACATTGGCCACATTGGCGATATCGCGGCGCTTGTCGCCGTCCAGACAGAACAGGATGGTCTGCTTGGCGGCCGTGAGTTCCAACAGGCACAAACCCTTGCGCGCGCGGTTGGTCAGCGCCAGGCCAATGGATGCCTTGGGATTCTTTGAGTTCAGGACCACATTCACGTCGGTGATGCGGCCGGTCTCCGGCGGCTGCCCGACTTTCAGGTAAAGCGTCTGCTCGCTGCCGGCCAGGGCCTTGTTGCGCAGCGTGAACCAGCCATCCTCGACCCCGGCGGTCCAGCCTTGCAGCATCTGCGTGCGAACCGCGCCCGAGAGCGGGCCGAGCTGCTGCTCGAATTCTGCATGTGCAGGCGAACCAACGGCGGCAAGCGCCAAGAACAAGGCAGCGCCACGTACATGCATCTTGGTGTCCCTATTATCCAGGCGTTAAGTAGCGGCAGAATATTCCAGTTCAAATTCACCTGCAAGACGAAAACACCGGTGATTCCGGCCCCCCGCGCGCCACAGGACGCGGGAACCGCGCCCAACCGCAGCAGCCACGCGGCTTCCGCCCTATTTTGCGGTTTGTTAATTTGTTATGGACATGTATCTGTGCGCGTTAAACAACGCCGGCGCGCGAAAAAAAGCGCGGTGAATACCGCGCCATCGATTCCGGCAGAGGCCGCCAGCCGCATTTCAGGCGCGTGCCAACAGCGCCACCACCGTGGCGGAAATGCCTTCCTTGCGGCCCAGGTATCCCAGGCCCTCGTTGGTCTTGGCCTTGATGTTGACCTCGGTTTCGGCCAGACCGGTATCGGCGGCGATGTGTCGCACCATGGCCGGCGCGTGCGGCCCGATCTTGGGGGCCTGGGCATGTACGGTGGCGTCGATGTTGACCGGCGCCCAGCCGGCCTGGCGCACGCGCGCCACGGCCTCGCGCAACAGCACGCGGCTGTCGGCACCCTTGAAGGCCGGGTCGGTATCGGGGAAATGGCGGCCAATGTCGCCCAGGCCGGCGGCGCCCAGTAACGCGTCGGTGATGGCGTGCAGCAGCACATCGGCATCGGAATGGCCCAGCAGGCCATGGGTGTGCGGAATGGTCACGCCGCCGATGATCAGCGGCCGCCCCTCGACCAGGGCGTGCACGTCAAAACCCTGTCCGACGCGGAAAGGAATACTCATAGCCATTTTTCCATCAGTTCGAAATCGTCCGGCCAGGTCACTTTGAAATTGCGCATCGCGCCGGGCACCAGCAGGGGAGCATAGCCCGCGGCCTCGATCGCCGAGGCTTCGTCGGTAACCACGGCGCCGCTGACTGCGGCCGCCGTCAGTGCATCGCGCAGCGCCCCGGCGCGGAACATCTGCGGCGTCTGCGCGAGCCACAGGCCGTTGCGGTCCAGGGTGCGCTCGACCCGTTCGTGGCCGGCCTTGACGGTGTCGGCCACCGGCAGTGCCAGCAAACCGCCGACCGGATCCGCGAGGCAGGCGTCGATCAAGCGCGCCAGCGCCGATGCCGGCAGGCCGGGACGGGCTGCGTCGTGCACCAGGACCCAGGTGTCATCGGCCACGCCGCTCTCGGCCAGGGCGCCGGCCACGGTATCGGCGCGGGTGGCGCCGCCGCAGGCCCGCCAGACGGTGCGCGGCAGCCCCGCCAGCGCCTGGTCGACCCAGCCGTCGCCGGGCGTCACCGCCACGCGCACCTGCGACACGCGCTCGTCGGCCAGCAGCGCGGTCACGGCGTGGCGCAGCATGGGCTGTCCGGCCAACGGACGATATTGCTTGGGCACGCTCTCGACGCCGGGGTGGCTGGCGCGGGCGCCGACGCCAGCGGCGGGAACGATTGCGATGATTGAGTCAGACATGGTGCGGTGATTTTATAATCTTCCGCTTGATGCCTGCTCCCAGCCTGATGCCCGCTCCCACCTCCCCCGCCACGGCAGCGCCGCCCGTCCCCGCGACCGCCCCTACTCTCGCCGCGCTCAAGCCCGGCACACGCTACGCGCAACCGCGCCCGCCCGGTTCGGGCGACGCCTGGCTGCTGGCCGACCTGGCCCGGCAGGCCGCCGCGCCGCTGGTGGTGCTGACCGCCGAACCGCTGGAGGCGCAGCGCCTGGCCGAAGAGATCGCGCTATTCGCGCCCGGCCTGCGCGTGCGCCAGCTGCCCGACTGGGAAACGCTGCCGTACGACGCCTTTTCGCCGCACCAGGACCTGATCTCCGAGCGCCTGCACACCCTGCATTCGCTGATGATGAAGACGGTGGACGTGCTGACGGTGCCGGTCACCACCGCGCTGTACCGGCTGGCGCCGCCGTCGTTCCTGGCGGCCTACACCTTTTCCTTCAAGCAGAAGGACAAGCTCGACGAAGCGGCGCTGCGCGCGCAGCTGACGCTGGCCAACTACAACCACGTCACCCAGGTCACCGCGCCGGGCGAATTCTGCCTGCGCGGCGGCCTGATCGACCTGTTCCCGATGGGATCGGCTCTGCCCTACCGGCTCGACCTGTTCGACGACGAGATCGAGACCATCCGCAGCTTCGACGTCGACACCCAGCGCAGCCTGTATCCGGTGCGCGAAGTGCAACTGCTGCCGGGACGCGAATTCCCCATGGACGAGGACTCGCGCAACCGCTTCCGCGCGCGCTTTCGCGAAGAGTTCGAGGGCGATCCATCGCGCGCCCTGCCCTACAAGGACATCGGCAACGGCATCCCGTTTGCCGGGGTCGAGTACTACCTGCCGCTGTTCTTCGACGAGACCGCGACGCTGTTCGACTATCTGGCCGACAACGCCATCACCGTCACCGTCGGCGACATCGACGACGCGATGCTGCGCTTTCACCAGGACACCGGCAGCCGCTACAGCTTCCTGAAAAGCGACCGCGAACGCCCGGTGCTGCCGCCGTCGGCACTGTTCCTGGACGAGCAGGCGCTGTATGCCCGCCTGAAGGAATTCCGCCGCCTGGCGTTGACTGCCGGCCAGCCGCATCCCGACTTCCGCGCCGCGCCCGACGTCAGCGTGGCGCGCCGCGCCGACGACCCGATCGCCAAGCTGCGCACGCATGTCGGCACGCCGCAGGGCCGCGTGCTGCTGTGCGCCGATTCGGCCGGCCGCCGCGAAACGCTGGTGCAGATGCTCAACGAGTTCGGCGTCACGCCGGACGCGCAGCCCGACAGCATTGAAGCCTTCCTCGCCTCCGACGCCCACTTCGGCATCGTCGCAGCGCCTCTGGGCACGGGCTTCGAACTGCCGCAGGCCAACCTTGCCTTCCTGACCGAGAACGACCTTTATCCGGGGCTGGCCAGCACCGGCCGGCGCGGCAAGCGCGACCAGGAGCGCGCCAGCAACGTCGAAGCGATGGTGCGCGACCTGTCCGAACTGCGCGCCGGCGACCCGGTGGTCCACGCGCAACACGGCATCGGCCGCTACCATGGCCTGGTCAACATGGACATGGGCGAAGGCGAGATGGAGTTCCTGCATCTCGAATACGCCAACGGCAGCACGCTGTACGTGCCGGTGTCGCAACTGCACGTGATCGCCCGCTACAGCGGCGCCGATCCGGAAGCCGCGCCGCTGCACCAGCTCGGCTCGGGCCAGTGGGACAAGGCGCGCCGCAAGGCCGCCAGGCAGGTGCGCGACACCGCCGCCGAACTGCTGGCGCTGTATGCCCAGCGCGCGGCGCGCGAGGGCTTCGCCTTCAACCTGCCGCTCAACGACTACCAGGCCTTCGCCGAAGGCTTCGGCTTCGAGGAAACCGCCGACCAGGCCGCCGCCATCGAGGCCGTGCTTGCCGACATGACCTCGGGCCGGCCGATGGACCGCCTGGTGTGCGGCGACGTCGGCTTCGGCAAGACCGAAGTGGCGTTGCGCGCCGCCTTCCTGGCGGTGGCCAATGGCAAGCAGGTCGCGCTGCTCTGTCCCACCACGCTGCTGGCCGAGCAGCACGCGCAGACTTTCTCCGACCGCTTCGCCGACTGGCCGGTGCGGGTGGTGGAGCTGTCGCGTTTCCGCTCGGCCAAGGAAGTGGCCGCCGCCATCGAAGGCATCAACGATGGCCGCGTCGACATCGTCATCGGCACTCACAAGATCCTGTCCAAGGATGTGGAGTTCAAGCGCCTCGGGCTGGTCATCATCGACGAAGAGCACCGCTTCGGCGTGCGCCAGAAGGAAGCGCTCAAGGCGCTGCGCGCCGAGGTCGACGTGCTGACCCTGACCGCCACGCCGATCCCGCGCACGCTGGGCATGTCGCTGGAAGGCATCCGCGACTTCTCGGTGATTGCCACGGCGCCGCAGAAACGGCTGGCGATCAAGACCTTTGTACGGCGCGAAGACGGCAGCACGCTGCGCGAGGCGCTGCTGCGCGAACTCAAGCGCGGCGGCCAGTGCTACTTCCTGCACAACGAGGTCGAGACCATCCACAACCGCCGCGCTCGCCTCGAAGAGCTGGTGCCCGAGGCCCGCATCGCGGTGGCCCACGGCCAGATGCCCGAGCGCGACCTGGAACAGGTGATGAAGGGCTTCTACCAGCAGCGCTACAACGTGCTGCTGTGCACCACCATCATCGAGACCGGCATCGACGTGCCCAGCGCCAACACCATCGTGATCCACCGCGCCGACCGCTTCGGTCTGGCGCAGCTGCACCAGTTGCGCGGCCGTGTCGGCCGCTCGCACCACCAGGCCTACGCCTACCTGCTGACACCGGGCGAGGACGCCATCACCAGCAACGCCAAGAAGCGGCTGGAGGCAATCCAGGCCATGGAGGAACTGGGCTCGGGCTTCTACCTGGCCATGCACGACCTGGAGATCCGCGGCACCGGCGAGGTGCTGGGCGACTCGCAGTCCGGCAACATCCAGGAAGTGGGCTTCTCGATGTACAACGAGATGCTCAACGAAGCGGTGCGCGCCCTGCGCGCCGGCGAAGAACCGGACCTGGATGCGCCGTTCAACCTGGCCTGCGAAGTCAACCTGCACGCGCCCGCGCTGCTGCCATCCGACTACTGCGCCGATGTCCACGCGCGCCTGAGCGTCTACAAGCGCCTGGCCCACGCCGCCGACGAGGACGACCTGATCCAGATCCAGGAAGAGCTGATCGATCGCTTCGGCAAGCTGCCGGAGGCGGCGCAGACCCTGCTTGCCACTCATCGCCTGCGCCTGGCCGCGCAACCGCTGGGCATCGTCAAGATCGACGCCAGCGAAACCCAGGCGCTGCTGCAATTCGGCCCCAAGACCAGTGTCGATCCGGCCAGAATCATCGAACTGGTGCAGCGGCAACGCCACATCAAACTCGCCGGACAGGATAAATTGCGGGTTGAGATCAAGGCAGCGCAGATCCCTGCCCGTGCCGATGCCGTACGCGCTGTGCTGCGCGCCTTGAAGTAACCCGCCCCCGACCCTCGCATTTTTATGACTATCCATCACCTCGTCGTCCAATCCCCCGGCCTGACGGTCGAACATGCCGAACAGCTCGCCGCACTGGCGCAGGCCCAAGGCGTGGCCCGTATCAGCGCCACGGCCGCGCGCCTGCTCGACGTGCAGCACGACGAGGCGACCCGCGCCGACGTGGTGGCCTGGGCCGAGCGCCACGGCATCGACACCGCCTTCGTGCCGGCCGGCCTGAAGCTGGCGCACTGCAAGGTGCTGGCGATGGACATGGACTCGACGCTGATCAACATCGAGTGCATCGACGAGATCGCCGGCGTGGCGGGCGTCAAGGACAAGGTCTCCGAAATCACCGAAGCGGCCATGCGCGGCGAGATCAAGGATTTCGCCGAAAGCCTGCGCCGCCGCGTGGCGCTGCTCAAGGACGTTCCCGCGCAAGCCCTGGAGCAGGTCTACACCGACAAGCTGCGCCTGAATCCGGGCGCCGAGCGCCTGATCACCACCGCCCAGGCCGCCGGCATCAAGGTGCTGCTGGTGTCGGGCGGCTTCACCTTCTTCACCGACCGCCTGCGCGAACGCCTCAAGCTGGACAGCGCGCACGCCAACACGCTGGAGATCGACAACGGCGTGTTGACTGGCCGCGTGCTGGGCGACATCCTCGATGCCGACGCCAAGGCCGTCTATCTGCGCGAGTTCGCGCGTACCCACGGCGCGACCAAGGAAGAGATCATCGCCATGGGCGACGGCGCCAACGACCTGAAGATGCTGGCGGCCGCGGGCTTCCCCGTGGCGTATCACGCCAAGCCGCTGGTACGGCAGCAGACGCGCTACGCGCTGAACGTGTCCGGGCTGGACGGCGTGCTGAACTGGTTTGAAAGCTGAGCGTGGCACGTTCCGCCACGCAAAACAACGCGCCATGAAGAATGCCGTTCATCCGGCTGGATGAACGGCATTGCCGGGAATGCCTATCGTGCGCGCCGCTCAGTAGCGAAGGCGTACAGACAACATGGCTGCCCGCCCCGTCCCGAGCGCGGCATGGTTGCTCGGCCGGGCCCGCGTGTAGAAGGTCTGGTCGAACAGGTTCATCACGTTGAGTTGTACCGACAGGCTGGGATTGACCTTGTACTTGGCCATCACGTCGAAGCGCCAGTATGACGGCACCCAGCGCGCCCTGGGCGCGCCGTTCGCCGCGACGCTCGCATCGGCGTTGCCATAGGCCTTGGCGACATAGTAGGCGCCGCCGCCCAGCGTCAGTTCAGGCAGCACCTTGTAGGAAGACCACAGGCTGAACGCGTGGCGCGGCGTATTCGGCAGCTCCTGGCCCTCGGCGCCGACGTCCCTGCGACCGCCGCGGATCAGCTTGCTGTCCATGAAGATATAGCCACCATAGACATTCCAGGCCGGCGTGATGGCGCCCGAGAAGCCCAGTTCGATCCCGCGCACGCGGGTCTGGCCCACCTGCTCGTATTCGCCCGGCAGCACCTCGACGTTGGTGTTCTTGCGCCTGTCATGAAACACCGCGCCCGACAGCGTCAAGCGTTCGTCGAACATCTGCCATTTGACGCCTGCCTCCATCGAGCGGCTCTTTTCCGGAGCCGCAGCCTCGTCACGGTCTCTGCGCAAGATGTCGGAAGCCGTGGTGCCCGCCACCGCGGAGGGCGTGGACGCGGTGCCATAGCTCGCGTAGAGGGTGCCTGCCGGCACCGGCTTGTAGACCAGGCCCAGCTGATAGTTCACGAGATTGTCGGTGCGGCTGTAGTGTTCCGTCGCCGAAGGACGGCCGCTGGTGCGGTAGTTATCCCAGCGCAGCCCACCACTGGCCTGCCAGTGTTCGCCGAACTTGATGGTGTCGAAGGCGTACAGCGCCAAGGTGTCGGTAGCATAGGGAGCCGCCAGACCGCGGGCGGTACGGCAAGGGTAGGACACATTCGGATCGGGATTGTGCAATGAGGTATGCGCCAGCGCGTCCGGGCATGCCGTAATACCGTCGGACACCAGGACCTGGTCGTTGTTTCTCGCCATGGTCTGCTTGACTGAGCTGTATTCGAAGCCCAGGTCAAAGCCGTGCTTGAGCGCACCCGTTTGGAACTCCCCGCTCAAATCGGTCTGGTTAGTGAACGCCTTGGTGACGAAATACCTGCCATATGCCGGCCTGTCCACAATCCCGGCAGGCAGGTTCGCGAGCGTGAGGTTGGGCTGGGTGGCGAGATAGTCGGCGGTTTCATGGCCGTATCGCAGCACGTTGCGCAACTTGAGCTTATTGGAGAAATCGTGCTCGAAGTCAACAGTGGCCATATCGTCGCGCGTCTTCATGAAATCGCGTCCGGCCAGGCCGTAGAAATTCTTGCGACTGATGCCAAGCGTCTCCGTGACCGGCAGTCCCACCTGCGGGTCATACGGAATGGAGTAGTCCGGCATGCTGTCGTTCTGGTAATGGTAGTAGCTGAGCGTGATGCGGGTCGGCGTGCCCATCCCCAGCGTCAGCGACGGCGCCATGCCCCATCGCTCGAAGTTCACCGCCTTGTCGCGTCCCGGCACGTCGCCCTTGGAGCCCATGACGTTCAAGCGGAATGCCGTCTTTTCGCCCAGGCGCCAGTTGCTGTCGAGGGTGCCGCGATAATTGTGATCCGTGCCGATCTGGCCGGTGGCTTCGATCGCATCCTTGGCCTTGGGCGCCTTGCTGACCATGTTGATGCTGCCGCCCGCGCCGCCCCGGCCGGCATAGACCGAGTCGGGCCCCTTGATGATCTCGACCTGTTCCAGGTTGAAGGTGTCGCGCGCCTGCATGCTGACGTCACGCACGCCATCGAGGAACAGGCTGCTGGCGGCGTTCTGGCCGCGGATGATGGGCAGGTCACCGCCAGCGCGGCCGCCCTCGCCGGCCGCGAAGGTAATGCCCGGCGAATTTTGCAGCACGTCCTGCAACGATGTCGCGGACTGATCGGACATGACCTGCTTGGGCACCACCTGCACCGAGCGCGGCGTGTCCAGCAGCGGCGCCGTCATCTTGGGCGACTGGACGCTGTCCGGCTGGTAGGGCGAGGTCTCGCCCTGCACCTGGACCGGCGCGAGCTGCGGGACGTGCCCGGCGCCGGACTGCGCCATCGCATAGGGACTGATGAACAGCGCGGGGACCGCCACCGCGGCCGCCAACGACCCGGCCAATGAATTCAACGCGTACGAATCTTCGTGTTTCACGATTAATCTCTCCCGCGCAGAAATGACAATCATTCCTGCTTATGAAAGATTGCGATTCTCTACGGGAAAGTGGCCCGACCCCGCCCCAATCAGCGAAATCGGACGCGGTAACGCGAGCATGACGAAGCTTGACGGCTTTTAACCACAAAAACGGTAATCGACGCCCACACCGCCAAAACAAAAATGCCCCTTACGGGGCGTTTACGATGACGGCGATCGCGCGGCGCGCTCAGGTCCGCAGCGGCGGATGGCGCTTGAACAGATAGCGATACACGAAGCCGGGATAGGCCAACACCAGGTACAGGCTCAAGGTGATGGCGTAGAACTCCCAAGTCTGCTTGAAGCGGTTACCCAGCACGGACTCGAACGCGAAGCCCAGGGCGCCCACGATCAGGTAGAACACCAGCACTTCAACCAGGCGCAGCCAGAACGGCTTGACCGCCTCGGCTCCGCCCCGCTTCCACGGCAACACCGCAAACACCCGCTCGGTGAGGAACGGCAGGTTCGCGCTGACCAGGGCCAGCGCGATCAGGAGCCATACCGCCAGGGTCTGGTTCATGGCTCCGTTCCGCTCACAGGCTGAGCGAGCTGCGGATGGCCTGCACGCACAGGGCCATCAGGCCGCCGGGCAACAGCCCCAGCACCAGGATCAGCAGGCCGTTGACCGACAGCACGCCGCGCTGGCCCAAGGTGGCCGACATCGGGGCGGCATCGGCCGCCGGCTCGTCGAAGTACACCACCTTGACCACGCGCAGGTAGTAGAACGCGCCGATCAGCGAGAACAGCACCGCAACCACGGCCAGGGTGACGTGCCCGGCGCTGATCAGGGCCTGCAGCACCGCCAGCTTGGCATAGAAGCCCACCAGCGGCGGAATGCCGGCCAGCGAGAACATCAGCAGCAGCACGACGGCGGCATGCCACGGGCTGCGGCGGTTCAGGCCCTTCAGGTCGTCGATCTGCTCGCACTCGAAACCCTGGCGCGACAGCAACAGCACGATGCCGAAGCTGGCCAGCGTGGTCAGCACGTAGGTCAGCATGTAGAACAGCGAGGCGCCGTAGGCGGCCGAGGCCAGTTCCGGCTTGCCGGCCACCGAGCCCGACATCAGGCCCAGCAGCACGAAGCCCATGTGCGAGATGGTCGAGTAGGCCAGCATGCGCTTGAAGTTGGTCTGCGCAATGGCGGTGAGGTTGCCGATGGCCAGCGACAGCACCGCCAGGATCATCAGCATCGGCTGCCAGTCGGCGGCCAGGCCATGCAGGCCGTCGACCAGCAGGCGCAGCGTAATGGCGAAGGCCGCCAGCTTGGGCGCGCCGCCCAGGATCAGCGTGACCGCGGTCGGCGAACCCTGGTAGACGTCCGGCACCCACATGTGGAACGGCACCGCGCCAAGCTTGAACGCCAGACCCGACACCAGGAACACGATGCCGAACACCAGCGCCATCTTCTCGGCCTTGCCGGCGGCGATG
>LXNH01000126.1_pt1 | contig 17375 bp, 18 predicted proteins | sample 809111 | NCBI WGS metagenome assembly LXNH01 (sample SAMN04870528, study PRJNA318959) | seawater metagenome | biome: 00002010; material: water; isolation source: marine seawater | place: Greece: Milos, Mediterranean Sea | collected 2013-05-29 | depth 5-7 m
ATCTTATTATGTCTGCCTTATTCATGATTAAATTCTACTACTTGTGGTCAAATGAAACAAAGAACTCACTGCCTTCATTAATTATTGACTCTACATGCACATTAGCACCAATTCTTTGCGATAACTGTTTTACTAGTGCAAGGCCTAGTCCTGTACCTTTTGTATGAGCACGAGCCTTAGATGTACGATAAAACCTCTCAAAAATACGTTTAATATTATTCTTATCTATTCCATAGCCATAATCTTTAATACTTATCGTTACGTAGTTCTTATCTGTCTTTGAAATAAAATCTATTTTGGTTTTATTAGGTGAATATTTAATAGCATTATTTAGTAAATTTGAAAATATCGTTCTAAATGACTCTCTATCAGTTTTTAAGATTAGGTCCTTATTTATTGAATTATTAACAATAATATTTTTTTCAATTAATAAAGTGTCTATGGTCGATAAAATTTTATTAACTTCCTTATAAGGTATAATTTTTTCTTTTTTTAGAACTAGTCCAGCAAATTCTATTTTTTCTAGTTCTAGTAGATCATTAATCATCTCACTTAATCTTTCTGAATTGTCTAGTATTGATTTAGCAAACTTAGCAGTGGTTTTTGGATCTTTAATATTTCCAGAATACAAAGTTTCAGATCCAGCTCTAATTACTGATACAGGTGTTTTAATTTCATGCGATATATCTGATATTAAATTTTTTCTGAGATCTTCTAGTTTCCTCAATGATGAAATATCGTTAATCACTAGTATATATTCATTAGTAGAATCCATTTTAGAAGCAGACAGTAAGAAATGCTTATTTTCATTATTTTGTTTAAGGGAGAATTCAATTTCATCAGAACTTATTTTTTTTACTTTTTTTAAAAGTTTATTGATTGGTTGCAGTTTTTTTGCTGTTATTTTATCGCCTAGGAAAAATACATGTTTTCCAAACATTTCTAAGGCAATGTCATTAGCAAATCTGACTTTAAAGTTTTTATTAAAAATAATTACGCCCTGATTTATGCTGTCTAAGACTGTACCAAATTCTGTTCTTTGTTCTATTGCCTGACCAATTTCATCATTTAATCGTTGTGAAATTTGTCTTACGGCATCTGATAATGTATCGAGTTGTTTATCGCCACTATTCTCTAACGTTTTTATATTTTTACCCTTAATTGCTTGTCTTGTATTCCTTAATAGTACGTCTAGATCTCTTCTTAAGTTATTTTCAACATTAAGACTTAAAAAACTTGATGAAATTACCACCATTATGAAAAGTATTAAAAATGGATAAATAAAAAAATTAAAAAAAGATTCATATATATCAAACGGTAATGCTACTCTTACCAACCCTTTTGATAGATCTTCTTTATCTCTTACTATGGCGACGTAAATTAAATCAATTCCAGTTGTATCGCTTAATCTTCTTGCAGTCCCATAAGGGTTATTTAGTGCGTTTTGAATTTCAATCCTCGTCTCAGGTGAGTGTTTTTCTAAATCTGTAAGCTCATCATAACTAACAAGCGAATCTCCTATTACAGTCCAATTATTATCAATTATTGTTACCCTTAATTCGTTAAACCTACTATCAGATAGAGCTAGATCATTAGCATAATCATCAAAATTTATGCCGTTCTCAATCTCCGGTAAAAGTTTATTTATTGTTTGAGCTTGGATATATAGAGACTCAATTAATTGTAATCTTGAGTTGTTATAAATAAAGGAAGAAAAAATAGTAACAACAATGAAAATTATGAACGTAATGAATAATACAGAAAGAAGAAAAACCCTAGATACTCTTAGTTTGCTTAAAAAATTTGACATTAAGACTGATTATTAAATCTGTAACCAACGCCTCTAATAGTTTGTATATACTCACCAGCAAAACCAAGTTTCTCTCTTAATCTTTTAATATGTGTATCAACTGTTCTTGTTGTAACTTCTGTACTTAATTCCCAGACATCACTTAAGAGTTGATCTCTAGATTGAACTCTACCTTTACGTTTTATCAGGTGTTTAAGAAGTTTAAATTCTAATGCCGTAAGAGTTATTTCTTTACCATCTATCTTTACATTGTGAGCATCTAAGTTCATGGATATAGAACCATATTCAAGAACTTTTTCATCAGAATTTACTTCAGATTGTTTTTTTAAGATTACTTTTGCTCTTAATATCAATTCCCTAACACTGAAAGGTTTAGTGACATAATCGTCTGCACCTATTTCAAAACCTACTATACGATCAATTTCTTCACCTTTAGCAGTAAGCATAATGACAGCAATATTATTCATATTAATATCAGAACGAATTTCTCTACAAACATCTAAACCAGATATTCCAGGCAACATAATATCTAATATTATTAAATCAGGTTTTTTGTTATTTATTTTAGAAAGGCATAATTCTCCGTTTGCAAAACCTTTAACCATAAAACCCTCATTTTTAAAGTTATAAACTAACGCATCTCTGAGATCTGGTTCGTCTTCAACTATATAAATTGTATTTGCCATTTTCGTAATGTACTTTAAATATTAATCTTATGAAAGTAGCTTCTTAATACTTACCCTATCTATTTTTTCTGAAGCTATTCTGGGCAACGGTTTTGAAGTTAATTTAATAATCTCAGGCAACTTATAATTAGCTAATTTATCAGATAAAAAGTTAATAAGATCTGCATCTATGATGGGTACATTTGAATATATATAAGCACCCACAATTTCACCAAATTTATCATCATCAATACCACATACACATGATTCAATTATATCTGGATGTTTATCTAGAGCGTTTTCTACTTCTAAACAAGAAATATTTTCTCCACCTCTAATTATTAAAGCCTTCTTTCTATCAACAATAAACAGATAACCATCACTATCTATGTAGCCTAAATCTCCTGTTTTTAACCATCCATTTACAATTGTTTTTTTAGTTTCTTCTTCATTTTTTAAGTAACCAATTGTATTAGATGGAGACTTAAAGACGATTTCACCAATTTCATCTGTTTCTAAAAATTTATCTTCATCATCCATAACCGCAATTTCACTTACGTCAGGTACTACTAAACCAGCACTATTTGGTCGTTTTAAATAGTCAGATCCTCTAAGTATTGTTCCTAATGCTGAAGTTTCTGTCATGCCCCACGCAAATGTCATAGGTATATTAAATTTATCATGAAGGTTAAATACTTGATCTTCTGGTCTGGCTGCACCTCCGGCTCCTATGTCGATAAGTGAACTTAGATCATAATCATCAATATCAGGATGATTTAATAAATCCCAACTTTGTGTAGGCACACCACTTAGATTAGTAACTTTATGCTCTTTGATGAGGTCTAATGCATATTTTGCCTCCCACTTATACATGATAATAAGTTTTCTTTTAGCTAGCATTGAGAGTAAGAATTGAGTTATGAGACCAGTTACATGGAATAATGGAACATTAATTAATACAGATGCATTTTCAACATCAAGTAAAGTTTCGTTATGTACAATTTTTCTTAATTCTCCCAAGGTATAGAAACTGAAAAGAGCATTAATAATAGCTAAATGAGTAAGCATCACACCTTTTGGTAAACCTGTAGAACCTGAGGTGTAAAGCAAAACACATACATCTTCTTCTGTTGAGTTAGCTTCAGGCCAATTCTCTGCATTACCTGAAGATATTTCCTCATAAGTTTTAACACCATCAATTTTTTCAATGACAATAAGTTCTATGTTCTGATCCTTTAATAATTGATATCTTTTCTGATCAGCAAATATTAATTTAACTTCGCTATGGTCTACTCCATAGCTAAGTTCCTCTTTTTTCCACCACGAATTAAATGGTACAGCAGTAACTCCATAAGCAGCCAATGCAACGTATATGACAACCCACTCAGTACAATTCTGCATACATATGCCAACCTTATCTCCAGGTTTTATTCCAATGTTATTGAGATGTTTACAAATATTTTTTGCTTTCTGTATGGTTTTTGCAAACGAAAGTTCATTCTTGTCTTCGACAATAAAAGGAAAATCTCCATGTAAAAGTTCAATGACAACAAATAAATCTCTCATTGTCTTAGGTGCATTAGCAAAAACTTTGTATTTAGAACCATTAATGTCTTTATCTGTTATTTCTAATAATGGGTTAGCTTTTCTTAATTCTACGAATGCTTCTTTAAGGTTTTCTTTTGTAGATATTTTAGGTTCAGACATATAATAAGATTATGTCAGAAGAAAATTTTTTTGTGAATAAATTCCTATATTTTCAGGAAAAGAATCAAGAAGACTATTTCTATAACTCTCTCATATATATCTTTGAACATAACCAAAACGGGGCTTTAGGTATCGTCATGAATAAAGTTATCTCAATCAGTGAAAATATAATTTTTAAATCGCTAGAAATAGATGCTAATAAAGAAAGGAAAAATTTACTTAATGGTGGCCCTGTGGATATGAATAAACTTTTTGTAATACATAATAACAATGAACTTTCTGAATCATTACATGTTAAAAATGGCTTAAGCCTTACATCCAGTCTAGAGGTCTTAGAAAATATTGGAAAAGGCAGTTTCAATAACCCTTATAGATTAGCTTTAGGTTATTGTGGCTGGGATGCGGGTCAACTTGATACAGAGGTAAATAAAAATAGTTGGTTAATGGTCGATGTTCCTAATGCAATAATTTTTGAGGAAGAACCAAATGACCTGGTAAAAAGAATTTCAAAAGAAGTAGGCTTTGATATTGATAAAATTCAAAACAGTGAGATCATAACCAAACATTAATGAAAATTTTTATATCTATAGCTTCATACCAAGATCTGTTATTACCCATAACAATTAATAGTGCATTTACAAATGCTAAATTTAAAGAGAATCTTAGATTTGGAATCATTGACCAATGCAAAGTTAAATTAGACTTTTCTAAAGCAAAACTTAAAGATCAAATCTCATATATTCATATTGATCCTAAAGATGCAAGAGGTCCATGCTGGGCAAGATCAATAGCTCAAACACTAATAAGTGATGAAGAATACTTTTTACAAGTAGATTCTCACACTACATTTGAGAAAGATTGGGATGTTTATTTGATCGAATATATCAAGACTTTGAAGAAAAAAAGTAACAATCCAGTGATATCTGCATATCCTAGAGGTTTTGAAATTGTTGATTTTGATAAGAAAGTTTTTAGAAAGTTACAGAATGAGGATCATTCAACTCATGTGATGGTCTTAGATAAAGAAAAAACATTTAAAGAAGGTTATTTTTCGATGCAAAAAGGATTACCTTCACAATCAAAAAATATTTATAAAGGCTTTCTAATCTCTGCTGGTTTTCTGTTTGGAGAAAGTAATTTAGTTGAAAAAGTACCATACGATCCAAACCTGTATTTTGAAGGAGAAGAGACGACTATGGCATTAAGACTATTTACTAATGGTTTTGATATCTTCCATATACCAAAAATACCACTTTTTCATTGTTATACAGATTATTCAAATGAAGCAAAACGACCAATGCATTGGAATGAAGATGAAAATAAAGACAGAACAACTAAATGGCAAGAACTACAAGCTAGAAGCAAAGAACGTATCAGTAGAATCATAAATAATGAGATAACTGGCACTTTTGGTTTAGGTCATATTAGAAGTCTAGATGAATATAAAGAGCTATCTGGAATAGATATTAAAAATAGAAAAATAGTCGATGAAGATAAAGCTTATACATTTAAAAAACTTTATGACTTAGATTGGCAACAAACATCAAAGAAAAAGAATTTCCTATGGTAAAAAAATATTCATTTTTACTTGCTTTAATATTTTTTAATCTTCCTATTACATCTGCTACAACCATTGAAGGTAAGACTGTTACTGCTAATGAATCTATGGTTGTTACAAGGCACTTCTTGGCCACAGAAATCGGTAATGATATTTTAATGTCCGGTGGCAATGCTATTGATGCTTCAGTAGCTGTTTCATTTGCTTTATCTGTTGTTTTACCTCAAGCCAGCCCACTAGGTGGTGGAGGTTTTATGATGATACATGATAGCGCTTCAGGGAAAGATTATGCATTAGATTATCGTGAAATGGCGCCTGCTAAAGCAACAGAAGATATGTTTGTTGTTAATGATGAAGTTAGTAGAGAATTAGCGCTAGAATCATATCTTAGTTCAGGAGTGCCCGGTACTGTCTATGGTCTCTATATGGCTCATCAAAAATTTGGAAATTTACCTTGGAAAAAACTTATAGAACCATCAATTTTAATTGCTGAAAAGGGATTTAAGATTACAGAAACACTAGCTAAATCATTAGAAACTAACTCTCTAAAACTAGCTAAAAGATCAAGCACAAAAGAAATATTCTTTAAAGATGGTTCAACTTTAAAGACGGGCGATTTATTAGTTCAAAAGGATTTAGCTAACACTTTAAGATTAATAGCTCAGAAAGGCCCAGCAGGTTTCTATAAAGGTGTTACCGCTAGAAAAATTCAGTCTGATATGAGAAAAAATGGTGGCTTAATAAGTACTAGAGATCTTTCAAACTATAAAGCTAAATTTCGTCAACCAATTAAATTTAATTATAAAGACTTAAAAGTTGTAACAATGCCCCCACCCTCTTCTGGTGGCTTAATTCTAGGTTTAATGTTTAATATGTTGGAAGAAATAACATTAGACAAAAACGAACCTCTAAGTGCAGATAATATACTCAAAATCTCAGAAATTATGCAAATTGCATATTCTTTGAGATCAGTATACCTAGCAGATTCTGATTTTTATGAAGTGCCATCAGAACAGTTTTTAGATAAAGCCATTGCAAAAAAATTGCTAAAGAATATCAATTTAGAATCTTCCAGTTCTATTGAAGATTTTGACCCTATTAAATTTAAGTTTAAAGAAAATACTACCCATTACTCAATTGTCGATAAGTTAGGTAACCTAGTAAGCACAACAACGACATTAAATACTGCTTTTGGTTCAGGAGTTGTCATTAAAGATACAGGTATTTTATTAAATAATGAAATGGATGACTTTTCTGCTGCACCAAATCAACCAAACTATTTTGGGTTACTTGGTGCTTACGCTAACAGGATAGAACCTTATAAGAGGCCCTTGAGCTCCATGACCCCTACTATAGTATTCAAAGATGATGAGCCATATATAGTAACTGGTGCGCAAGGTGGTTCTAGGATAATTACGGCAGTACTCCAAATTATTCTAAATTATTATGAATTTGGCATGAGTGCTGAAGATGCTGTTTATCAACCCAGATATCATCATCAGTGGCAACCTGGATACTTAATGCATGAAGATTTTAATCAATATCTGTTAGAAGAATTAGCTGAAAAAGGTTTTAATTTATTTCTTAGGACCCCTACATATGACTTTAGTAACGGTATAACGTCATCTATAATGATTGAAGAGGATAATCTAATAGGAGTTAGTGATTTTCGCTCTGATGATTATCTGAGCATAGGAGTAACTGAAAATGATGAATGAATTGCATCAAACATTAATAGACATAAGTGTTAAGACAGGCCCAATATTGCTGCTTACTTTGCTAGCAATAATTATTAGTAGAACTATTGTCTTTAAATCTTTAATGGCATTTGCTATTACCAGCGATTCAAAAAATGATGATGCCTTTGTGAAAAGTCTTAAAAAACCGCTAACACTTATACCACTTGGAATAGGTTTGTATGCATTAGTTAATGTATTACCTTTAACAGAAACATATGCGGACTATGGATTGCTTCTAGTGCAAACATATTTTTATTTAGCTGTATTCTGGTCAATTGCTGAGTCAATTGATCCTTTAAGAGATTTTGTAGGTGAAAAGTATGATTTCTTATCTACCACATTAAGAGCTTGGATATTTAGAGCAATAAAATTTGTTGCTTATCTAATAGGTATTGTAAGCGTATTAGAGCTTTGGGGTATTGATGCAGCCTCCATTATTGCTGGCTTAGGGTTATTTTCTGTGGCTTTAGCACTTGGTGCTCAAAATTTCTTTAAAAACTTAATTGGTGGGTTATTAATAATTGGCGAAAAAAGATTTAAACAGGGAGATTGGATTAATGTTGAAGGAGTTGCTGAAGGAGAAGTTGAAAAGATAGACTTTAGATCTACTTTAATAAGACGTTTTGATAAAGCTCCTGTTTTTGTACCAAATTCAGTATTAAGTGATTCAGAAATAATTAATTTCTCTGCTATGCCATTTAGAAGAATAATGTTTAATGTTGGGCTGATATATCAAACATCACCACAAACTATCCTTGCAATTAGAAAAGATATTGAGACCTATATAGCGAATAATGATGATCTAGCAAATGCTGATGAAGCTACAACAACGATAAGAGTAACTCAGTTCAATGATTCTAGTATTGATATGCTTGTATACTGTTTTACTCGTTCAACGAGATGGCATGATTTTTGTGCTGCTAGAGAAAAATTAATTCTTGAAATCATGGAAATTGTAAAGAAAAATGGATCTGACTTTGCTTACCCTACCAGCACAATTCATTTAGAAAAAGAATAATAATTAGATCGATCTACTGGCATACCTATTAATTGGTATGTCTTTAAGTGGAATTAAAATAATATTATATTCGTCTCTTAAATCTTTTAAGCTCTTGTTAAGCATATCTTCTGAGATATCGTGGTAATTCCATTTCTTTGTCATCTTTAAACATCTAAGAAAAACTTTAATTTTGATTGGCATTAAAGATAAATAGATTTTAAATATTCCCCAGTATCCACCATGTTTACTGACAATATCACCAATAACTTCTTTATATTCTGGGTCTTTATAAAAATCTATGATTACGCGCCAATTGAATTTCATACCCCAGATAACATAAGTATCTAACAAGGATTCTTCTTCTATAGAAGTGCCTAATCCAAAAAGCACGTGGGTATAATCATGTTCTTTAAACACTCTTGCATTAGGACTATTTTTTTCAACTAGTTCTTTAAATTGAGAATTTATTGAATAAAACTCTTCTAGACCTTCTTTAAGTGTTTGCCTAGAGTCTTGTTTTTGAAACTGATACATAAGAATATCTTATCAGAAAATTGGAGCGACTGACGAGATTCGAACTCGTACCAAAAGCTTGGAAGGCTTTTGTGCTAGCCATTAACACCACAGTCGCAAGGAAATATATTATAGAACTAAAGCCCTATTAAAGGAACAAGTTTGTATATGGGTTTTCACAAATAGCTGTTTCTGATAATTCCAGTGAAAACTCTCCTGATTTAGATGAATTTAACCAAGTTTTCATAAATGTTTCCCTGTAATCTTGGCTTGGCCAAATGTTTACCCAAATAAATTGATTGTCCTCAAATTCTGATATTCCAGACCATAGATTTACATCATTATTTTTTACGTATTCTAAATAACTAGTTAGTGATGCATATAAGACATCTTCCTCAGTTTTTGCAATGCAATTTGATAACTCTAAGTACAAATTACCCTTTAACAGATCTTCTTTAACTGGTGTTAATTCATTGATCTTGGCAAAAGTATGAATGCAATTTTCAATTTCTGTATCTTGATCCTTGATCGTTGATAAATTTAAGTAATCAGTTAGATCAGAACTTATTCTATAAGTACTATTGAAATTTGTTTGAGCGATTACACATTTATATAAGTTAAGGTTAAAAGTATTTTTTTGGAAAAAGTAAGAATCTGTAATCAGTTCAGTAGTACTTTTCTGATTGGTATCTTGGCATCCTGCAATTAGAAATGCGGACAATACTAGTAATATAATTCTTAACATTTAATAATTATAAAATAACTTCAGTGAATACATTAACTCTTATCCTTGGTAATCAACTTTTTCCGCTAGATGAATATCCATTAGATAAAAAATCTACTATCTTCATGTGTGAAGATTTGGGTTTATGCACAGATAATAAACACCATAAATCTAAAATAGCTCTCTTTTTCTTTGCAATGCGATCATATAAAGACTCTTTAATAAAAAACGGCTATAAAGTCGAATATATCGACTGTTCAACAGATTTTTCTACAAAGTATATTGATAAATTAAGTGCATATATTAAGAAACACGATATAAAGAAATTAACTTTTTACGAAATAGAAGATAAGCCATTTCAGGATCAACTATATGAGTTTCTTCGTATACATAATCTTGAATATGAAGAACTTAAATCTCCTATGTTTATGGATACTAGAGAATCATTTAAAAGTTTTTCCAAAGATAAGAAGTTTTTACTTCAAGGAAATTATTACAAAAAAAATAGACGTGAATTTAATTTATTACTAACTGAAGGCAAGCCTATTGGTGGTAAATGGTCTTACGATGAAATGAACAGATTGAAGTTACCTAAGAACTATAAATTACCAAAATTACCTTCAATTTCAGCACCTAAAGATAAAGAATTTATTTTTAATTTCATTAAAGAAAACTTTAATGACCATCCAGGTTCTGTAGATTTATTGATGCCTTATACAAATGAACAGGCTAAATTATGGTTAATTCAGTTTTTTAATAAACGATTTAATGATTTTGGTCCTTACGAAGATGCCATCTTTGAAAATGAACATTTTTTACTTCATTCTGTGTTAAGCAGTTCTTTAAATTTGGGCCTTATTACACCGAAATATGTTATCCAAGAAGCTATTAAATACGCAGAGATTAATACGATTCCATTAAATAGTATCGAAGGTTTTATTCGTCAAATAATAGGTTGGAGAGAATTTATCAGAGGCATTTATCAAAATTACTCTCATAAGATGGTAAATAGTAATTATTGGAATCATAAAAGGAAAATGAAAGATTCATGGTACGAAGGAACTACAGGCATACCTCCTGTCGATAATGCGATTATTGGAGCTCGTGATACTGGTTATACTCACCATATCAATAGACTAATGGTACTTTCCAATGTTATGAATATGTGCCAGATAGATCCTAACGAAATATATAAATGGTTCATGGAAATGTTTATTGATTCATCAGAGTGGGTCATGGTTCCTAATGTCTATGGAATGGGTACATTTGCTGATGGTGGTATCTTTGCAACTAAACCTTATATTTGTGGATCAAGCTATATGTTACGTATGTCGAATTATAAAAGAGGTGAATGGTGTGATGCAGTAGATGGTTTATATTGGCAGTTTATTGAAAATAATAGAGATTTCTTTAGCTCTAATCCGCGTTTAGGTTTAATGATACGATCATTAGATAAAATTAAATTAGATAGAAAAGCTAAAATATATGAAGCTGCAGATTCATTCAAGGATATGAATACTTATGTTTAGACCAGAAGATAAAGCCATGCAAATAACATATTCAGTAGGAATGTTGTTAGCAATTCTATGTTCTATATTAGGATTTATTTTTATTTTATTTTTGGTCTTCAGCTAATTTCAAACATTCATGGAAATTTTTATCATCAACATTTCCACCTGAAATAGTAACTAATACATTTTTATCAGTGACATCTATTTTTTTTGCAAGCACTGCTGCTAGGCTCACGCATCCACTTGGTTCAGCTTTAATATAAAATTTTTCATATAAAAATTTCATCGCATGACATACTTCTTGGTCTGTTACTGATATGCCTGATTTACAATTTTTGATATTTATAGGAAATGTAATTTGGCCTGGTATTTCTACTTCAAGTGCATCACAAATTGTTGTTCTATCATGCTTAATACGTGTTCTAGTCTTATTCTTGAGTGAAATTTCTGTGTCATTACAATCAGCAGGCTCAACAGGATATATCTTAACATCAGGAAAATAATGCTTAAAAGCAATACTTGTTCCTGCAACAAGACCTCCGCCTGAAGTACAAGATAAAACAATATCTGGTTTGATATTATTAGTTTTAAAGTACTTACATGCTTCTAAACCAAAACTTCCCTGCCCTGCGATGATGTCTTCATTATCAAATGGCTTAACAAGAGGGTAATTTTTTTCTTGAGCTATTTGCAATGCAATATTTTCCCTACTTTCAATATGTCTTTTATATAAAACAACTTCAGCACCATTAGCTTTAGTTTTATTTATTTTGTTTGATGGCGCATCTTCTGGCATAACAATAATTGCATGCATATCAAAAATTTGTGCAGCCTTAGAAACTCCTTGAGCATGGTTTCCTGATGAGTATGCTACAACACCGTTAATTCCTTGCTTCTTTAGATTGCTTAAAGCTGATAGAGCTCCTCTTATTTTAAAAGATCCAGTTAGTTGTTCGACTTCATTTTTTAGGTAAATATTAGCTTTAAATTCCTCATTTAAAGCATTACAAGAAACAACAGGAGTTTCCACTAGATATTTATTGATTCGCTTATAGCTATTCTTTAAATCATCTATATTTATCATGCTAGTTATTGTCATATAATAATGTCATGAATTCAAAACAAGCTTTACAAAAATTTGGTAGATCAGGAAACCCAATGTTTTCAGATAAAACATTCTCAGAGACAATTATTGATGCAAAGATCGAAAGAATGACTCTTCAGGGTACTGTTAATAAAGTTGGCTTAAGCTTATTGCTCGTTATGCTTTCAGCTTCTTACACTTGGACACAGTATTTTGATAACGGACCTGCATCAGTTGGTGGCTACATGATTGGTGGTTCTATAGTCGGTCTTATTTTTGCATTGATTACTATTTTTAAAAGAACATGGGCACCAGTTACAGCTCCTATGTATGCTCTTGCTAAAGGTTTCGCTTTAGGTGGAATATCAGCAATGTACGAAGCTCAATTTGGTGGCATAACCATGCAAGCTGTTACTCTTACTTTTGCAACTATGTTCGGCCTTCTTTTTGCTTATAAAACAGGCATCATAAAACCTGATAAAAATTTCATGTTGATGGTCTTTGCTGGAACATTTGCAATATTTGCTGTCTATATGGTGAATTTCATTATGATGTTTTTTGGTGCGTCAATTGGCTTTATTCATGACAATGGAATATTTGGTATTGGCTTTTCATTAGTTGTTGTAGCTATTGCTGCTTTAAATCTAGTTTTAGATTTTGACTATATAGAACAAGGCGCTGAGCAAGGAGCACCTAAATACTTAGAATGGTATGGTGCCTTCTCTCTTATGGTTACCTTAATATGGCTTTACTTAGAAATCTTACGGTTACTTGCTAAATTAAGAAGTAGATAATGGATACAGTCCTTTTAGTTTTCTTGATCTGCCTATTGGGTGGCAGCTATTTACTATTTAATGTAAGAGCAAATAAGAAGCAAACCAATAGGAAAGATCGTATTAAATGGAGACATAAGTAGTCTCTTATATTTTTATATTTATCTAAAATCAGATATGCGTGCGCATTTTTCGTATGCACAACTAACTTTTTCCCATCTATGAGTGTACTCAACATCATCCCATGTAAAAGTTGATATGTATGATTTTTTATCGCCCATAAAATTTGGTTGATGGCTAAATTTAGCGCCAATATATTCATCTAATGTGTGATTAAGAATCTCAACATGAACAAGACCATCTTTCACCTCATAAGATGAATAATTAAAGTATTTATTGCCGTCAGCTCCGGTCCAGTTTATTGAGGAGAATCCTTCTGCTGAAACCATTAATCCATCATGATTTTCCTGTTTTTCGCCATTAATGAATGCTTCAATTACTCGCCATGATCCATCCATATCTCCTTCTTTAACAGAGTGAGAAAAAACATTAAATGATAAGAATATAAAAAGAATAATAATTTTTTTAATCATAATTAACTCCAAATATGATTTAACCATAAATGTTAAATAAGAACTACTTTAAACGACCTGATATGTGTTCGAATGCATCTGTTACTGAGTCTGTTACAAAGATATGATTCAAATCGTCATTACTTATAACCCCATAATCTTTTAATACTTCTGTATTAATGAGTTCATTCCAAAAATGTTCCCCAAATATTACTATTGGAAAGTCTCTTTCAATTTTTTTTGTTTGTATGAGAGTAAGAATCTTAAAAAGTTCATCTAATGTACCAAAACCTCCAGGCATGATTACTAAAGCTTCACTTCTATAAGCAAACATAAATTTTCTTAAGAAGAAGTATTTAAAATTAAAATTTAATCCTTTTGTTATGTAAGGATTTGAATTCTTTTCAGATGGCAAATCAATATTAAGGCCAATACTTTTTGCTCCTGATTCAAAAGCTCCTTTATTTGCTGCAGTCATTATTCCTGGTCCACCTCCACTACAAATTGCATATTTGTTCTTGCTTTTGTTATTTACAATCCATTTACCCAATTTATAGGATAATTGTTCAGCAGCTTCATAATAAGGAGTCATTTTAAGTAAAGGATTTTTAGGGTCATTCTTGTTTAGTGAAACAGCAATTTCAGGAGATGGTGCTCTTGCTGAGCCAAAAAAAACAATCATATTTTCGATGCCTTCTTCTTTAAATTTTTGGTTTGGGTATTGATATTCAGCAAGTACTCTGAAAATCCTGCCTTCTTTAGATTGTATAAAATCTAATTCTTCATAAGAAAATTTTAGTTCATCATTCTTTGCCATAACTACCCTAAAATGGAGCGACCATCGAGAATCGAACTCGAATCTAAGCCTTGGCAAGGCCTCGTAATAGCCGTTATACTATGGTCGCAAACGGACTAAATAATATACATTCTTTTATATTTCTTGTCTAAATTATTCATTAAATATTTGGTCCAACATATGCGTGATAAAATTAATACACATGAAAGATTTCATCAGTCTAAGAATTCTAACCTTAACTCTTTTTTCTAGTTTATGTATTTCTGAGGTGGAATTTAAAATGGGCCTAGGTTCATGTAATGATCAAAGACTGCCTACTCCAGCATGGTCTGCTCTTAAGAAAGAAGATTTAAATACTTTTTTCTTTCTTGGTGACAACGTTTATGGAGACGTACCTAGCGGAGAATTACAGAACTTAGAAAATTCGTATGATGTATTTAGTAAAAATATGCCTGTTTGGTTAAAGCAAACAGAAAAATTATTTATATGGGATGATCATGATTATGGAATAAATGATGGTGGTGGTTCATATAAAAATAAAATAAAGGCACAACAACTATTTAATGATTTTTGGAATATACCCAGTAACGATATCAGAAGATCAAGAGAAGGAATTTATTTTAGTGCTGAAAAAATAATAGGTGATAAATCCATCTTAATCGTTGGATTAGATACTAGGTACTTTAGAAGTGACCTAGATAAAGTAAATGATGTATATGTTGTAAACAACAAACCTAATGCAACCATTCTTGGCAATGATCAATGGCAATGGCTTAAAGAAGAACTATCAAAACAACATGATGTTCTCATTATTGCAACTTCAATACAATTATTAGCAACAGAACATAGATTTGAAAAATGGTCTAACTTTCCAAATGAAAGAGCTAAAATCCTTACATTACTAAATAATCTAGACTCAACAGTTCTCATAATTAGTGGGGATAGACATAGAGGTGGTATCTATAAACAAGGTGATTTAGTAGAGATAACATCTTCTTCGCTGAATAGAGGTTTGTCCTCTATAGTTGAGACAGATAAACTTTTGCTGGGTAAAACTCACACAATTCACAATTATGGAATTATTGAGCTTACTAACTCATATTTAAACCTTTATTTAAAAGATGAGAATATGAATATCCTTGAATCATTAGAAATCCCCCTTAAATAGCTAGTGGATACTTATATCTTGAAGTTATAATAGGGACATTATGAGCAAACCAAATAGAGATCAAGCTGAACAAGCAGTCAGAACCTTAATAGAATGGGCTGGAGATAATCCTGATAGAGAAGGATTGGTAGAAACTCCTAAAAGAGTTGTAAAAGCATATGAGGAGTTTTTTGAGGGTTATAATCTTGACCCTGAAGAAATTCTAAGAAAAACATTCGAAGAAGTTGAGGGTTACGATGAGATGGTAATCGTAAAAGATATAAGGCTAGAATCTCATTGTGAGCATCATATAGTACCAATATTAGGTAAAGCTCATATTGGTTACATTCCAAATAATAGAGTTGTTGGTATAAGCAAGCTAGCAAGAATAGTAGATGTGTTTGGTAAAAGACTTCAAACACAAGAAACTATGACATCACAAATTGCTAATATAATTCAAAAAGTTCTTGAACCTAAAGGTGTAGCAGTTGTTATTGATGCTAGTCACCAATGCATGACTACTCGAGGCGTACACAAACATGAATCTTCAACTGTCACTAGTGCAATGAAAGGTATTTTTAAAGAAAATGCTGTTACTCGAAATGAATTTCTATCATTCGTAACTTTACCCAAAAAATAATTGGAAGCTTTTAAGCTTATTCTTGCCTCTTCATCAGAAATAAGAAAGAAAATCTTATCGTCACATAATGTCGTTTTTAAAGCTGTAAAGCATAAATTTGATGAAGATATTGGAAAAAAAAATCTACTATTAAATCCTGCAGAATTAAGCTTATATCTAGCTAAACATAAATCACTAAGTTTATGTGATGATCATAAAGATCAAATTATCCTAGGTTGCGATCAAGTATGTGCTCTAAATAATAAGGTTTTTAGCAAACCAAATAATACAGAACAAGCTATTTCTAACTTAGCTGAACTATCTGGAAAAGCCCATCAGTTAATAGGTTCTTATTCGTTCTCTAGAAACTCTAAAGTTTTATTCAATGAAACAATTATTTGTAACATGACAATGAAACACTTAACAATTGAAGAAATAACAGATTACGTATATTTAGATAAACCCTTAAAATCATGTGGATCGTATATGTTTGAAAAAAATGGGTATAAACTATTTTCAAAAGTACAAGGTAGTCTGGAAGCTATAAATGGATTGCCATTTACTTATTTATCAAAAAAATTAAAAGAATATGTATAAAGTCACAAAAACATATGGGCCTGAAAGAGGTTTTTCATGCGCTTTTAGACAATGGTCATCTAATACCAATTGTCAGTATTTGCATGGTTATAGTTTAGGTTTCTCAATTGAACTAGAGTCTAACTCTCTTAATATTAATAATTGGGTATATGATTTTGGGAAGTTTTCTTTTCTTGAAGTATGGTTGAAAGAAAGATTTGACCATACTCTACTCGTGTCAAAAACTGATCCAGAATTAGATCTAATTAAATCTTTAAATCACAAAGCAGCTAAAATAGTAGAGCTTGAAAAGATAAGTTGTGAATATTTTGCAGAAATTACATTTAAATTTTTAGAGGAACATTTCTCTAATCTAGATGTTACCGTAAATTCAGTTATAGTTTCTGAGCATAGTAGTAATTCTGCTGGTTATTATAGGAGTTAGAATGCTTTCACTTTACAACAGTCTTTCAAAACAAAAAGAGAAATTCATTCCAATAGATGATAATAACGTACGGTTTTATTCTTGCGGTCCTACCGTATACAACAAAATACATATAGGAAATGCTAGAGCATTTATT
>LXNH01000127.1_pt1 | contig 17301 bp, 20 predicted proteins | sample 809111 | NCBI WGS metagenome assembly LXNH01 (sample SAMN04870528, study PRJNA318959) | seawater metagenome | biome: 00002010; material: water; isolation source: marine seawater | place: Greece: Milos, Mediterranean Sea | collected 2013-05-29 | depth 5-7 m
GCCCATGCCTGCGTGCCGGTGACCGCTTCCACGCGGTTCGGGCTGATGCGTTTAGAGATGCCGTGACTGTGTTGTTGATATGCCGGCGCCTGCCGGCTACCCAACACCCGCGCATTTGCAGTGTCAGCGTCAGTTCCAGTAAATCGACGGAACATATCGCGCAGATCCGGCACCCGGAACTGCGTTGCCGAATAGTCCGAGAACCAGTGACTGCCGCGGTTCGCCGACCACAGGGCCTCTGTCTTTACCAGCCCCTGCTCCTGCGCATAGCCCCACAGCGCGGCGTAATCGGCCTTCGACAACAGCCCGCCGGTGGCATCGACTTCACTGGCCAGCGGCAGATTGGTATGGCCATCCAAGGGGCGGCCGCATAACGGCGAACGGTAGCCAGTGAAATACTGTCCGGAAACCCAGTTCCACACTTCCGCGCACTCCGCCACGATGATGGGCCCCACATCCTGCGTCGGCAGCGCGCTGATCGAATAGATGCGGGGAAAGTTGCCCGCCACGAATGCGGTCGTCGCAATGCGGGTGCTTTGGTCGCTGGCTGCCGGCGTCGGCGCCGTCGGAGTACCCGTCAGCGCAGGCGATGCCGCCAGCGCCGCCACGAATTGCTCCTGCAGCGCCGCCAGGTCGCCGTTGTCCAGCACGTCCTGGCCGGCCTTGTCGGCGATGTACTGGCCGATCATGGCGGCCACGAAGGACGCCTGGCGCCAGACGGTGTTGAGTTCCCTGGATTTGGCCGTACCGGCCGAGAAACCGGCCAGCCGGGCGGCCAGGGCCTGATAGTCGGCGGGAGCGAGCACGTTGGCGCCGGGCACGGTGCCGAAAGGAAGAATTTGATTGATAGCCACGGATTTGTCCTTATTCAACCGGCAAAAAGCGAACCCCAGAGTCCGCCGTCGAACCCCGAGATGTATTGGTTTTGAACGTCAAAACCGAACAGAGGCCCCTCTTGCGAGGGGATGACGTAATAACTGATGCGTACGCCCTGCGGTTTGAGCGGGATGTACCCGCCCGTCAGCAGTGCCAGGAACAACGCAGACGGCGGCGTGCCGGCGACACCGATGTCAACCGACATGTCGCCGTTGTCCTGAATGAACACGTGGGTGCCGCCGCCGAAGATGCGGTCCAGGATGGCGGCCGAGGCCTCCAGCGTGCCGTCCCAGTGGTTGGCGCCGATCTTGGCGCGCAACAACAGCCGGTAGGTATCGTCGTCCAGCTCGGTCAGGCCGCTGTCCGGATCGAAGGGGCCTTGCCACACGCCCTGGTCGAAGCCCAGGCCGTCGATGTCGTGCGAGAAATAGACATTGGCGATCGGTGTACTGACCTTGCGGTCGAGTCCCACCCAATGCCCCACGGCGTCCAACTGCGCGCCAATGGCGCGGTCCAGGTCGAAAGCCGCCGGCATGCCGCCGTACAGTTCGCGCACGCCCGCCGCCGCGCCGCACAGGGCGGCAACGGTGGCGCTGAAACGGGGCTTGGCGCGGTGGTACGCGGATAGCCGCGCGATGTAGTCGTCAGAGTTGGCCATGTCAGGTCACCGTGAGCGTCACGTCGTCCGGCATCGCCGCGGCGGCTTCATTGAAGGCCAGCGCCACATCCGGCGCGCCGTTGCCGGCCGGACCGCGCAGGGTCAGGCCGGTGATCTTGAACGTGCCATTGCCCGGCACGCCGTTTGCCGCCGAGATGGCGTCGGCCCATTCCACAGAGGCGCTGGCGCCGCCGCCGATGGCCACAGCATTGATGTAGTCGGCGATCGCCTGCCGCACCGCCTGCCCGATAGCCGTGGTGTAGCCCGGCAACGCACGCATCTGCACCGCCACCGAGAGCGGCACAAGGGTGGGCCGGAAAAAGCGGATCAGATGCGCAATGCCGTAGATGTCCGTCACCACCACCGTGGTGGTACCGTGCGTGCCGGTTCCGGGCGTCTTCTTGGCGGCGATCGCCTGTGCGATCCGCGCCGCGTCGCCGCCATCGACTACCAGGGCGATGCTGTGAGGCGGCAGGCCATGAGCATCGGCCACCGGCGTATCGTTCTCGAAGGCAGCGTGGCGCAACACGCCCGGCACCGATGCCACCGCGCCGATGGTGCCTTCCAGCACGCTGCGCGATGGCAGAGCCACCGATATGGCCTGCCGCACCCGCAGGGCAGCATCGCTCTCGACCGGTGCCCCCGGCGTCGCGGCGGCCGGATTCTCGACGGACTGCCAGCCCAGCGTCGGCGTGCCGATCTGGTTGATACTGCCGGCCGCCGCCGTCACCGCGCCCAGCGTCTGGCTCAGCGCCGTGACAGTGATCTCGCCACCCGGCGGGATGGTCACGCTGGGCGGCAATTGCCAGCGTCCGCGGTTGGCATCGGTGGCCACGCCATCGACGATGGTGACGCCGCCCTGCCCCACGATACGCAGGTCCACCGACGAGCGTGTCGCCACGCCGCGAGCCAGGCCGTTGATCTTGACGTTGTTCGACAGCGCCGCATCGGCAGCGGTGGCGGGCGAGAACGCGTTGTACACCTTGATCGCCGCCGTGTTGGCCTCATGGATGGCCAGGGCGAACACGGCCAGCAATTGACCGTCCTGGCTGTCCGCCTCCAGATACGTATCCGCGCCGTAGATGCCACGGTACTGCTGCTTGAAATACTCCAGCACCTCGCCGTAGCTCGGTGCGCGTATGCCCGCGGCGTCGATGACCGGGGCCGTGGAAAGAATCGTCATAATGCCGCCTGCACAAGGGCCGTGCCGTAAAGGGTTGAAATGGAAGCCGTCACGCTCAAGCCACGGGTATCCGGGTCAAGCCGGCTCGAATACTCGGCCAGGCCGGTCACACCGGCCGTGCCCAGAATGCGCTGGCGTATGGCCCAGTCGTAGCCGGCCCTGGGCTGCTTGCCCAGCACCTCGCCGTTCCAGGGCGTGCCTTCGGTCACGTCCAGGAACCATTCGCCGCGCGCCAGCATCAGCCGCGTCTTGACGGCCTGCGCCACGGTCTCGGCCGTGTCGCGGTGGAAGTCGGCCCGTGACGAGCCAAATGCATAGTCGCCAGCGGCGTCCAGTTTTCGATAACGCATAGGAATCCTCAGTTGGGCGGCGTGGTCACCGCGTTGGCGCCCTGGGCGATATGGGTGTGGGTATCGTCCACCCGCTTGCCGTTGGCCAGGATCTGGCCGATCACATTCAATACCCCGCTGATCTGGGCGGTGTCGCCCTGGCCGCCGCTGCCGACCAGGCCGGCCAGGTAGCGCAACAGGCCGTTGACCAGCACCTGTCCGGAAAACTCGGACACCGGCGCCACCACCTCGAAGCCGCCCGGCGCCACGATCTTCACCTTGCCGGCGGCCGGATCCAGTTCCAGAAAGGTCGAGCCATCGTCGCTGCGCAGTTGGGTCGTGGTCGTGCTGACCGCGGGCAGTACCCGCGGCTGCGATCGCACCCCTACATAGACAAAGCCGTCGGACAGGTCATGCATCCGCACCTCGGCCTGGTCCTGGACCTTCCCCGATTGCCACCAGGCATCGATGCAGCGCGATGCAAACACCACCAGGCATTCGTCGCCCGGCGCCACCGGAAACGTCAGCGTGCAATTGCCGCCCGACGGAAAATACACGGGGCAGTCCACCAGCAGCGGCAACGCCTTGCTGTACTGCTGCCCATCGGGTGCGGTGACGCGCGCCCGGATGGCCGGTTGCGCGGTGCATGTCATTGCCACCGGATCGAACTCACCGATGATGGCCGGCATGGCGGTCCAGGTCTGTGCCAACGCGCCACGCAGCGCGGCGCCGATCGCGGTTCCCGGATCGTTCAAGTTCTCTAGTCGGTTCATGAATCATCCTGCTGAAATGAAGCCGGACGGCCCGCTACTTGACGACACTGGCCGGCTTGGCCGCATCGTCCTGCGTGCCCGCCCGTCCCAGGTCGCCCGGATACAGCGTGGCATCGGTGGCCAGGCAGAGGGCCTCCGTGTACCATTCGTTGTCGCGGGTATGGCCGCGATGCTCGACTTCCATCACGTAGTAGTAGCCGTCGCTGCTGATACGGCGCTGTTCGCTGCGGTCGATCTCGGCCGCGTCCTTGCTCTGGGTCCGATCCTCGAAGCCGTATTCGGCGATGCGGCTGTTGTCCAGATTGATCAGGCCGCCCACGCGGATGCTGGGGTTCAGCAACATGCGGATCTTGATGCCCTTCTCGACCTGCTCGGGCATGCCGACCAGGCCTGTGTCGTGGGACACAACTGGCACCGAACCCGGCACGTAGGCGGTTTCGGGCACGACCACCACCTTGCCGTCCTGGATGCTCCACAGCGTGTTGGCGCTGCCGCAGACATCCTGCAGGTAGTCGCGCACCATGCCGGACATCACCGCCCCGCGGATCGCTTTCTTGCCGCCCAGGTCGGGGGCGTAGCCCTGCCTGACGCCATAGGGATTCATGGCCGAGCACAGCAACCGAACTTTGTCGGCGCGGCTGCTGCCCTTGGGCAGGGTGGCGTTGACCACCGCGAAGTTGTAGGCCTTGTCACCGTCCGCCGCCGTGATTTCCAGCGCCGTCTCGGTATCGCCCGAGCCGCCCCATTTGGCGCGCACCACGTTGCCATGGAAGATCACGCCGTAATTGCCCTCATAGCCGGCCTGCAGCACCACACGGGTGAACTCGCGCTGGACCATGCTGGCGGTTTCGCGGCTGGCATTCGTCACCTTGATGGTGGCGGTATTGGGCGACTTGGCGTCGTTGCGCTTGATGGAGAAGCTGAAGCTCAGCGCCGACAGGTCGATGGCCTCTTCGTCGCCAACGATCAGAGACACCTTCCTGCCCCACTGGCGCACGCCTTCGTCGTCGTCCACCGGATCGCCATACACGGCGATCGGTTCCATTGTCGTGGTCCCGGCCATGTCAGTCCGCCACCCAGTAGAGCTTGGCGCCACGGCCCAGGTCGGTGAACGTCGGCGCATCGTCGGGCGATTCCGCCCCCGTCACCCGCAGCCCCCCGGTGAATCCGAGGTGTCGATACTGTCCCAGCAGGTTCAGGCCCGTCACCAGCGGGATGCCGGATACCAGCGCCTGGCCGAGATCATCGGCCACGTCCAGGATCCAGCCGTCGCGATACTGCAAGGTCAACCGATAGTCGTCGCCGCCCAGCGATATCGCGAACACCTGCGGAATCGGTGACACGGGTATCTCGAAGTAGTTCATGCGTATCTCCTATGTCCAATACAGCGACCCGCCGCCGAAAGGCGTCGCGGGCCGGGGGGTTTTTGCGCCCAGGCTCTGCTTGTCCGCGGTCTTCTCTTTCTCTTTCTGGTCCGCGTACGGCGGCAGCGATGTGCTGCGGGTCTGCACCACGACCACTTCGCGCAACATCACCGTCGCGAACACGGCGCCCAAGGAGTTCCTGCTGGTCTCGACCGAGATCTTCTCGATCAACATGTCGCTGTAGCGCCGGCGGCTGGTAACCACGGTCACCGGCTCGCGCGATTCCTGCAGGCTGAGCAACTGGGAATAGATGGCGGTCGCGTAGTCGTCGGCCGCGGCCTTGCCATTGGCGACATCCTTGGCCTGCGCGCCCGCCAACGCCTCGTACGAGGCGTTGCTCCAGGCGCACTTCAGGGTCAGCGACAGCGGTTGCTTGAACGCATGATCGCTGATCGCCGATTTGCCATACGGGCCCGACTCCACCGGGTGGCTGGTGATCTTGAGCGCGTCGTCATGAGACTCGCTCAGGGTCGCTTCCACCACGATGTCGCCGATTTTCTTGGACAGCAGGCCGATCATGTCGGCGCCCGCGATTTTCAAGTCAGCCATAAGATCCCTGCAGGTTGCGCGTCAGGTCTGCGTTGACCCGGCTTTGTTGATTGGCCACGGCTTCTCCGGTCGCTCTCGGATCGGTCGATCCATTGACGTGGATAGTCGTGGTGGCATTGATGGAAACCGGCGCGGCCGCGGGCGGCACCAATGCGGCGCCCGCGGCCGCGTCGGTGGCGAAGCCGGAGGGGTAATAGCGCCACGGCTCGACCTGGACGCCATCCATGTGCTCGGGCCGGATACCGGTGTCGGGCGGGTTCAACCGCGGTACGGGTTGTTCGGCCGGAAAGCCCGGCGTGCCCTCCCGCCCTTTCAACGTGCCATCGCCCAACGACCTGGGGTATAAGAGCAGCCCCGCGCCCACGGCCGTCGGCGAACTCGCCACGCTACGGATCACGGACTTGGCGCCATCGGCGATACGGCCGATCCACGAGCCTGCGCTCTCCCACAAGGACTTGCCCCACTGCAGCGCGGTCTGCCCCGCCGCCTTGACCCCGTCAACCACCAGGGCGCCGCCGCGCGCCGCCATGTTGCCCAGCCAGGACCAGGCCGCGCCCGCCATGCCGCCGAGCTGCGTCACGGCCGCGCGGCCAAATGCCGTCATCCTGCCGAATACCCCGCGCACGAAGCCGCTGGTTGCCGACCAGGCGTTTCGCACGTGGCCGCCGATGGTGCTGGCCATGGAACCCAGGCTGGGGCCCAGCCTGCGCACGAGCGACCGCAGGCCATCGAACTTCGACACCAGCCCCACCAGGGCGCTCACCACGCCGCCGCCGCCCAGCATCAGGAACCCGCCCACCAGCAACATGACCTGGGAACTCAACCCGCCGGTGACGTCATCCAGCCAGGTCATCACGCTGACCACCGGTCCCAGCAGCGACATCAGCGACAGGACGAAATTGCCGACCTCGCCCAGCCGCGTGCCCGCCGTCTCGCCGTTCTCCTTGAACCAGGCCGCGATGCCATCGAGCGTCTGCTGCAGCTTCGGCCCCATGGTCAATAGCGCCTGCGCGAACATCGCGTCGACGGAGCCACTCAACTGACGCACGGTCGTCATCAACTGGTGGGCGCGCTCGCCAGCCGCCTCGATCCTGCTGTTTTCCTCGGCGTCGCGCTGCACGGAAAGGCGTTGACCGAATTCGGGATTGCGCAGCGCCTCCATGACGTCGGCTTCCAGCCCCAGACCCTTGCCCGTCTCGCGGGCCTGGTTCGGGTCCATGCCCTTGAGCACGTCGCTCAACGCCAGCATCAGGTCGGCGCTGTTACGCTGGCCGCCGGCGCCATCGTTCGACGTGATGTGCAGCTTTTCCAGCAGGGCTGCCGTGGCGGGATCGTCGCGCGCGTTGCGGTGCAGCGCCTGGACGCCGTCGCGCATCGCCCCGACGGAAAGGCCGAAGTCCTGCGCCACCGCTTCCAGCGCCCGCATGTCGCGGCCCGTGGTGCCGCCCAGCTTGGCGGCGAAATAGCCCTGCTCGAACTGAGCGATCTTGTTCTCGGCAAAGTCGACCACACTCTTCGCCCGTCCGGCGAACACCGCCAGCGCATCGGACAGGCTCTGTTTGCGCGAGTCTCCGATGGTCTTCTTGAGGTCATTCAGATCGTCTTTGTCGATCTTGAATGGGCCCATCAACCCCGACAGGTCGATGGGCATGATTGTTGTATTAGCCATTTTTTTCTGCCATGTGGCGGCGGTACGCTTCCGCCTTGTTGTCTGCCCGGACCGACAGCGCGTCGTTCAGGAGCGCGATGTCGGCCAGGTCCAGGGAGCCGTCCTTGAGGGACTCGTACTTGCAGAGCCCCTCGAGGACGGGCGCCAGCAACCAATCCTCGCCACCGGGCAGGCTCTTCAGCCAGCCTGTGTCGCCTCTGGGCTGCCGCTCTGGCTGGTAAGCAGCCCTTGTATAAAAGGCCCGAGACTTCCGACGATGACGCGCAGAGCCAGTGGCAACATGACCGACAGGTCGATGTCCTGGAACATCGGCACGTGCTGGCTGGCCGACCAGATGGCCGTCCAGCCATGCTCCTGCCGGCGTTGCACCGCCTGCATGCAGGTGTCCAGCACGTAGTCGGCGTCCTCGTCCTTCATCGCCGCCAGGCCATCGGCCAGCGGCTGCAGGACATCGGCCATGCCGCCCGGATCCTCGGTGATCCCGCGCCCGCCCGCCGCGAGGCGGACGAACACGGGGATCAGCGTAGGAACGATCGGAGCGATGCGGCGCGACACGTGGAACTGTTGCTTGGCGCTCAGTTTCCCGATGGAGTACCGGTGGCCGTTCAGATCAAGTTCCTGTGCCATGGCTTAGTAGATTCCCAGGATCGTGTCGATCTTCGCGGCGTCGAACGTCCACTTCACCACGTCGCCGTCCTTCTTGTAGGTCAGATCGGGCTTTTTGCTGAACGCGCACGAACGGCAGGCCGTCACGTCGCCGGTAGCCGGGTTGGTGATGGTGATGAGGTTCTTGCCCCAGAGACGGCTGTCCAGCGACTGGGCGTCGTACAGGGCCTGCAGTTGGGCGTTGACCGGCGAAGTCTTCAGGTAGCTCAGCGTCACGGTGCCGCTCTTGTCGGCCCGCAGCGTGTGCATGACTTCACCATCGGCGCCGACCGTCATGGCGCTTTTTTCACCCTTGGCGGCGATGGCGATGCCTTCATCGGCCACGCCCGAGCCGGAGCCCAGGGAAATCGCCCCGCCCGGGCCCACGAGACTGGCGCTGATATCAGCGAACGAATAGGTAGACATCTGCTACTCCTGTTTAGCGGTTGACCGTGACCAGAACGTCGACGGTATGGATGGCGCCGGCTTCCTTGGCGGCGACCTGGAACGGCACGGCCTTGCGCGCCTCGCGGTCGGCCTGCGACTGCGTGGCGATGGCCGGCGCGTAGACGTAGTAGCCCTTGGCCAGCGTGTCGCCCTGCTTGAGGGCGCCGAAGCCGGCCGAATTCCACACGCCCGGGGCCAGGTAGCCGTTGTTGACGGCGGCCTCGCACGCGGCCTCGATCACCGAAGCGATCAACTGGTTGCCGGCGTCGGTCTGCGGCACCTTGGTGGGGCTGGTGTACAGCAGGTTGTAGACGTCGGTCTGGACCCGGTTGCGGAACCAGATCGCGTTGTAGACCGAGTCGATGAAGATGCCGCTGGGCGTCACGCCGTACTGGATGATGGCCGTGTCGTTGTCGTAGTTGACGAACACATTGCAGTTCTTGGCCGCCAGCGTGTCGGCCTGGCTGCTGGTCAGGGTCTCGGCGACGATGCCGGGCTCCTGCTTGTACATCAGCGTGATGGTGGTGTTGTTGGCGTTGAAATTCACCGTCAGCATGCGGCCCAGCAGCGAAGCCACCGCAAACGGACTGGCGCTGGAGAACTGCACGATCGAGTACTTGTACTTCAACGCCTTCAACTGGCTGGCGATGTCGTCCTGGTTGGTCGGGTCCAGCACCTGCGGCGCCTGGGTCGACACGCCATACAGGTGGCGCTGATCGGCTTCGATCAGGCCGGCCACGGCCAGGTGCTGCGCGTCGGTGACGTCGGCATCGGCGAAGGCCAGGCCCAGGAACTTGTTGGCGAAGCGGTCCAGGAACAGCGACACGGCGTCCTCCGGCGTTTCGGCCGCCATGCCGGCGACCGGCGCCGAGGCCTTGTCCGCGGTCAGGCCCAGCATCGACGAAATGTCGGTACCGGCGCCAGCGGCCGAGGCGTAGCCCAGCGTCGACGTGGCGCCCGAGGTGTTGGAGGTGACCACGAACTGCGCCCCGTTCCACTGCACCGACGCCGAAACCAGGGCCGTCGAGATGATCGTGGCGACGCCGTTCAGGTTGGTGGCGCCGGAGAAGTCCAGGCCGTTGACCGTCTTGGCAGTACCGTCGACCGACAGCGTGAAGGCGCCCGCGGTCACCGCGGTCCAGGCCGCCATCTGCTTCTCGGCGGCCGACAGCACGGCGCCGCGCAGCGTGGCCGAGGTGGCGCCCTTGGCCCAGCGGCCGATGTGCAGCTGCGAAGGCTGGGGCGTCTGCTGGAAGTAGAGCAAGGCCGCGCGGTACTCCGGCGCGGCGGTGCCGAAATCGGCGGCGACGGCATCGATGCCGCCATAGGAGCGCATGCGCTCGCCGGTGTCGATGATCGCGGACGATCCCAACAGCAGCGCCGTGTTCAGGCTCGCGCCCTGCGCCGCGAGCGGCGACATATTGATCGTGACGTTGATCAGGCGTGATACCGGCAATCCATTAGCCATGGTAAATCCCTTAATCTGCAAGGTGGTTGGTGTTGTCCGTCGGGGCCAGCGACGCGGCATGCGTCGTGACTTGCGCCGACAGAAGATTCAGGACCGGATAGCTGCGCATGATCCGGCGCTTGAAACGCAGGGTCATGTCGAACTGCCGTATCCACTGCTGATTCACGAGTTCGTGCATGGCCATGATCGGCCCGATGCCGCTGACCGCCATGCCTTGCGCCAGCAAGGCTTCGCGGTTCTGCGGCACGGCTGCGCCATCGCGCAGCTGCGCCGCATGGCGCAGCGCCCGGGGGCCGAACATCGAGCAAAGCACCTCGGTGTCTTCGTGCCGAACGTATGAATCAGATCCTTCTCCGGCCGGGTCATGCGTGATGACCGGACCGGCGTCCGCGGTTTGCGACCGGATGTCCATCAGGCACCAGGTCTCGGTCTGCGCGGGCGGTTCCACGCCGGCGGCAAGCCAGCGCGTACGAACCAGGTCCAGGGGCAGGCCGGACACGCCGGCGATGAACCCTTGGAACAGCGCCTCGAGTTCGGTATCCTCCAGGGGCGGAGAAATGGCGATCGGCGCCAGGTAGCCGCCAGTGGCCGAACTGTTCGCCATGCGTAGCTCCTTTGTCGTGTTGAGATGCCCGAAGGCGGTTTTGGGGGAATCCAGCTGCCTGGAGGCGGATCGCCGACTTTGGTGCGCACAGGGCGCCATGCCGCGTTGCGTGTTGCGTGCGGCCGATATGCGGCGGGTTCCGGCTGTCGCCCACCGGGCTGCCGCCTCAAGCCCTTGCTGGTCACCGCGGACGGGAGACAGGCCCGCTCATGCAGGCAAAGGCGAGGCGGCAGGCCGCTGGGCCCCGCCTCGCGGGCGGCGCCAAATGAAACGCCCCGCGCTCTCGAAGAGAACGCGGGGCGCGCAAACAAAAAAGGCCCGCCTGTGGCGAGCCTGTCCGGGAAACATCAAAGAACACGAAAGATATGTGCATCAGGCGATTCATCCGCCATCCGGCCTGTCCGCCGGGCACACGTACCCTCTCATAAAAAAGGCCCGCTTTCGGCGGGCCTGGTTTGCTTGTTGATGCGTGCGGGTTATTGCGTGCTCGTTGGCGGCGGCTTCCAGTCCGTTCCCCGGTGCCTGGGAAGGTCATCGGAGTGAACCGCGACGGCATGAGTGAATTGTTGCGCAAGATCCACCGCCGAAGCAATCCCGACATGTCGCACCGGGCGCGCCGTGCTGGCGCGTGAGCCGAGTGCACTCATGAAAAGCGCCTTCTCATGAAGCGCACCTTCTAACGAAAAGTACCTCCTCACGAAAAGCACCTTCTAACGAAACGTACCCTCTCATAAAAAAGGCCCGCGCTGTGCGGGCCTTCATGTTCCATTATGTTCTGCTGCTTCAGCGCAGCAGTGCTGCAATGCTTTGGCACTTTGGCGGGTCGGCGGCGGGCGCGACGACATGGATGCATTGTCTCGCGGCATCAGGCGCGCAGGCAATCCCACCGTGTCGCACGTCGCTCCAGACATAGCTGAGCGAATTGCGCGCATGCTCAATGCGCGCCACCTGGCCGCCTTCGTGCAGGGTTTCGAGCACCCGCAGGATCGCCTGTCGCATCGCGTTGCGTTCACGCCGCGTCAGGTCGCGCGCACCGGATGCGCCGCGCACCAACTCGGCCATGCGCCAGGGACGTCCTGGCGCAGCCGCCATCAGATCCAATACCTCGGTTGCATATTTCATCGGGATGCCCCCCGGACAAGATGCTTATCCATGCTTTTTCCTTGTTCCAAGCCTGCGGTTCGTCGTCATCCCGCTTGCCGGCCGTGGCGAATCGCTACTGCGGTAGCGAACTAGGGACTGGTTGCCGGAGGCCCTGGCCACGACCGGCGGGATGAGCCCCCGGCGCCACCCCGACCGGTGAGGGCTGCGGTTGGCACGACTATCTTGGGGACAGGAATCATGGTAGCGAGTCGCTACCGAAAAATCAACAGCGAATCACTACTGTACTTCCGGGTAGCGGATTGCTACGATCGCTACCATGGACATCCGCTCGATACGACTGAACAACCTCAGGTACGCCGTGTACGACGCCGGCGGCGTGGAACGCCTGGCCGAACGCGCCGGCGTCAGCCGCAAGTACCTCGACCAGATACTCCAGGGTTTCCAAGGCAAGCGGGACAAGAACCCGCGCCGCGTCGGCGACGCGCTGGCCGCCAGGCTTTCCGTGGCCCTGGGCCAGGCCGACCACTGGATGGACCTGCCCCACCCCGAGCTGTGGCGCGAATGCTCTGCGGACCTCATGGCCGACACCCCGCAGGGGGGACTCGTTTCCGTTCCGCCCGCGCGGCTTGGCGGCGCCACTCACGGCAATGTGCGCATTGCCCAGTTCGATACCGGAGGCGCGATGGGCAACGGGCTGGAACTGCGCGACCAGCCCGGCGTCATCCAGAGCTGGAGCGTCAGTCCCGAATGGCTGCAGAAGAACGTCCGGGGCTTTTCGTCCTCGAAGAACCTGTGCATCGTCACGGGATTCGGCGACTCCATGCGCCCCATGTTCAATCCCGGCGATCCCCTGATCGTGGACCGTGGCGTGCAGGCGGTTGAATACGACGCCATCTATTTCTTTCGCGTCGGCAGCGAAGGCTTCATCAAGCGGCTGCAGCGCATTCCCACCGCATCCGGGCTGGTGGTGCGGGCCAAGTCCGAAAACACCAAATACGATGCCTGGGACATCACCGAAGGCATGGATTTCGAGGTCTTCGGCCGGGTACTGAAGGTCTGGCGCAGCGAGGACTTCTAACCCCCTGGCCCCTTCGTTCCGCCCGCCACGGCGGTGCCGGGTCCGGCAACGGATGAACTGGCCGGGGGGAACCAGCGTTCACGCTATTGGCGTTCCAGGTCCGGCGTGCCGGCGAACTGGCTCTTGAGCAGCGTCAGCGCGCCCTTCTCGGCCAGCGCCTCGTTCGGAAACACGTGCTTGGTGTCCTCCAGCACGGGAAAACCGAAAACGCGCACCCGCGCATGGTAGCCCTCTGGCGTTTCCGCGAATTCGATGTCGAAGTTGCGCTCTTCGATCCAGCCCGACTTGTGCAGTTTCCAGTCCATTCCGACGTGCTCCTCATAAGGAAATTGAGCGGCGCGGCCGGCACAGGCCGGCAACGCCGCGGACCCAGGACGCCGGCCCTCGCGAGCCGATGCCCTTCCACCTTACACCCGCCGCGCTGACGCCGCCTTGACCGAGAACAGGCCGCGCCGGTCCCGTGGCCGCCGCCTCAATCGGCCTTGGAGGATGACGCCTCGGACGACAGCTCGACCGGCGTGACGGCTGCCGGGCCCGGCGGCGCCACGGGAATTTCATCGGGCGGCGAAAACAGATCCCAGCAGGCCATGAACAGTGCCGCAATCAACGGGCCGATGACGAAACCGTTCAGGCCGAACAGCGCCATGCCGCCCAGGGTCGAAATCAGCACCACATAGTCGGGCATCTTGGTGTCCTTGCCCACCAGGATCGGCCGCAACACGTTGTCGACCATGCCGATCACCAACACGCCGAACGCGATCAGCACCACGCCCTTGATGGTCGCGCCGGTCAGCAGGAAATAGATCGCCACGGGCGCCCAGATCAAGCCCGCGCCAACCGCGGGCAAGAGCGACAGGAAACCCATGATGACGCCCCACAGCAGCGCGCCCTGGATACCCAGGATGGAAAAAATGATGCCGCCCAGCGCTCCTTGCGACGCCGCCACCGCGATGTTGCCCTTGACCGTGGCGCGCACCACCGTCGTGAACTTACGGAACAGGTGATGCTTGTGCGTGTCGCTCAGCGGCATGGCGCGCTTGATGCGCAGGCCCAGCTGCGGTCCATCGCGCAGCAGGAAGAACAGCAGGTACAGCATGATGCCGAAGCTGATCACGAACTGGAAAGTGTCCTGACCAATGCTCAGCGCCTGCGTTGCCAGAAACTGGCTCGCCTGCATCGCGCCGGCGCTGAGCTTTTCCTGCAAGCTCGGGATATCGGCCAGATCGAACCGTGCCAGCAGATCGTGCACCGACGGCGGCAGCGCCTCCATGGCCTGCTGGAAATAGGCGCCGAAGTTGACCTGCCCGGACTTGATGTTCTGGTACAGATTGGCGCCTTCGCGCACCAGCGAGCCGCTGATGACCACAAGCGGCAGGATCACCAGCAGCAATACCAGCGTCAGCGTGATCAATGCCGCGAGATTGCGCCGGCCGCCGATGCGCCGCACCAGGCGGCGCTGCAGCGGCGCGAACAGGATGGCGAGAATCGCGCCCCAGAACACCGCGCCATAGAAGGGCCATAGCAGCCAGCCGAAAGCCACGGAAGCGGCGATCAGGAGAAGCAGAAAGGTACGGTAGTGCAAGCTGGAAGATTGGCTCATGTTCCGTCCAAGGCGCGGCGTGCGCCGCGAGACCTGCATTGTACAAAGCGGCGCTGCGCCCCGTGGCGCGATCGCCCGGTCGGCGCCGCGCCCAGGCACACTCAGCGCGCGGCCGCCGCCAGGCGCGACACAACCGCGCGCGCCTGTTCCAGCGCCTCCGACTGCGCATTCAACTGCTGCAGCAGCGCATTGAGCCGCTGCTGCAGCGAAGGGGTGGCGACCTTGGCCTGCCCTTGCTCGAGCGTGATGCCGGCCGGGTTGGCGGCCATGAGGTCAGCGACGTCCAGCGCGTCACGCGCGATCGCATCCAGGCGCGCGGCGGCGTCCATCAATTCGGCCGCCGGCGCCGTGACCGCCTCGTCATATACGCCGTCGTAGATCGGGGCAAGATCCGGCGCCAGTTCCAGCGCGCCGCGCGCCTCGTCGGCGCGGGCCTTGGCCTCCTGCAACATGCCGGCACTATGGGCCAGCGTCTTGCGCGCCGCCGCCAGCGCCTCGCGCCGCCGCATGATGTCCTGCGCCGATTGAATGCGCTCGGCCGCCAGGATCGGCAGCAGCGGGGTTGCCGCCTGGGCCAGGGCGGCCTGGAAATCGGCGATCACCGCGTAGGCATCATCGTAACGGCCCACCGCGCTTTTCTCGGCCTCGCTGAGCGCGCCAATCGGCACCAGCGCGCCCGCCGCGATACGGTGTTGCAACAGAGCGATGAACGCGGCCCGCTCCTGGGGTTCGCGATTGCCGCAAGCCGCCAGTGCCAACACCGAAGCCGCCGCCAGGCCGGCCAGGCAGATCCGCAGCAGAGCCATGCCCTTTCCCCTTCGCGTGAAACATTGCGCCAGGCACCCCGACCGATGGCCGGCGCCTTCCCTGAAGATTATCCCGGAGCCGGCGCAAGCCGCCGCCAACCGCCGGATTTTGTTGCCATCGAATCGATATGACACAGGCGCCAGCGCCACGGCTCACGCCGGCAGCGCCAGGCGCATGGCACAGCGCCGCGCGGGGTCGAACCCGGCGGCGGCCTCGGCCTGGAGACGGGCCCGCAAGCCCGGCGCCAGTTGCGGCGCAGGCACCTCGGCAAAGCCCTGCCGCCGATAGAAAGGCGCATTCCACGGCAATTCGCGATCCGTGGTCAACACCACGCCTCGATAAATGCCTGCGCCACGCGCGTGCGCGATCACTGTCCGCAGCAAGTCGCGCCCCAGGCCGCGCCCCTGCATGGCCAGGGTGACCGACATTTCCGCCAGGTACAGATCATCGTCCATTGGCCGCGCCAGGGCGAACCCCGCCGGCCGATCGTCGTCCCCAGCCGCCACCCACAGCTGGCGGGCAGCGGCCGCGCGCGCCAGTTCGGCCTGCGGCACAGGTTCGCCCGCGGCGACCCAGGCCATGGGCGTCCCCAGGAAGCGCGCGGCGGCGGAACGTTCGATATCGGGCAAGAAGGCCAGGTCGGCCGGGCGTGCGAGTCTTATCATGGGGGCCCAGTATGCCCCAAGCGGAACGGCAACAGGCGGCGCCCGCAGCCCCCCCCCCCCGGGCCCATAGCCCCTAAAATGCCGGGATGCCGGCCGGCAGCGGCCCCTGTCAACTTTCCCAGCTTGCCAACGAATGACCCAAGACGCTTCTTCCGACACCTGGGGCTTTGCCCATCCCGATTGCCGCGGCGCGGCCGCCCTGTTGTTTTTCATGGACGACCTGGCGCGCGTGGCCAACCAGTATCTGCGCCCCGGCCATCTGGGCGATGAAGCCCTGGCCGACGCGCAGAAGGCTGTCGACGCGTTGCTGCAACGCTATGTCGACATCCAGGCCGCGCCGGAAGCCTTCGACGGCGAGCGCATCGAACTGGCGCTTGAAACCGACACCCGCCCCGATGGCTCGACCGCCGCGCAAGTGGCCCTGCGCATGTCGCCGCGACTGGAAGCGCTGATCATCGAAGCCCAGCGCCAGGCCCGCCCGGCCACCCATTGAACCTGCCGTCGCAGGCGCCCATCGCGGGGCCCACCACCCCGCGCGATGGGGATCCACCGCAAGGCAAGCGTGCCGGCCGTATGCGGATTTAAGCTCGGGACAAACAAAACCCTTGCAGGATCGCCATCCTGGCCGTATAATTTTTGGTTAAGCCTGCCATACCAGACTACGCACCCAATAAGAACGCGTGGGAAAACCGGGTAGGCAAACCGCAAAGGCAGCGATACACGACAGCAATACTCCCCTGCCGTGGCCTCAGGCGGTCAAACATCAATCAAATATCAATCAAATGGCAGCCAGCAAATCAACGGCTGCCAGGCGCCAGCCAGATGCGTGATGAAACACGCGGTGGCATGAAAAGCAAAAAAGCAAGCGCCGAGACAACGACATGCTCCCCGCCGGGGTTCAAGGTTCAGACCTTGCCCGGACAGACAGGATTAGCTTCCCACGCTCGCGGTATCGCACAGGCGCGGGATTTCCTTGAATAGCCTTTACGGGCCGGGTTTTCGTACGGTTCTGCGACAGCCAACCCCAAGAACGCAGACCCGGCGACGATTCGCCGCCCTGAATCCGCGATGGCATTGCCACGCCATCGCCCGCCAGGCCGCCGCCAGACACTGATGGCCGGCGGTCCCGGCAGCGAACCCCAGGTCCAGACCCGGGGGCCGCACCCCGCACCCCGTCCGGCGCGACCGCAAACCATGAGAATGCGCAAAGGACTGGTGGCGGATATGCGTTAGTGTCATGCATGACCCGGCGCGAGGACGCGGCGCGAGGAGCGGCAACGCCCCCGCCCCGAATTCGCGGCAAGCACGACACGGCAATTCCATAACAAGAACTTGAAAGAGAACACATCATGAATACTCGTTTCACCACCTCGGACCTGATCCGACGCCCTGCCCACACCAAGCTGGACGACATGCCGATTC
>LXNH01000128.1_pt1 | contig 17247 bp, 14 predicted proteins | sample 809111 | NCBI WGS metagenome assembly LXNH01 (sample SAMN04870528, study PRJNA318959) | seawater metagenome | biome: 00002010; material: water; isolation source: marine seawater | place: Greece: Milos, Mediterranean Sea | collected 2013-05-29 | depth 5-7 m
CACGCGCTTGCCGTCGGCATTGACGAAGCCATAGCGGTCGTTCTGGCCGCGATAGACCACCAAGCCTTCGCTGGCATTGCGTTCCTCCAGCGCGAATTCGCCCTGCAAACGGGTGATTTCGCGGCCTTGTAGATCGGTCATCACGCTTTGCGAATTCTTGCCGTCGCGGAACACCACGCGCTTCATCGAAGCCAGCGGCGTGCCGTCGCCACGCGCGGCCAGTAGCGTCTTGCCGTTCTCGTCCATCAGCCGGTAGCGCTGGCCGTCGAAGACGCGCGCCAGGCCTTCGGGCTGCACGAAGAAGGGGTTGAATTCGCCCTGGGTGGCGGGCACCTTGAAGTTGCCCCGGGCGTCGATGGCGCCGTTGCGCGAACGGTACTGCACGTAGATCCAGTCGCCGAATGGTTCCTTGCGCTCGGGCTCGCCTTCGAACAGCCGGGTCATGCCGCCCTGGGCGTCGAACAGCAGCGTGGCGCCGTCCTTGCCCTGCGCCAGATAGCGGCCGCGCTTGAGGTCCTGCGGACGGTCGTGCAGCACCACGCTGCGCTTGCCGGTGCGCAGGTCGATCAGGCGATAGTCGTCGCCGTAGCCGGTGTCATCCTCGCGCTTCGGTTCCCGCGCCAGCAAATAGCCGTTCCCCAGGTAATCGAGTTCATAGCTGCTGGAGTAGGTGGCGGCGACCACCCATTTGCCGTGGCGGTCGATGACGCCCCAAAGGCCCTGATCCTGCGCCTTGGCCCAGTCGTCGGTGAAATCCTCGATGCGTTCGAGTGTCGGCTTGACGGCCTCGCGGGCGCTGCGGATGTTCCACAGGCCCCAGCGGCGGTCGCGGCGTCCGTCCAGCGCATAGAAGTAGAGCAGATCGCCGTCGAGCTTGTCGCCGTTGACCTCGATGCGCGCCGGCAGCTTCTGCGGATTGCCGCGGGTATCGATCAGCACGGCGGCATTGCGGTCCGTGTCGGGCATGCGGGCCCACGCGTAAGCGCCCTTGAAGCCGCCGATGCTGGCGAACCTGGGCGGCAGGATCCAGTTGCCCTCGGCATCAATGGCGCCGACGGTGCGCTTGCGGGTCTGCACCAGCAGGGGGGCGCTGGCGTCATAGCTGCTCATGTCGTCCCATTCCGGGTTGGTGACGATCTTGCCCGAACGCGTCAGGATGCCGGTCGGCTGGCTGTAGTCGTGGGGATGCAGCAACGCCAGCGGCAGCGCTTCGGCCTGCGTCTTGCCGTCGCGCCGGGGGCTGAACGGCGTGACGCGGTATTGGGCCAGCCGTGCGACCGTGCCGGCGTCCAGCAACGGCGTGCCGTCGGCGCGATAGATCTGCGTCAGGGTCGCTTCGGTGTCGTAGCCCCCCGCATCGGCGCTGACCGCAGCGTCGGCGGCGGCCATGGCAGCGTCGGCGGCAGCCGCGGCGGTGTCGGTCGCCGCTTCGACGGCTTGCGGCGCATCGGCGGCTTCGGCCGCCTCTACGGCCTGCGGTGGGGCCGGATCGGTGGGCGATGCCATGGCCGCCGCGGCCGCCGGCTGCCGGGCGCTGAGCCAGGCCAGGCCGTGTCTGACGCTGACGCGGCCGAAGTCCGCGCGCACCACCTGCGGCTTGCCGTTGGGCGGGATCAGGATCACCGCGTCGATGTCGCTCAACACCTTCCAGCCATCGGTCGCCTCGACGCCGACGTACGGCTGGGAGAAGGTATGCAGCGGCTCCAGTCGCGCGTCCAGCAGCGCGTCGGGGCCTTGCCCTTTGGGCCGCTTCACCAGCCACAGCCCGCGCGCCACGCGCGTCACATTTTCATAACCGTCGCCGTTGAGCGCCGTGCCATCGGGCCGCACGAAGCGCCAGGCGCCCTCGCGCAGCACGGCCAGCGTGTCGCCGTCGCGCAGCGGCGCTTGCTGCGAGCGCAGCACCTCCGGCGCGATGGCCCAGCGGCCGTCGGCATCCAGCAGGCCCCACTCGCCGCCATAACGCGAACTGCGCCGTTGCGCCGGCAGGTCGCCGGAGTCGGACGGCGCCAGCATCATCACATCGGCGGGCAGCGTCAGCGCGCGGCCGGTCGCGGTGTTGAACAACCGCGGCGGCTGCGGCACTTCCATTTCCGCGAGTTTCTGGCCGCGTTGGAAGCCCCACGAGCGCGTGCCCAGCACGAAGGTCTTGACCACCTGGCCCTGGCGATCGATCAGCACGTCGCGTTCGTCCTGCTCGACCAGCGCGGTGCCTGCGGCGTTGAAGCCCGAGGCGCGCGTGAAGCGCGGTTCGATGGCCCAGTTGCCACGCGGGTCGATGTAGCCCCACAGGTCTCCCTGGCGCACCGCCGCCAGGCCGTTCTGGAACGACTCGGCTTCCTGGAACGCTGGCGCGATGACCATCCCGCCCTGCTTGTCGATGTAGCCCCAGGTGCCGGCCGCATCGTCGGCCTTGCCGGTGATCACGGCGGCCAGGCCTTCGGCATACCCGCGCTGGCAGCTGACGTCGGGGGTGACCGCATAGGTGCGGCCGACGCAGTCACGTTGCCAGTCGGCGTATTCGTTGGCGCTGGCCAGCGCGGAGCCCAGGCTCAGGCTGGCCAGCGCCGCGACCAGCGCCAGCGGCCGCCGCCCCGGCCGGCAGAGCGCGCGCGAGCGGAAAGCGCCCCTCATGATGCGACGGGCGCGCAGCGCGCCTGATCGCGCGCGGGCGCAATGGATGGGAACGGGCGGGGCCGGGCGTGCCGCATGATGGAAGTGCCTGTGGGGATAGGAACGAGGACAGCACTGTAACCAGCCATCGCGCGCAAAAAGACGGCATATGTAACGATAGAAAACCAACCGTTAACATCGCCCGCCTTGGCGGCTGCCGGCCTGCCAGGCAGGGCGCGGCGGCGGGCCCGGGCGATGCCTGCTGGCATTCCCGCGGCGCATGCAGCCGGCGAAAAATAATCGGTTGAAGGGCGGCCCGGGCGCCCCTGTAATAGCGGCATTCGCCCCTGCGCGGGCGCCGACGTTTCACGCCAGAGGTTCGCCATGTCCGCCGTTCCCGCCGTCGCCGCTCCGTCCGACCCCGCCCCCCCGTCACGCAAACTGTGGCTGATGGTGCTGGCCGGAGGCATCGTCATGGGTCTGGCGCTGGGCGTGCGGCACGTGCAGGGCCTGTTCCTGCTTCCCGTCACCATGGATCGCGGCTGGTCGCGCGAGGCCTTCGCCATGGCCATGGCGGTGCAGAACCTGACCTGGGGCGTGGCGCAGCCCTTCACCGGCATGATTGCCGACCGCTATGGCTCGGCCAAGGTGGTCCTGGGCGGCCTGGTGTTCTATGCGCTGGGGCTGGTCGGGATGGCGCACGCTACCAGCACGGCGGCCTTCATGTGGAGCGCCGGCATCTGCATCGGCATCGCCTTGTCGGGCACCGCGTTCGCCGTGATCTACGGCGCGCTCAGCCGGCTGGTGCCGCCTGAACGGCGCGGCTGGGCCCTGGGCGTGGCTGGCGCGGTCGGCGGGCTGGGGCAGTTCACCCTGGTGCCGGCGGCGCAGTGGCTGATTGGCGGCTGGGGCTGGGTGAGCGCCTTGCTGATCTTCGCGGCGGTGCTGGCGGCGGCGCTGCCGCTGGCCTGGCCGCTGAAGGAAACCGTCCGCGTGGCGGCGGCGCCCGGCGCCGCGCAGCCCGGGCAACGGTTGGGCGCGGCGATCCGCGAGGCCTTCGCGCAACCGGGCTTCTGGCTGCTGAACCTCGGGTTCCTGGCCTGCGGCTTCCAGTTGGCCTTCATCGGCACACACCTGCCGGCCTATCTGATGGACAAGGGCATGCGCGCGTCGGACGCCGTCGCCGCGCTGGCCATCATCGCGCTTGCCAATGTGGCCGGCACTTACGTCTGCGGCATCCTCGGCGCGCACCATCGCCGCAAGTACCTGCTGGCCGGCATCTACCTGCTGCGCACCGCCGCCATGGCGCTGTTCTTCCTGTTGCCGCTGTCGCCAGCGTCGGTCTACGTGTTCGCGGCGGTCATGGGCTTTGTCTGGCTCGGCACGGTGCCGCTGACCAACGGCCTGATCGCGCAGGTGTTCGGGGTGCGCTACATCACGACGCTGTTCGGTTTCGTTTTTTTTGGCCACCAGCTCGGTTCGTTCCTGGGCGTTTGGCTGGGCGGCGTCGTGTTCGAGGCGACCCATTCGTACGACCTGATCTGGCTGGGCGCGATGGCGCTGGGCGTGCTGTCGGCGGCGCTGCACTGGCCCATCGACGACCGCGAGCTGCCGCGCGCACGCGCCGCCGTGGCCGCCTGAGCGGCGGACGGCGGGACTACAGGGGCCGGTGCTGCGTGCCCGCGCCCAGCGTGACGTGCAGCATGCGACAGGGTTCGATGACCTTGACCGTATGCCAGACGCCCTTGGGAATCACGTAGGCGCTTCCGGCTTCCAGCCGCACCGACTGGATGCCGGTGGGCCATTCCAGCTGCAGCTCGGCCGTGCCGGACATCAGGCGCACGATCTCGTCGGCCTGCGGGTGCATTTCCCATTGCGGCCAGTCGGCGCTGAAGGTGTATTCCGACAACAGCCAGCCGTGGCCATAAGGTTCCAGCGCCTCGCGCGGCAGGGACCAGAAGGCGTTGCCGCCCTCGACCGTGGCGGCGTGGCCGGCGGTATCCAGAAAGAGGTAGTGCGACGACAGATCGATGGGCATGCGGTTTCTCCAGGGAGCGGCCTATACGCGTTATAACAGTGTCGCGGGCCGCGTCGGCGGCACGCCTTTGCGTCAAGGAGCCCCGCATGCAGATCGAATCCCGTTGGTTGTTTCCGTGCGAGCCCCGCCACATCTGGCCGCATTTCCTGCACGCGCGCATGGACGACACCCGGCCGCTGCTGTTTCGGCTCGGCGTGCCCAAGCCGATCAGTTGCAAGGTGCTCGAAGGCACGCCCGCCGTGGGCCTCACGCGCCAGTGCACCACCGACCGTGGCACCATCGATCAGCGCATCCTGATCCTGCAGCCCGACGAATGCCTGCGCTACCAGATGCAGCGCAGCACCGTGTGGTGCGCGGGCTGGGTCGGTTCCCTGGTCGACACCTTCGAGTTGCGGCCGGTGCCGGGGCGCGGCACCGAGGTCCGGCGCGTCACGCAGTTCGAGGCCGCGGGCATCCTGCGCTGGGCCAAGCGCCTGGGCCTGTGGGCCGGGCTGCGCCAGGCGCATGCCTATGCCAGCCGCAATTGGCGCCGCCTGGCGGCGGCCAGCCAGGCCGCGGAAAACGGCTGAAACCGCATGCCCCGATTCGGGCAAAACTGCGATAATCCCGGACTTTCGAGCAGGCGCCCGAGCGCCTGCGGGGCAGGGGGCATGAGCAAAGGCTTCGACGGCGTCAGGCCGGCATCCGAATCGTCCATCGAGATCGGCTTCTTCCACCAGGGCCGACATTGCGTGGAGCGCATCCGCGTCAAACCCACTGCGGCCAACCTCAAGCGCGCCGCCGAACGACGCGCCGCCATCCTGGCGGCCATCGCGCGCGGCGACTTCGACCACGACGCCGAATTCCCCCGGCGTGCCATTGCTTCCCCTCCCGCAAAGGACCCCACATGACCGGCGCCGCCGCCTTGCCCGTGCACGACCTGACCGCCGATGCCTTCACCGCCTACGGCTGGATGCTGGGCAAGCCCATCCCGCTGGGCAACGGCGTGCCCATGTTCAGCAACGAGGCCACCGACTTCTGGCAGGAACATGTCTTCAACACCGGCGCCGGCGGCGACGCCGAGGTGCTGTGGGTCAATTACCGCAGCGCCGCTTCCGAGATCGCCAGCCTGGAAAAGCACCTGCTGACGCAACAGGCGATCGTGCCGCTCACCGGCGCCATCATCCAGGTGGTGGCGCGCAGCGCGGCCGACGGCAGCCCGGACCTGGCAACCCTGGCGGCGTTCCGCGTCGAGCCGGGGCAGGGCGTGTGCATGCGCCCGGGCTGTTGGCACGCCACGCGCGTGGACGAGGCCGAAGTCACCTGCCTGATGCTGACGCGCCGCTCGACCACGCTGGACCTGATCCAGCACCTGACCATCGACGCCACCCCCAGCGAAAGCGCGATCACGGCGATTCCGGCGCGGCAACTGGAGCCGCTGCGTTTGCCGGACTGAATCCTGGCGGACGGGCAGGCGGTGTCCGGCGCATGGTGTTGGCGCATTGCATCGCCGCCCCATGGCCCGCAAAAAGATAGTGCCGTCATCTCCGTGCGCTTTCACTACCCTGGTGAAATGTGCCAGAATTTCAGCGACTGTTTGTCCTGTCCGCGACGCTGCCGCCATTCGGGCGTTGCCAACCGCTATCCGAGTTGGAGCATGGAATGCGCATACGCCGCGCTGGCGTCGGATCTTCCACCGGAGCTTTGCCCGGCCTTTTCCTTTGGCTCCGAGGCGTCGCCGCGCTGGCATTGATTGCCGGCGCCAGCGGTTGCAGCTTCACCTCGCCCGACGCGGCGACCGGTTCGCAGTACGTCGGCATTGACGGTGTCACGGCGCCCGAGGCGCAGCGCATCGCCAAAGAGGCCTACACCTACGGCTATCCGATGGTCGCCAACTACCAGGCCATCCACGCGGCCAGCATCGACACCGGCAATCCGCAGTACAAGGCTCCGTTCAACACCATCAGCCACGCCCCGCCCCAAGACATGGCGGCGGTGGCGCCCAGCGTCGACGCGCCCGAGTCCTCGGCGGTGCTGGATCTGCGCGCCGAACCCGTCGTCATCCGCGTGCCGCCGATGGAATCCCGCCGCTATTTTTCGCTGCGGCTGCGCGATCTGTATGGCTACAACTTCGCCTATGTCGGCAGCCGTGTCGGCGGCAACGGCGGCGGGCGGTACCTGGTGGTCGGGCCGCGCTGGAACGGCGCCGAGCCCCCGGGCTTCACCAAGGTGATCCGCGCCGAGACCGAACTGGTCAGCATGACGGCGCGCACCCAATGGTTCGGAGCGGCGGACCTGCCGCATCTGAAGCGCATCCAGGCCGGCTACAAGGTCCAGCCGCTGTCGGCCTACCTGCGCAGAAAACCGGCGCCCGCGCCGGCCGCCGTGGCCTGGCTTGCGCCGGAGCCGCCCGCGCAAATGCGCAGCTCGCTCGAGTTCTACAACCAACTGGGCTTTGTGCTGCAATTCGCGCCGGTTCTGCATAGCGAGCGGACATTGCGCAAGCGCCTGGACAGCCTGCGCATCCGGCCCGACGCGCCGGTCGTCACCGATACCCTGAACCCACGGCTGCGGCAGGTCATGCGCGAAGGTATGCACGACGGCCAGAACGACATCGACAAGCATCGGGTGGCGCTGGCCGGCAAGACCGATACGCTGTTCGGCGACCGCCAGACCCTGCGCCACGACTACCTCGCGCGCGCCACTGGCGCCCAGGTCGACCTGGGCGGCGACAATCGCGAAGAGGCGATGGCCACGGTGCTGGCCACCGACGCGGCGGGGCAACCGCTGGACGGCGCGCATTCGTACACCCTGCGTTTCGCGCCGCGCGGCCTGCCGCCGGTCAACGCGTTCTGGTCGGTGACCTTGTATCGCATGCCGGGGCGGCAGTTGGCGCCCAATCCCATCGGCCGCCACGCGATCGATGCCGCGATGCTGCCCACGCTCAAGCGCGACCGCGATGGTGGGCTGACGCTGCGCATCCAGCATCAAGCGCCCGGCAAGGGCGACCAGGCCAACTGGCTGCCGGCACCGGCCGGGCCGTTCATGCTGACGCTGCGCTATTACTGGCCCCAGCCGGCCTTGCTGGACGGCGCGTGGCAGCCGCCGCAGGCGCAGCGCGTCGGGTCGTAGCGGCGTCGCGGCGGGTGGCCGCAGCGGCCGGCGTCGTGCCTGGCCGCGCGCCGTGGCGGGTCATAGATCCTCGCTGCGCCAGACCTTCAGGACCCGCCCGAAGATCTGCAGGTCCATGTCTTCGGTGATGTCCCAGGCGTCGTACTTGGTGTTCTCGGATTTGGCGCGGATCAGCAGCCCGTTCGCGCTGGGAATGCGCTGCAGGCGCTTGATGAAGCCTTCATTGCCGACGCGAAAGAAAAACACGCCATCGACGTCGGCCTTGACCACTCCCAGGTCCACCAGCAGCGGATCGCCCGGGTTGTACATGGGCCGCATGCTGTCGCCAAAGCCGGTCACCACGCACAGATTGGTTGCCGCGGTGTAGTGGCGCAGGTTCTTGTGCAGCCACTCCTGGCTGACGCGCAGGCTCTGGATCACGCCGGGCTGGTCGCGCAACTCCACCCCCGGGCCCATGGCGCCGCCGGTATCGAAACGGGGAATGCGCAGGTCGTCGGCGGCGCCGTCGTCGGCCGGCCCGGCCAGCACGATGTCGGGCGGATGCTGCGCGGCTTCGTCCAGCAGTTGTTCCAGTGACAGCCCCAGCCCCGCCGCCAGCCGCGCGGCGTATTTGGAGCGTTCGCTGTCGCGCCCTTCGAGGGCGGCGATGGTGCCCACCCCCACGCCGGTGCGCGCTTCCAGCTGTTCCAGGGTAAGACCGAGGGCGGCGCGGTAGCGCCTGATTTGTTTTCCGAGAGCCATGATGCGGACGCTAAACAGTTGTGGAAAATTGTGCAACAACAAGTGTTGAAATCAAGATTATACATTTGTAGAATTCTACTCATGGATTACCCGAAACGTGTGTTGCTATCAGACGGAAGCGTTGGTAGCGTATCGCTACCAAAATCCCACAGCAAGGAGCGGCAAATGAATCAGGCAGGAAACATGGCGCTGCGGGCGCCGCAGGACTGGGTCGCCACGGCATCGCAGGCGGGCGCCGCGATCGCGCGTTCGTTCACCGCGCGCCCCGTGGCCGCGCCGCAGAGGGCGCGCCGCAGCCTGCACGCGCAAAACCCGGAGGGCCATGGCATGACGCGAGAAGAATCAGACCAGGTCGAAGCGCTGATCATGGAGTGGTACCACTGGAGTCGCGGCTACCGGCCCCAGCTCGGCGTGGGCAAGGTGTCCGCGTTCGCACGCGGCATGGTGTCCGAGGAGGCCTATGACGACGAAGACGTCGACGCCCGCCTGGCCGCCACGCGTGGCGAGCAGACCGAGCTTTGCATCGATGAACTGCCCTGGCAGCAGCGCTCGGCGATTGGCGTGCACGCCGGCAACAAGGCCGCCGGCGCCCGCGTTTTCAGCAATCCGCGCCTGACGCCCGCGCAGCAGCATGCGGCCTACCAGGAAGCCAAGGCGGCGCTGTTGCCGGCCCTGCGGCGGCGCGCGCTGGTGACGGCGCCGCCGGCGCGATCGTCCATCCGCTAGTGCCAGACCCGCGGCTGTCCGCCAGGACCCCGACTCGACCTAGAATCGGGTACCAGGCGGAGCGCGGCTCCGCCCCAACCGGAGCGCCGCGACGCCGCATGAAGCGCAATTTCAACATCCACGACCTGCGCATCTTCTACACCGTGGTCATGACCGGGTCCACCCGGCAGGCCGCGCAGGCCATGCACATGACGCAGCCCGCCATCAGCCACGCCATTTCGCGGCTCGAGCACGCCACTGGCGTGCAGCTGTTCGACCGTTCCCACAAAACGTTGCGCCCGACCGAGGCCGGGCAGTACCTGTACGGCGAAGCCAAGTTCGTGCTGGACGAGCTGGTGCGCATCGACGAGGCGCTGCACAGCATCGAGCAGTTCGGCGGGCGCGGCCTGCGCATTGCCACCTCGCCGGCGCTGGCGCTGGCCTACGCGCCGGATGCCTTGCATTGCTACGTGCAGACCCATGGCACACGGCCGTTCTCGATCGACCTGGAATCCTCGGTGCAGGTGATCAGCGCCGTGGACACCATGCGCGCCGACTTCGGGCTGGGGGCCGTGTCGCAGGACAGCGCCCGGCTGGCCTTCCGGCCGTTTCTGCGCGCCGAGGTGATGGCTATCGCGCATCGCGAGCATCCCCTGGCGCGCGGCGAGGTCGTGGCCGTCGGCGACATCCGCCCCGAAAGCTATGTGCAGCCGTTGTGGTCCGACTACGTCATGCCGCAAGGCGACATCGCCGAGTCGCTGCAGCTGCGTTCCGGCATGCAGGCGCATATGTCGCTGCTGCCGGGCACGGTGCGCGCGGTGCGTGGCATCAGCCTGATCAACGCGCTGTCGGCGGCCGACATCGTGGCGGCCTATCCCGAGCTGGTGGCGCTGCCGCTGGCCGCGCGCCAGTGGTTCGATTTCGTGCTGATCGCGCGCAACGAGGCAGCCAGCCTGGAGCTGGCCGAGCGCCTGCTGGACGCCTTGCGGGCCGCGGCCCGGGCGCGGCAACAAGGCGTCTACGCGCGGACGATCCAACTGTTGTCGTAGCGGCCCGGCCCTGAAAGAAGGGGGGCGGCCTCAGTCGGCGGGCGGCTGCCACGGCAGCGATTGCAGGTCGCCGTCGATGCTGATGGCCTGGCCGCTGATCAGCGCGCCAAACGGGCTCGCCAGGAACAAGGCCATGTTGGCGACGTCCGCCGCGCGCACGAATTGCCCCAGGCTGACGCCGGCCAGCTCCAGCCGGGTTTCCTCGGCCACCGTCACCCCCATGTTGCGGGCGCGGGCCTCGATCACCCGGTCGATGCGCGGACCGGCCACCAGACCCGGCAGCAGCGCATTGACGCGGATGCCATGGCCGCCCAGTTCCACCGCCAATGAGCGCGTCAGGCCGATCACGCCCCACTTGGTGGCGGCGTAGGGCGTGCGCATCGGCACGCCCATGCGGCCAGCGACCGAACTGATGTTGATGATGCTGCCGCCACCGGCCTGGCGCAGCGCCGGCAGCGCGTGGCGCACGGTGTGGAATTGCGCGGCCAGGTTGATGTCGAGCGTCGCGTCCAGCTCCTGCGGCGCAATCTCGCCAATGCCGGCCGTGGGCCCGGCGATGCCGGCGTTGTTCACCAGCACGTCCAGCCCGCCCAGGTGCGCCAGCGCTTCGCCCATATAGCGGTCGATTTGGTCGCGCCGGCTCACGTCCGCGCGCGACCAGGCATGCGGGCAGGCCGACAGGGCCTGCTCGTCCACGTCGCACACATGCACGCGCGCGCCGCGCGCCGCGAACGCGCCGGCGATGGCCGCGCCGATGCCGGCCGCGCCCGCGGTGACGATGACACGCTGGCCGGTCAGGTCCACGGGCAGGGCGCCGATGTCTGCCGGGATGGGATGCTTCACAGCCATGCTTGTTCCTTGTGGGACAGACCCGCGCGGGGTCAGGGCTTCATCAGGCGGCAGGTGGACTGGGCCGGCGAGGTGTAGATCTGGTCGCCTGGCGCGCGCGCCACCAGCTTGTAGTAGTCCCACGGGCCTTTCGACTCCGCCGGCGTTTTCACTTGCATCAGGAACATGTCGTGCACCATCAGGCCATCGGCGCGAATCCTGCCGTCCTTGACGAAGAAGTCGTTCACCGGATTGGCCTTGAGCCACTTCATCACCGTATCGCCATCGGTGCTGCCAGTGGCCGCAACCGCCTTCAGATAGGTGGTCGCGGCGGAGTAGTCGCCGGCCTGCAGCATGGACGGCTTCTTCTGCATGGTCTTCTCGAAGCGCGCGGCCCATTGGCGCGAGGCGTCGTCCTGGTCCCAGTACCAGGCCGTGGTCAGGTACATGCCTTGCGCCGCCGGCAGGCCGAGCGCGTGGATGTCGCTGATCAGCACCAGCAGGCCGGCGATCTTCATTTTGGGTGTCAGGCCGAACTCGGCGGCCGCCTTCACCGCGTTGCTGGTGTCGCTGGCGGAATTGGCCAGGCCCAGCACCGAGGCGCCCGAGGCTTGCGCCTGCAGGATGAACGAGGAGAAGTCGGCGGTGTTGAGCGGATGACGCACGCGTCCCTTCACGGTGCCGCCCTCGGCCTGCACCACGGCCGACGCATCGCGCTCCAGCGCCTGGCCGAAGGCGTGGTCCACCGTCAGGAAGAACCAGTCCTTGTTGCCCTCCTTGAGCATCGCGCGCGCCGTGCCGCGCGCCAGCGATACGGTGTCGTAGGCGTAGTGGACGGTATAGGGCGTGCATTGCGAATTGGTCAGCTCCGAAGCGCCCGCGCTCACCACGAAGAAGGGCGTCTTCTTTTCCTCGGCCACCTTGGCCATGGCCAGCGCGGCCGCCGAGTTGGCGCCGGCGATCAGCATGTTCACGCCTTTTTGGTCGAGCCATTCGCGCGCCCGCGCCGAGGCGATATCGGCGCGGTTCTGGTGATCGGCCACCAGCACCTCGACCTTCCTGCCCGCCACTTCGCCGCCCAGGTCGGCCACCGCCATCTTGATGGCCTCGGCGCCGCCCGGACCATCGGCGTCCGCCGACAGGCCCGACATGTCGGTGATGAAGCCGATACGGATCACGCCGTCATCGGCGCGGGCCGCGCCCGTCCAGCCCAGTACGGTGGCCAGCGCGGCTGCGCACAGTGTCTTTTTCATGGTGGTCTCCTCGATCCTGCGGATCTTGTGGTGTTCAAGTGCCCCGGTGGCGGGGATGCTGTCGCGCCGCCGCCGCGGCGCCTGGCCCCGGCGGGGGCGGCAGGCGCCACGGGACGGGCGTATTCAAAAGGCGACGGCGTGCCCGCCCTTCAGGCCTAGCGTGGCGCGCGCCTCGTCGGGCGTGGCGATGCGCAGCGACAGGTCTTCCAGGATGCGGCGGATGCGCCGCACCTGGTCGGCGTTGGAGCGCGCCAGTTCACCCGGCCCGTCCCACAGCGAATCCTCCAGCCCCACGCGCACGTTGCCGCCCAGCGTCGCCGCCAGGGTGGCCAGGGGCGTCTGCTTGCGTCCGGCCGCCAGCACCGACCAGACGTAGTCGGCGCCGAACAGGCGGTCGGCGGTGCGCTTCATCATCATCACGTCCTCGGGGTGCGTGCCGATGCCGCCACGGATGCCGAAGACGGACTGGATCAGGAAGGGCGGCTTGAGCAGTTGGCGGTCGACGAAGTGGGCGGCGGTGTACAGATGGCCGATGTCGTAGCACTCGATCTCAAAGCGCGTGCCGTTGTCGCCGCAGGACACCAGGATGTGCTCGATGTCCTTGAAGGTGTTCTTGAAGATCAGGTCGTTGCTGCTTTCGAGGTAAGGGCGCTCCCAGGGGTGCGTGAAGGTCTTGAACCGTTCCAGCAGTTCATACATGCCGAAATTCATCGACCCCATGTTCAGCGAAGCCACCTCGGGCTTGAAGCGCAGTGCCGGCGCCATGCGGTCGGCCAGCGGCAGCACCGGCGAGCCGCCCGTGGTGATGTTGATCACCACATCGCAGGCGGCCTTGATCCGCGGCAGGAACTGCGCGTATAGCGCCGGGTCCTGCGTTGGCTGGCCGGTTTCGGGCTGGCGCGCGTGCAGGTGCACGATGGCCGCGCCTGCCTCGGCCGCCTCGATGGCGGCGCGGGCGATCTCGTCCGGCGTGACCGGCAGGTGGGGCGACATCGACGGCGTGTGGACCGAGCCGGTGATGGCGCAGGTGATGATGACCTTGTTCCTGGATGGCTGCATGGGCCTGGCACCTCTTGGATGGTGGAGCCCGGCTGTCTCCCGCCGGGCGCAGGCCATTCTGTCGCACGCCACCGGCCGCTGTCACCTGAACAGAAATTATCAATTGATAGGGAATCCGGTGCTGCGGCGCAGCGGTGGCGGGCGTACGCCGCTCACGGCCAGCCGCCATGCCCTGAAAAAAAACCGCCGCCGGAAATTTCCGGCGGCGGCGTGGTCCTGCGTTGCGGCGGGGACTCAGTCCTTGCGGCTGGTCACTTCCACCAGGTGGTAGCCGAACTGGGTCTTGACCGGACCCTGGACTTCACCGACCGGGGCGCTGAACACCACGGTGTCGAATTCCTTGACCATCTGGCCGGGGCCGAAGGTGCCCAGGTTGCCGCCGTCGCGGCTGGACGGGCAGCTGGAGTTTTCCTTGGCCAGTTGCGCGAAGTCGGCGCCGTTCTCGATGGCGGTCTTCAGTTCGTTGGCCTTGGCTTCGGTCGAAACCAGGATGTGGCGGGCGGAGGCTTGTGCCATGTTGAGGCTCCTTGCGGGGAATGATTGGGGTGGGGAGAGTAACGCATTTGCGCCGACTCGCTACCGTGCCATCATAAACGCGCAGCGGAAATGCCGTGGAAGGGACGGATCACGGCTGCGCCAGCCAATTCTTGAACGGCTCCAGATCCAGGTGGCCCGGGACGTACCATACCTTTCTCGTGCGATCCCACTGAGCGCCCAAAGCCTTCACCACATCCCTATTGGCATACGCAACTTTCAGGTCCCGTTGGCCAACAGACGCGGTGGGCAGGGCCAGATTGCGGCGGACGGCGTTGTTGGCGCGGTTTTGGGTGCTGGTCAGCTGCATCTGGGCAATGAAAGGGCTGCGCTGCGCGGGGTCTTCCGTTGGAATCAGGGTGAGTCGCGATTTGGCGCGCGTTGCCGCGACGTAGAAGAGGTTTTCTTCTTCGGGGCGTGCGCGTAGCGGGTTGGGGAATTCGCCCTGGTCGAGAAAGGGCAGAATCACGTGCTCGAATTCCTTGCCTTTGACGTTCGCCACGCAATCCAACAACACCATGTTCTTGCCGGGCCGCGCCCCAACGAACATCTCTGCGGCGCCAATCCAGGCTGAGAAGTCCGGCAGGTTCAGTTTCAGGTCACGTGCCGCCGCGATGAATCCCTTCACAGACTTGGTCACGACCGCGGCTTCGTACGGGTGAACGTAGAGCCGCCGCGCCAGTTTTTCCATGTCGACGAGTTCGCAGACGGCTTCGAATGCCGTATGTGCGGGGGCGCCGGACTCGAGGCCGCGCAGATGCATCACCGCGTTTTCGATACGCGTTCGAGCGGCGGGGTTTCCCACACGCTGGATCTGGCCTTTGAAGAAATACTCAAGTGTCGCCGGGTCCTTGGAGATCGTCGCTTTGGCCTCGTTGAGTTCGTCCGGCGTCAGGGGGACTTCGGCGAAAGTGGCCAATGCTTCCACAATGGCCGAGCGCGTGTCGGCCGACGCCACGTTATGAAAGTCGCCCAGCGCGATGGCAAGCATGCCGCGCAGGAAAAGAATTTCATCGCGCTGCAGATAACTTTTCATCGTCAACGTGCGATATTGCACTTGCGCCCGCATCAGCGCGTTTTCAACCTCGATGGACTGGTGATGGTCGCGCAACAGGATGCAGCAGCCATCCAGCGCCTTCCCATCGTTTTTCCACTGAAGGATGGCCTGCACGACCTGTTGCCCGCAAGCGCCCGGCACGGCGCCATAGGGCGCTTCGCGGATCTCGGTGTGCAGCGGCAGAGTCGAATCGACAATCTTGTTCTTGAACGCTTCCATGGCATATGCCAGATGCGGTCCGTGGCGGTATGTCATCGACAACGGGAAAGCGACGCAGCCCGGGAAGCTGGCCGCGATTCGATACTGCAGGAACGAGCAGTCGGCTCCCAGATGCGAGTAAATGACCTGATCTTTGTCGCCGACTCCGACAAAGTAGGGTTGGTGAACGTTGAGCAGCGATTCAATGATGCAGAACGAGGCTTCATTGACATCGTGCAGCTCGTCGCAGACCACCAGCTTGAAAGCGGGAAGGGCCTCATGCATTTCTGGCGTTGCGCGCAGGGTGCACGCCAGGTCATAGGTGGCGTCGAAAAAGCCGCGCGCCTCCACATAGCCGAAGGCATCTATACGCTGCCTTTCATATTCCACGGCCCACAGATAGTCGCCCAGCGGAATGCCCAGGCTTTCCGCCGCGGAGTCAGGGTCCGTGCCTGCCTCGTCGCGGGCCAGCGTCATGGTGGCCTTCAACCTGAGCAGATTCTCCAGGAACTGACTGATCGCCGTGTTGTGGGTGCTGATATCGAGCGTATCCGCCCTGTCTGGATTATTCGGCCCCACGTTCTCCAGCGCCGAAAGCGCAAAAGCCCTCTGCTCGCGGGCGGCGTGAAGGCTGGCGGGCACATTGTCTTCGAGCCTGGACAGCACGGTCCGCGAAAATTCCTCGACCGTCTGCACGCGAACGCGCCTGGCCGTGTTGTACGCAATGCCGATGGCGGTCAGGCGAGTCTGCATCACCTGCTTGGCTTCATCGGTGAAAGTCAGCGCAAGGATATCTTCAGGCGCCATCCCCCTGCTGATGGCCTCGCCGATGCGCAGCGCGAGCGTGGTCGTCTTGGCCGCGCCCGCATTGGCGATGACAAGATTGGTCCGATGGCGGGAACCCTGGATATTTCTCTGTTCGTCGGTCGGGGTAAAACCCGTGGGCGTGAATTGAACGGAGATCGATGAAGTGGTCATGTACGTGGATGAGGGGGAGACAAAGCTGGCCGCGGTCATCAACGATACTACTTAAGGTGAAACGCAGGCGTTCTGCGGCTGACCTGCCATGTATTGCCGGTATGCCCCCAAAAAAAACGAGCGCAATGTGCGCTCGCTTTTTGATGCCAAGGCCGCCTTTACCGCAACGGCCACCCATACATCAACCCGCCATCCCGATATGACGCATTCAAGCCCCGCGTCAGCTTCATCGGGCTGGATTCCCCAAGGTTCTTTTCGAAGCTCTCGCCGTAATTGCCGATCTGCTTGATGATGTTGTAGGCCCACTTGTCATCCACGCCCAGGTTCTTGCCCATGCCGGGCGTCACGCCCAGGATGCGTTGGATGTTGGGATTGGTGCTCTTGAGCATCTCGTCCACGTTCTTGGACGTGATGCCGTATTCCTCGGCTTCCAGCATCGCATTCAGCGACCAGCGCACCACGTTGAACCATTGCTCATCGCCCTGGCGCACCATGGGGCCCAGCGGCTCCTTGGAGAAATTCTCCGGCAGGATGTCGTACTGCGCTGGGTTCTCCAGATTGGTGCGGGCCGCGGCCAGCTGCGACTTGTCGCCGGTGAAGGCATCGCAACGGCCCACCGCGAAGGCGCGGATGATCTCGTCCAGGCGCTCGACCACCACGGGCTTGAAGGCAATGTTGTGTGAGCGGAACCAGTCGGACAGGTTCAGTTCGGAGGTGGTGCCGGGCTGCACGCAGACGGTGGCGCCGTCCAGCTCCTTGGCGCTCTTCACATTCAGGGCCTTGTTCACCATGATGCCCTGGCTGTCGTAGTAGTTCACGCCCACGCCGATCAGGCCCAGGGTGGTGTCCCGGGTCAGAGACAAGGTGGTGTTGCGCGGCAGCACGTCGACCTCGCCGGACTGCAGCGCGGTAAAGCGCTGCACCGCGCTGACGGCCATGATCTTGGCCTTGGAGGCATCGCCGAACATGGTCACGGCGATGGCGCGGCACAGGTCCACGTCCAGGCCCATCCAGCCGCCCTTGCTGTCGTTGACCGAGAAGCCCGCCACGCCGGTGGACACGCCGCACTGCACGAAGCCCTTG
>LXNH01000129.1_pt1 | contig 17225 bp, 12 predicted proteins | sample 809111 | NCBI WGS metagenome assembly LXNH01 (sample SAMN04870528, study PRJNA318959) | seawater metagenome | biome: 00002010; material: water; isolation source: marine seawater | place: Greece: Milos, Mediterranean Sea | collected 2013-05-29 | depth 5-7 m
CGCGAAATCACCCGTTTGCAGGGCGAATTCGCGCTGGAGGAACGCAATGCCAGCGAAGGCTTGGTGGTCTATCGCGGCCAGAACGACCGCTATGGCTTCGTCAATGCCGACGGCAAGCGCGTGGTCGGCCCTTACTTCGACCGGCTCGGCCCGTTGCGCGACGGCCTGGCGCTGGCGCGGCGCGAACAACGCAGCGGCAAGCTGCTGGGCTACATCGACCTGACCGGCCGCTACGTCATCGCGCCGGCGTTCGGCTGGGCCGATGACTTCAGCGAAGGCCGCGCCCTGGTGCGCCGCGAGGGGCAGTTGGAATTCATCGACACACGCGGCGCCACCACGGCGCTGTTCGGCCTGATCTGCGGCCAGGTCGTTGTGTTCGACGCGCACGGACGGCTGACCTGGCCGCGCGAAACACTGACCTGCCCTGACGCCCGCGACCTCGGACGCGCGCCGCCCCCTGAATCCGCCCAGGCACAATGACCATGACTTCACGCGCGTTTCACGCTACCCGCCTCGCCTGCGCCCTGGCCGCGCTGGGGTGCTCGCTATCCGCCACCGCCCAGTACCGCCATGATGGCATCTCCTGCATCGACGGCCCCATGGACGTGACCGCCGTGCGCGATGCCCGCCATGGCGATGCCGGCCCCGCCGGCTGCATCGGCCCGCTGTCGGAAGACCGCGCCGCGGTGCTGCTGCCCTCCTCGCTCGAAGAGATCGACCGCGTGCCCACCGACGCTTCGCTGCGCCGCCACGCCTGGGGTTTTGTCGACGCCAACGGCAGACTGGCCGTGGCGCCGCAGTTCGAGCGGGTCGGCGATTTCCATCATGGCCTGGCCGCGGTGCGCTGGAAAGGCAAGTGGGGCTATATCGACGCCAAGGGCAAGATGGCGGTGCCGCCGCGCTACGACAGCGCCTCGGATTTCGTCGCGGGCGGGCTGGCGGTGGTGACGCAGGACGGCCAGTACCAATTGATCGACCGCGCCGGCAAGGCGGTGGGCGACGCCATCGATGCCAGCGTCGACAGCGTGCGCCTGGGCGAAGGCAAGCCGGCCCGGCTGTCGATCACCTATCGCGAGGAATTCCGCGCCGCCAATGGCGAGCGCCGCTACGCCAAGCCCGGCGTGCAAGTGCTGTCCAGCTACGGCAACGGCCTGTTCATCGGCGTGGACAACCACGGTATGTACGGCCTGCTCGATAGCGACTGGAACTGGCGCGTGCCGCCGCAATACCACGACATCTCGCGGCGCGACGACGACGCCCTGGCGCTTGGCGCCGGCATGGAAGAAGAGGTGCTGATCGACGCTGACGGCAATGTGATTGGCCAGGGCATGCGCTACGAGCGCCTGACCCGCGTGGGCCGGGCCTTCTGGAGCGCCGAGCTGCCACGCGGCAAGGGGTATGCCCTGCTGGATGCCGGCGGACGGCCGCTGGCGACGCTCACGCCGGCCGAGGCGCGCACCTCGGCGATCCATGACGACACGCTGGTGTACGCGTCGGGCGACACACTCAAGGCCTATGTGGCCGGCCGGGCCGAACCGGTGGTGCTGGGCAGCGGCATGCGCGCCGAACAGAACGAAGGCGGCTATCTGCTGTTCCGCAATCCGGCGGGCCAGGTGGCCGGCCTGCTGACGCCCAAGGGCGTGTGGCTGCATGGCGAGAGCGCGCCGCAGTGGCTAGCCGATGTCGGCCGGATGGCGCTACGCCAGGGCAAGCTGTGGCTGTCCAGCCAGGACGGCCAATTGCTCAACGCCCTGGACGCCGACGGCCGCGCGATCCTGCAGCCCGACGCCCTGGCAGCGGCGCAAGGGGCGCAACTGCGCGACCTGCCGCTGGACGTGCCGGGCGGCCCGCTGGGCCTGCTGGGCCAGGGCTACTGCCACTGCACGGACGGCGGCGCCGGCCTGCTGCTGGCCGACGGCAGCGTTGCCACGCATAAGGACTGGACCGAGATCGTGCCGCTGGACGGGGCGCGCGACGACAACGGCGCCGACGACGAGGCCGGGGCCGCCCCCCTCGGCGCCGGCGACCTGCGCTTTGCCGCGCAGACCGAGGCCGGCGTGCAGTTGCTCGATGGCCGCGGCCAGCCCATGGATCTACCGCTACAGCAGTACATCGGCGCCTTCCATCAGGGCTATGCGCTGATCTACGCCAAGGGCCAGACCCGGCTGATCGACCGGACCGGCAGGATCTATGCGCTGCCGGACTATTTCGAGGCCGAGGTGGTGGCGCCCGGACGGGTGCGCTATCTGAAGACCGCGGCCGAGGGCGACCCGTGGGGCCTGTACGATTTCATCGCCGGCAAGGAAGTGTCGCCGCCGGCCTTCCAGCACATCGGCCGATTCCAGCATGGCCAGGCCGCCGCCTCGCTCGGCGCCGGCAAGGCCGGCGTGATCGATCCGCAGGGCCATTGGGTGGTGCCGCCCCGCCACCACGCCGTCGAGCGCGTCAGCGACAAGCTGTGGCGGGTGCTGCAAGCCGGGCCGCAAGCGGACGATTACCGCCGGCCAGCCGCGCTGGTCAATCGTGACGGGCGCGTCCTGACCGCCTTCCAGCCGGCGCTGGAGGTGTCGCGCGAGGCCAATGGCAGCTACATTGCCTACAGCGAAAAGCAGCGCTGGCTGATCGCGCCCGACGCCTCCGGCACGCTCGACCTGGAAGACGCCCAATACGTCCCGATGGGCGACTGGCTGGCGATCCGCCGCGCCGACCGGCACGGCTACGTTGACGGCCAGGGCCGCTGGCAAGTCGCGCCCGGCCCGGTGGCGGGCACGCCCTTCCAGGGCAGGCCGGCGCGCGCGTTGATCAGCGGCGACGGCGGCGCGCGCCTGATCGACGAGCATGGCAAGACCGTCATCAACCTGCCGGCCGGCCAATGGTATTGGCCGGCGGGATCGGCCTGGCTGGTGCGGCATGGCAGCGACGATAACGGCAAACCGATCACCGCCTACGTCGACACCGCCGGCAAGACTCGCCTGACGCTGGCCGGCAACGGCACCGCGTTCTCGGAGGGCCAGGCCGCGTTGGTGCTGCCCGATGGCGGCATGCGCGCGATCAACGACAAGGGCGTCGCGTCCGGGCCGACCTTCACCCATCTGGGGCCGCGCCGCAACGGCCTGTCGGTCGCCGCCGTCGGCGATTACTTCGGCTACGCCGATGGCCAGGGCCGCATGGCGGTTGCGCCCGCCTATCTGTGGGCCTCGGACTACGCCAACCAGCGCGCGGTGGTGTCGACGCGCGCGCAGTCGATGATCCTGGACGAACGCGGCGCGATGGTGGCGCGCGTCACGCTGGTGTGCGGCATCCGCACGCTCTACGGCGCCTACAACCAGCGCCTGTGGCCGCTGTCGATGCCGCAGCGCTGCCGCCAGTGACGCCGCGCGGGCGGCGCGCGCCGCGCTCGCCCGCGTCCGCAATGGCTTAGCCCCTACTGCGTGTCCAGCGCCAGGTAGCGGCGCGTCTGCACGATCTCCTCGCGTTCCTTGAAGCTGGTCAGGCGGTCGGCCAGCGCGCTGCTGTCGCCGGTCTCGCGGATCGCCGCCAGCGTGGCCTGCATGGCGTGGATGGCGGCGCGCTGCAGGTCCGACGGAATGATCGCCAGGCGATAGCCCATGGCCGCCAGATCCGGCAGCGGCACCAGCGGCGTCTTGCCGCCATAGAACATGTTGATGAGCTTCAGGCCGGGCAGCCGGTCCGCGATGGCGCGGATCTGTTCCAGCGTTTCCGGGGCCTCGACGAACACCATGTCGGCGCCCGCCCGCAGGTAGTGTTCCGCGCGCGCGATGGCGGCCTCGAAGCCCTCGACCGCGATGGCGTCGGTGCGGGCGATCACCAGCGTGTCGGCATCGGCCAGCGTCTGGCGCGCGATGTGCACCTTGCGGCACATTTCCTGCGTATCGACCAGGCTCTTGTCATCCAGGTGGCCGCAGCGCTTGGGAAACGACTGATCCTCGATATGGAAGGCCGCCACGCCGGCGCGCTCCATGGCGCGCACCGTGCGTTCGACGTTGGCCGAGCCGCCGAAACCGGTGTCGGCGTCGGCCACCACCGGCAGGCCGCTGGCGTCGACGATTTTCTCGACCCGGTCCATGACCTCGGTGAAGCTCAGCAGGCCGATGTCGGGATAACCGGCAGCACGCGCGATCGCGCCGCCGCTGGCGTAGACCGCGTTGAAGCCGGCGGCCGCCACCAGGCGGGCCGACAGGCCGTCATAGGCGCCGGGCGCCACCACGATGTCCTGGGCGAGATGCTGGCGCAACCGGGCGCCGGGAGTGAGGGTCTGGGTCATGGGGCATTCCTTTGGAAAACGATACGTCGATGCCCGCATCATCCCGCCGCCGAACTAGAATGTCCAATATATGGAAAATTGAATATCAGTACTTTTTGGATATCAAATGGAACTGCGCCATCTGCGTTACTTCGTGGCCACGGCCGAAGCCCAGCACTTCACCCGCGCGGCCGAACAGCTCGGCATGGCGCAACCCCCGCTGTCGCAGCAGATACGGCAACTGGAAGAGGAAGTGGGCACGCCGCTGTTCGACCGGCGCGGACGCGGCGTCAGCCTGAACGATGCCGGCCGCGCTTTCCTGGCGTGCGCGCAGGACATCCTGCAACGCGCGCAGGCGGCGGTGGAAATGGCGCAGCGCGCCGCGCGAGGCGAAGTCGGCGAGCTGTCGCTGGGGTTCACCGAATCGGCCTCGTTCCACCCGGTCGTGACGGAACTGATCCGGCTCTACCGGCAGCAATATCCCGACGTGGAAATGACCCTGTCCCAAGACGACAGCGAAACGCTGGTGGCGCGCCTGCGCGCCGGCCTGATCGACGCGGCCTTCGTGCGGCCGCCGTTCGCCATGGACGGCGGTTTGCGCTTCATGCAGTTGACGGAAGAACCCTTGATGGTGGCGCTGCCGCTGAGCCATCGGCTGGCGCGGCGCAAGCGGCTGGCGCCGGCCGACCTGGCGCACGAACGCTTCATCCAGTATTCGCGCAAGTCCGGCTACGGCCTGAGCGCCGACATCATGGCGGCATGCCGCCAGCACGGACTGAACCCGCTGCCCGGCCAGCGCGCGCCGCAGTTGTCCTCGGCGGTGAACCTGGTGGCGGCCGGCATGGGCGTGGCGATCGTGCCCGCATCGCTGCGGCACCTGCGGCCGGACGGCGTGGTGTACCGCCCGTTCGCGCTGGACTGGCCGCGCGCGGTGCTGGGGCTGGCGGTGCGCGAGGACGCGCCCGGCGGGCGCGTGGCCAATCTGCTGGCGCTGGCGCACGCTTAGGCGCCGTGGCCATGGCGGGCCGCTGGCCGGTGCCGCCCTCAAGCCGCCCGTCGCCGCCACGGTGGCTCAGTCGTCGTGCGATTCGTGCACCGCGATGGCCCCGCGCTTCCAGTAGCTGGCCGCGCGGATGCGGCGCTTGTCGATGCCATGCTGCGCCACCATGATTTCACGCACCGCCTTGGCCACCGCGGATTCGGCCGCCACCCAGACATAACCCGCGCCCGCCGGCAGCGTCAGTTCGCGCGCCGCTTCCAGCAGCAGGGTGCTGTAGCCGGCGGCCGTGCCATTGCGATGCAGCCAGCGCACTGAGGCCTGGGCCCGCGTGGTCAGCGGAATCTCGTTGCCGGCACTGGGCACTTCGACCCGCACCAGCGCCTGCGTCGTGGCGGGCAGTTCTTCGAGGCGGCGGGCGATGGCCGGCAGCGCGGTTTCATCGCCGATCAGCACATGCCAGTCGAAGCCCGCAGGCACCACGAACGAGCCGCGCGGGCCGCCGATGCCCAGGCGCTGGCCAACCGTGGCCTGCTCGGCCCAGGTGGCGGCCGGGCCATCGCCGTGCAGCACGAAATCGATGTCCAGTTCCTGGCGCGTGGCGTCGAAGCGGCGCGGGGTGTAGTCGCGCGCCGCCGGGCGCGGCATGCCCTCGGGGAACGTGATGCCGTCGGGGCCGACTTCGGGCAGGGCCGGCGGTTGCGAGGGATCGGCGGGAAAGAACAGCTTCACGTGGTCGTCGAACGACGCGGACACGAAGTCATGCAGATCCTCGCCGGTGAAGGTGATGCGGGCCAACAGGCCCGCGATGCGTTCGACACGCGCCACGGTCAGGATGCGCATCTTGAGCGGATGGCGCACACGTTCGACGGTCAGGTCGGTCTGGGTCATGAAGTCTCCAAAGGGATGGACGGGAAAGGGCCGGGATCAGCCACAGTCCTTGCCCGTGATTTCCTCGGTGGCGCGGCGCAGGATGGCGGCGATGCGGCGCTGCTCGGCCGGCGAGGCGTCGGTGCGTTGCAGCAGCGCGTGACGGATCGCCTGGCGCGCATGCACGAATTCGTCGATCCAGCCGGCGGCGTTTTCATCATCGCCGGCGGCCGCGCGCGGTTCGCCGCTCCAGGCCTGGCGCATCCAGTCCATCTTGCGGGCCACGTGCTTGAGCTTGTTGAACATCACCGACAGGCGCTCGCGATTGGCGTCCAGATGCGCGCGGCCCGGCTCGGCCAGGTGATAGCGCTTCTTGCTGCCTTCCTGCTCAACGGTGGCGTAGCCCAGTTCCTCCAGGTAGGTCAGCGCGGGATACACCATGCCGGGGCTGGGCGTATAGAAACCGTTGGACATGGCGCCCAGCGCCTTGATCAGTTCGTAGCCATGGCTGGGGTTCTGCTCCAGCAGGCCAAGCAGCATCAACTGCAGGTCGTCGGCGGTGACCTTGCGGCCGCGCGCAAAGTGGCGGCCATCGCCGCCGAAGCCGTCGTCGGCGTCGCCGCCGCGGCCGCCCCACGGGCCGCCGCCGAACCAGCCGCCGCCCCCGGCGTGGCGTCCGTGACGGCCACGGCCGCCCTCGTGCCAGCCGCCGAACGCGAAGTCCGAGCCGTGGCCGCGATGAGCATGGAATGCCGGGTGATCGTGATGACTTTGAGGGCCGTGATCGCCGTCATGGTGTTGATGGGCGTGACGGTCGTGATGATGGCCGTGGCGCTCAGGATGGGCGTGGCGGGCGCCACGGGCAAAGGCGGTCAGGAAATGGAAATGGCGCATGAAGGGCCTCGCGGGTGTCTGACGTTTTACTTACGATATATCTTAAGATATAGATCGTACGATACACAGACCGGATTCCAGGCGTCAAGCGCCTTTTTTGGCCCGCCGCTATCCGCGCGCCTTGTCCAACACCCCGGCGGCGATGCCGCCCACGATCAACGCCATCCCCAGCGACAACGGCAGGTCCAGCGGCTCATGCAGCACCGCCGCCGAGCACAGCAGGCCCACCACCGGCACGCCCAGCAGGCCGATCGCGGTAACGCCCGCCGGCAGCGACCGGTTCACATTCACCGCCGCCCAGTACGCCACCGCGATGCCGAACACGCCGCCATAACCCAGCAGCCAGGCCAGGTCCGCATGCCACGCCACGCGCGGCGCGCCCTCCGCCGCCCAGGCGACCGCGGCCAGCCCCCCCGACGCCAGCAACGCCTGCCAGAACGCCAGCTCGAACGGCGGCGTGACCCAGCGATGCGCGCGCACGTAGACGATGTTGGCGGCCCAGCACAACGCCGCCAGCAGCACCAGGCCGTTGCCCAACAGGGCATCGTGATTGCCCCAGTCGAAGGACAGCGGATTGAAGATGACCGCCAGCCCCAGCAGGCCGAGCGCAAGCCCCAGTTGCCGTCCGCGCCCGATCGGCTCGCCCAGGAACATGCGCGCGGCCGGGATGACCCACAGCGGCGTGGTGTAGGCCAGCACCACCGAGCGGCCGGCCGGCACGTATTGCAGGCCCAGGCTGACCAGCGCGGCGAACGCGCCCATGTGCAGCAGGCCCACGCTCAGAATCACCGGCAGGTCGGCCTTGACCGGCCGGGCCACCCGCCGCAGCGCCAGGCCCAGCAACAGCAATGCGGCGGCGCCGACGACGCTGCGCGCGGCCACCGCCCAGAGCGGCGTCAGGTATTGCAGCAGCAGCTTGCTGACGACCCAGGTGAAGCCCCAGGCCAGCACCACCACGACGAGCAGCGACAAGGCCTTGCGGCGGGACAGGATTTCGGTGGACATGGCGAACGGGGAAGGGGCGAACCGCCCCGACTATAGAAGCGCGCCGCGCCCCGCCGTAGCGCCACGCGGCGCCTATTCCCTGGAGCCACGCGCGCCCGCGCGCGGCTTGCGCGCCAGCCAGCGCGCAAAGGCCGCGGCCAGCGGTTCATCCGGCGCCGGCGCGTAGACCACCAGGCGCAGATGGCGGCTTTCATCGACCGACAGGGTGGCATGCTCGAACGCCACCTCGCCCAGCGCCGGCAGGCGCAGGCTGCGCACGCCCATGCAGGCGCCATGCACGTCGTGCTCGCGCCACCACGCCTTGAATTCGGGGGCGACGCGTTCGAGTTCATCGACCAGTTCGGTGATGTCCGGCGCGCCCGAGGCCGAGGCGAAATCGCGCCGGAATGTGGACAGCATGGCCGGCGCCTGCGCCGGCCAATCGACGAACAAATCCCGCATCGCCGGCGCCACGAACAGCATCCACAGCAAGTTGCGCCGTCCGGCCGGTTGCGCGCCGAAGCCGAACACGCGTTCGGCGGCGGCGTTCCACGCCACCACGTCCCAGCGCAGGTTGAGGACATAAGCGGGGCGCGCGGGCAGGTCGTCCATCAGGCGCCGCACCTGCGGCGGCACGGTGCACCAGGTGCGGCCCGGCTCGGCCGGCGGGCGTTGGTGCGCCAGCAGGTACAGGTGGCGCCGTTCGGCCGCGTCCAGCTTCAGCACCCGCGCCAGGTTCTCCAGGAAAGTGGCCGACACGCTGATGTTGCGGCCCTGCTCGAACCAGGTGTACCAGGCCAGGCCCACGCCGGCCAGCGCCGCCACTTCCTCGCGCCGCAGCCCGGGCGTGCGGCGGCGGCCGCCGGCCGGCAGGCCCAACGCGGCGGGGCTCAGACGCTCGCGGCGCAGGCGCAGGAATTCGGCGAGGTCGGCGCGGGTGCGATCCAGGCGCTGGGCGCCTGTCTCGGCGTCGGGACGCGCGGGTGGCAGGGGCGCGGCGGCCGGGTCACGCAGGGCAGGACGGGGCATGGACTATTGCCTTCAGTAATAGCATAAACAGCTAAATTGTATGAGGCTCGAACAGCCCACAGAATAGCGCCGATTCCCACTCTGAAGGCCTGTTCATGCCCTCCGCCACCCTGCCCTCGCCCCGCCCCGATGCCTGCGCCAAACCCGCCAAGCCCGCCACCCCCGGCCGGCTCGGCCTGGCCGTGCTGCTGTCCGGCGGCTTCATCACGATCTTCGACCTGTTCGTGGTCAACGTCGCCATCCCCAGCATGCAGCGCACGCTGTCGGCCAGCTTCGCGCAGATCAACTTCATCATCGTCGCCTACGAACTGGCCTATGGCGTGCTGCTGATCGCCGGCAGCCGGCTGGGCGACCGCCATGGCCGCCGGCGCTTGTTCATGCTGGGCATGGCCGGTTTCGCGCTGGCCTCGGCGCTATGTGGACTGGCGCCCGACGCCAACACGCTGATCGGCGCGCGCGTGCTGCAGGGCGTGGCGGCGGCCATGCTGTTCCCGCAGGTCTACGCGCTGATCCGCGTCAGCTACGACGGCCACGCGCGGCGGCGCGCCTTCGGCCTGCTCGGCATGACGCTGGGGCTGGCGGCCATTGCCGGCCAGGTGCTGGGCGGCTGGATCGTGCATGCCGACCTGTTCGGCCTGGCGTGGCGCACGATCTTCCTGGTGAACGTACCGCTCGGCGTGCTGGCCTGGCGGCTGGCGCGCCACATCCCCGAATCGCGCGACGCCGCCGGCGCGCCGATGGACTGGGGCGGCTCGGCGCTGGTCGGGGCGGGGCTGGGGCTGTTGCTGCTGGCGCTGGTCGAAGGGCCGGCGCGCCACTGGCCCGCGTGGACGCTGGCCTGCGGCGCGGCGGCGGTCGCATTGCTGGCGCTGTTCGTGTGGCTGCAACGCCGCGCCGGGGCCGCCGGCCGCGTGCCGCTGATCGACATGGCGCTGCTGGCGCAGCCGCGTTTCGCGGCGGGCTGCCTGCTGGTGACGCTGGTGTTCTCCACCGCCAGTGCGATGTTCCTGTGCTACGCCCTGCTGTTGCAGACCGGGCTGGGCGTGGATGCGCTGACGGCTGGCACGGTGTTCGCGCCGGCCAGCGTGGGCTTCGTGGCCGGGTCGATGGCGGCGCCGCGGCTGGTGGCGCGCTTCGGCACGCGCGCGGTCACCGTGGCCGCGCTGCTGTATGGCGGCGCCACGGCCGCGTTGATGCTGCAAGTGGGAGCGGCCGGCGCCGCGCTCGCGCCGTGGTCGCTGGTGCCCGCGCTGGTCTGGCTGGGCGCGGCGCAAGGCGCGGTCAACACGCCGCTGGTCAATCTGGCCTTGGGACTGGTCGACGACCATCAGGCCGGCATGGCCGCGGGCGTAGTGGCCACCCTGCAGCAGGTGGGCGCGGCGCTGGGCGTGTCGGCCGCCGGCATGCTGTTCAGCGGCACGCTCGATGCCATGGCCGGCGCGGCCCTCGGCGACCGCTACGCCCAGGCTTTCGCCAGCGCGATGCGCTTCAACCTGGCGGCCATCGGCGCCTCGGTGCTGCTGCTGTGGTGGCTGGCCCGGCGCCGCTGATGGCGCCGGCGCGCGCCACGCTAACCGGCCAGCGGTACGCCCGGCTGGCTGGCCGATCGCGTGCCCGGCAGCGGGTGGCAGGACTGCGGATAGTAGGTATGCACCAGCGACAGCTTGACGCGGTCACTGCGGTTGCCCTGAGCCGCGTGCAAGGTGCGGCAATGGAAGAACACCAGATCGCCGGCGCGCAACTCGGGGCAGACGGCGCGCGCGATCCATGCGGCGTTCTCCGGCGCGTCGTCGCGGAAGAACTTCTGCGCATCGAATTGCGCCGGCTGGAAAGCTGCCGCGTGCGAACCGGGAATGAACGACAGCCCGCCGTTGTCCCAGGTTTCATCGCCCAGGGCCAGCCAACAGGACACCAGGTCCGTGTCGGAAAACGACCAGTAGCGAATGTCCTGGTGCCAGCCGGTCAGGCTGCCGTAGGCCGGGTGCTTGGTCATCACGCAGTTGTGATGCACGGTCGACAGCACCGGCGTCTCGCCGAAATAACGGGACAGCGATTGGCCGATGGCCGCATCCGTGGCCCATTGCGCGAACAGCGGGTCGCGGCCATAGGCGCCGAGCAGGCGCCGCACGGTCAGGCCGCCGGCCGCCTCGCGCGACGCAGGCGCGCCGGGATAGCGCAGATCCGCTTCGTATTCGATCGGTGCCACGTGTTCGCGCAGATGGCGCTCGGCCAATGCCCGCAGCGCTGCGACCCGCGCCGGGTCCGCGAACTGGCGCGCGACCACGAAACCCTGCTCGCGCAGGACCGCCAACTCATCTTCTTGCAATGACCGGGACATGCTGAACCTGCCAACCCTCAGACCCCGCGGCGTAAGCTGCAAAGCGTCTGCGCACAGGGCAGGCGCGTGCCGGACGAGGCGCCGGCGGGCGCGGGGAGCGCTAGATTACACCCAAACCCCACGCGGCCGGAACGCAGGCCCGCTTGCCGAGTCAGCAGCGGCGTTGCCGCCATCCGCGCCCCAAGGCCGCGCTAGCCGCCGGCCGCGGTCTTGTTGGACGGCGCCGCGGCCTTGATCCGGGCCGTGTCGCGCTCGACTTCCTCGTGGTGCACCCATTCGCGCCATACGGCCACCAGCAGCGCCATCAGCACAGGGCCGACGAACAGGCCGACGAGGCCCATGGTTTTGACCCCGCCCACCAGCCCGAAAAAGGTCGGCAGGAACGGCAGCTTGACCGGGCCGCCTACCAGGCGCGGCCGCAGCGTCTTGTCGACGATGAACAGCTCGACGCTGCCCCACACCATCAGGGCGATGCCCGCCACCACGTGGCCGGAGCCCACCAGGTACAGCGACACCAGCGTGAACGACAGCGGCGCGCCGCCCGGGATCAGCGCCATGAAGCCGGTGACCACGCCCAGCAGCACCGGCGAGGGCACGCCGGCAACCCAGTAGGCAACGCCCAGCACCAGGCCCTCGCCCAATGCGATCAGGCCCATGCCGGTGACGGTGGAATTGATGGTGGCCGGCACCACGCGCGAAAAGCGCTGCCAGCGCGCCGGCAGGATGCGTTCGCCCAGCACGTCCAGTTGCGCCACCATGCGCATGCCGTCCTTGTAGACGAAGAACAGCGTGATCAGCATGAACAGCACCGTCAGCAGCAGCTGGAACACGTTGCCGGTGGCGGCCAGCACCATGCGGTAGATATTGCCCAGGTGTTCGCCGCTGACGGCCTCGACCAGGGCGCCCAGCGCATGCGGCTGGCCAATGTACGCCTGCCAGTATTCGGAGAGCCGGTCGCCCAACACCGGCATCGAGGTGATCCAGTTGGGCACCTCCACGCCGTGGCGGTTGGCGGCGATGGCCCAGGCGAAGAACGTGCTGGCTTCCTTGATGGCGTAGGACAGCGCCAGCGACAGCGGCACGATCAGCACCACGATCACCATCAGCAACGCCAGCGAGGCGGCCAGCGCGGTGCGGCCGCCGCAACGCACCACCAGGCGCTGGTACAGCGGCCAACTGGCCAGGCCGATGATCAGCGCGGCCAGCGCGGGCACCAGGAAACCGCTCAGGAAGTACACCCCCGCCAGCAGGACGAGCAGCAAAAGCCAACGGGCGATCAGATAAGCGGGGAGTACAGGCTGCATAGCGCGGATCGACAGAGAATGCGTTGAGGCTTTGACTGTCGGACTATACAGACGTTTCGAAACACACGAAGGACACCAGCCCTGTATTTACTACGGGGTTTCCCGGTGTTTCGGGATTTTGCCGGCGACTTGCCGGCGCGGCGCGCCCCGGGGCCCGCCACGCCGGCCGGCACGATTGACGGCTACAAGGCGTATTCGGCGGCCTCTTCGCGCGCGGTGCGGCGGCGCGGCATGGGCTCGTTGGCGGCGGCCACGCCGGCCATGGCCATTTGCCTGGCCTGGCTGACCTGACGCTGCTGGAACACGCCGCAGCTGGCGGCGGCCGGATCGGTTTCGTCGCGGCCGCTGAGCAGCGGGCAGCTGGCGAACAGTTCCGCCGCCCAGTCGGCGAAGGCGCGCACCTTGGGCGAGAGCTGGCGGCTTTGCGGATACAGCACCGAGATCGCGGTGGCGCTGGGCTTCCATTGCGGCAGCACTTCGATCAGTTCCCCCGACTGCAGATAGGGCAGCGCCATGTAGCGCGGCGCCTGGATCAGGCCGAAACCCTTCAGGCCGCAATCCAGATAGGCGCCGGCTTCGTTCACCGCCACGGTGCCGCGCATGTCCACTTCCTGGTGCTTGCCGTCGATCTTGAAGTCCCAGGCGCAGTTGCGGCCGGTGCGGCTCGAAAAATAATGCACCGCGTGGTGATTGCGCAGTTCTTCGATGGTCTGCGGCATGCCATGGCGCGCGACGTAGGTCGGCGAGGCGCAGGTCACGGTCTGCAGCGTGCCGATGCGGCGCGCCACCAGGCTGGAGTCTTCCAGGTCGCCGGCGCGGATGACGCAGTCGACGGCCTCCTGCACCATATCCACGGGACGGTCGCCCATCCCCAGCACCAGCTCGACATCGGGATACTTGTCGTGGAAATCACACAATGAGGGGATCAGGATCAAGCGGCCGATACAGGTCGGCACGTCGATGCGCAGCCGGCCCTTCAGGCGCAGCGCCGCTTCCTGGAAGCAGGCCTCGGTTTCCTCGACATCGGCCAGGATGCGCACGCAATGCTGGTAGTAGCCGGCGCCGTCGGGCGTCAGGCCGATGCGGCGGGTGGTGCGGTTGAGCAGGCGCACGCCCAGCAGGCGTTCGAGATTCTGGATGATGGTGGTGACGGTGGTGCGCGGAAGCGAGAGGCTGTCGGCCGCCCGGGTGAAGCTATTGGCATCCACGACGCGCACAAACACCTGCATAGCCTGAAAACGGTCCATGGCGACGGTGTCCTTTTAGGGCAATTGGGTCGGGGTGTACGGAGCATAACCCGAATTCGGCCTGGATTAGACAATTCTGTCGAACAGTGTTGCCGAGATAGACAGGTTTATCCGCGCGGGCAAAACATTCAGAATGCAAACCATCTTGAAGTGCCCGTGCCGCCCGGCGCCATCCCAGGGCCTGTCAATCCTCAGATTCCGATCCCGGCAGAATCCGTCCCCAAAAAGACGGATTTCACCAGGGAAGGGTAATCACCCCGCATGTTGCACTGCAATATGACATCGGTGTTTCAGGACTGACAGCCCCGCCGCGATGCCCGCCCCCGCCGCCCTCCCGCCCCCTCGCGGTCCTGGCCAGCGCGCTTCACCCCGACACCAACCTCAAGGAACATCATGGTTTCGCGTAATCGTATTGCTGTGCTCGTCGTTTTCGCGGCCGTCATCGCGGCCGGCGGTAGCTACGCCCTGCTTCGCGCCCCCGCCGGCGCCAATGCGGCCCAGGCGCAGAGCGCGCCCGCCGCGCCTCCGGTCGAAGTGGCGGAAGTGGTCAGCAAGACCATCGTCGACTGGCAGCGCTATTCCGGCCGGCTGGAGGCCATTGACCGGGTGGATATCCGCCCGCTGGTCTCCGGCACCCTGACCGCCGTGCATTTCAAGGACGGCAGCATCGTCAAGAAAGGCGACGTCCTCTTCACCATCGACCCGCGCCCCTATGCCGCCGAAGTCGACCGCGCCGCCGCCGCGCTGACCGCCGCCAAGGCCCGCGCCTCGTACACGGCCACCGAACTGGCGCGTGGCAAGCGCCTGCTGGCCGACAACGCCATCGCGCGCCGCGATTTCGAGGAAAAGCAGAACGCCGCCCGCGAGGCCGCGGCCAATCTGCAGGGCGCGCAGGCCGCGCTCGACTACGCCAAGCTCAACCTGGGCTATACCCGCATTGAAGCGCCGGTCACCGGCCGCGTGTCGCGCGCCGAAGTCACGGTCGGCAACGTGGTCGCCGCCGGCGCCGCCTCGGTGCCGCTGACCACGCTGGTGTCGGTCTCGAAGATGTACGCCTCGTTCGACGTCGACGAACAGACCTTCCTGAAGTACGTGAACCCCGCCCGCAACGACAAGGCCGGCTCGGTGCCGGTCGAACTGGGCCTGGCCAACGAGGAAGGCTATTCGCGCACCGGCTTCGTGCAATCGGTGGACAACCGCCTGGACACCACGTCCGGCACCATCCGCGTGCGCGCCGAGTTCGACAACGCCGACGGCACCCTGCTGCCCGGCCTGTACGCCCGCATCCGCCTGGGCGGCAGCGAACCGCGCAGCGCCGTGCTGATCGACGAAAAGGCCATCGGCACCGACCAGGACAAGCGCTACGTGCTGGTGCTGGACGACAAGAATCACGCCAACTACCGCCAGGTCAAGCTGGGCGCCAACCAGGAAGGCCTGCGGGTGGTGGACGCCGGCCTGGCCGCCGGCGAACGCATCGTGGTCAATGGACTGCAGCGCGTGCGCCCCGGCGATGCCGTAAGCCCGACCGTGGTGCCCATGGTCGCGGCGCAACGCAACCCGGTCAAGACCGCGGCCGTCAACTAAGCCGCCGGTGAACCGCAAAGCAGAACGAGAACGTTCATGAATATCTCGAAATTCTTCATCGACCGGCCGATCTTTGCCGGGGTCTTGTCCGTGCTGGTGTTGCTGGGCGGCCTGCTGGCCATGTTCCAGCTGCCGATCTCGGAATACCCGGAAGTGGTGCCGCCCTCGGTGGTGGTGCGCGCACAGTACCCGGGCGCCAACCCCAAGGTCATCGCCGAAACCGTCGCCTCGCCGCTGGAGGAATCCATCAACGGCGTGGAAAACATGCTGTACATGCAGTCGCAGGCCAACAGCGACGGCAACCTGACGCTGACGGTCAACTTCAAGCTGGGCGTGGACCCGGACAAGGCGCAGCAGCTGGTGCAGAACCGCGTGTCGCAGGCGCTGCCGCGCCTGCCGCCGGACGTGCAGCGGCTGGGCGTCACGACCACCAAGAGCTCGCCCACCCTGACGCTGGTGGTGCACCTGATCTCGCCCAATGACCGCTACGACATCACCTACCTGCGCAACTACGCGATCCTGAACATCAAGGACCGCCTGGCGCGCATCACCGGCGTGGGTGAAGTCACGGTGTGGGGCGCGGGCAACTACTCGATGCGCGTGTGGCTCGACCCGCAGAAGGTCGCGCAGCGCGGCATGACGGCCAGCGAAGTGGTGGCCGCCATCCGCGAACAGAACGTGCAGGTCGCCGCCGGCGTGATCGGCGCGTCCCCGACCCAGGGCGACGTGCCGCTGCAGCTGAACGTGAATGCGCGCGGCCGCCTGCAGACCGAAGAGGAATTCCGCGACATCATCCTCAAGACCTCGCCCGACGGCGCCGTGACGCACCTGTCGGACGTGGCCCGCGTGGAACTGGACGCCCAGGAATACGGACTGCGTTCGCTGCTGGACAACAAGCAGGCGGTGGGCATGGGCATCATGCAATCGCCGGGCGCCAACGCGCTGGAGGTGTCCTCGCAGGTGCGCGCCGCCATGACCGAGCTGGCCCAGGACTTCCCGCCGGGCGTGGAATACCGCATCGAATACGACCCGACCCAGTTCGTGCGTTCCAGCATCGAGGCCGTGGTGCACACACTGCTGGAAGCCATCGCGCTGGTGGTGCTGGTGGTGATCCTGTTCCTGCAGACCTGGCGCGCCTCCATCATCCCGCTGCTGGCGGTGCCGGTGTCGATCGTCGGCACCTTCGGCCTGCTGCTGATGTTCGGCTATTCGATCAACGCGCTTTCCTTGTTCGGGATGGTGCTGGCCATCGGGATCGTGGTCGACGACGCGATCGTGGTGGTGGAAAACGTCGAGCGCAACATCGCCGCGGGCCTGAGTCCGCGCGACGCCACCTATCGCGCCATGCGTGAGGTGAGCGGGCCCATCATCGCCATCGCGCTGACGCTGTGCGCGGTGTTCGTGCCGCTGGCGTTCATGACCGGCCTGACCGGCCAGTTCTACAAACAGTTCGCCATGACCATCGCCATCTCGACGGTGATCTCGGCCTTCAACTCGCTGACGCTGTCGCCGGCCCTGTCGGCCCTGCTGCTCAAGAGCCACCACGACAAGCCGGACTGGCTGACCCGTGGCATGAACCGCGTGTTCGGCCGCTTCTTCAACTGGTTCAACAACATGTTCGGCCGCGCCTCGGAGAACTACGGCGTGGGCGTGTCCGGCGTGATCCGCCGCAAGGCCGGCGCCATGGGCGTCTATGCCGTGTTGGTGGCCGCCA
>LXNH01000130.1_pt1 | contig 17222 bp, 26 predicted proteins | sample 809111 | NCBI WGS metagenome assembly LXNH01 (sample SAMN04870528, study PRJNA318959) | seawater metagenome | biome: 00002010; material: water; isolation source: marine seawater | place: Greece: Milos, Mediterranean Sea | collected 2013-05-29 | depth 5-7 m
AGGCGCGCGGCGGATGCAGCCGTGTCATCGGCCGACTCGGCCGTCCGCTCTGCTGCCGCAGGCGAAGATGCCGCGAAAGCGGCCCAAGCTTCCGCCGAAATTGCGCGCGACACACTCAAATGGTCCAGGCTGTCGGCACTCGCGGCCTTCGGGGCGTTCGTTGTGGCACTCATTGCCCTATTCATCGCCGGGGGCTCCAGCAAGTAGTTCTCCGCCGCGCACCGACAGCGCGGTGGCGATCGGTCGCACCCAGATGGGCGTGCTGCTCAGTTGGAACGATTCGCCGGCACGCGACAGCAGGATGGCCCGGCCGATTTCCTCGGCCATGGTCTTGGCCGCCTTCTTCGGTACGGCGTTGCCGATACGCTCGCGCCAGGCCTGGTCCGAGTTGCCGTGCAGCACGAACTGCTCCGCGGCTTCAGCGTAGTCGTCGGGGTCGTAGAGGCTTTGCAGCGCGGCCAGATCGAGCGTGGTAAACGGGCGGTGCCAGGTTCCGTCCAACGCGCGGATGACGCATACCAGCTTGTCGGTCGCCTCCGGCAGGCGCCAGTCGGCGACGCTCCACCGGCCGTTGTCATGGCAGGCAGACGCCGACACGGCGCCGGAGGGCTCCGCCGAGTCGACCACACCGTAGTGGCCGGCGGTCAGGTAGTTATCGCCGCGACCGCGTTCCATGTTCGGCCGCGGGTCGGCCACGGCATAGGCGCCGTTGGCGTTGCCGCTGATGACTGCTCGCGACGCCTCGTCCCATGCGGTCATGCGGTACTTGCCATGCTGCTCCGCCGGCAAGCGGCCGCCCAGGGGGTCCGCCACGCATTGGCCGGTTCCGTGGGCGCCCGTGACAGCGCGGGCCTGACCGTCGAAAGGCACGATACGGAACTCGTTCGAGTGCTTGGCAGGGCCGGCATGTCGGGGGTCGGCCACGGCCTGCCCCCCGGAACTGGGTCCATGCCCGCCGCCGATCACACCGACAGCGCCTTCCCACGGCACGACCCGGTACACGTTCTTATGCGTGTCGGCGCCAAAGCCGCGCGGATCGGCCACGCTGAACGTCCCTTGCCCGGGAGACTTCACACCGATGACTGCGCCGGCGGTGTCCTCCATGCTCATGACGCCGTATTGCTGATACTGGGCGGCGCCATCCTGCGCGCGAGGGTCAGCCACGGAAAACCGACCATTGCTGGGAAGCGACTCGCCGGCCACCGCGCCAGTAGCGGCGTCCCAGGCGTTCACGCCGAACCCGGCCGAATAGACCTGCTGGCGCGGGTCCGCGACGCTGTAGGCGCCGTTGGTGGGGCCGCACCGGCTTGATACCGTACCGCTGGCGGCGTCCCAGCGCTGCACGCCCAGGGAACCATGGTGGGCTTCGGGCACGATGAGATAGTCGCGCAGATGGCCGTTCTCGACCGCCAGCCGATTGAGGCTACGCCAATCCTTGCCCGGCTCCACAAAGGCCAGGCGTACCCAGGTCTTCCAGTTCAGGGACGGGACGCGATGCATCGGCCCCAAGGCGGGGTCGCCGGGACGGCCATAGCGGCTCAAGATCTCTCCGACAGACCGCAGCGGCCGCTTCGGGGGCTCGTAAATGAAGGGCGGCACCTTCTCCGCGTGGCGCGCGATCAGCAAGAAGCGCTTGCGGCTCTGGGCCAGGCCGCCCAGTTCGCCGCAGTCGTGCGTGGTTTCGCGCACGACATAGCCGTAATGGCGCAGCATGCCCGTGATCTGGTCGAGCAGGTGCCGGCCGCGGGTGGCGATGCGGGGCACGTTCTCGAACAGGATGGTATCGGGCGGATCGTCGGCCCAGGCTTCCAGCATCAGCCAAACCCCGCGCAACGTTAGTCGGTTGAGCGCCTGGTACTTGGCCGTGGTACTGCGCGTCTCCGACAGCAGGCCGGAAAATCCCTTGCAGGGCGCCGACAGAAAGACGATGTTCGGCACCTTGCCATGGGCAGCGGCGCGCACGTCGGCCGGCATCGCCTCGACCCAGCCCGGCGCCGGCTCGCGGCCATGGAAATCGCGGTACTGGCCGCGGTCGAACAGATCGCGCACGACGCCGCGCACGCCCGTGAACCGGTAGAAATCCTCCGCGCCGGCCGGGTCGACGTCCATGCCGCCGATGCAGACCATGCGGCCTTGCAGCCCTGGGATTTCAGGCCGGGCCTCCTGGAACCCGGCAGCTCCACCACCGAGGCCGAAGAACAGGTGGAAATGGTTGATATCGGAAATCATGACGGGTCTGCCTCCTTGGCCGGGATCTGTACGCCCAACGCGGCCATCTGCCGCTCAACCGTGGCCCGCGCAGCGCGCATGGAGACAATCGCCTCCGACGTCTCGCGGTGAGCCTGGATCAGCTCGTCGCTTGTGGCCTTGCCGTCGAGCAGCGCCGCCAGCGAGGCGCCCGCCTCGGCCTGCTCGCGCAGCACGTTGGACAGCAAGGCGACGCACACCTCGGCGCTGCCTTCGGTCGACAACGTGCGCACCGCCAATCCGAGCGGGCGCAACAGGTCATCGACGCAATGGCGGCGCCTGTCGTGCGGCATTGCCGCCAGGACCGACTGCAGGAAATTGGCGGGCAACAGGTTCGTGTCTTTGGTCTCGTCATCGAGCCAGCGGAATACGCGGTCGGCGTTGACCTTCATACGCTCGAAGGTGTCGCGGGTCTGCGGATCGAACCGGATGCCGCTGGCGGCTTCGCCGCCCACGCTGCTATGGGCCTTGACGATGTGGTCGACCATCGTTTCGCGGGACCACCCCTCGGCTTTACGCCAGGCGGACAGGTGGTCCCGAAGGGTCGCGATCAGCGATTTGTGCGATTCATGTCGCATGCGTTAGGTGCTCCTGACAGATACAGTCCCGCCCATAGCCAAACGAACAAAGGGGCGGGAATGGGTATTGGGGATCCGGCGGCGCAAGCCACGCGCGCGCTGCTGCAGCTGGCGCGCGACATCGCAGTTGGCGTGCCGGGCAGCGCCGAGGAAGGGACCGTGCGAGAGGTGTTCGCGCGCCTGTGCTACGAAACGGACGCTCGCGCGGAAGGCGAGCCGGGGCCGGCCTCGGCGGCCACGCGGCACTAGTCTGTGGCGACCGAAATGGGCGGCCAGCTCCAGCCCCTTAGAATGGGCGCTCTCACACAGCCCATCATGGGAAAGGAACCGGCCATGGAAATGAATCGAGACCTGCAGCGCCAGATCCTCCAGGAACTGGCGGACTGCTACCCCAGCGCCTATGGACATCCAATTCAGACTCTTGCGCCAACGAAAGATCAAAGCGAGATCATCACCTGCCTTCTCTATCTGGCCGAACATGGCCTGCTTCGGCACGGTCTTGACGAGGACGACGAGGGCTGGAACGAAGTCGTGGGGACGACGCGCATCACGGCCCGAGGCCTCGATTTTCTTGCGGATGACGGCGGTCTCTCCGCAGTGCTCGGCGTTGTGACGATTCGGCTTCATAGCGACACCATCAAAGACCTGATCGAGGCGAAGATCGCTCAATCCGATCTAGCCCCTGCCGATAAGAAGCGATGGATCGATCAGCTTCGATCGCTGCCTGCCGACGCCACAAAACATTTGGTACAGCGGCTAGTGGAGAAGGGGTTGGACAGTGGCCCGGCAGCAGTCGCTGCAATAGGTGCTTTCCTGAAGTCCCAGGGACTTTGGTGAACTGGGCATATCCGATGCCTGGCCCGAGCGACACCCAAAAGGTCTCAAGGTCCGTCCGCGCGTTCTCAATCACCACTCCGCTCTTGTGAAACAGGAGGGAATCAATACGAATTTCAAGAAGTGGCTCTGAATTACACACGACCGGCCTCCGCGCTGGCGATATCCTCGGAGGAGGACGACCGGGCGGAGGGTGGCTGCTCGGCCAACTCTTGCAGCATATCCGCCGCAGATAGTCGATGGTCGGCGGCAAGAAGCTTGGTGATGCAAGAGCTGCTCGGCTTCCGCCCACGCCAGCGCGTGGCAATTTGCCACAGATAACCCGGATTGATGCCAGCGCGAAGGGCGAGGCCCTTGCGCTCGTCGGGGCTCAGGATGGAATAAAGATGATCGAGTCTCATGCGCCAAAGAATAGCGCTGCGCTAATCATTTCGTCAACAGCGCTGCGCTACACCACAGGATTAGCACTGCGCTATGTAATCCGTTTCATGAAGACAGTCGAGGAAACCCGCGTTGCCAGACTACGCATGCTGATTGCCGAAGTTGGATCGACGGCAGCCCTAAATCGCATGGCGGACCGCAACGAGCGAGACTCAACACTGAGCCAGATTTTGAACGGCGCGATAGGTAGCAAGACGAACAAGCCGAAGACCATGGGGTCCGATCTTGCGCGTGCGCTGGAGCAAGCAACGGGCAAGCCCCGGGGCTGGATGGACAACGATCCTGAGCTGCAGCAGCAGGCTTGGCCATTTGTTTCCGTCTCGCCGCAGCGCTATCTGGCGCTGCCGGAAAGGTGGCAAGGCCGGGCTGAAGAGCGCCTACTCGCAGTGATTGAAGAGTGGGAAGCCGACCGTAAAAGCGCCCCAAGCGACCAGCCCTCCGGAACCCACGGCTGATGCCCGCCCACGCCTTCGGCTTTGGGTGAATGCCCGGCCAACGCTCTCGCCTCCCAGAGGGCAGCTCTACCTGGTAGCGTCAATTTGCCCGCAATGTAACAATAAGCTAAATACAAGTTCGAATGTCACTTAGGAGCGATGAATGGGTGAGAAGAAACAACGCAAGCCGTTTTACAAGAGTTGGAGTTTCTGGGCGATCTTGATTGTCGTGGGCATCGCTCTCGGCGGCAAAGGCGAGAAAGATACGATAGCAAGCAGCGCCAACGCGCGTAGCGACGCCGTAGCGCAGACAGCCCCGGCGCAGCCGAAGGACCAGCAGGAGTTCCTGCAGATTGTGGCGGCAGCACAGAAACAAGCTCGAGGCGCGGAGAACGACATGCAGCGAGGGGGCATCAAGGCAAGTCGCGACCAACAGATCTGCGCAGCGATGAAATCACGCTCCGTTGTAGGATGGATCGGAACGGTGAAACTGGTGGATGCAAACAGCGATGGCAAGGGCGTGTTCACTGTAGAGATCGCCGATGATGTCCGGATCAAAACGTGGAATAACGCGTTCTCCGATATGTCGGACAAAACTATGTTCGAGCCCGGCTCCGCTATGTTCAACACGGCATCCAGTCTCAAGAAAGGACAACGAGTGAAGTTCTCTGGGTCATTTCTCAAGGGAACTCAAGGGGATTGCTTGAAAGAGGCGAGCCTCAGCCTGTCAGGGAAGGTGCAGGATCCCGATTTCATATTCCGATTCTCGTCCATCGACCCAACGTAGTCGTCATCCACACCGTAACAAGCCACCCCATCGGGGTGGCTTTTTTTGTCCCAGCAAAACCAAAGCACCAAGATGATTAGCGCCGCGCTATTGACAATAGATTAGCGGCGCGCTACTTTCTCTCGTACCCATCACTTGGGCCACGGTTCCAGGAGAGAAAGATGCAAACCCATCCCATCGTCCCAGTAGTTGCGCACAACCACTGCGAGCACCAGCAGGGAACGCTCGCCGCGCCATTCGAGATCGACGACGAGGCCATCGTCGGCATGCTGTGCGACCTGTTCGCCCGCCGTACCAACACTGCCTTCGGCGAATGCCTGGACTGGTGGCTGGAAACGCTCCAGTGCGACCTGCATCAGAACGACGCCGCCGGCGTGGCGCTCGTCGTTCTGAGCAAGTGGCCGTTCGACCTGCGCGTCGGCGCGCCCGGCGTGGCCACCCTGCGCGCCAATCTATTGACGCGCGCCCGGATGCTGCTGGCGCGCGGCGCGCGGGATGGCGCGTTGTGATGGCCGGCTTCCTGATCGTGGGCGCCCTCGCCCTCTACTTCGAAATCCGCGACGCGATCGCCGCGGTGCGCCGGCGGGCAAGCAAATGAGCGTCGGCTACATCCTCCTGCTCGCCGCCGGCGTCTACGCCCTGGCGCGCTGCATCGATTTGATCGCGGCGCACCTGCGCCGCACTGACCCGTGGAGCCCAACCGCATGACGATCCAAGTCTATGGAGTCGACCCGCGCAGCCGGAGCAAGACGAAGCTGCAGGCGCCTGCCCCCCTTCCCCATGTGTCGCGCCGTGCCCTGGCCCGCGTGCGCGATCGCATCGCGCCGCCTACGTCGTGCCATTGCTGCGGCGGCCCGGTGAAGCTCACCAACAACCGCGACGTCTACAACGGTCATTCGTTCGGCGACTGGCCCTATGTCTACAGGTGCACCCAGTGCCAGGCCTACGTCGGCCTGCATCCCGACACCGATCTACCGCTCGGCGTAATGGCCGATCGAGGAACGATCAAGGCGCGCAAAGACGCCAAGGGCGTATTCCAGGCGCTCGTCCAGCAGCGATTTGCGGGCAAGCGCTACGAGGCCTACGCATGGCTTGCGCGCGCGCTGGGCATTTCCCCGTCCATATGCCATTTCGCCATGTTCAACGAGCAACAGGCCGGCCGCGCAGGCGAGGTCTGCCGCCTCGCACTCGGGGCCCGGGCATGACCGCCACCACCATCTGGATCCTCTTTGCGTTCCTGCCGGCCAGCTACGACCGCCCGCCCGTCATGCGCATCGAACGGTTCGAAACCGCCGCCGAATGCGAGCGCGTGCGCGCCATCTTCCCGCCTTCGGCCACGACCTTCTCCTGCCTGCCCAGCCGCCAGATCCGCGCCGGGCGGCATCTGCCCATGGAGCAACGCCAATGAAGCCCACCCGCAAGCTGGTCCGCGCCGACGGCACAGATACTGAATTGCACGGCCCCCACGCGCTCATCGACGTCCGCCAATTGATCGGCGCCGACGCCCTCGAAATCGTCAGCCTCGGCCAGCGCCAGCACGCCATGCTCATCGACCAATCGGCCGACGCCAAGGGCCTGCCGGTCAACGCCGCGGCGTCCCATCTCTACCAGGCAGCGCGCGGCGAGCCGCGTCCCATCCACGGCGATGTCGTGATCGTGCCGGACACCGACTATGCGAGGGAAGCATGATCCGCCGCCTTCACGTCGTCTGGCGCCGCGCGCGCCGCACCGGCCGCGACCTGGACGCCGTGGCCTACGCCGCCTTCGTCGCCGGCGGCGTGCTGTTCCTGGCTGTTCTTACCGGCGCCCTCGGCCCCTCCTTCGACGCACACGCCGTGTCCACCCATTCCGCACGCTCCGCCTCCGCGGATCGCGCCACCTTCTGACCCTGGAGTCACAACCATGCAAATCATCCCGATCCGGGCCTCCAGCATGGCGGAGCTTTTTGACTGCCCCGCGCGCTGGGAAGCCAAGAACCTGCTGGGCATGCGGACGCCTTCGTCCGGCGCCGCTCGCCTCGGCACCGCCATCCACGCCGGCACGGCCGCCTTCGACCAGGCCCGGCTCGACGGCAATCCCATCACCCCCGACGAGGCCGCCGGCGAATTCGTCAAGGCATTGCACAACACCGACGAAGAGGTCGAGTGGGACGAAGCGAGCCCGAACGACGCCGAGCGCATCGGCCTGGCGCTGCATGCGCGCTACTGCGCCCAGATCGCGCCGCACCAGGACTATGTCGCCGTGGAGCTTAAGTGCGAGCGGATGGAAATCACAGACCTGGGCATCGCGCTGACCGGCACCACCGATCGCATCCGGCGCGTCGCCACAGGCGAGCTGGGTATCACGGACCTGAAAAGCGGCGCGCGCGCCGTCAGCGCCGATGGCACCGTCGCCACCGCCGGCCACGGCCCGCAGATGGGCGTTTACGAGATCCTCGCCGAGCACGCGATCGGCGAACAAATCACCGCCCCGGCGCAGATCATCGGCCTGCAAACCGGCAAGACCGCCGCTGCGCAGCGCGTCGGAAGCGGAGAAATTTCCGGCGCGCGCGCAGCGCTCGTGGGGACCGAGGACAGCCCCGGCCTGCTCCAGCACGCCTCACGCCTGATCCACAGCGGCAGCTTCTACGCCAATCCCAAGTCGGTCCTCTGCTCGGGCAAGTACTGCCCGCGCCATCCCACCTGCAAATTCAAAGGTTGAGCCATGTCCCAGACCACCACCGTCCAAGGCCTGCGGGCCGCCTCGCCTGAATCGCAATTGCCCATCGTCGCCCCCGGCTTCGGCAGCCTCCAGGGGTTCGAACTTATGCAGCGCGCCGCCCGCCTGCTCTCCAGCAGCACGCTGGTGCCCGTGGCCTATCGCCAGACGATCGAGAAGCTGGACCGCTACGGCAACGTCAAGGAAAGCCGCGAGAACCCGAATGCGCTGGCGAACTCGGTCGTCGCACTGAACATGGCGCAGCGCATGGGCGCCGATCCTCTGATGGTGATGCAGAACCTCTACATCGTCGAGGGCCGGCCGTCCTGGTCCTCGCAGTGGATCATCGCCGCGATCAACGGCTGCGGCCGATTCTCGCCCCTGCGCTTCCGCATCGAAAGCCGCGGTGAGCGCGAGGTCGAATACAAGTCGACCTATTGGGAGAACAACCAGCGGCACACCAAGGTCGAGAAGGTCAAGATCAATGACAAGGTATGCGTGGCCTGGGCGATCGAGAAGGAAACCGGCGAGGTGATCGAGTCGCCGGCCGTGTCGATCGAGATGGCCGTCCTCGAAGGCTGGTACACGAAGAATGGCAGCAAGTGGCAGACCATGGACGAGGTCATGCTGCGGTACCGGACCGCCAGCTTCTTCGGCAAGCTCTACGCGCCCGAATTGCTGATGGGCCTTCAGACTGTCGAGGAAGCCCAGGACATCATCGAGGCTACCACCGCGCCCGACGGCACCATCAGCGTCAACGTGGACGAGCTGCGCCAAGCCACCCAGCCGGCACAGCGCCAGCCCGCGGCGGTGCAGGCCAATGCGACGGACCTGGAGGCGCGCGAACCTGCCGCAACCACCGACACCGCCCCCGCGAAGGCGCAAGCCGAGGCCGGCGACCCGGCGCAGAGCGCGGCAACGGCCGCCCCTGCTTCCCAGACGCAGCAGGCCGACCAACAGGGCGTCGATGCCGGCCTGGACCCGGCCAAGGTCGAGCATCAGATCCAGAACGCGAAATCCATCGACGTCCTCGACCTGGCCAGCGACTCGATCGACGGCATAGATGACCTGGGCGAGCGCGCCCGGCTGCATCAGCTGTATCAATCCCGCCGCCTGTCCATGACCGCCGCCGCCCAACGCGCCGCTTCTGGCGGAGGCCAACAGGCGGCCGGCGCCCCCACGCCGCGCCGCAGGATGCAGGCCCCCGAGTAACCCAACCGCCATCCGCCCGCCGGTGGCGGGCGATCACGAATCGACAAGGAAACCCATATGAACGCCCGTGAACACTTCGACCCCCGTGAAATGACCGCCAACACCATCGGCCGCGACCTGCTGTCGGCCTTGGTAGCGGAACTGAAACTGCTGCCGCAGCCCTGGGTGACGCTCTCGCAATCCAAGCAAGACGACATCATCGATCGCCTGCGCGACCGCGTCGACGCCAACATCAAAATGGCCGTGCATCTGATCGCGAGTGAAGGCCGCACCGTGGTGCAAGGCGACCTCGACCAGGTCACGATCAAGGACGGCGCCAAGGTCGTCATCAAGATCGGCCGCGGCGCTGAATCGCTCCACGACCTCTACGACTCGCAGGGCAAGGCCGTCCTGATCGTCGTCGCCGATTCGCAACCCCACACCGGCGGCATGGGCCAGGTGCGTGGCGAGGCCGACCAGCGCGCCATGAATCTCGGCAAGGAATACACCGACCTGGACGGCGATGGCATGGACGAGCAGTCGAATGTCGTAGACGCCGAATTCCGCGAGTTGCCGCCGCCGGCGGCGCCGGCCGGCCCCACCGACGCGCAGTTGGAGCAGGCGCGCGTGGACGGCTACAACGCCGCCGCTCAGGGCCAACCCGAGTCCGATTGCCCCGTGATGGATGGTCAGCTTTGCATCCAGTGGGTGAAGGGCTGGAAGCAATGGCACGAAGAGCAAGACCCCCAAGCGGAGGAATGAGCCATGCGCATCGCCCACATCAACATCGAGAACTTTCAGGGCGCCCGCGCCGTCGACCTCGACATGCGTACGCCAGTCGCCCTGATCGCCGGCCCGAATGGCGCCGGAAAGTCCAGTATCGCCGAGGCCGTGCGCCTGGCCCTGCTGGGCACGCCCGAGCGAGTCGGCCTGAAAAAAGAATTCGGCGCACTCGTTACAGAAGGCGCGAAGCTTGGCGCCGTCGCGCTGGATCTGGAAGACGGCGCCGTCGGCATCAGCTTGCCGAAAGGCACGCAGACGGGCGAGGCCCTCGTGCCCCAGTCGCCGGCCCTTCCCTACGTCTTGGCACCCGAACGCTTCGCCGCCGCAAAGCCGGATGACCGGCGCACCCTGCTGTTCGCCTTGAGCGGCACGAACGTGAAGGCCGACGAGCTCGAGCGCCGCCTGCTGGCGCGCAGCTGCAGCCCCCTGCTTGTTCCGGCGATCAAGCCCATCCTGCGCGGCGGATTCGCCGCAGGCGCCGAGTACGCAAAGCAGCAGGCGACCGAGGCCAAGGGCGCCTGGAAGGCCGCAACGGGCGAACAATGGGGCAGCCAGAAGGCCGAGGGCTGGGCCGCTGACGTCCCGTCGTTCGACCAGGCCGCGCTGGTGGGCGAGCGCGCAGCGCTGGCAGGGGTTGACGCCAAGCTGGAGCAGTACACCAAGGCGTTGGGCGCGCTCGAACAAAAGGCCAGTGCTTTCGCCGCGGCGCGAGATCAGAACGCGGCGCGACAGGCGCAAGCCGCAAAGCTGCCCGCGCTGCGCCAGAAACTGGAGTTCGACCTGGACGAGCATGAAAAGGCGGCCGCCCACGTCGAAACGTTGCAGGCCAAGGCCGGTACTGGGCCGCGCGTGGGATTGGTCCACGATCTGGCGCTCTGCCTTTCGCAGCTATGGAAATCCGAGGCGTCCAAGAACGTGGCCTTCGGCATTGGCCTGGATATAAAGTCGGTGCTGGCGACCTATGAGCGCCAGTACGGCAAAATCGGCGCCGCTGGCGATACAGAAGCCGCCGCGGCGTTGCCCAAGGCCATCGAAGCCCGCGATCTCATGGCGCGCAGCGTCGAGAACGACCGCCGTGATATCACCGCGGCGGAGGCGGCGGCGGCCCAGCTGCAGGGCGCCGCCGCGCCGGAGGAGATCCAGCCCGCCAACGTCGAAGCGGCCCGCGCCAAGGTGACTGCGCTGCGCGCCGAGCGCAAGGCTATCGACGACCGCGTACAGGCGCTCCTGAATGCCAAGCAGGCCGCCACCAGCGCCGCGGAGCGCACGACGAACGCCACCCGCTATCACGGGGACGTGCTGGCCTGGCTGGCAATCGGCGACGCGCTGTCCCCCGATGGCATCCCGGGCGAGATCCTCGCCGAAGCACTGGAGCCGTTCAATGCCAAGCTGGCCGACCTGGCCAGTCTGGCGGGTTGGTGGGTTCCCTCGATCGCCGCCGACATGAGCATTACCTGGGGAGGCCGGCCCTACCGGCTGCTGTCGGAGTCCGAGCGGTGGCGCGTCGACGCGCTGATCGGCGCCGCGCTGGCAGAGATATCAGGCCTGCGCTGCCTGATCCTGGACCGCTTCGACTGCCTGGACCTGGGCGGCCGCGGCGATGCCCTGGGGCTGGTCGATGCCCTGGCCGCCGACGGCCGCATGGACACCATCCTGGTGCTGGGCACGCTCAAGGCCGCGCCGGCGGCGCCCTCGGATATGTTCACGGTCGTCTGGATCGACGAGGGCCAGGCCGGCCACGCCAAGCTCCGGGAGGCCGCATGAAAGCCGCCCGCTACCACTCGGAGGAAATGCAAATTGCGCGGCGCGACGCCGGCGACCAGCTGCGCAAGCTCGGTGCCCCGGTGAAGGCAACCACGACTGTCCTGCAGATGGCCGAAATGATCGCGGAGCGCACGGGCTGGCCCGTACCGGCGGCCACGCCGGCGGCCGTCTTGCCCTACCTGGTGCGGTTTCTCGATATCAGCCGCGCCGGCGCAACCCCGCCGCCTTATCGGCCGGTGGCGCGCCGCCCTATGCGATACGACCTTGCTATGCGCACCGTGGCGGCCCGCGCGGCTGCCGCGCAGCCGCACCTGATCCCGGCGTCCAGCAACGTCATCACCTGGAGGGAACTGCCCCTATGAGCTTCCACCTCAACGTCGCGCGCCTGCGAGACGCCGCAGCGACCAGGATCCAGGGCGAGGCGCCCGAAAGCTGCCGCGTTCTGCGCGAGGACCTGCGCGCGGTCCTCTATGTGGTCGATCGCATGGAGGCCGACCAAACCGCGCCCGCGAGCCCGCCACGCCTGCAAGCCGCGGCGGCCCGCCTCACCAAGCTGGCGCAGGAAACCCGCGCCATCTATGGCCAGGAAACCAGCGCTGGCGGTGAGCCGGCCTACCCCTCTTGGATCGACGACGTATTCGCGCTCGTTGCCGCAACTCGCATTGGAGCCTAACCATGACCACCCCCAACACGCAGCCCGGTGCGGCGCCTGCCACGGGCAACACCGAGAAGGAACAGGAGATGTACGCCGCCGGCATCCGGACTGGCGAAGCGAACGCCAAGAACAATGCGGCGATCCGCAACGGCGTGCCGGCCGGCTGGAAGCTGGTGCCCATCGAGCCGACCGAAACTATGGTCGTCTGCGGCTTCGAATCCAGGCCGGATCCCGTTTTCAGCAAGCCTGAGGAATGGGAGGCTTTCGATGCCATGACGGGCTGCCAACAGGCTGCGCACAAGGCGCGGCTGTGCTACGCCGCCATGCTCAACGCTGCTCCCGCCGCCCCTGGCGTATCCACGGTGACGCACACTTACGGCGCCCCGGCTGAAGTGGCGGCGCGCATCGAGCATTACCTCATCCACAACGGCCAGGAAAACTCGGCCAGCCTGCTGCTGTACGAGGCCATGAAAGCGCTGCGCGCTCCCGCTGCTAGCGATGCGCTGGCCGGAAGCGCGCCCGAGTGGGTAACGTGCGAAAGCCGTGGGCCCTGGGCCCGCAACAGCTTGAAGGCGGCCATCGATCTGTTGCGCGAGAAAGAGACGCGCGCGCGCCACGCCTTCACCAAGGACTACATGGGCCTGCCGGCGCGCTACATCGCCGACGCTTATGGCGAAGCCGCCGCCGTGGTCGAGCGCAAGCTGGGCGCCATTGCAGCCCAACGTAAGGGGGATGCGTGATGCTGCGATCCTCGACCCCTGCTGCGGCGGCCGCATGATGTGGTTCGACCGCCAAGACCAGCGCGCCCTGTTCGGCGACATCCGCAGCGAGGAACACACCCTGTGCGACGGCCGGGCCTTCAACATCACGCCCGACCTGAACATGGACTTCCGCGCCATGCCGTTCGCCGACGGCTCGTTCGGCCTGGTGGTGTTCGACCCCCCCCACCTTCGCCGCGCCGGCCGGGATTCCTGGCTGCGCGCCAAGTACGGAATCCTGGGCGACGACTGGCAGGACGACCTACAGCGGGGCCTGGCCGAGTGCTTCCGCGTGCTGAAACCGGCCGGCGTGCTGATCTTCAAATGGGCAGAAGTGCAGATCCCCGTCAGCCAGATCCTGGCGCTGACCGAGCATCGGCCGCTCTTTGGCCACAAGTCCGGCAAGCGGGAAAAGACCCACTGGCTGACGTTCATGAAGCCAGCCGACACCGACAAGAAGGAAATGTGATGCGCAAAGAATTCAACACCCTGGGCGGCGACTTCGAAGCGTGCCGCGAGGCAGAGGAATGGTGCCGCGAGCGCGACATCGCCGTCGGCAGAATGGAGCGCGACCAGCCGCGAGGGCTGGCAGTTGGCGACTACGCCATCGCCAAATGGAGCAACCTGCGCCCGCATGAGCGCAGCACGCTCGACGGCAGGATGACCGGCGACATGCGCCATGGGCCGGTCGTGGTCGAGTTGAAGGGCGACGAGGCCGATTACCCCGTCATCCCGGAACAGTATCGGGAGGCCATATGAACGCAGCCCAACACCAAGCACCGGCCGCGGCGCCGAAGCTGCTCTACCGCCTGCGCGAAGCCGAGGAAGCCCTGGGCCTGTCGCGCACCATGATCTACCGCCTGGTGAAGCGCGGCGATCTGGAGAAGGTCGTGATCGGCGATGCCACGCGCATCACGGTCGAAAGCGTGCAGGCGCTGATCGAGCGTAGCAAGCAGAAGAAGGCGGCATGACCGGGTATCATCTGGCCTTGTCCCTGGCGTTCAGCCAACCACGCCCCGGATGAGTAGCCAGATGAGTAGCTAGACCGGGATTTTGGAAGGCATCACCGCCGAAAACCGCATGAATAAACGGTCTACGAAAATTATGAAATTAGCCACCTGGAACGTCAACTCCCTCAACGTGCGCCTGCCCCAGGTGCTGGACTGGCTGGCCGCCAATCCCGTCGACGTGCTGTGCATCCAGGAACTGAAGCTGACCGACGACAAGTTTCCCGAGGACGCGTTCAAGGAAGCCGGTTATCACGCCGCCTGGGCCGGCCAGAAGACCTACAACGGCGTCGCCATCGTATCGCGCGCGCCGGGCACGTCCATGGTGCGTAACCTGCCAACCTACGAGGATCCGCAGCAGCGCGTGCTGGCGCTGACCTTCCCGAGCGCGGACGGCGACGTGCGCGTGGTCTGCGCCTATTGCCCCAACGGCCAGGCGGTCGGTTCCGACAAGTATGCCTACAAGCTCGAATGGTTCGCCGCCATGCGCGCCTGGCTGGCCGACGAGATCAAGCAGTACCCGCGCCTGGCGGTGCTGGGCGACTACAACGTCGCGCCGGCCGACGAGGACGTGCACAACCCCGAAAAATGGGAAGGCCAGGTGCTGGTGTCCGAACCCGAGCGCCAGGCGCTGCGCGACCTGGTCGACCTGGGGCTGGCCGATTCCTTCCGGCTGTTTGAACAGCCCGAAAAGTCGTTTTCGTGGTGGGATTACCGCCAGTTCGCATTCCGCCGCAATGCCGGCCTGCGCATCGACCATATCCTGCTGTCGGCGCCGCTGGTCAAACGCTGCACCGCCTGCGTGATCGACAAGGAACCGCGCCGCAACGAGCAGCCCTCCGACCATGCGCCGGTGGTGGCCACGCTGACATTCGATTGAGCAAAAAAATCCAGCGCGCCAGCTTGCACGGCACGCGGAAATTCCTGTATAGTTGCGCTCTTGCTTGATTTGGGGCGGTAGCTCAGCTGGGAGAGCGTCGCGTTCGCAATGCGAAGGTCGGGAGTTCGATCCTCCTCCGCTCCACCAAATTCCAGACGGAAAAGCCTTGGAAACACAATGTGTTCCAAGGCTTTTTTGTTTCTACAGGCCCGGTCTTGAAGATCCGCTTCCGTATCCCCGATACCAACCTCAGCGGCGTCCGTGCCACGGCTTGAGCGTGTGCAAGTCGAGCAGCGTGAACTTGCCGCTGTCCTGCCATCCACCCGTGTCGATGTAGAAGACATTGCCCAGTTGCGCCGGCTTGCGCAGCGTCATGTGCCCATGGACAACCGCCCGCACATTGCGGACAGGCCGGGCATATTGCAGTCGATAACGGTCTATGGACCACAGGCATGCATCCTCGTCCTGCGCGCTGAAGGTGTCATCATGGATCGCTTGCCAGTCGTCATACGGGAAGTCGGCATGCACCAGGCCGACGACACCGCCCGGCGTTTCCACCTCGATTGCCAACGGCAAGGCGTGCAGGCATGCCCCGATGCGGGCCTGGGTATCGCCATCGCATGCGTCCAGCCATGCGCCGCCGTGGACGCGATGGTCGACGTGGGGCAGCGGGTTGTTCAATGCCCGCCGCCACGTCATGAGATCGTGATTCCCGCAAATCGCATGAAACCACGGGCGCTCCAGCCAAGCCAGAACATCGGCGGACTCCGGCCCGCGATCGACGAGGTCGCCTACCGCAAATAACCGGTCATTCTCGGGCGAGAACCTGGCAGCGGCCAGCGCGGCATCGAGCCGGCCGAAATGGCCGTGGATGTCGCCCACCGCCAAATCGCGGCCCGTGGCGTTCAAGCCGAAGCGCTGCACCCGCGAATTTCCGGGCCTCATGCCTGATTCCATGCCGTGTCCTGCCGCTTATCCCGAGCAATCCGTCATGATACGTGGTGACATCCCCGCGCAAGCCCCGTGCCCCCTGGCGCTGCTGCCCCGCCCCTACCCCGACTGACGCGCCTGATTCGCGCGCCGCGCCACGGTCTGGCCCTGGCGGCGCGGATCGCCCGCCGCCTGCCCGGCCTGCCGGCCGCGCAGGCGGTGGGCGATGACGTCATAGAGCCACACGCCCGGCGTACGCAGCGCCAGGAACACCAGCACGGCCAACAACAGCGCCAGCAATACGGCGCGCAACGGGATCATGGCGCGCCTCCCGACGGCTCGGCGCGCAGGTGGCGCCGGATCGTCCGCGAGAAACCGATGGAGTCTTCCCCCAGAATCGGCGGAATGCCGACGAAGCCGCGTTCGCGCAAGGCCTGCAAGGGCACCTGGGTATCGAGCCCCCCCTGCTCATAGAGGTATTCGGGCAGATATCCCGACAGCAGGATACGGTAGTCCAGTGGCAGGCCGGGCACGATGGCCCGCACCATGCGGTACACCAGCGTGGTGCAGTTGGCGGTGACGGTGTGATAGAAGCGCGGCGTGTCGGCCAGCGCGTTGGCGGTACTGACATACGACAGGAACAGCTCGCGCATGGCGTCGGCCGGCATCCGCACCGGATAGATATAGACGTTCTCGGCGCGCGGCCCGGCGCGCACATAGAGGATGTCGCGCTCATCGGCGGCCACCACGCTCAGCTCGAATTTCTTGAAGAATCCGCCCAGCTCGGAGAACTGCTCGCCGCGTTCCTTGCGGATCTCGACCGAGAACACCACATGGCGGCCATCGGCGAAACCGAACGAGACCAGCGTGTGGGCAATGGCCGGACCGTCCCAGTACGACAGCACCATGTCGACCGAACGCAGGTCGTTCAGGTCATAGACCCGGGTCTCCCAGCGCGCCGTGTAGTCACTGTCCGAGCGCCATTTGAAGTCGCGCACATTGTCCAGCGTGACGATGCTGCCGCTGACGCTGCCGCGCAGCGTACGGGCGACGTCGTCGGCCCAGACCCGGTCATTGGAAGGCGCGATGCCCTGCCACCAGACCGCCAGCGCGATCACCGCCAGCAGATAGGCCCACAAGGCCGGGCGGCGCCGCCAGCGGCCGGCGCCATGCCACAGGCGCAGCAGGGCATACAACCCCAGCGCGACCCAGGCCAGCATCAGCACGCCCTTGCCC
>LXNH01000131.1_pt1 | contig 17180 bp, 17 predicted proteins | sample 809111 | NCBI WGS metagenome assembly LXNH01 (sample SAMN04870528, study PRJNA318959) | seawater metagenome | biome: 00002010; material: water; isolation source: marine seawater | place: Greece: Milos, Mediterranean Sea | collected 2013-05-29 | depth 5-7 m
CAAAATGATCAACTACCGTAACGTCTTCGAGCGCCAAGTAAGGCACACTCGAACTCACGAGATGGACTATTGATTGAACCTGTGACTGATCAACCACGCGACCGGGAAAGGGCGTCACAATCACGGAAGCCTTTGCTGGTTGTCTATCTCTTACGAATACACTCTGCTTCGGCGCAGCAAGGTGAACTCTGGCGGTTTCTATTGTACTTATGCGGGCAATCGAAGCCGCGAGCTCTTTTTCCATGGCCCCCTGGTAGCGCACTTGCTCCATAAACTGGCTGGTGGTCATGGAGCTATCGTCGGATAATGACGCAACGCCGCCATCCGTTGCGGACCTTGGCAGCCCTTGAGATGCCAAAAATATTTTTGCTTCCTGATACTTGTTGGACTCAACAAGTACTTGGCCAGTCACAACGTCTATCTCAACATCGTAATTTCCCGCTACCAGGGCCTCATAAGCAAGCTGGATATCAGCAGTGTCCATGCCGGTGGACACGCTTCGCATCTCTTTCGACGATAGAGTTGCCCAAAATAATAGCAGTGCAAGAAATGCAAAAATTGCAATTGCGGCGGGCATGGAACGCTTTACTGCCGGTTGTGCGAAAAATTGCTGCACTGCGGGTAAAGAACCAGAAACCGTCGTTACTGCGGTCCCTTTTTCACCCTCTGAAACAGCAGTCATTGCTTCACCTGCTCGTGCTGGGCCGGCTAAACTTGCTTGTGCAGAAGAACTTAAAGTATCCATTTAAAAGCCCCTTAGACCGGCATGCTCATGACATCTTGATATGCCTTGAGAACCTTATTTCTAATTTGCAAAGTCGCTTCGAATGCGACTGATGCCCTTTGAGAGTCCACCAACACGTCAGTAATCGAAGCCTCAGGGCTAGCCTCAAAATCGATTTTGTTCTGAGCTGATGTAAGCTGCAGCTCGTTTACTGACCGCAGTGCCTCGACCAAATCCGATGAGAAGTTCGCTCTAGCATCACCGCTTCTATCCGCTAAAGAAGCGGCTGATTGGGAGCCTCCAATTTCTGCTTGCCGGATCATGCTCAATACATTCTGCGCTTCTATCGACATGGTCATAACATTTTCCTTTGTAGCTGGTCTTCGCGCTCATTTAGTTTCTGAATCTTGTGTCTGAGTGTTCTGGGACTTATCCCCAAAACCTTTGCTGCATCAGCTTTTGAGGCTGTATTGGCGAGCGCATCCTGTATAGCCAGCCACTCAGCGGACTCTTTCGTAGTCGCGAGTGAGTCTGAAGGTTGTATGGTCGCTTTTGGCGATGTTCCCAGGCCGGAGTAATTAGTCGGTAGTGAAGAAACACAAGCGTCCAACAAGATATGCTCTTCACAAATCACATCCATATCTGCAACAACTTTCGCCCGCGAAATAACATTTTCCAGCTCACGCACATTTCCGGGCCAATCGTGTGCAAGCAAGCGGCTCAGAGCGTCTTGGGATAACTGCATAACTCTTCCCGCGCAGGCATGTGATCCCGCAAAGTGAATGGCGAGAGCCTCTAAATCTAAGGGTCGTTCTCTTAGCGGGGGGATACTTAGATGGAAGGAATTCAGTCGGTACAACAGGTCTTCTCGAAACTCACCACTCGAGACCATGATACTTAGGTCGCGATTAGTTGCTGAGACAAGCCGTACGTCAACATCAATGCTCTTGTTGCCGCCTACCCGACACACTTTCCGGTCTTGAATCGCCCTTAACAGTTTGGGCTGCGTATGCAGAGGTAGCTCACCAACTTCATCTAAAAAAAGCACTCCCCCGTGCGCCTGTTCGAACACACCCTCCTGGTCCTGATGAGCGCCTGTAAATGCCCCCTTCACATGACCGAATAAAATACTTTCGACTAAGTTTTCGGGAATTGCGGCGCAATTTAGTGCAACAAAAGGTTGAGACACTCTGGGGGATTGATCATGAAGAATTTTTGCAACGACCTCTTTACCGACACCAGATTCACCGCTCAACAAAGTGCTTACATCGAAACCCGCTAATCGCCTCACAAGCTCCAGCATAGATTTGCTTGTTTCGTCGGCGAAAATAACTGCTCGCTTTTCTGTATGAGACTTACCGTGATTTCTTGACAAAGAGCGTCCACCAGAGCGTGCTGCGAAAGATAAAATATCGTCAACCAGATTAGAAGGAAAGCTTTCAGTAGTCTGTGTATATCCCGCGACCTTACGAACGCCGAACTCACCTAACCTGCGAGCTGCCGCGATATCACCGCTGGGTATTAATGCAACTCCAAGCGGGTGAAGTCCAATTAGCTCCGCGGACTGATCGAATAAGGGAATCGCTTCCTCCCATTTTTGGCCTACACAGAAAACTGGAACCTGATCATCATTCAGTTTGTCGAGGACTGAGGAATCTTGTGTGGTTTGGTACTGACAGGACAGCGTCGCCTCGAGGCTATTGATCGGAAATTCCGAACCTCGAAGTTCCAAAAGTGTTAGTGACAAGTTCTTGATCGGTGATCTCATTTTTGATTGCCTGCGACCGTTATGGACTCAAAAGCAAAGATAAGACCACCCAAAGAAAATACTTCCAAATCAGATGCTTAAAAAAAATTTCCGATAGAAATTACGGGCATGTCGTAATTTTGACACCCACTACTTAGGCCAACGAGATATTTTCTCAATCAAGGTGGTCCGTTTAACTCCCAGACTTTTTGCGGCGCGTGAGACATTTCCAGATTGCTTGTCCAAAGCAAACTCGATGAGCTTCCGCTCATAGTTGTCAACTCTGTCTTTCAAGCTTTTGGCGTCTCCTGTGATAGGCGATTTTTCCAACGCAACTAAATCAATCAATTCATCTACAGAGGTTTCAGGTGAAGAGCTCCTATTAGCGGTAGCGGTACGTTTAACCTTTGCAGGTTCGTCCGTTTTTAATTCATCAGTGGCCGAACGCAATATCGTATTGCTCATACCAGATGGGAGATAATCAGGCGGCACCTTGTATAAATTAATTATTTCGCCTGGATATAAAGCGGCAAGCCTTTGGCAAAATCCCTCTAGCTCTCTAACATTTCCCGGCCAGGAGTAATTGCGCATTAACTCCCAAGACTGTTCTTCGATAGAAAATGGCTTAATTGAAGCGTCAAATTTATTCGCAAAAAATTCGAAGAATTCAGTTATCTCCTCTCCTCGCGCGGATAAGGCGGCTACACTTAATGGGATGACATTTAAGCGAAAGAAAAGATCTTCTCTGAAGTCGCCCTGCTTTATTAAATCCTCCAATGGCTGATGTGTGGCGGAAATAATTCGGGTGTTAGCGGCGAATTCTTCATTCGAACCCACGGGGGTTACTACGCCTTCCTGCAAAAATCTGAGCATTTTTGACTGCAACGAAGAATCCATGTCTCCGATCTCGTCTAAAAATAATGTGCCATTTTCCGCATGCCTAATTCTGCCTGCGAAACTGCTCACCGCACCCGAGAAAGCACCCTTGGAATGACCAAATAACTCGCTCTCCATCAACTCAGCAGGGATGGCACTACAGTTGATTGCAACGAATCGGCCGGTACGGCCAGACTGCTCGTGCAAGCGCTTCGCAACCAACTCTTTTCCAACACCCGTTGGCCCGCGGATTAATACCGGCGCATCTGTGGGTGCCACCTTAGAGACAGCCGTTATCAATGACGCAGTATGGGGGCTGGACCCTATGAACATATCCAGCGCTCCTGATGCATGTCATTCATGCGCACATGATCCCCAGAATCAAACGTATTTTGTTCACACCTGTACGTCTTACTGTGACATATTAAATCTATAAAGTTAATGCCAAACGTCGCATTTGCAATTGGGGTAATGTCAATGAGATCCGCAACAGAGCTAGTTGCAAGCTATTTTGAACCTGAGCCAGATAACCCCAGCCGAGCTAGCTGGACCGCGTCTGTGCTCGCGCTCCTAATTTTTATGAACCTTTTAGCCGTTGTGTTGGAATCAATCGACGACATAAACAGTAGATTTGCAACGGAGTTTTTCTTATTCGAGTGTTTCTCAATCTTTTTTTTTACAGTGGAGTACATTGCAAGGATCTACAGCGCTCCGGCCCTTGTTACGACTGTCCGGCCTCTTGGTAAATCCAGAAGGCTAGGATACGTATCGAGTTTTTCTGGTCTCATAGATCTAATAGCAATCCTCCCTTTTTTACTCCAGTTTTTAATTCCCGGGATAGACTTGAGGATATTAAGAGCCCTCCGCCTTTTAAGGCTATTAAAATTAAACCAATACACCTCAGCTATTGACGATCTAATCGCAGCCGTTGTGTATGAAAGAAAAGCACTGCTTGCAACTGTTTATCTTTTGATGGTCTCTCTCTTTCTCTCAAGTACTGCCGTCTACCTCGTAGAATCGAATATCCAACCTGATGCGTTTGGATCAATACCTCAAGCAATGTGGTGGTCTATTGTTACGCTTACGACAGTCGGGTACGGGGATACTGTCCCAATATCGTCTGTTGGAAAAATTATTTCTGCGATCACTGCGGTCATGGGAGTCGCGTCAATTGCCCTGGTAACAGGAATACTAGGAGCGGGTTTTACTAAGCGGATGGAATATAAAAAAGCAGCCCTTACTGAAGCTATTGCCGTTGCATTGGAGGATGGCCACATCTCTCAAAAAGAGGCTATCGAGTTAGACTCCCTCAGGAAGGAATTAGACTTATCCAAGGAGCAACAGGTGGCAATCCTGAGGGTGCTTACGTCTGAAAAACAATGAAAAAATCTGATCGATGAGGGGGAACAAGTCGGAATGACCGTTACTCGAGGGCGAACATTACTGGCATTAGGCTGTATCGTGGGCCATCAGTGAGGTATCGGTCCTCCAACTTACTCCAGCGCTCGGTCTCGATTCGCCATCTGATATGACTATCAAACGCGTCCTCTGACGACCAATAAGACAATACCTCGATTCCCACGTCAGCGGTATCGTCCAGCTCCGATACGTTAGAAATATCGACGCCTTCCGCAACGTACGCCCAGGAACAGCCGGGGGCCGCCTTTAACATGGCCACCAATGGACCAAAATCGGCAAGGAAGGACGCTCTGCTGTCCGCCCTAACCGTAAACGTTGTCTTCGCGATTAATGCCATAACATTTCCTTATTTTTGCAGTGCTTAGATGTTCAAAAATACATCCTTAACAAATGGTGCAGCAACCAAAATTTTGAAATAAGTGATCGTTTCAAATTTTTAAAAACAGTAAACGACGCTAGTTCGGCGTCATCAACGCAAACCGCTTTACTTTTAAATCTCCAACATCTACCCATTCGCAAAAATTTTTTATGGGTCTCACCCACAACTCTCTTTTTCCATATTCGGCGCGATACAGCACCAGTGTTTCCTCTGTTTCGGAGTGGCGCACGATAGAAATTACCGTGTATTCATTATTATTCTTGTAATGACGATATCGCCCTGGACTAAGTAACTCAGTCATTACTGAAGCCTCCAAATTCCTCTCCGATCACTTGTTGTAAACATCCAAGTGTCTCTCCCATTAGCAAACAATCGGCATCGCGCTGCGCCAACTTGTCCTCGTGGAGTTCATCGTTCAGTTTTTTTAGCTCGTCACTGAAGCGAATGCGACGAATACTGAGGTCTTTATCCAAGACGAAATCTACTTTGTCCTGCCAAGACAGGGCCAAACGCACAACCTGCTTACCGCTCTCGATAAGGCTCAGAATCTCGTCAGACTCGAGATAGACGCCCCGCGTACGTACAAAACCGCCCTCTTCATGCGGGTCTTCTAGATCAGCGTCACCACCGAGACTCAAGCCCTCTGGAAGGCCTCCATTTAGAACCCACTGACTCATCGCCACAACCGGCGACTTTTGTGTATCGGGGATCGTCACCTGCAGGTTACCCAGGCCTTCACGCAATAAAGACAAAAAGTCCTCCACCCGAGCTGCACTGGCCGTATTGATCCATACCCAGCCCTCGCGCTCATTGATGAGTGCATCGAGGTACTGTGACTTGGTAAACGCACGCGGCAACAGATCCTGGGTGACTTCATCCATGATATCGAGACGCTCCTTGCGATTGACTCGACGCCCCTGCCCGTTCTGGATTTCTGCGATGCGCTCGTTAGTCTCGGAACGCACAACCGATGCGGGTAGTAGACGTTTCTCTCGTCGCAGGCGGATTAACCAGAAGTCGCCAGCAGCGTGCACGAGCTCTGTGGTGTCATCGCTGAGGGCGGGGACCCAACCATTACTAGTCATCTGACTCGGCCGACACGGTACAAAGGGCCGTCTCGATAAACGCTGCGAGAGCTCGAGAGCGTCAATGCCTAAGCGATCGGGCAATTTGTAAGTACGAGCGTTTCTAAACCACATGACAATTCCTCCCAGCGGACGCGCAAGTGTAGGGAGAAACGATGCAAAAAGCTCTGGGAATTTCATTAACTGCTTTAACGCAGTAGCTTGAGGCGAACCATAATAGACAAAAGCACCCTTGGCATACCGTAGATGGCACGCGCAAACCGCGCTTCACAGTCGCCACATTCAAATACCTTTTCCAGGCAGGCCTTTTCTAGACCCTTCCGGCGAACCCGACGAACAGCCTCGCTGCCGCAATTAAGGCAATGTGTTGTTGCTTCGATAAATAGCATCGAGTGGCTTGCGCCTCTGTTGGGTTATGCTCAAGTAAAAAATAAGAAGCGCTTAAGGGATTAGTCTTTTGCGATAAAACGGCAGTGTTTGTGACAAATGTGTCATTATCCTGTCGCGCTTGACAGATTTATGCGTTTATGGCCTTTGCTAACGCTAGGGCTCACTCTAAAGCAACCGGGTAAAGTTTGGCTTCACCGCAACAGCCATAGCGTTATCGCAAAAGTTAAGCGCTTGGCTCAATCGCTATAGCGGTGTTGTCGGTGGTCGCTGGTTTCGCCTAGTCTCTATCGCTCAAGACACCCAAAGGGCGACGCAATGCGATATCTCCACACGATGATTCGAGCCAGTAATCTTGAGGCAACACTCGAGTTTTTTGTCGGGCAACTTGGCTTGGTTGAGGTGCGCCGAATCGACAACGAGGGCGGCCGTTTTACTCTGGTTTTCTTGGCAGCGCCCGCCGATCTCAATAACGCCGCAGAAAAACAAAGCCCGCTGGTGGAGATCACCTACAACTGGGATCCTGAGGAATACGATGGCGCTAGAAACTTCGGACACCTCGCCTACCGCGTGGACAATATCTACGAGCTTTGCCAGTCGCTGATGGATTCAGGCGTGGTTATTAATCGACCGCCGCGTGACGGCAGGATGGCCTTTGTCAGATCACCCGATGGTATTTCAATCGAATTACTGCAAGAGGGCTCAGCCCTGCAACCCGCTGAGCCGTGGTCGTCGATGCCTGATACCGGCGAATGGTAATTACGCCGCGAGAAAGTTAAGCATCCATCGAGCCACTCGGTCACCCTCGTGATCATGCTCAATTAATGATTCGCGCCCCTTGGCAACGCACTCGGCGCCAATCATGTCGTAGCGGAAAGCCATTATTTCCTCGGAGTAGGCATCAATGAACTCAGGATGGCCTTGAAGCGTTAGGACATGACCACCCATCAGAAACCCGCCATGCTCGCAATGATTGTTACGCACCACGGTCTGAGCGCCTGGGGGTAAAGTCAGCACCTGATCCTGATGCGATACCACTAGCTTCAAGGAAGCTGACGGCTGCTCATCAAACCCAAGCGCATCCATGTCATAACAATGGATCCCAACACCCCAACCTTTCTCGGATTTAGCGACCACGCCCCCCAGTGCCTGAGCGATCAATTGGTGTCCGAAACAGATACCAATCATTTTTTTACGCCTCGCATGAAGATCGCAAATCAGCACCTCGAGGTCACGAATCCACCGCTTGTCATCGTAAACCGAACTCTTGCTACCGGTGATGATAAAGCCACACACCGACTCAATATCGGCATTATCGGGCAGTACGCCGCCCTCGACATCCCAGACAGAGAATCGTAGGCCATCCTCTGCCTCGCTTAATAGGCGCTCAAACATATCGGGATACTGCCCGAACTCGCCTACCCACTCTGGGCGCACCGTGTCTGTCTTCAAAATACCAATATGCATGCTCACTCCAAATATGTCGGTTTCATGAAAGCTGCTGTTTAAGGTTCCCATTGTGCCCCGAAACACGGCAGAATGATTAAGGAGCAGATTAGAAAAACATCATGGGTATACTTTCGTCACTACAACGCTTCGATGTCGCGCTATTTGAGAAGGTGTTTCACACCTGTCAGCGCATGCCCCGAGTCCGATTGAGCGCGAGGCTGTTATCTAGGAGCGGTGATGGCTACATGCAATTGTTGACGCCTGCATTAGTCTGGTTTTCTGGGTCTGTGTTAGCCCCTACCTATTTCGTCACGCTTGGGCTCGCGATGATTATAGAGCGAGCTGTGTATGTTGTGTTGAAAAACACACTAAAACGCCTGCGCCCCGCAGACTTTAAGTCAAACTTTCAATCAGTGATTACCGCCTCCGATAAATTCAGCTTTCCATCTGGGCATACTTCTGCTGCCTTTTGCTTCTCGCTGGTCACAGTCACTGTGCTCGGTGGCGCCTCTGCCGTGTTATTCCTTTGGGCAACAATAGTCGGCATGTCGCGCCTAGTGCTCGGGGTCCACTTCCCGGGTGATGTACTCGCTGGCGCCTTCGTGGGCAGCGGTGTCGCCGTCTGTACTTTGTCACTCCTGAATATCTAGAGGAGCCTCCCAATGACTAGAAAAATCCTCTATGGCGTGCAAGGGACGGGACAGGGCCATGTCAGCAGAGCTCGGGGTATTTCGCATGCGTTAAAAGATTTCGATGTAGACGTTACCTGGCTGTTCTCAGGTCGTGAGCGAGACAAGCTCTTTGACATGGAAATCTTCGGCGACTTCAAACACCGAGAAGGCCTGACCATGGTGACCGAGGCTGGAAAAATGCGCTATCGAAAGACAGCGCTTGGCATGCATCCCGCTACATTTATTAAGGACGCAACCAAACTCGACCTCGATCCTTACGATTTAATTGTGTGTGATTACGAGCCTGTGATTTCTTGGGCGTGTAAAGCCAGGGGGCGCGAGGCCATCGGACTAGGGCATCAGTATGCCTTCGGCAGCAACACACCAATGACGGGAGATACGCCTTTGAGTCGATTGTTGATGGCGCAGTTTGCGCCGGTTGATTTAGAGGTCGGTCTGCACTGGGCGCCCTTCGACGACAGCATTTTGCCGCCAATCTTGGACTTGCCAGATATTGATCCCGATGACATCAAGGATCATATCCTCGTTTATCTGCCGTTTGAGGAGCAAGACAAAACCACCCAGTGGTTACAGCAGTTTTCTGACCGCCAATTTATTCAATACTCGAACCAGATAATCGATGGTGAGCACGGCAACGTACAGCGGCGCAAAGCCAACGTCCACGGTTTCAAAGCCGATCTCGCCGCGTCGCGCGCGGTTATCTGTAATACAGGATTTGAACTCATTTCCGAGTGCCTTCAGTGGCGCAAGCCCGTGCTTACCAGACCGCTGGCAAAGCAGATGGAGCAGCTGTCAAACGCGGCGGCACTTGAGCAGCTCGGCTATGCCAAGACAATGCAGTCACTGAACACGAAAAAAGCACGCGCCTGGCTCGATGATATTCCAGAGGCGCCCGAGATTCGGTTTAATAATGTTGCCATGGCATTGGCAGAGTGGCTTGCGCGAGGTGCACAAAAGCCTGTGAAGGAATTAAGCCAATCGCTTTGGCAATGACCGAGGTTGCCGGCCAACTCATCGGTGTTAAGCACTTATGGGTACTGCTAGTCACTGGTCTCTCACTGTCTGCCACAAGCCTCGCAGCAAATGATTACGTAGGGTCCGCCGTTTGCGCCGATTGCCACCAAACCGAAGCAACCCTCTGGCAAAACTCTCACCATGATGTGGCGATGCAAGAAGCCTCGTCCACCACGGTCCTTGGTGACTTCAACAAAGCCTCCTTTACCCATCAAGGTATCACCAGCGAATTTTTTCGCGAGGACAGCGACTACTGGGTCCGCACCGACAACGCCGATGGCGAGCTCGAGGCATTTAAGGTCGACTACGTTTTCGGAGTCTATCCGCTTCAGCAACTACTCCTATCACTGCCGGGTGGGCGACTTCAGGCATTGAGTGTCGCCTGGGATGCGAGGCCAAAAACAGAGGGTGGTCAACGCTGGTATCACATCTATGAAAATACCGATGAGGATGTCTCGCATGCGAGCCCGCTGCATTGGACCGGCATTTATCACAATTGGAACAGCCGCTGTGCAGAGTGCCACAGCACCGATGTTCACAAGAATTACAACCTCAGTACCGACAGCTACGACACCCAATACCAAGCCATCGATGTGGGATGCGAGGCCTGTCACGGTCCCGGGGCGCAGCACGCCGACCTCGCCCGTCGGGGTGAGATGACTGCATCAAATAGCGGGCTCGCGGTATCGCTGGCGGGTCGCGGCCTATGGACGCGTGACACCGAAGCGTCGGTGGCTAGTCGAAGGTCAGGGCCAACCGCGTCAATGCAAATCGAGAGCTGCGGCCGCTGTCATTCTAGGCGAGCCACGCTGGGTGATTACCATTTTGGGAAGCCCTTGAGCGATACACACCGAATATCCTCGGTGCAGGCGCCTCTTTACTGGCACGACGGGCAGATTCGAGATGAGGTTTATGTTTATGGCTCCTTCATGCAAAGCAAGATGGCGGCTGCGGGAGTGGTTTGCAGTAATTGCCACGAACCACACAGCAATGCCCTGGTCGTCGAGGGTAATGGCGTGTGCACCCAGTGCCATCAGCCAGAGCGATACGACCAAACCAGTCACCACAGGCACCCTGCCACCAGTTCTGGTGCCGCCTGTGTTAACTGCCACATGCCCGATCAGCTCTACATGGGCGTCGATGCGCGACGCGATCACAGTATGCGGATTCCCCGCCCCGATGTGTCGATCAGCACCGGCAGCCCCAATGCCTGCACCCAGTGCCACCAAGATCAAACCAATAGCTGGGCTAACGATGTTGTAAATAACTGGGGCGTGAAGCCTGACATCAGGGCATTGAATCAAGCGAAAGCTAGGGTAGCTGCCGATCGGGGTGACCTCAGAGCCCTGCCGAGCCTTGAGGCAATCGTCAGCGACAGCCAGCAGCCCGGTATCATCAGAAGTGCGGTCACCGAGCAAATCTCTAACCTCGGATCGCCTAGGCTCTCTGGTATGGCGGCGATGCTGTTGCGCGATGATGACCCGATGGTTCGAGCCAGTACCGTCCGTACCGTAGCAACTCTACCTCTCTCTCAGCGCTATCTCATGCTCCGCCCGCTGATGACCGACCCCATCATGAGTGTTCGACTAGAGGTTGCATCAATACTTGCCGGCAGCGAGTTTGAAGGTCTGCGCGACAAGGATGTCGAGGAGCTCGATGTACTTTACACCGAATACCTCGAGGTCCAGTCGAAACACCTCGACATGCCATCGGTGCAATTACAGCTAGCGAACTTTTGGTTGGCTCGCCGCGATTTAGACAAAGCCGAAGTAGCGCTCAAATACGCACTGCGACAGAACCCACAGTTTGAGCCGGCCATCATCAATCTCGTTGATCTGCTTCGCCAGCAAGATCGTAATGACGAAGCGAGCGAGCTTCTCGAGAGTTCATTGGCAGCTATGCCGGCGGCCGGTAGCTTGTGGTTTGCGAAGGGCTTACACGATATCAGGGGCGGTAAGCGGGAATCTGGCCTCGAAGCCTTAAACCGTGCGGCCGAGCTGGAGGAAGAGGGCTCAAGGCATCGCTACGTGTTCGCGGTTGCATTGTTTGACATGGGCGAAGAAGAACGCGCTATGAAGATATTAGAACGTCTGAACAAAACCCATCCCGGACAGCCCGACATCCTCAACGCGCTCATGGCGTATAGCACGCAGCTGAGTAATCTGGTCGCCTACAACCAATACCGATCGCAGCTGATCAACGTCATGAGGGCCACCGGAAGCGGCCCCTGATTAGTCGGAAGAGAGGGTAAAATCGACCGTGACGGGAATGGAGCGGCTGATCGCATTGAGACCTGCGATCTGCTGAAGCGCAGCAACACCGCTCTCTAAACCAAACTCTGCAGCAGACAGCATTATGGGCTGGGCACTGACGACTTGAGCCTGACCGTTGCTCGCGGCTACTGACAGCGCTGCCATCTTTTTCGCTTGCTGCCCGTGCAGATCGACCGTGACCTCGAGCATCGCCGTGCTTTGCCCACCCGAGCTGAGTTTGGCAAGCTGATCCTCTGACAGCTTTCCGGTCACTGTTGCTGCCGGGTACATACCCACCTCGAACAACATGGTTTGTAAGCGCTCGTTTCGAATACCCACACCGGTATCCACCGAGCTCAGGTCGACTTTTACGCTGATATTGCCCTTTGCATCGATACCGCCCGCCACTCGCGTAAACGCGTTGTTTTCACCAATGGCGTTATTCTTAATAGAAACGAAGCCCACGCTCGAACCGGGTTCAACAGACCAGTCGGCCAGGGCAGGTGCTGCCAAAATCAGAAAAAGAAGAAAAACCGAACGTCGCATCACAAACACCCTCCTGTATCCCTGCAATCTAACAAGGCTTGGAGCAAATTGACCAGCGATGCCCCCTGGGACCTCCTACTAAAGTCGACAGTAACGTGTCAGACGTCGGCGAGGTCGCCTTTGGTCTCCAGCCACTCACGCCGATCACCCGCGCGCTTTTTGGCTAGCAACATATCGAACACGCTGTTGGTATCGTCATCTGCATCGAGAATCAACTGCACCAAACGGCGGGTATCGGGATCCATGGTGGTCTCTCTCAACTGAGATGGGTTCATCTCGCCCAACCCCTTGAAGCGCTGGACATTGGGTTTAGCCCGCGAATTTTCAGCCGCCACTCGCTCTAGAATGCCATTCTTCTCTGCTTCATCGAGCGCATAAAACACATCTTTGCCGACATCGACTCGATACAACGGTGGCATCGCTACAAAGACATGGCCGGCTCGCACCAATGGCCGGAAATGGCGCAAAAACAATGCGCAGATCAGCGTGGCGATGTGAAGGCCATCCGAATCGGCATCCGCAAGAATGCAAACTTTCTGGTAACGAAGTCCCTCGAGGTCATCACTCATAGGGTCGATACCGAGCGCCACAGAAATATTGTGGACCTCTTGAGACGCAAGAATTTCACTGGCGTCGACTTCCCATGTATTCAGGATCTTGCCGCGCAGCGGCAGTATTGCCTGGAACTCACGATCGCGTGCTTGCTTCGCTGATCCTCCAGCCGAATCACCCTCGACCAAGAACAACTCAGAGCGCGCGGGATCTTCTGCCGTGCAATCCGCCAGCTTTCCGGGCAATGCAGGGCCCGAAGCGACCTTTTTTCGAACGACTTTCTTGGCAGACCGAAGACGAGCCTGGGCACGGTTAATGCAAAGTTCTGCCAGCAATTCGGCATCTGAGGTGTGCTGATTTAGCCACAGGGCAAATGCATCCTTCGCCACGCCCGAGACAAACCCTGCAGCCTCTCGAGATGACAGGCGCTCCTTGGTCTGCCCGGAAAACTGAGGGTCTCCCAACTTCGAAGACAACACATAGCAACAGCGATCCCAAACATCCTCTGCCGTCAATTTCACACCGCGTGGCAACAAATTTCGAAGCTCACAAAACTCCCGCATGGCCTCAAGAAGGCCCGAGCGCAGACCGTTAACATGGGTGCCGCCCTGTGTCGTGGGGATTAGGTTCACATAGGATTCGGCGATAATGTCGCCACCTTCTGGCAACCATTGGATAGCCCAATCTACCGCCTCTGTTTCGCCCGTGAAGCTTGAGGTAAAAGGCTCTTCAGGAATTACTGGGAAGTCGATCGTGGCATCGGCGAGATAATCGGCAATGCCATCCTCGTAGTACCACTCTTCTTTTTCGCCGCGCTTTTCGTCGAGCAGCGTTACACGGAGACCGGGGCAGAGCACCGCTTTCGCTCGCAAGGCATGTGTCAGCTTTGCCATCGCAAAATTGGGGCTATCAAAAAATACAGGGTCGGGCACAAATCTAATACCGGTACCTGTATTGCGTTTGCCACACTGCCCCGATATTGCTAAGTCTTCGACCTTATCGCCGTTCTCAAACGCCATGCTGTAGACGTTGCCATCACGGCGAATCGTGATGTCGAGCCGCATGGACAGGGCATTTACCACCGACACCCCCACGCCATGGAGACCGCCGCTAAACTGATAGTTTTTGTCGGAAAATTTCCCGCCAGCGTGCAGGGTCGACAAAATCACTTCGACACCCGGCTTTTTTTGTTCCGGGTGCAAATCGACAGGCATACCTCGACCGTTGTCAGTGATGGTAATCGCACCATCAGCATGAAGTACCACATCGATTTGGCTCGCAAAGCCCGCCAGCGCCTCATCGACTGAGTTATCGATCACTTCCTGTGCAAGGTGATTGGGTCGCGCCGTATCGGTATACATGCCCGGGCGCTTGCGGACAGGCTCGAGACCCGTCAGGACCTCAATGGCATCTGCGTTGTATTGCGTCATCGCTTAAGCGAGCTCCGAACTAACCAACTGACATGAGACGGCGAGTGATCGACCGTCAGCTGGGGCTTAATGATAACCTCTTGAGGTGAAGTCGGGGCGATTCTCAGCGCAGGAAATACGAATTACCTCTGTCTCGATACCGCCATTGGCATGCAATGCTAAGCGCCGCATCCCGGGGTCGATCTCATCGAGCCCGAAATTTTCTGAGTGTGGGGCAAACTGAATACAGGTCGAAGGTGTAGTCAGAAGCCTGATGCCATTCACTTCACGATCGGTCGCCTGGTGCACATGGCCACTGATTACTAGCGTACTACCCTGACATTGCTGCAAGCGTGAGAGAACTTCCGTGCCATTACCCACGTGCTGCTCATCCAACCAAGCCGACCCAACAGGCTGGAGTGGATGATGCGTTGCCACCAAAAGATGCTTACCGTCATTGTTAGCTTGTTCGATCGTATGACTCAACTGATCGTGCTCAAAGTGGCTAAGATAACCTTCCACCTGTCCCGGTGACTGGGTATCCAACATCAAGATAATCCAGTGTGAGCTGATCATAGTTCTCGAAAATCGCTTTTTTAGCTCAGGGCTAATCTTGCCGCGATCATCGTGGTTGCCGGGCAACCACGCGCTGACCATCGTGGGGGGCAGCAATGCCTCAAGATAATCGTAAGCCTCTGCGTCGCCATCGGCAGCAATATCGCCGGTCACGAGGATGGCATCGGGAGTACTGTACTCGCTCATCCGCGACAAAACCCTACGCAGCGAATCGAGTGTCTTCATACCCAAAAGGTCACCATTGGGGTCAGCCATCAAGTGGGGGTCAGTGATTTGAACAAGCTCAAGACAGTCGCTGTTGGTCCCAAGCGCCAGCGAGCCCTCAAGCAATGTCATCTCCGCTCCCCCATATCGAAGACGGCATCCGCGGCTTGCCCGTCGCTTAGGCATGCCTCGAGGATTTCAGCGACAAATCGGTTTTGCTGCCACTTTTCGTCGGGTTGATACATCCGGTGATTGGGATACGAATATCGCGACTCGAGTCGCGAGTTGGTCTTGAGCTTCACGACTTCGGCCATCTCGGCGTCGTGATACGTCCTGACATGAAAACAACTACTGCCAACACCGGCTGGCAACGGTGAGTGGTAATCCACCGCAAAACAAGTGGTGTGTCGATCTCGCTCGATGACGTCAATGCTCAGTAAGCTGTTATCGACTCGAATGCGTCGACTGTTGGATTGCTGATAATCGGGAAACACTCGAAGCAGGCGAACATAGTTGAGCTCGCACAAGGCGTGTAAGTCCGCTAGTGCCATTCGCTTGCTTTGCTTTTTTCTGTGTCGGAAAACGTCACTCAAAGCCGTTATCTGCCTGCATCTCGTTCCTTTGATGGAGTTTAGCAATGTCCATGCACCTTTTGTCCATCATAGACGGTGTAATGCTTCACCGCTTTTCCATCATTTGAGTGGTAAACTCTCGTCGCACGTACTGATCCCGATATCATTCAAGGACGACCCCCATGACGTTTTGCGCCAACACTGCCATAAAACGCGCACTTACTATTGCCTTCATCTCCTGTCTCGCGCCCTCCGCGTTGAGCGACACCTTGGTCGATATCTACGAGATCGCACTCGAGAATGACGCCCAGCTCAAAGCGGAAGTTGCTCAGTACAAAGCGGATCTCGAACTTAAGACGCTGGCGAAGGCGCCGCTGTTACCCCAGGTGAGAATGGGTGCCGCTCGGTCGCTTAATGATTCAGAAAGCACGCGCTTGACCATCACGCAGTTCGAAGACGGACAGGTCCAAATCGATGACGTGACCAACGGCAGTAAAACCGAAACCAACAGTTATGACATCAGCCTCTCGCAAACCTTATTCGATCTCTCTGCATGGTTTAATTGGAAGGCCGGCAGCGATCAAACCAAGCAGGCAGAGGCAACGCTTGCTGCTGCACAGCAAAATCTGATCGTCCGAGTTTCAGAGGCTTACTTTGGCGTTTTGAGAGCTCAAGATAATTTGCGCGCTGCGAAGGCACAGGAAAGAGCGCTAGCCCGCCAGCTCGAGCAAACGCGACAACGCTTCAACGTCGGTCTTATTGCAATTACAGACGTCTACGAAGCTGAAGCCCGCCATGACCTTGCTGGCGTCACCCGCATTGTCGAAGAAAATAATGTCGCGGTGGCTCAGGAGCGTTTGTCAGTAGTAACAGGCCAATCACATGGCCAGTTGTATGAATTAGGTGATGACTTCACACCAGAGGCGCCGATGCCTGCCGACAGAGCCGCCTGGGTCGACTTCGCACTAGCAAATAACTATCAGTTGACCGCAATCCGTCACGCCGAGGAAGCGGCGCGTAAAAATGCGCGCTCGAGAGATATGGCTCGCTACCCCACGGTTTCAGCCACCTACCGATACAGCGAAGATGAGCGCTCGGGGCGTGTTACCCCGCCGACTGCCTTCAACTTGCCACCTCGATCGGATGGCAATAACGAGAGTATCCAGATTCGTTTTGATCTGCCGCTCTACTCAGGCGGTGCCATCAGTGCCAACAAACGCCGCTCGTACGAGCAGTACAACGTTGTTCGTGAAAATCGCATCAACCTAACCCGCAATACAGTAACCACTGCTCGCTC
>LXNH01000133.1_pt1 | contig 17100 bp, 7 predicted proteins | sample 809111 | NCBI WGS metagenome assembly LXNH01 (sample SAMN04870528, study PRJNA318959) | seawater metagenome | biome: 00002010; material: water; isolation source: marine seawater | place: Greece: Milos, Mediterranean Sea | collected 2013-05-29 | depth 5-7 m
GTACAACGAACCACCATGAATAGGATAGAGTTCAATTCCATATGATGCAGCAATGTCTGAAGTCCAAAAAGTACCATTATCATATGAGTTTCCCCAAACCCTTGATACCAACTTATATTGTTGTCCTGAACCAAAAACTCTATTGTTTACATCAAACCAATACTCCTCAACAGCAGCTTGCTCAGTTGTGTAGAGGTATATTCCTAAATCACGAATCGCATCGTTACCAGTTATACTTCCCCAATGAATGAGTGAGGTTGCAAACTGCATACTTTCAGAAGTGGACTCCTGATCATTTCCTTGAGGGAAAGTAGCAAATCCATTTGCCCAACTATGCCCTGCATAAGGACTAAAATTTCTTAAAAATGGAAATAAGGGATCATTTCTATCGGTTGATGCTGCATCCCGAATCAATAAATTTATCATTTGCCCCCAGTCATCAGCCCAACCAGGTTCAAATTGTTCCATAAATGCTGCAGCATGTATAAAATAGCCCCAATGAAAATGATGATCATTTATATTAGTGTCTTGTCCATGCCCGCCAGGATATCCTAGAAGTGAGCTCCAATTCTCATTGTAATAAAACAAAAAAGCCACTTCACCAGCATGATAAGTCAACCAATCTTCTAAACGTTCTTTTACGGTCGCAACTATTTTGTTGACTGCTTCAGTGTCTCCAGTTTGATCAGCAATACGTGCAGTTTGAATCAATCGATTCATCATCTGCCCTTCATTGTAAGAATCTGTCCATGATGATAAAGCGTCATTTTCGATCGTACCAATTTTTTCATCCAATTTCGTAGGATCAAATCCTGGACTATAATTTGCTAAGTAAGGAAGGGTAGGCAATACACCTCTAAAGGGATAGTCGACAGTAAAATGATTCCCATCGAGCATTTTAAGTTCTCCTCGGATTGAACTATAACTTTGTTCAGATGGAGTTGGGGAGCTGTCTCCAAGATTTGCCCATTGGTGTGGCAGCAATCCCATAAGCACATTGGAATCGGAGCCTTCTTTAATACTAGTTGTGACGGTAAAGTCAGTAACTACCTTGGCAGTTGATGGATTGTAACTCCAAGTGGTTGTAGTGTTCGTTGGAAAAACATAAGCGTATTTTTTATAAGCCTCGGCTGTAGCGCTAACATTTGTTGTATTTTGTGGAAGCATTGCCATAGACCAATAGTTTTTCCCATTTAGAGAAGAGGTATAGGTGTTGCCCGAAACAGTCCACGTACTACCAGTGGGCGCATAAACAACAAAGTCAGCACCACTACTCGCATTTTCAATAATGATAAGTTCATTCGAAATAGTTGCATTTCCGCTATTGACCTTAACTTGAGCAGTAGAGGATGCGTTTTTTTCAAAGTACACAAATGGCATCCCAATTCCAGTTGTAGCTTGCAATTCTCGGCTACCATCATTCCAATTAATGCTAACGGTCCAATCAGAGTAATCGGCAACAGTAGCTTTAGTAGTGTTCAGTCCAGTGAGTCCAACTTCAATAGCTCTATTGTCACCAATAACCCCACTGGGAATATAGGTAGTAATGAGCCCATTATCGGCTGTTTTCATTGTCATCGGGTAGTTAAATAAGTTATCGGCGTGGTTTTCTTTAATCAGCTTTGACCACCAATCATTTGTAGGTACTGGTTTGTTTTTTGCGTTTTTTGTTAGCTGTGGACTTCCCGAGGGAAACCCATTTCGACCTGCAGAATCAGCACCCGGATAAATGGTTGTGTAATTACCTGACCCTAAAGAAGTTTGAGCGAACACATTACATAAACAAACCAAAAAAAATAAAATGACAATTTTCAGTCTATTAAAAGGTTTTTTTGTTATCAAATTTTAGACTTAATTTAAGAAGGAAATTCTCGTTTATTTTGACAAAAATATTTATTAATGAATACTTTGAAATTTTTTATATTAATTTATCAAAATTAATTTTAATTTATTATTAAGTTGATAAAGTTGTACTATACAATTCTACTACAGTTAAAATTTTTAGTCAGTGATTAATAAATAATATGTTTTAGTTTTCTTTTTTTGCAATGTGAATTTGAGACTTATATTTTTTCTATTTGCTGTACATTTTGGTTTATCTGCGCAAAATCTTGCGTTAGGTAAAACAGTTTATGTAAGTAGTACCGAGTCTGACCTATATTTAGGTAATAATGCAGTTGATGGGAACTTAGCAACACGATGGTCTAGTGATTTTATTGAACCTTCATGGATTTATATTGATTTAGAAGAACTCGTACAGATAAATAAGGTTGTTTTACGCTGGGAAGCCGCATATGCCCAACAATACAAAATTGAAATAAGCGAAGATTTAAATACGTGGACTAAAGTTTATTTTGAACAAAATTCGAATGGTCAAATTGACCATATAAACTTTGAGCTAGTAGCCACACAATATATTCGTATGTGGGGTATTGCAAGAGCAACTGAGTATGGATTTAGTCTCTTCGAATTTGAAATTTATGGCCCTGAAATACAGTCATCTTCTGACGCTAGTTTATCATCAATCAGTGTTGGAAATGAAAAAATTCCATATTTTAATAAATCAAATTATAGTTACGATTATTCATTGTTTCCGAGTCAAACAATTCCCCCTCAAATCTCCGCGATTCCATTTAACTCATCTGCTACAATTGATATTGAGCAGGCCCAGTCTCTAGCTAGCCCAGCTACAATTACGGTTGTTTCGGCTAATGGCTCGTCAACAAACGTTTATCATGTAAATTTTTATAAGCCAGAGTTTAATCAGTTGGTTTGGTCTGACGAATTCAATGATGATGGGAACTTTTATACATCGGGGATTAATAGTCCTGAAATTTCAAAGTGGCATCATCAAATCCATCCACCTAACGGACATAGTTGGTTTAATGGTGAACATCAACATTATACAAATAGAATTGAAAATTCCTCTGTTAGTAATGGCACTTTAAGAATCAAATCAAAAAAAGAAACTTACACCTATAATGGTTCAACAAAGCAATATACATCTGCACGAATTAATAGTAAGTTTTCTTTTTTGTACGGTCGGGTTGATATTAGGGCAAAATTACCAAATTCTGCAGGCACATGGCCAGCATTTTGGACTTTGGGCGATAATATCAATGAATATGGAAATTATTTTGGAGATACTTACGGAGATGTCGGTTGGCCAGCATGTGGAGAAATCGATATAATGGAACAAAATGGATGGGATAAATCTCAACTAATAGGACATTTGCATTGGGGTGATACTCAAAATGGAAATTATGATAATTTTGGAACTATAACTGAAGTAATAAATGCAAGCTCTTCATATAATATTTACTCATTAGAATGGACTAAGGACTACATTGCAATACTTATAAATAACATTCCATTTTTAGAAACCCATAATACAGAGGGTATGCCATATGATAACCCACATTATTTATTACTTAATATAGCAATGGGAGGAAATCTTGGCGGCTCTATTCCAGAAAGTTTTACAGAAGATTTTATGTTGGTAGATTATGTAAGAGTATTTCAAGAGAGTAATCAAACAGCCAATAGTATATCATTGAATGAAAACAAAAAAATCATTTTGTTTCCCAATCCTGCAAAGAAATCTTTTACCATCCAATCCGAAATTTTTATAAATAAAATTTTAATTTATAACAATACAGGTCAGCTTTTAATATCAGAACCTGTGAATCGAAATAAAAAAATAATTGATTTTAATCTTTCAAAGGGAAATTATTTTGTAAAAATAATTTCGAAAAATGGAATTTCTTTTAAGTCTTTTCTAATTAATTGACATAAAATGAGATTCTTATTAAGATAATTTTCTTTTAGCACATAAATTTGACATTTATTAATAGTTATGAAAAATACACACAGTCTTTTACTGTCTTTTATAATAAGCTTAGCTACAACAGTTAATTCTCAAACCTTACCAATTGATTTTGAAACTACAACCTCATGGTTTGCTTTTGACGGAGCTTCATTTGCTACGGTTTCAAACCCATATGTTGATTCAGAAAATCCATCTAATAATGTAGGGAGAATGACCAAAGGAACAAGTCGAAATTGGGCCGGTGCTTACTTAACCCTTGGATCCTCAATGGATTTTTTTAATAACGACACATTTTCAATAAAAGTCCGTTCGTCGAAATTAAACACGAAACTATTACTAAAAGTTGAAAACTCTTCCAATACTTCAACTAATTATGAGAGGGAAGTCACAATGACAAAATATAACGAATGGGAAACACTCACATTTGACTATTCCCAAATTCCAAATGAAAACTACGACCGAATTGTTCTTATTTTTGATTTAGGAGTAACAGGAAATGGCAGCTCAAGTTTTACTTATTACGTTGATGATATTTCACTGTACAGTATAAATGGTCCTCCAGAGCCATGTGATAATAATTTAACAGGAAACATTCCGTCAAGTTCCAATTATGAACTTGTATGGGCTGATGAGTTTACAGAAAATGGAGAATTGTGCCATGAAAATTGGACATATGATTTAGGAACTGGATCACAAGGATGGGGAAATTTTGAAGCTCAATCCTACACTAACAATTCTGAAAACGTTAGAAAAGAAAATGGCATACTAAAAATAACAGCTATAAAATCTGGAAATTCTTACACGTCGGCACGTGTCAAAACAAAGAACTTGTTTGATTTTACCTATGGCCGAATCGAAATAAGGGCAAAACTTCCATCAACTGCAGGAACCTGGCCAGCGGTTTGGCTGTTGGGATCCAACATAGATGAAGTCTCATGGCCACAATGTGGAGAAATCGATATTATTGAGCAGTTTTCAAATAAGCAAGAAAATATTAGTACTGCTCACTGGTATTCAGATGGGAATGCTCAATATGGCCTTTCTGTTAATAATTCTACTTTGACTTCAAGTTTCAATACCTATCGATTAGATTGGACACCAACATCACTTAGAGCGTATCTTAATGATTCTCAATATTGGGTTATGTCTACAAACAATACAATGCCATTTTTTGATAATTTCTTCTTAATTGCCAATCTAGCCCTAGGAGGTAATAAAGGGGCTGGTAACATTGACCCAAATTTTACTGAAGACTCTTTGGAAATTGACTATATAAGAGTTTACCAAAACTCATTTGGTTCTGTTTTAACCTCACAAACCATTGATGCTAATGAAAACATTATAAATTACTACAATTTAAATGGAGAATGGCACTTAAAATCATCTACTGAAATTAATGGTATTTTCATTTATGATATTTCAGGAAAATTGATTGATAAACGAAATGTAGGGGGGAAAACAGTTAAAATCAATTCAAAAAATTTACAAAATGGATTGCATTTTATTCGACTTAGGGGAGATTTTGGCTTTCAGTTAATTAAAATTCTAAACAAAAATTAGGAATCATTACTTTTTATTCAACGATTTCCTAATTTAATCTTTAATCACGCAATATTTTTTTTATATCTACTTCTACGCTATGTATCATTTTTGTATAGTTAGTTTGTAGTGATTTATTCATTACATTGTTATTAATTTGTAAATATTAATCTAAAAATTTTTTCAAATATGAAATATTTATACACTTTATTTGCGATATTCGTAACTATATCATTGAGTGCGCAAACTAGTCCCATAACTTTCGATGAGGCTTGGACAGTAGGTGGAGATGATTGGACAATTAAGGCTGATGAGGGTACTTCTGACGTCTCCATTGTTGATGATCCAACTGGTACTAATGGTAAAGTACTGAAAGTCCAATATAATGACACGGAAGTAGAAGGAATTGAAAAATTTCAAAATGCTCAAATTAAATTAACTGCAGGTCAAAACCTCATTGAAATTGGTCCTGGAAAGACAATCACTTTAGATGTTTGGACTGATCATACAGGCGACCCAAACATTGGAACATACACAGGAATGCTCAAACTTGAGATGGGAACTATACCAACAGAAAAAGAATTTAGTTTTCCTGTTTCAGGAACAGGTTGGGAAACTGTTACTATTGATACTTCAGTAGATAAAGCTGGAAATGCTGTTGAAGCACTTGAGGCTGGTTTAATGGTTTTGTTCACGGCTTATGGAACTGGAGCTGAAAAAACAGTAGATTTAAGGTATTATGATAATATTACTTTTTCGGATGGTACAGTCATTTCAACTGATGCCGGACCAGCTACTGCTGCCCCGACTCCAACACACGCTGAAGCAAATGTTTTAAACATTTTTTCTGACAATTATTCTGGTGGTTTAGTTTGGAGTGAAAACGAAATTAGAGCTGGGTGGTCACATGGATCTTCAGATGTTTATGATTTAGGTGGAGACAAAATGGTAAAAAATAAAGCCAATTTTGTAGGTCACTACTGGAACACAAGTGGATCAAATGTATTTGGTGCTGTAGATTTCTCTGGTCATACAAACATCAACTTAGATGTTTGGGTTCCTGAAATTACAGAAGATAAGGTACTTGGAGTTGCTCTACTTGCTGCTGGTGAACAATTAAAAGAGTACACAATCACTGCTGGAGCTGCAGGATGGAGAACATTGACTATTCCAGTAAGTGATTTCGCTGGTGCTGGAGTTGCAGTCAATGAAGTAAATGGTGTTAAACTTGAGCAAGTGCCTCATGGTTCCATACCACTCTATTATTGGGATAACTTATTCGCATGGAGTGCACCTTCAAATGATACTGTTGCTAGCTTCAGCGTAGATGCAAATAATGCGGGTGCGCTATTTGACTCTGCTGGAGGAGAGGTTTTAGCAATTAGTTACTCAACTGATGGAGGTAATACTTACACAATTAGTAACCCATTTACAGATGGTGACAGTGATGGAATTTGGACTGGAGATGTAACAGTAGCTAAAGATGGTTCTACTGTTCAGTATCAATTAGTTACTACTGATGTAACTTCTGGTTATACTAATGCAAATGATAGCTCAGGTGATTCATTAGCAGCTGATGCAGACTTTAGTTATACAGCCAATGCTAATACTGTATCACAAGAACTTGTTGTTCTGAACAGAGATGCTGGTTCATCATTTGCTACAACAAAAGCTAGTGCAGTTGTTAATGTAACTGTGATTATAAATGGCCATCACCCAGATCATTCTGATGGTCAGTATGGAGTGCGATCTGTTGGTGGTGCATGTTACTCACTAGGAGATTGGACAACAAACACCAATGGTGTATTTTCAGATTTTATGACTGTACCATTTTACTCAACAACTGCATATAATGTAGGTTATCATCACGCTGCTAATGGATGGTGTGGAGATAACTATGTTTCTAAAGATGCTACTACAAATGCTGATTTCTCTGTTACTGTGGTTGAAGATGCAGTTACTGAAGACTTAACAGCATTAGATGCTGTTGATGCAAATGGAAACTATCTTGTATATACTTCAACATTATCCATAAATGATGTAAATGTAGAGTTAACAATGTATCCAAATCCTGCTGATCAATTTATTTCTGTCAAGTCTTCTGAAGTTCTTTCAGTAATCAGAGTGATTGATATGACAGGTAAGGAAGTTATCAGAAAATCAATACAATCTAGTGATTATAGTCTTGATTTAGGCAACCTTAACACTGGAATTTATTTCTTAGAGGCTTCTGCTGAAGGTGCTTCAAAAACAATGAGATTTATTAAGAAATAATAATACTTCTTTAAATCGATTAAAGGCCCGTTTTTCGGGCCTTTTTTTTTACAACAATTTATTCTCACCTATACATATTTTTAAAAATTATATTTTAGAAGTGTACAGTAAAAAGAATATGTTTAGTTTTGAAAACTCATTATTTAAATCATATACATGAGAATTATTACGGTTTTATTTTTAACCTGTATAGGAGTAATCTCTCAAGAGCTACCACCTATACAATCATTTTCATCTGATATTTACAAAGGGGGTAATCAGAATTGGAATATTACACAGGATGAAAACCGAAATATGTATTTTGCTAACAATGATGGTCTGCTACGATATGATGGTAATCATTGGCAACTTTTTCCCTCTCCAAATAAATCTATTTTAAGATCTGTTCATTATGCTAATAACTTAATTTACACGGGTTCTTATATGGACTTCGGTTATTGGAAGTATTTACAAACAGGCGAGCTAGTTTATACATCTATTGTGGATGAGCTCGCATTTGAAATGATTGAAGATGAACAGATTTGGAACATTTTTGACTATAAACAGTTTGTGATTTTCCAAACTCTGAATAGACTTATTATTTATAATTTTTTAAACAAGCAAACACAGGTTGTCAGTTCAGATGATAATATACTAAAGGCTTTTTTAATTAATAATGACATTTATTTTCAATCATCAAACAAGTCAATTTACATAGTAAGTGAGGGAAAGCAAAGTAAATTAATTAACGGAAAAGATGTTCAGGACCTCACAGTAGTTAATATTTTTAATAATGAAGATGGCATTTATTTTATATCTGATAAAAAAGGTTTTTTTCATATCAAAAATAATAAGATAGTTCCCACTTTAAATAATTCATTTTCACATCTTAATAATTCATTAATATACAGTGCAGTAAAAACGGAATCCGATTATTATGTATTAGGTTCAGTGATGGATGGTATTTTGATTTTTGACAAAACAGGGAATCTAATTTTTAACTATACCATTAGGCAAGGTTTAGCAAACAACACAGTACTATCAACATTTATTGACAATCAAGACAATTTATGGGCAGGCCTAGATAATGGAATAGCACATTTACAGCTTAACTCACCTATTCGAATTTATAAAGATAGTAATGGGTCATTGGGTACAATTTACGCTTCATCATTGTATAATGGGATCTTGTATTTAGGGACAAATCAGGGTCTATATAAAAAAGTATACTCTTCCGATTCAGATTTTAGTCCTGTTTCAGGACTTGAGGGGCAGGTGTGGAATCTAAGACAGATAGATGGTAAGTTGTTTTGCGGTCATGATTCAGGGATGTTCATTATTGATAATAATAAGGTCACTAAGGTTTATGATAAAATTGGCACTTGGGGCTATAGATTATTGGCAAATAATATGATAATAGCAGGCACTTATGACGGACTTCATATTATTGAAAAAATTGGCAGTAATTGGAAACATAAAACGAAAATCCAACGATTTGACATATCTTCTAGATTTTTTGAAGTATCTAAAAATAAAACCATTATAGTAAGCCATGAATATAAGGGCGTATTTAGAATAAAATTAAACACGAATAATTATGAAATAGATCAAGAGGAATTATTGATTGATGGGCAAAGTCTTTATTCAAGCGTATCATCGCTTGGGAATAGTATATATTTCATGAGTAATGAAGGATTTTATTATTACGAACATGACAAGGGTGAGTTTATAAAGAATAATCAAATAACTAACCTAATGAAAGATTTAAGTTTTTCGAGCGGAAAAATGGTAAACACCAATGATAAAAATCTTTGGTTGTTTGGTGACAATTCGATTATTAAACTCGAAAAAAATCAATTTTCAAATGAATTTATTGTAGAAAAATTTCCAGTAAGTCAATCTTTACGTAGTGGATTGATTGGTTTTGAAAATATAATCTCATTAGATAATTCATCTTATTTATTAGGCTCATCCCAAGGATATTTAGTGCTAAATCATGGAATTACACAAAGTAATCCAGAAATTAACCTTTCAATTAACAGTGTTGTTGCAACTAATAAGAATAAAAATACGATAAGATTAGACTTGAATTTGGAACAGGAATTGCCTTACGATTTTAATTCACTTGAGTTTTTGATCAGTTTACCTAATTATGATAACACAAATGAAATTGAATTTCAACACAAGCTTAAGGGTTATGAAGATGAATGGAGTTTATGGAATAGTGATGCTAAAATTCTTTTTTCAAATTTAGATTCTGGGAATTATGAATTATTTGTTCGGGCTCAGATTGGAAATGATATTACATCTACAAAGTCATACCCTTTTAAAATAGTAAATCCATGGTATCTATCAACTCTAGCATTCATTTTTTACACATTGCTATTAATCGGATTTAGTTTAATCATTAACTGGGGCTACACAAAATATTATAAAAGCGAACAAGAAAAAATTATATCTGCCAATGTAAAAAAATTAGAGCTAATCGAACTTAAAAATAAAGAAGAAATGATGAGGTTACGTAACTCTAATCTTCAAGAAAGTGTAGAATCTAAAAACAGAGAACTTGCGGCAGCAACTATGGCAACTATTAAAAATAACAAATTTCTACAGCAGATAATTGATGATTTGAAATCTTTAAAATCGATAAATGAAATCAACTCAGTGTTAATAACAATTAAAAGGAACCTTGACAAAGGAGATGACTGGAAGTTTTTTGAAGATGCCTTTAATAATGCTGACCAAAATTTTTTAAAAAACTTAAAAAAACTACATCCAAATTTAACTCGTAATGATCTTAAACTGTGTGCTTATTTAAGACTTAATCTGTCAACCAAAGAAATTGCTCCTTTATTTGGAATTTCAGTGAGAAGTGTAGAAATAAAAAGATATAGACTTAGAAAAAAAATGAATTTGAATCACGAGACAAGCTTAACCGACCATATTGTTTCTATTAGCTAATTTTATTTTTCCTTTTTTCAATGTATATATAATGTTGAGGTGAAATTTGGGGTAATTTAATTTGCTAGCCATATTTTTGAATAATTATAATTATCTAAACAAATGATTTGCAGACTTCACATTTTTATAGCAGCAGTTTTTTCAACTATTGTTTATTCACAACAAATATCGGGTATTGTAATTGAAGCTGATTCTGGATTGCCTATCCCTGGCGCTTCCATTTTATTGGAAGAAAAATCACTCGGAACAAATACTGATTTTGATGGAAAATTTAATCTCAATAATGTTTCAGATGGTGACATAATTACAATTTCTTCAATTGGTTTTATTTCCAAAGAAGTTTTAATTGGATCTCAAATAAATTATATCATTGAGTTAAATGAAGATGTTGCAAAACTTGATGAGGTTGTTGTAATGGGATATGGTACTCAACTAAAAAAAGAAGTTACGGGTGCAGTATCAATTGTTGGAAGTGAAACAATTGAAAAAGTTAAACCAACCCGTGTTGAACAGGCTCTTCAAGGTCGGATTGCAGGTGTAAATATTACATCTCAGTCAGGATCACCAGGAGGAGGTTTGGATATACGAATTCGGGGTATTTCTACAAATGGAGACAATCGCCCGTTAATTTTAGTTGATGGTAACGTAATTGAAGAGCTTAGTGTATTAAACCCGTCAGATATAGCAAGTATTACAGTATTAAAAGATGCTTCTGCTGGAATTTACGGTACACGGGCATCAAATGGGGTTATACTTATTACAACTAAAACCGGAAGAAGAGCAACACCATTAAAATTGGAATACAATAATTATTTTGGTTTCCAAGAGACAACAAGATTTCTACCAGTACTCAATGCAACAGAATATACACTTTTGACAAATGAATCTTTTGGGGCGGGAGGTAAAGAACTACCTTATCCTATTATTGCTGATCTTGGACAGGGGACTAATTGGCAAAAAGAAGTTTTTCAAAAAGCACCAATATCCAGTCATGATATTAGTTTGAGAGGTGGTGGAGATAAATCAACCTATTCCGTTGGTTTTTCTGCCTTTAATCAAGACGGAATTGTAGGAGGGAGCAAAGCCAATTTTACACGTGTTACAGGAAGATTAAATTACAATGTCGAGTTGATTGATGGATTAGATTTAAAGGCTAACTTAATTTATGCAAATACAAAAAGAAAAACCTTGCCTGAGAATTCTATTGGTTCCTTACTATACAATGCAATTAATATGCCACCCATTCTTCCTCCTTACGATGAAAATGGGAATTATACTAGGGCATTAGATCTTGGAAACGAGGTGGTAAATCCGTTAAAGCAAAGAGATTTAGCTTTGAATCTTACAACAGCTGATAGATTCAGTGGTGTTTTTGGATTTAAGTATGAAATTTTACCACAAATTAATGTTGAAACAAATTATCAGTGGAATTATACTGAGGTATTTGGACAATATTTTAGCCCAACTGCTGATTATGGTGCCGAGGGTGTTTTTGGAGACAAAGTATTTGATAGAGAAGATCCAGGATATTATGAACCATTAGATATTTATCGTGATTACACTGTAGATATGCTACTGACTTTTGAAGAAGAATTTGCAAACAAACACGATATTAAATTAACCCTTGGGAATAGTATATTTAGGACCTTTGCTGATGGATTTGGTGTTTCTGCGGAAGGGTTACCTAACATAGACAAAATTGAAGATGTAAAGTTAGGTTATGCCGAAAGAGTAACACCCCGATTCATAAATGTAAGTAACAGGTTATCCGATAGCAGATTATTATCATATTTTTCTCGTTTGCGTTACTCTTATGATGACAAATACTTTTTGACTGCTGTTTTAAGAAGGGATGCCTCTTCAAATTTTGGACCAGGAAATAGTGTTGGATACTTTCCTTCTGCATCTCTTGGTTGGATCATAACGGAAGAAAATTTTATGTCTAATAGTAACTTTTTTGACTTTTTAAAGATTAAAACATCATATGGATTTCTCGGAAATGACAGAATAGGATCTTTTCTTTACACATCCACCCTTTCAGGGGAAGGGGTTTATGTTTTTGATAATGAACTTGTTTATGGAGTTGCCCAAGGGACTCCCTCAAATCCAATCATTAAATGGGAGGAGCAAGAGGCATTTAATGTAGGTTTAGAAATGAGGCTTTTTGACAACCATGTTAATTTAGGGCTTGACTATTTTAAAAGAAAAACTAATGATTTGCTTCTCAGAGTCGAGACGAGTAGAGTGGTTGGAGTTAGTGCTCCTGGATCGGGGTCTCCTATTGCAAATGCTGGCTCTGTTGAAAACTCTGGTATTGAAATTGAATTTGGATATCAAGATACATTTTTTGAGGAACTTGATTTTGGATTAAATTTTAACTTTTCATCTCTTGATAATGTAGTAACTGAAGTTAACAATCAGATTGGCTATGAAATTGGAGGAGCATTTGGAATTGGAGGTTTTGAGGGCCCGTCAAGAATGGAGGTTGGATATCCAATTGGGTATTTCTATGGCCTTCAAACTGATGGAATTTTTCAGTCTATTGAGGAAGTAAATGCACACGCATCACAGCGTAGTTTAGGTGCATCTGCAGTCCCAGGAGACTTTAAATATGTAGATCAAAATGAGGATGGTATAATTAATGAAAATGATAGAGTATATCTCGGAGACCCAATTCCTGATTACACAATGGGATTAAACTTGTCATTTGATTTAAAAAATATAGATTTCTCAGCATATGCTTATGCTTCCCTTGGAAATGAGATTGTTAGAAATTATGAAAGAAATTTAGACTTAACAAACAAACCGGCCTACAAGCTCAACAGATGGCGAGGGCCAGGTACATCAAATACAGATCCAAGAATAACTACTGCTGCAAATTCAAATACTAGATTTTCAGATTTTTATGTAGAAGACGGCTCATATCTTCGTGTTCAAAATATTCAAATTGGTTATACGTTTAGTGATGAAAATTCAAAACTTGATATTTTAAAACCTTGGATTAAATCGCCTGCCGAATCTATTCGGTTTTACGCATCGATTGGAAACGCACTTACTTTAACAAAATATAAAGGATTTGACCCAACTACTTCTTCAGGAGCTCCGGTTGGAGGTGGATTTGATCAAGGGTTTTATCCAAATCCAAGAACATACAGTTTTGGAATTAATTTAAAATTTTAATTTATGAAAAACTTTAAATATAAAATATCAATTACCTTTTTTGTTTTTTCATTTTTGGTTGCATGCAAAGACGATTTTGTTCGTGTTAACAGCAATAATGTAGACACTGAAAATTATTTTAATTCTGAGGAAGATTATGAGAATGCTCTTGTTGGCGCTTATGACCTTCTACAAACTACATTTTATAATGTTCTAGTTGGTGAAATTGCATCTGATAATACACTTGCTGGTGGCGAGAGTGCAACTGATGGCCCTGCAATACAACAAATTGACGACATGATACACACTCCTGTAAATGTACAGCTTAGAGATATTTGGGGTTGGATGTTTGCTGGAATTAACAGGGCTAATTATATTCTAGAATTTCAAGATAAAACAGATTTTGAAAATAAGCCAAACGTAATTGCACAAGCTAAGTTTTTAAGAGCCTATTATTATTTCGAACTCGTTAAATGGTTTGGCCCTGTACCTTTAGTTGTTGACAAAAGAATAAATTTTGGAGATCAATTTGGTCTGGAAAGAACTCCTACAAGTGAAGTATATGCTCAAATCGAAAAAGATTTAATTGAAGCTATTGTTGACTTACCAATTCAGCAAGTTCAAGTAGGAAGAGTTACAAAAGGTGCAGCGCAGGGATTACTTGGTAAAGTTTACCTATACAATGAAAAATTTGATGATTCCGCTGATATTTTGGATCAACTAATCGAATCTAATAACTATGATTTGGTTCCCTTTTTTGCGGATTTATTTGAAAATGATACAAACTATGAGTTTTCAACATCATCTGACGTGGTGAACCTTGCAGATGACTCTATATATTTACAAGATCACATCCTTCTTACGGGTAAAGAAGTTCTATATACCAGCGATACACCAATAGAAGGGTTGAATTCAGGTTCTACTTATTACGCTATTGTAATCGACTATAACAACATAAAATTAGCTAATTCAAAACTAGAGGCCGAGTCCAACATTCCAATTGATTTGACTAATTTTTCTAACGGAACACATTCATTATACGCTCAATACGAAAATTCAATTGAGTCTGTTTTTGAGGTTCAGTACACTGATCTTGAGGGAGGTTCGTTTAGTTGTTTTGCTTGCGTTGAGGGTAATATCTCGGTTGGATTTAATGGGATTCGAAAATATATAGGTACTCCTTTTGGCCCAAGATTTGAATCAGGTTATAGCTTTAATGTTCCAACTCAAGAAGCATATGATGCTTATAATGTTGCTGATTTGCGAAGAGATATTTCAATTTTAAACATTGAGAAATGGGTAGCTGACTGGGCAGAACTTGGAGTTACTATTACTTATGGACAAGGAAATGAGCATACAGGATATTTTAATAGAAAATACATATCTAGAACGCGAGATTTAAATATTCCTGACCCCAACCTTACAAATCCCAATAATTATAGATCAATAAGGTTTGCAGATATTTTACTTATGGCAGCAGAAGCTCACAATCGGAAAACAAATCCGGATGACACTAAAGCATTGGGATACTTGAACAGAGTGCGCTCTCGTGCTTTTGGAAATACAGACTATAACACAGTTGCTACTGGAAATACACTAACACAATTGATTTGGAATGAGCGTAGGCTTGAACTAATGGGCGAAGGTCATCGTTTTTTTGATTTAGTTCGTACTGGCCAGGCTGCAAATCACATTGATGGATTTGAAACAGGTAAACACGAATTATTTCCAATACCGAGTGTGGAGATTGAATTAACAGGAAATATATGGGATCAAAATCCAGGATACTAAAATTGAAATAAATGAAAAACATATTCTATATAATAATTACTTTTTCACTTTTAGGGTGCGAAATTTCAGAAGAAGAAATAAGAGATACAAACTTTGCAGATATAAGTATTGTCCCCTCTAGTATTGAGATTGACACTCAAATTTCAAACGATAATTCAGGGCGAGTAATAATCACTCCTTCTGCTGAAGGGACTTCATTGTTTTATGTTGATAAAGGTGATGAGTCACCTGTCGATGAAATTAAAAATGGCGGATCTGTTCAGAATTTTTATGATACAGGCGACTATACAATCTCAGTTACTGCAGAATCTGCAACTGGTGAACAGTTAAACTCGACAAAAGAAATTTTTGTGCTTTCCACTTGTATACTTGACGAAAATGACAATATAAATAGCGATGCAGGCCCACTGTTCATAGATGTTAATGATAAATTTAACTCATTATTTACAAAACTTGGGGGTATTAGTTCATCGCCTGAAACTAATCCAAAACACGACATTAACAATACAAGCTGCACAGTAGAGAAAGTATCTATGAACAGTGGGTGCTCAAGCTTTGCTGGTCTCTTGATAACTTTTCCTAGTGATTTTCATATTAGCGAATCCTCTAATTTATTCTCAATGAGTGTTTTTTCGTTAGAAAAAAATGTTGATGTTTCTGTATTTTTTATTGGTTCTCAAAACTATGAGTTACAACAAACAGTTGAAAATTTAAACCAATGGGAAACACTTAATTTTGATTTATCACCTTACAATGGGGAAACTTTAAAGAGAGTTATTTTATATTTTGACAAAGGTGACCCATGTGACGACAGTGTTTATTACTTCGACCAAATAGAATTAAAAAACTAATCATGAAATTCAAGAATTCAATTTTTATATTTTTAACCCTAACATTTTATTCCTGTCAACAAGAAGACTATTTTTTCGGTGAAATACTAACACCTAAAAATATTATTGTGGACTATCAGATTAAAGGTGCCTCTGCAGATTCTCCTTATGGCGATGGATCTGGTGAAGTAATCTTTACAACAAGCGCGGATAATAGCTTGTCCTATAAATACATAATTAAAGGAGTCGAGTATCTTGCTCCATCTGGTCAAAAGTCTCATTTGTTTTCAGATCCTGGTGTTCAAACATACACAGTATCTGTTGTTGCAATAGGCTCAGCAGGTGTTCAATCAACTACAGTTATTAATGTAGATGTATATGTCGAATACATTCCCCCACCCGATTTAATTACAATGCTGACTAGTGATAGTCAAAGAACCTGGAGAATGAAAAGTGAAGCGCCATTCCACTTTGGTTTAGGCCCATTTGAAGGAGAAGAGCCTTTTGCATGGTATAGCGCTAGTGTAGGTGAAAAGTCATATACGGGTATGTACGACGATAGGTTTGTTTTCAATATTGATGGCTCATTTACTCACCTCACAAACGAAACGGTCTTTGGTTTTGAAGAATATCTCGTTCCAGATTTTGGCCCTTCAGATCAAGAAGCTAATGATCTCGGTGAAGTAGATCACTATCCACTTGAAGATTATTCAGAACAATGGAGTTTGTCAGGACCAG
>LXNH01000134.1_pt1 | contig 17008 bp, 16 predicted proteins | sample 809111 | NCBI WGS metagenome assembly LXNH01 (sample SAMN04870528, study PRJNA318959) | seawater metagenome | biome: 00002010; material: water; isolation source: marine seawater | place: Greece: Milos, Mediterranean Sea | collected 2013-05-29 | depth 5-7 m
GCACCCACAGGTCCTGCATCAGGAATTGCGGATCGCCACCGGCGCGCAGGTAGAGCGGTCCGGGCAGCACGCCCTTGGCGTCGGGGCGGGCGCCGGGCTCGGTCATGAAGGCGGTGCGCCAGACATAGTTCGGCCCCAGCTCGGACAGCGCCGCCCAGGTCGTGACCAGCTTCATCACCGAGGCCGGGTTGCGCGCTTCCTTGGCGTTCAGGGCCGCCAGCCGTGGCCCGCCGACTTCCTGCACCACCAGCGACAGCGCGCTGTCCGGCAGCTTGCTGGCCTTCCAGGCATTGACCACGCTGGGCGGCAGGCCCGGCACCTGGGCGCAGGCGGCGCCGGCCGCCAGGGCCAGCAGTCCACCGGCCAGCCATTGCCACAGCCCGCCCACACGCTTTTTCCCTAGTCCTGTCATGCCCTGGCCACCCGGTTGCTCGTCCTGCAAAACCGTGAGCATACAAAACCTGGGACGGTTACGGGCGACGGCGCCTGCCGCAAGCGCGCGCCGGTCGCCCCGTCGGCGCCGCTACGGTTGCAGTTTCCACTTGCCGCCGGCCACCGTGGCCATGACCAACGCGCGTTCGTCCAGGCCGTTGTGGTCGGTGGGACTCATATTGACCACGCCGGTGGCGGTCGGCAGGTTCTTGACGTTTTCCAGCGCATCGCGCAGCGCTGCGCGGAATTCCGGGGTGCCTGGCTTGGCCACCTTGAGCGCCGCCGGCACCGCCTGCTGCAACAACAGGCCGACATCCCAGGTATAGGCGGCGAACAGCGAAACGCTGCCCGCGCCGTTGGCGGCCTCGTACTTTTTCACGAATGCCTGCGCCGTGGCCTTGACCGGATGGGTGTCGGGCAGCAGGCCGGCCACCATCACCGGCCCCACCGGCACCCAGGCGCCGTCGCAGGCCGCGCCGCAGACGCGCAGGAAATCGTTGTTGGCCACGCCGTGGTTGAAGTAGATCTTGCCCTTGTAGCCGCGTTCGCGCAGCGCCCGCGCCGGCATCGCCGCCGGCGTGCCGGAGGCGCCCACCACCACGGCATCGGGCGCGGCGCCCACCAGTTTCAGGGTCTGCGCCACCGCCGAGGTATCGGTCGGAGCGAAGCTCTCCTTGCCGACGATCTCGATGCCGTGCCGCTTGGCGGCCTTTTCCACTTCCACCCAGAAGGTCTCGCCCAGGGCGTTGTTGAAACCGATGAAGGCCAGCTTCTTGACGCCGTTGGCGGCGGCATGGCGGGCGATGCCCTCGGCCATCAGCGAGTCGGAATGCGGCGTCTTGAAGATCCAGCGGCGCTTGTCGTCCACCGGGTCGATCAGGCGCGCCGACGACGCCAGCGTGATCACCGGCGTGGCGCCGCTGGCCACGGTGTCCAGCATGGCCATGGTGTTGGGCGTGGTGGACGAACCGATGATCAGGTCGACCTGGTTTTCCGAGATCAGCTTGTGCGAATTGCTCACCGCGCGGGTGGTGTCGGAGGCGTCGTCGAGCACCACGTATTCGACCTTGGCGCCACCGATCTCGGTGGGCAGCAGGCTGATGGTGTTGCGTTCGGGAATGCCCAGCGAGGCCTGGGGACCGGTGGTGGACAGGGTGGCGCCGATCTTCACCTGCGCCAGCGCGGGCGCGGCGCCCGCGACCAGCAGGGCCGCCAACGCGGCCGTCAACGTGCTACGAGGGGTCATGCGGTATCTCCTTTGGGGCGCGGATATCGTTATGCGTCTTGCCGATCCGCTACGGCGTAATAGGGTTATACGACGGGATCCTCCCCGTGCGACAGGAAGGCGCCCTCATGGAAAACCAGGGCGCCGCCGTGATCGTCCGGCGCGTGCAGGCGCCGCACTTCGCCAATCAGCACGGCATGGTCGCCCACCTCCAGCACCTGGCGGGTGACGCATTCGAAGCGGGCGGCGCAATCGTCGAACACGGGAATGCCGTCCTCGGTGGCGTACCAGTCCAACCCCGCGTAGCGGTCGGCCACCGGTTGCGAGAACACCCGCGCCAGGTCGCGCTGCGGCGCCGCCAGCACATGGATGGCGAAGCCGCCCCGGGTGGTGAAGTCGGCGTAGTGGATGCTGGCCCGGCGCAGGCTCCACAGCACCAGCGGCGGCGTCAGCGACACGGGGGCGAAGGAATTGACCGTCAGGCCGATCGGCCCGTCGGCGCCGGCGGCGGTCACCACCGTGACGCCGGTGGCGTAGCGTCCCAGCGCCCGGCGCAACTGGGCCGGACTGAGATCATGGCTGGCGCTCATGGCGGCTCCGTCGGGGCTCAGGGTCAGGCCGGCACCGCGCTGGCCCTGGCCACGCCCGACAGCGGCAGGGCCTCGGTCATCAACCGCTGCATCGAATCGAGCACCTGGTCCTGCGGCATCAGGCCGAAATTGTGCAGGCTCATGACGTGGTCCAGGCCCATGTCGGCCAGCCGCGCCAGCTTGTCGGCCACGGTGCGGGCCGAGCCGAACAGCGACAGGCCGCTGGCAATGATGTCGTCGTAGACCTGCTTGCGCGCATACAGGCGGGTTTCCACGTACAGGTCGAAGGCGCGGGCGGCGCGCTCGCGGGCCTCGCCGTCGGTCGCGGCCACATGGGTGTGCAGCGCCACCGCCGCCATGCCGCTGGCGTCCTGGATGCCGGCCTCGGCCAGGCCGCGGCGGTAATCCTGCATCATCAGGCCGATCTCTTCGAAGTTGTCCACGGCGGCGTACGGCACGAACAGCATGCGGCGCCCCTGGCGACCGACGTGGTAGGCGGCCTCGCGGCGCAGAATGGCCACGTACACGGGCACCGGCTGCTGCACCGGCTGCACGTTCAGGCGCACCGCATCGATGCGGTTGAACTTGCCCTGGTGGCTGACGCGCTCGCCGGCCAGCAGGCGCTCGACCAGCATCAGGTTTTCGTCGAAGCGCTCGCGCTTGGCGGCCGGATCGACGCCGTAGCCCTCGAACTCGTGCTTCAGATAGCCCGAGCCCACGCCCAGCGACAGCCTGCCTTGCGAAAGCTGGTCCACCAGGGCATAGTTTTCGGCCACCGTGAGCGGGTTGTGGAAGGTCAGGATCGAGATGGCCGTGCCCAGCCGCAGCCGCGTCGTCTGCTGCGACAGCGCCGCCAGGAACACTGCCGGATTGGGCACCGCGCCGTATTCATGGAAGTGATGCTCGGCCACCCAAAAGGTGTCGTAGCCCAGTTGTTCGGCGCGGCGCGCCTGCTCCAGCACCTGGCCGTACAGTTGGCCCAGGCTGCGGGGCTGGTCGGGGTAATGGTCCTGCACCGAGAAGATGGACATCTTCATTGCTTGTCTCCGTCTTTGTCCGACCGTGCCGCCGGACCGATATCCGGCCCGGTTATTTGTCCGCCACGGCAGGCTGATGTATTTTTTAGTAATACACGTATTCTAATAAGAGACGAACTGATGTCAACAGAAAGCAGCACCGGTATCCAGTCGGCCGAAACCGCCCTGGACGTCCTGACCCGCCTGGCCGAGCTGGGCGGCGCCGTGTCGGTGTCGGAGCTGGGCCGCAGCCTGGACATGCCGCGCGCCAAGGCGCACCGCTACCTGGTCTCGCTGGAACGGCGCGGCTATGTCGAGCAGGACCCCGCCAGCGCCCGCTACCGGCTCGGGCCGCAGGCCTTGCACACCGGCCTGGCGGCACTGGCCGAGGTGGATTTCGTCAAACTGGCGGCCGGCTGCCTGGAAGACCTGAGCGCGGCCATCGGCCAGACCGTCTTCATTTCAGTCTGGGGCCAGCATGGTCCCACCATCGTGCAATGGCGCGACGCGCGGCTGCCGGTGACGGTGAACGTGCGGGTCGGCTCGGTGCTGCCGCTGCTCAACAGCGCCACCGGGCGGGTCTTCGCGGCCTGGTCGCCGGAAGCGCTGGCATTGCCGCGCGCCCTGGCCGAATGGGATACCGCGCAGCGCCAGGGGGCCGACGCCGCGCGCCTGCTGGACGATCCCGCCGCCGACGGCCTGCCATTCGATCCGGCCGATCCCGCCGCCGCGCTGCGCGCGCGCTGGCAGGCGACGCGCCAGCGTGGCTACGCCAGCGTCAGCGGCCACCTGCTGCACGGCATCGACTCGGCCGCGTTGCCGGTGCTGGACGCCCAGGGCCAATTGGCCGGCGCGATCACCGGACTCGGGCTGCACGGTGGCTTCGACCTGGCGCCGGACGGCGCGCCGCTGCGGGCGCTGACGGCGGCGGCGGCCGACTGCTCGCGCCGGCTCGGCTGGCGCGGCGGGCGCTGACCCGCCGTTCCGGGACGCGGTCCGGGCGCCGTTTTCGCCAGCCCCTTTACAATACGCAGTTGCCCAGAGCCGCCCCGACAGGTCCGGCTCGCTTTTTTGCCGCCGCCCAAGCCGGCGGCCCAGCGGCCGGCCCAGGCCGCGCCCGCCCCTGATACCGATACCCGCGTGCAAGCCCTTACCGTTTCCGATTTCGACTACGAGCTGCCTCCCGAGCTCATCGCGCAGACGCCCGCCGCCCAGCGCACGGGCAGCCGCCTGCTGCACCTGGACGCCGCCAGCCAGCTGCATGACCGTCAGTTCAGCGACCTGCAAGGGCTGCTGCGCCCCGGCGACCTGCTGGTGTTCAACGACACCCGCGTCATCAAGGCCCGCCTGGCCGGCCACAAGATCACCGGCGGCAAGGTTGAGGTGCTGGTCGAACGCATCACCGACACCGACCGCGCCCTGGCGCACGTGCGCGCCAGCAAGTCGCCCGGCGCCGGCATGGTGCTGCGGCTGGCCGACGCCTTCGACGCCACGGTGCTGGGCCGCGAGGGCGAGCTGTTCGACATCCGCTTCCCCGGCCCGGTGCTGGAATTGCTGGACGCGCATGGCGCCACCCCGCTGCCGCCCTACATCACGCACGCCGCCGATGCCGGCGACGACGACCGCTACCAGACCGTCTACGCCCGCGAACCGGGCGCCGTGGCCGCGCCGACCGCCGGCCTGCACTTCGACCAGGCCACCCTGGACCGCCTCGCGGACCTGGGCGTGGCGCGCGCCTTCGTCACGCTGCACGTGGGCGCCGGCACCTTCCAGCCAGTGCGCGTGGACAACCTGGCCGACCACATCATGCACGCCGAATGGTTCACCGTGCCGCAGGCCACGGTGGACGCCATCGGCGCCGCCCGCGCCCGCGGCGGCCGCGTCATCGCGGTCGGCACCACCAGCGTGCGCGCCCTGGAATCGGCCGCCGCCCAAACCGAGGGCCGCACCGCTCCCGGCCTGCCGCTGGCCGCCGCGCAGGGCGACACGCGCCTGTTCATCACCCCTGGCTACCAGTACCGCGTCATCGACGCCCTGGTCACCAACTTCCACCTGCCCCAGTCGACCCTGCTGATGCTGGTGTCGGCGCTGGCCGGCGTCGAGCCGATCCGCCGCGCCTACGCCCACGCCGTCGCCCAGCGCTACCGCTTCTTCAGCTACGGCGACGCCATGTTCATCGAATCCCCCGCCCCATGACCGGACTGAATTTCGAACTGCTCGCCACCGACGGCGGCGCCCGCCGCGGCCGCATCACGCTCAACCACGGCGTGGTGGAAACGCCCATCTTCATGCCCGTGGGCACCTATGGCAGCGTCAAGGCGATGATGCCGCACGAGCTCAAGGACATCGGCGCGCAGATCGTGCTGGGCAACACCTTCCACCTGTGGCTGCGCCCGGGCACGGAAATCATGGAAAAGCATGGCGGCCTGCACGGCTTCATGCAGTGGGACAAGCCGATCCTGACCGATTCGGGCGGCTTCCAGGTGTTCAGCCTGCAGGGCATGCGCAAGATCACCGAGGAAGGCGTGAAGTTCGCCTCGCCCATCGACGGCGCCCGCCTGTTCCTGACGCCCGAGGAATCGATGCGCATCCAGCGCTCGCTGAACTCGGACATCGTCATGGTGTTCGACGAGTGCACGCCCTACGAGATCGACGGCCGCCCCGCCACCGTCGAGGAAGCGGCCCGCTCGATGCGCATGTCGCTGCGCTGGGCGCGCCGCTCGCGCGAGGAATTCGACCGGCTGCAAAACCCCAACGCGCTGTTCGGCATCGTCCAGGGCGGCATGTACGAATCGCTGCGCGACGAATCCCTGGCCGGCCTGCAGGACATCGGTTTCCACGGCTACGCCATCGGCGGCCTGTCGGTGGGCGAGCCCAAGGAAGACATGATGCGCATCCTGGCGCACGTCACGCCCAAGCTGCCGGCCCAGGCGCCGCGCTACCTGATGGGCGTGGGCACGCCGGAAGACCTGGTCGAGGGCGTGAGCCGCGGCGTCGACATGTTCGACTGCGTCATGCCGACCCGCAACGCCCGCAACGGCTGGCTGTTCACCCGCTTCGGCGACGTCAAGATCCGCAACGCCAAGTACCGCGACGACACCCGTCCGCTGGACCCGAGCTGCGCCTGCCACACCTGCGCCCACTTCTCGCGCGCCTACCTGCATCACCTGCAACGCGCCAACGAGATCACCGGCGCGCGCCTGAACACGCTGCACAACCTGCATTTCTACCTGACCATCATGAAGGAAATGCGCGAGGCCATCGCCGAGGGCCGCTTCGACGCCTGGCGCGCGCAGTTCGCGGCCGACCGGGCGCGCGGGGTCGACTAGCGCGGGGCCGGCGCCGGCGGACCTAGTGAAAACCACGAGACCGCCGGGGCTTTTTATTTGGCGATCCGCCCCCATCACTGCGCACAGGCCATGACTGGTAGCCCGGAATAACCTCGCTACAATAGTCGGCTTGCCCTTCCATGGCTCGCGCGGGGATGGGCACAGAACAAGATCGTCGACAGCACGATACAAACAAACCCAAACAGACTAAACGCAGGAGAATTACATGTCCGCTATCGATACCGCCAGCCTTGTCGTGGCCCAGGCCGCCGCCCCCGAAGGCAATGCGCTGATGGGCATGCTGCCCATCATCCTGATGTTCGTGATCCTCTATTTCCTGATGATCCGTCCCCAGATGAAGCGCCAAAAGGAACACCGCAACCTGATCGCCGCCCTGGCCAAGGGCGACGAAGTCGTCACCGCCGGCGGCATGCTGGGCAAGGTCACCAAGGTGAACGACAGCTACGTTACCGTCGAAGTCTCGGAACTGGCCGACAAGCCGGTCGAGGTCATCATGCAGAAGTCGTCGGTGTCGACGGTGCTGCCCAAGGGAACCATCAAGGCCCTGTAAGCGTCCCACAGGAGCTCCGCCACCGGGCCCCGGGGTCCGGGGCGGCAGCCGCCCCGCCGTCCGTCGCGCCAGCTGCCCGGGCGGCCTTTTCTCCACTCTTACATGACGTAGCCGGCAATGAACCGCTATCCCCTCTGGAAGTACATTACGGTCCTGATTGCGGTCCTCATCGGCCTGCTGTATACGCTTCCCAATTTCTACGGCGAGTCGCCCGCCGTCCAGGTCTCCAGCGCCAAGGCCACCATCAAGGTGGACCCGGCCATGCGCGACCGGGTCGAGCAGGTACTGGCCGACGCCAAGATCCCCAACGACGGGGTCTACTACGAACAGAACGGCACGCTCGGCACCGTGCGCGCCCGCTTCTCCTCGACCGACCTGCAACTGCAGGCGCGCGACCTGATCGACAAATCCCTCAACACGGTGCAGGGCGACCCGCACTACACCGTGGCGCTGAACCTGCTGCCGGCCTCGCCCGCCTGGATGCGCGCGATGGGCTGGTTCGAGCCCAAGCCCATGTACCTGGGCCTGGACCTGCGCGGCGGCGTGCACTTCCTGCTGCAAGTCGACATGCAGGGCGCCCTGACCGCCCGTTACGACTCGCTGGCCGCCGACGTGCGCTCGGTGCTGCGCGACCAGAAGGTCAATGTGGCCGGGGTCGAGCGTTCCGGCATGAGCGTGGCCGCCACCTTCGCCAACGCCCAGGACCGTGACCGCGCCATCGCCGCCTTGCGCAGCCGCCTGCCCGACCTCGAATTCACCGAAAGCGAGGAAAATGGCAAGCTGCTGCTGATGGGCGCGCTGAACCCGGCCGCCGTCACGCGCGTGCAGGACTCCGCGCTCAAGCAGAACATCAGCACGCTGCACAACCGCATCAACGAACTGGGCGTGGCCGAGCCGGTCATCCAGCAGCAGGGATCGGACCGCATCGTGGTCCAACTGCCCGGCGTGCAGGACGTGGCCAAGGCCAAGGAACTGCTGGGCCGCACCGCCACCCTCGAAATCCGCATGGTCGACGATTCCCCGGCCGCCCAAGCCGCGCTGCTGGGCGGCACGGTGCCGTTCGGCCTGGAGCGTTATTCCGACCGCGACGGCCGCCCGATCCTGGTGCGCCGCCAGGTGCTGCTGACCGGTGAAAACCTGCAGGATGCCCAACCCGGCCGCGATTCCCAGACCCAACAGGCCGCCGTGCACCTGACCCTGGATTCCAAGGGCGCACGCATCTTCCGCGACGTCACCCGCGACAACATCGGCAAGCGCATGGCCATCCTGCTGTTCGAGAACGGCAAGGGCGAAGTGGTCACGGCCCCGGTCATCCGCAGCGAAATCGCCGGCGGCCAGGTGCAGATCTCGGGCAGCATGACCTCCGAGGAAGCCGCCGACACCGCCCTGCTGCTGCGCGCCGGCGCGCTGGCCGCGCCGATGTCGATCATCGAGGAACGCACCATCGGCCCCAGCCTGGGCGCCGACAACATCTCGAAGGGCTTCCATTCGACCCTGTACGGCTTCATCGGCATCGCCATCTTCATCATCGTCTACTACCACCTGTTCGGCGTGTTCTCCACGATCGGCCTGACCTTCAACGTGCTGCTGCTGCTGGCGCTGCTGTCGATGCTGCAGGCCACGCTGACGCTGCCGGGCATCGCGGCCATCGCGCTGACACTGGGCATGGCGATCGACTCAAACGTGCTGATCAACGAGCGGATACGCGAGGAACTGCGAAACGGGGCTTCGCCCCAGCAGGCCATCCACCATGGCTTCGAGCGCGCCTGGGGCACGATTCTCGACTCCAACCTCACCACGCTGATTGTCGGCCTGGCCCTGCTGGCATTCGGTTCGGGCCCGATCCGCGGTTTCGCGGTGGTCCATTGCCTGGGCATCCTGACCTCGATGTTCTCGTCGGTCGTGGGCGTGCGCGCGCTGGCCAACCTCTGGTACGGCCGCAAGAAGAAACTCACGTCGATCTCCATCGGCGAAGTCTGGAAGCCGAAGACCAACTGAACATGGACACGGGCGGCCACGCCGCCCGTCACCGACTAGCCAGGGCAAAAAATGGAATTTTTCCGGATCCACCGCACCATCCCGTTCATGCGCCACGCGCTGGTGCTGAACATCATCAGCCTCGTCACCTTCGTGGCGGCGGTCTTTTTCATCATCACGCGCGGCTTCCACCTGTCGATCGAATTCACCGGCGGCACGGTCATGGAGGTCAACTACGCCCAGACCGCGCAGCTCGAAAGCGTGCGCGGTGTGGTCTCGAAGCTGGGCTACACCGACTTCCAGGTGCAGAACTTCGGCACCTCGCACGACGTCATGATCCGCCTGCCGCTGCAGGAAGGCCAGACGTCCGCCACCCAGAGCGAAACCGTCCTGTCCGCGCTCAAAGCCGCGGACCAGGGCGTGGAACTGCGCCGCGTCGAGTTCGTCGGTCCGCAGGTGGGCCAGGAACTGCTGCACAACGGCCTGATGGCGTTGCTGATGGTGGTCATCGGCATCATGATCTACCTGGGCTTCCGTTTCGAATGGAAGTTCGCCGTGGCCGGCGTGCTCGCCAACCTGCACGACGTGGTGATCATCCTGGGCTTCTTCGCCTTCTTCCAGTGGGAATTCTCGCTGTCGGTGCTGGCCGGCGTGCTGGCGGTGCTGGGCTACTCGGTGAACGAATCCGTGGTCATCATGGACCGGATCCGCGAGAACTTCCGCAAGTACCGCAAGGCGAACGTGCAGGAAGTCATCAACAGCGCGATCACCCAGACCATCTCGCGCACCATCATCACCCACGGTTCGACCCAGATGATGGTGCTGGCCATGCTGTTCTTCGGCGGCCCCACCCTGCATTACTTCGCCCTGGCCCTGACCATCGGCATCTGGTTCGGCATCTACTCGTCGGTGTTCGTCGCCGCCGCGCTGGCCATGTGGATGGGCGTCAAGCGCGAAGATCTGATCAAGCCGGTCAAGAAGGAAGGCGAGGAAGGCGAGGTCGCCTGAGTCGTTTCCCGGCCCCGACAACCCGCCCATCGTGGCGGGTTTTTTCATGCGCGCACGGTACTGCTCCCGTATTCGCTACCATAGCGCCATGAATCTCGTCCTCGATCATCTTGTTGTCGCCGCCACGGACCTGGACAGCGGCACCCGCCACGTGGCCGACCTGCTGGGCATCGCGCCCGCCGGCGGTGGCGCGCACCCGCGCATGGGCACCCACAACCGTGTGCTCGGCCTGGCCGATGGCGCGTACCTGGAAGTGATCGCCATCGACCCGGATGCGCCCGTGCCAGACCGGCCGCGCTGGTTCGGGCTGGACCAACCGGCGATGCACGCGCGGCTGGCCGAGGGGCCGTTCCTGGCCCATTGGGCGGCGCGCGTCGAAGCGCCGGACGACCTGAGCGCGCTGAGCGCGCGCCACCCGGCGCGCATCGCGCCGGCCATCGCCATGACGCGCGGCGACCTGCGCTGGCGGCTTACCGTGCCCGATGACGGCAACCTGCCGGCCTGGCGCGAGCACGGCGAAGCGGCCGGCGACGGCCTGCTGCCGACGCTGATCCAATGGGATGTGGACGCCTATCCTGGCGTGAGCCTGACGCGCCAGCCGCTGACCCTGCTGTCGCTGACCGGCACCCATCCGCGCGCGGCGCTGCTGCGCCAGGGGCTGGCCTGGCTGGGCGCCGGCCACCTCATCAGCGTCGAACAGGACGACGGACCGCCACGCCTGCGCGCCGCCATCGAAACCCGCCAGGGCGTCCGCATCCTGGCCTGACCCCCAACAACAACGGAGACCTCCATGACCGCGACCCACAAGCGCTTCGACGACGCCCCCTACCAGCAAGCGTGCGACGCCACCGTCATCGCCGTCGGCGCCGATGGCATCGAACTGGACCAGACCGTCTGCTACGCCCGTAGCGGCGGCCAGGCGGGCGACAGCGGCACGCTGACCCTGCCCGACGGCCGGGTGCTGGCGCTGGCCGACACGGTCTACGCCGATGACCGCCAACGCATCGTGCATGTGCTGGCCGAGGGCGTGGCCGCGCCCCAGGTGGGCGAGCGCGTCACGGTAGCCGTCGACTGGCCGCGGCGCCACCGGCTGATGCGCCTGCACACCTGCCTGCATCTGCTGGGTTCGCTGGTGCCCGCCCCGGTCACCGGCTGCAGCATTTCGCCCGATTCGGCGCGCATCGATTTCGACCTGCCCGAATCGACCCTGGACAAGGCCGACCTGACCGAGCGTCTGAACGCGCTGATCACGGCCGGCACGGACGTCACCGTCAACGCCATCACGCCCGAGGAACTGGCGGCGCAGCCGGACCTGGTGCGCACCATCGGCGCGGCGCCGCCGGCGGGCGCCGAGCGTATCCGCATCATCGAGATTCCCGGCGTGGATCGCCAGCCCTGTGGCGGCACGCACGTGGCCAACACCGGCGAGATTGGCCGGGTGACCGTCACCAAGATCGAAAAGAAGAGCCGCACCAACCGCCGCGTGGTGGTGGCGTTCGCGCCGGCCTGACCCGACCGGCGCGGGCCAGGCCCGCCCGTCCATCGTCCCCCGGAGATCGGGCCGTCAGGCGCTCAAGCCGAAGGCCTGCACCCGGCATTGCGCCGGGTTCAGCCCTTGCGCCACCAGCGCCACGGCGCGCGCAGCGGCCACTGATACTTGCTACCGAGCACGCGCGGCGCCAGTAAATGCCCGACCGCGATGGCGATCGCGGCGGCGGTGAGCACGTCGGACAGGTAATGATCCAGGTTGATCAGGCGGCTGGTGGCGACCAGCGCGGCCAGCGACAGGAAGGCCCAGCGCCAGCGCGGCGCCAGGATGCCCAGCACCACCGCCACTGCGAAGGCCGCATAGGTGTGGCTGGAAGGAAAGGAATTGAACTGGTTGGCGCGCGAGAACGATTCGCCCAGCCCGTAGATGCCCTTCTCGAAGAACAGCTCAGGGCGCGCGCGCGCCACCGAGCGCTTGAGCGCCAGCACCACCAGCCCGCCCACCGCCATGGTCGACAGCATCAGCAGGCTGCCGCGCGCCATGCTGGCGTAGCTCATGCGCACCGGATTGCGCCAGCCGCGCGCCAGGCCCACCAGGCCAATGATGTAGAACGCCAGCGCCACGCCGATGTAGCGGCCGCTTTCGCCCATTTCCCCGATCCATTCGAATGAGGTGTTGACGCCGTCGCTGACCGATTGCCGGATCCAGATCGCCAGCGGCAGATCCACCCACAGGGCACAGACCGCGGCCACCACGGCCACGCCGAGTCCGGCCAGCAGCCAGGCCCGGGTCGACAGCGGATTGCGGAACGCGTCCGGCGCCGCCGCGGCGCCCGGCGCCAGCGCGGCCCGCGGGGGAAGAGAAGGATTCGTCGTCATCGAACCGGTCGCGTAAAGATAATTGTTCTCGGCCGGGGAGTCGGCCAAGGCCAGCTATCGTAACCCTGCATTGCTTCTCCATGAAGGAAATTTGCAGCAAGGGGTAAAATCCCGCTTTTCCCCTCTCCTCTGCCCCCGGGATCTACACCCGTCACGGCGACCGACATGCAAGAAACTTCCCTCAAGCGCGTGCCCCACGCGCAAGACGGCGCTGCCGCCGTCCCGCCCGCCCCCGCCACCGGCGCTCCCCGCAAGCTGTACATCCGCACCTTCGGCTGCCAGATGAACGAGTACGACTCGGACAAGATGGCCGACGTGCTGCGCGGCGACCAGGGCCTGGAGCTGACCGACAACCCGGAAGACGCCGACGTCATCCTGTTCAACACCTGTTCGGTGCGCGAGAAGGCGCAGGAAAAGGTCTTTTCCGACCTGGGCCGCGTGCAGCACCTGAAAAAGACCAACCCGAACCTGGTGATCGGCGTGGGCGGCTGCGTCGCCAGCCAGGAGGGCGAAGCCATCGTCAAGCGCGCGCCCTATGTGGACGTGGTGTTCGGCCCGCAGACCCTGCACCGCCTGCCCGACCTGATCCAGCGCCGCCGCGCCGAGGGGCGTTCGCAGGTCGACATCAGCTTCCCCGAGATCGAGAAGTTCGACAACATGCCGCCGCCGCGGGTCGAAGGCGCCACCGCCTTCGTCTCGATCATGGAAGGCTGTAGCAAGTACTGCAGCTTCTGTGTCGTGCCCTACACGCGCGGCGAGGAAGTCTCGCGGCCGTTCGACGACGTGCTGGTCGAAGTGGCCGACCTGGCCGACCAGGGCGTCAAGGAAGTGACGCTGCTGGGCCAGAACGTCAACGCCTACCGCGGCCGCATGAGCGACAGCGACGAGATCGCCGATTTCGCCATGCTGCTGGAATACGTGCACGAGATCCCCGGCATCGAGCGCATCCGCTACACCACCTCGCACCCCAAGGAAATGACCCAGCGCATGGTGGATGCCTACGCCCGCCTGCCCAAGCTGGTGTCGTTCCTGCACCTGCCGGTGCAGGCCGGCAGCGACCGCGTGCTGGCGGCCATGAAGCGCGGCTACACCACCCTGGAATTCAAGTCGGTGGTGCGCCGCCTGCGCGCCGCGCGCCCCAACCTGACGCTGTCGTCCGACTTCATCGTCGGCTTCCCCGGCGAAACCGAGGAAGACTTCGAAAAAACCATGAAGCTGATCGAGGACGTCGGCTTCGACACCTCGTTCTCGTTCGTCTACTCGCGCCGCCCCGGCACGCCGGCCGCCGACCTGCACGACGACACCCCGCAGGACGTCAAGCTGCGCCGCCTGCAGCGGCTGCAGGCGCTGATCAACGAGCAGGCCGCCGCCATCGCCCGCAACATGATCGGCACCCGCCAGCGTCTGCTGGTCGAAGGCCCCTCGCGGCGCGACCCGAACGAGCTGATGGGCCGCACCGAGAACAACCGCATCGTCAACTTCGCCGCGCCCGCGCGGCTCATCGGACAGATGGTCGACGTCATCATCACCGACGCGCACACCAATTCGCTGCGCGCCCGGGTGGCCGACATCGACCGCGACTCCCAAGAGGCCGAATGACCACTTCCCGCCCCCGCGCCCGCCGCCCCCTGCCCGCCGTCGTCGTCCTGGACGGCGACAACACCCACCTGGCCAATCTGTGCGGCCCGCTGGACGAGAACCTGCGCCAACTGGCCGACGGCATGGGCGTGCAGCTCGCGCGCCGCGGCAGCCGCGTCACCATCGAAGGCGAGCGGGCGGAGCTGGCCGGACGCGTGCTGCGCCGCTTCCATGAGCAGGCCGTGCACCGCGCCCTGTCGGTCGACGACATCCAGCTGGGGCTGGTCGAGATCGGCATCGGCCGCCAGGAAGACAAGCTGCAGGAAGCGCCCGCCCGCGAGGCCGAGCCGCTGCCCGCGCTGGACGACGACAGCGATGCCATCGCCCTGCGCACCAAGCGCAGCGACCTGCGTCCGCGCACCCCGCGCCAGCGCGACTACCTGAACAACATCCTCAAGCACGACATCACCTTCGGCGTGGGCCCGGCCGGCACCGGCAAGACCTGGCTGGCGGTGGCCTGCGCCATCGACGCGATGGAACGCGACACGGTGCAGCGCCTGGTGCTGACGCGCCCGGCGGTCGAGGCCGGCGAGCGCCTGGGCTTCCTGCCCGGCGACCTGGCGCAGAAGGTCGATCCCTACCTGCGCCCGCTGTACGACGCCCTGTACGACCTGATGGGCTTCGAGAAGGTGCAGCGCCTGTTCGAGAAGCAGACCATCGAGATCGCCCCCTTGGCCTACATGCGCGGCCGCACCCTGAACCACGCCTTCGTCATCCTGGACGAGGCGCAGAACACCACGCCGGAGCAGATGAAGATGTTCCTGACGCGCATCGGCTTCGGCAGCAAGGCCGTCATCACCGGCGACCCCTCGCAGGTGGACCTGCCGCGCGGCCAGGAAAGCGGCCTGGCGCACGCCGTGAAGGTCCTGCACGAGGTGCAGGGCATCGCCACCACCCGCTTCACCAGCCGCGACGTGGTGCGCCATCCGCTGGTGGCGCGCATCGTCGATGCCTACGACCGGGCCGAGGAAAATGGCGCCTGAACTGTCCCTGTCCGTCCAGTACGGAGTCGATGAACCCCGCCTGCCGCGCTGGCGCCTGCGGCGCTGGGCCGAGCGCGCGCTGGCCGCCGCGGCCGAGGACGGCCTGGTGGACTTCACCGCCGCCGAACTCAGCCTGCGCCTGGTGGGCGCGGCCGAAGGGCGCCGCCTGAACCGCGATTTCCGCCAGCGCGACTACGCGACCAACGTGCTGACGTTCGAGTATGGCGTGGACCCGCTGGGCGTGGCGCGCGGCGACATCGTGATGTGCGTGCCGGTGCTGGTGCGCGAAGCGCGCGAGCAACGCAAGGCGCTGCTCGACCATGCCGCCCACCTGACGCTGCACGGCGTGCTGCACTCGCTCGGCTACGACCACATCAAGGCGCGCGACGCCCGCCGCATGGAGGCGCTGGAAACCGCCACGCTGGCCCGCATGGGCATCGCCGACCCCTATACCGCCGCCTGACCGGGAGGCTTGGGGTCAACCCTGAGCAATCGGCGCGAAATGGCGTCCAGCAAGGCGCAGATCGCGTCGGTTGGCCCCATTTTGGGGGGCGGCGTTACAAATCGGGCGCCAGATTCGGTTATGCTGGCCCCTCCATAACTTGTCCTCCCGGACGATGTCTGACCCTTACCCTGCTCCCGAAGCGACCCCCGCTCGCTCATCCAAACCCGCCACCAAATCCCTTCTAGACCGCCTGCTTTCCCTTGTGCGCCGCGAGCCCGAGGACCGTGAAGGCATCAAGGCCATCCTGGAAGCCGCGCATGACCGCAACCTGCTGGACGCGGAGTCCTACAAGATGATCAAGGGCGCGCTGGCCGTGTCCGAAGGCACCGTCGGCGACATCATGGTGCCGCGCTCGCGCATGGACCTGCTCGACGTCACGCAGCCCATCCCCTATTTGGTGGCCAACGTGATCGAGACCGCGCACTCGCGGTTCCCGGTCTACGAGGGCGACCGCGACAACATCATCGGCATCCTGCTGGCCAAGGATCTGCTGCGCTGCATGCTGGAACCCGACATCGAGGTGCGCTCGCTGGTGCGCCCGGCCGTGTTCATTCCCGAATCCAAGCGCCTGAACGTGCTGCTGCACGAGTTCCGGGCCAGCCGCAACCACCAGGCCATCGTCATCGACGAGCATGGCGGCATCTCCGGCCTGGTCACGATGGAAGACGTGCTGGAACAGATCGTCGGCGACATCGAAGACGAGTTCGACGAAACCGAGGAAGACTCGATCTTCCCCGAGGGCGAGAACCAGTGGCGCGTGCTGGCGGCCACCGACATCTCGCACTTCAACGACGTGTTCGGCTGCCGGTTGCCCGATGACGAATACGACAGCGTCGGCGGCTGGATGGGCGGCCAACTGGGCCGCATCCCGCGTCGCGGCGACATCGCCGAATTCGACGGCCTGAAGCTGGAAGTGGCGCGCGGCGACGCGCGCCGCGCCATCTGGCTGCGCGTCAAGCGCGTGGCGCCATCCCGCGGCACCTCGGCCGACGCCGGCGCATGAGCCGCGCCCCCCGCGGTCCGGTCCTGCTGGGCGCCGCCGGCCTGACGCTGGCCGGCGCCGTACACGCCCTCACGTTCGCGCCCGGCCCGCTGCCGGACTGGGCCCTGGCCATCACCCAGATCCTGGCGCTGGCGGTGGCCGCCCGCGTCACGCTGTACGCGCCCTCGGCGCGCCAGGCCTGGCTGCGCGGCTGGCTGTTCAGCTTCGCCACCTACGCCCTGGGCCTGTACTGGATCTTCATCAGCCTGTACCGCTACGGCGACCTGGCCGCGCCGCTGGCCGTGGCCGCGGTGCTGGTGCTGTCGGCCTTCCTGGCGCTGTTTCCGGCCACCGCGGGCGCGCTGGCGCGGCGCTATGCGCCGCT
>LXNH01000135.1_pt1 | contig 17000 bp, 21 predicted proteins | sample 809111 | NCBI WGS metagenome assembly LXNH01 (sample SAMN04870528, study PRJNA318959) | seawater metagenome | biome: 00002010; material: water; isolation source: marine seawater | place: Greece: Milos, Mediterranean Sea | collected 2013-05-29 | depth 5-7 m
CCGGTTATTTTGGGGACAATTCACTCCCGTCCGCCCCCACGGCCGCCGGGGCTATCGGCGCCTCGGGTAACGGGGCGCTTATATAATGATCAATTCGCTCTTTGCCGGGCTCCCTCGCCGCCGTCATGTCTGCCGTCAGTCTTGAGAACGTCTCCAAAATCTACTCGCCGCGCCGCAGCGGCTGGGACAGGCTCACCGGGCGCGCGCCCGGCGCCGGCTTCCAGGCGCTGGACAATGTCAGCCTGAACATCGAGCACGGCGAGTTCTTCGGCCTGCTCGGCCCCAACGGCGCCGGCAAGACCACCCTGATTTCCATCCTGGCCGGCCTGGCGCACGCCACCACCGGCCGCGCCAGCGTCTGTGGCTACGATGTCGTGGCCGACTACAAGTCGGCACGGCGGTCGCTGGGCGTGGTGCCGCAGGAACTGGTCTATGACCCGTTCTTCACGGTGCGCGAGACGCTACGCATCCAGTCGGGCTACTTCGGCCTGCGCAAGAACGACGACTGGATCGACGAGATCCTCTTCAACCTGGGGCTGGCCGACAAGGCCAACGCGAACATGCGCGCGCTGTCCGGCGGCATGAAGCGCCGCGTGCTAGTGGCGCAGGCGCTGGTGCACCGCCCGCCCGTGATCGTGCTGGACGAACCCACCGCGGGCGTCGACGTCGACCTGCGCCGCACGCTGTGGGAATTCATCTCGCGCCTGAACAAGGCCGGCCACACCATCATGCTGACCACCCACTACCTGGAAGAGGCGGAAGCCCTGTGCGGCCGCATCGCCATGCTCAAGGGCGGCCGCATCGTGGCGCTGGACACCACCCAGGCGCTGCTGGCGCGTGTCGGCGGCGTCGATCTCGAAGACGCCTTCGTGCGCATCATGCACCAGGACGACACGCCGCAACCTGAAGAGATTTCGCAATGACGCAGTCCGCCGCCAACGCCAACCAGCCATTGGTGCAGCCCCGCCTGGACGCGGGCTCGGGCTTTCCGACCCTGCTGCGCAAGGAATTGCTGCGCTTCTGGAAAGTCAGCTTCCAGACCATCGCCGCGCCCGTCATCACCGCGCTGCTGTACCTGCTGGTGTTCGCCCACGTGCTCGAAGGGCGCGTCATGGTCTATGGCAGCGTGCCGTACACCGCGTTCCTGATCCCCGGGCTCATGATGATGAGCATGCTGCAAAACGCCTTCGCCAACCCGTCGTCGTCGCTGATCCAGAGCCGCATCACCGGCAACCTGGTGTTCATGCTGCTGCCGCCGCTGTCGCACCGTGACATCTTCGCCGCCTACGTGCTGGCGGCGGTGGTGCGCGGGCTGGCGGTGGGCCTGTGCGTCTGGCTGGTGGCGCTGTTCTTCGTCTCGCTGGTGCCGTCCAACCCGCTGTGGCTGCTGCTGTTCGCGGTGCTGGCCTGCGGCATCATGGGCGTGCTCGGCCTGATCGCCGGCCTGTGGTCCGAAAAATTCGACCAGTTGGCGGCGTTCCAGAATTTCCTCATCATGCCGGCCACCTTCCTGTCCGGCGTGTTCTATTCCATCCATACGCTCCCGGCCTTCTGGCAGGGGGTGTCCCACTGGAACCCCATCTTCTACACCATCGACGGTTTCCGCTACGGATTCTTCTCGGTGTCGGACGTCTCCCCCTGGCGCAGCCTGGCGGTGGTGACGGGGGTGTTCCTCGCGCTTTCGATCTATGCGCTGCGGCTCCTGGCCAGCGGCTACAAACTCAGGAACTGACGTCCATGCTTCCCACTCCCGCGCAAGTCCGCCAATACATCGCGGACGGCCTGCCCTGTGAACACCTCGACGTACAGGGCGACGGCTCGCATTTCGACGCGGTCATCGTCAGCGCGGCCTTCGAAGGCAAGCGCCTGATCCAGCGCCATCAGTTGGTCTACGCGGCGCTGGGCGACCGCATGAAGGCCGAGATCCATGCCTTGTCGATGCGCACCCTGACCCCGGCTGAATACGCCCAGGCGGGCAAGTGACCATGGACAAACTCCGCATTACCGGCGGCGCGCAACTGCACGGCGAGATCGCCATCTCCGGCGCCAAGAACTCGGCCCTGCCGATCCTGTGCGCCGGCCTGCTGACGGCCGACGCGCTGACCATCTCCAATGTGCCGCACCTGAACGACACCGCCACCATGCTGCGCCTCTTGGGCCGCATGGGCGTGCGCGCCGAACGCGGCAGCGATGGCATCGTCACCCTGCAGGCCGACCGCGTCGACAGCCTTGAAGCGCCGTACGACCTGGTCAAGACGATGCGCGCCTCGATCCTGGTGCTGGGCCCGCTGGTGGCGCGCTTCGGCGAGGCCCGCGTCAGCCTGCCGGGCGGCTGCACCATCGGCCAGCGGCCGGTGGACCAGCACATCAAGGGCCTGGCGGCGCTGGGCGCCGACATCAGCATCGAGCACGGCTTCGTGGTGGCGCGCGCCAAGCGCCTGAAGGGCGCTTCCATCCGCACCGACATGGTCACCGTCACCGGCACCGAGAACCTGCTGATGGCCGCGGTGCTGGCCGACGGCCAGACCGTGCTGGAAAACGCCGCGCGCGAGCCCGAAGTGGTGGACCTGGCCGAACTGCTCATCAAGATGGGCGCCCGCATCCAGGGCCACGGCACCGACCGCATCGTGATCGACGGCGTCGAGCGCCTGCACGGCGCCGCGCACCGCGTGATCTCCGACCGCATCGAGGCCGGCACCTTCCTGTGCGCGGTGGGCGCGGCCGGCGGCGACATCATGCTGCGCAACACCGACGCCGGCATTCTCGGCGCCACGCTGGACAAGCTGACCGAGGCCGGCCTGACCATCGAGACCGGGCCCGACTGGATCCGCGGCGCCATGTCCAAGCGCCCCAGGGCCGTCGGCTTCCGCACCCACGAGTACCCCGGCTTCGCCACCGACATGCAGGCCCAGCTGATGACGCTGAACACGGTGGCCGAGGGCACCTCGGTGATCGTCGAGACCATCTTCGAAAACCGCTACATGCACGTGCAGGAACTGCGCCGCATGGGCGCGGACATCGACATCGACGGCCATACCGCCATCGTCCGCGGCATCCCCCGCCTGTCGGGCGCGACCGTCATGGCCACCGACCTGCGGGCCTCGGCCAGCCTGGTCATCGCCGGCCTGGCCGCCGACGGCGACACACTGGTCGACCGCATCTACCACCTGGATCGCGGCTACGACCGGATGGAAGTCAAGCTGCGCGCCCTGGGCGCCAACATTCAACGCGTTACCGGCAAGGAATCGGCATGAGCAATGCCCCGCTCGCCCCCCTGACCCTGGCTCTGTCCAAGGGGCGCATCTTCGAAGAAACCATGCCTCTGCTGGCCGAAGCCGGCATCGAGGTGCCCGAGAATCCCGAAAGCTCGCGCAAGCTGATCCTGCCGACCAGCGATCCCGGCCTGCGGCTGATCATCGTGCGCGCTTCCGACGTGCCCACCTACGTGCAGTACGGCGCGGCCGACCTCGGCATCGCCGGCAAGGACGTGCTGATCGAGCACGCCGCGCAGCAGCCCGGGGGCCTGTACCAGCCGATCGACCTGAACATCGCCAAGTGCCGCCTGGCCGTGGCCGTGCGCAACGGCTTCGACTACGAGGCCGCGGTGCACCAGGGCGCGCGCCTGCGCGTGGCCACCAAGTACGTGCAGTCAGCCCGTGAACACTTTGCGGCCAAGGGTGTGTACGTCGACATCATCAAGCTGTATGGTTCGATGGAACTGGCGCCGCTGGTGGGCCTGGCCGATTGCATCGTGGATCTGGTGTCCACCGGCGGTACGCTGCGCGCCAACGACCTGGTCGCGGTCGAGGACATCATGCCGATCTCCTCGCGCCTGATCGTCAACCAGGCCGCGCTCAAGACCCGCGGCGAACGCCTGCAACCGCTGCTGGACGCTTTCGAGCGCGCCGCTTCCCGCAACGCCTGACCCAGGCCGCCGCGCCCCGGCGCGGCCGCCGCCACCCGCCTGAACGCCATGGCCCTGATCAATCGTCTCGACTCTCGCGATCCCGGATTCGCATCCGCCCTGTCCAAGCTGCTGGCCTTCGAGGCCACCGAGGACGAGTCCATCGACCGCGCCGCCGCCGGCATCCTGGCCGACGTGCGCGCCCGCGGCGATGCCGCGCTGGTGGAATACACCCAGCGTTTCGACCGCATGCCGCATGTGTCCGCGGACACGCTCGAAATCCCCAAGGCCGACTGGCATGCGGCCCTGGCCGCGCTGCCGGCCGCCCAGCGCGACGCGCTGCAGGCCGCCGCCGAGCGCGTGCGCCGCTACCACGAGCGCCAGCGCGCCGAAACCTGGACCTACACCGAGACTGACGGCACCATGCTGGGCCAACAGATCACGCCGCTGGACCGCGTCGGCCTGTACGTGCCGGGCGGCAAGGCCGCGTATCCCTCGTCGGTGCTGATGAATGCCATCCCCGCCAAGGTCGCCGGGGTGCAGGAACTGGTCATGGTCACGCCCACGCCGGACGGCGCGCGCAACCCGATCGTGCTGGCCGCGGCCGCGATCAGCGGCATCGACCGCGTGTTCGCCATCGGCGGCGCGCAGGCCGTGGGCGCGCTGGCCTACGGCACCGCCACCGTGCCCGCCGTGGACAAGATCGTCGGCCCCGGCAATGCCTACGTGGCCGCCGCCAAGCGCCGCGTGTTCGGCGTGGTCGGCATCGACATGATCGCAGGCCCCAGCGAAATCCTGGTGATCTGCGACGGCAAGACGCCGGCCGACTGGATCGCCATGGACCTGTTCTCGCAGGCCGAGCACGACGAGCTCGCCCAATCCATCCTGCTGTGCCCGGACGCCGCCTTCATCGCCGAGGTCGAGGCCGCCATCGCGCGCCTGCTGCCGACCATGCCGCGCGCCGACATCCTGCGCACCAGCCTGGCCAACCGCGGCGCGCTGATCCAGGTGCGCGACCTGGACGAAGCCTGCCGCATCGCCAACGACATCGCCCCGGAACACCTGGAGATCTCCACCGAGCAGCCCGAGGCCTGGACCGCGAAGATCCGCCACGCCGGCGCCATCTTCATGGGCCGCTTCAGCTCGGAAGCCCTGGGCGACTACTGTGCCGGCCCCAACCACGTGCTGCCGACCTCGCGCACCGCGCGTTTCTCGTCGCCGCTGGGTGTGTATGACTTCCAGAAGCGCTCCAGCCTGATCCAGGTGTCGCACCAGGGCGCCCAGACGCTTGGCCGCATCGCCGCGGAACTGGCGCTGGGCGAGGGCCTGCAGGCCCACGCCGCCAGCGCCCAGTACCGGATCGACCAGCCATGAGCGAGGTCGCCGGCCGCATCGCCGGCACCATCCGGCCCGATATCCGCGAACTGAGCGCCTATCCGGTCGCGCACGCCGAAGGCTGCATCAAGCTGGACGCGATGGAATCGCCCTACGAACTGCCCGAGGCGGTGCGCGACGACCTGGCGCGCGTGCTGCGCGACACGCCGCTGAACCGCTACCCGGCCGCCGACCTGGCCGAACTGCGCCAGGCGGTGAAATCGGCCTTCGGCGTGCCCGCCGAGGCCGGCGTGCTGTTCGGCAACGGTTCGGACGAACTGATCCACATGGCGGTGCAGGCCTGCTGCAACCCGGGCGAGGTGGTGCTGGCGCCGTGGCCATCTTTCGTCTATTTCGACATGGCCGCGCGCTTCGACCACGCCCGCTTCGTCGGCGTGCCGCTCACCGAAGATCTGTCCCTGGATCTTCCAGCCATGCTGGCGGCGATCCGCGAGCACCAGCCCAAGGTGGTGTTCCTGGCGGTGCCCAACAATCCCACCGGCGGCGCCTGGTCGGACGCGGACATGGCCGCCATCATCGCCGCCGCGCCCGGTCTGGTGGTGGTGGACGAGGCCTACCAGCCGTTCACCGACCGCAGTTGGATGCCGCGCCTGCTGGACGCGCCGAACGTGGTGGTGATGCGCACGGTGTCCAAGATCGGCCTGGCGGGCCTGCGCTTCGGCTACCTGGCCGGCCACCCCGACTGGATCGCCGAGCTGGACAAAGTGCGCCCGCCCTACAACCTGGACGTGCTGACCCAGGCCGCGCTGCTGACCGTGCTGCGCCACAAAACGGTGCTGGACGAACAGGCCGCCCGCCTGCGCGCCGACCGCGAGCCGCTGGCCGCGGCCCTGGCGGCGCTGCCCGGCGTCAGGGTATTCCCTTCCGCGGCCAACTTCGTACTCGCGCGCTTTTCCGGCAAGCTGGACGGCAACGCCGTGCATCTTGCCCTGAAACAGCGCAAAATATTGGTTCGTAACTTCGCCAACGCCCACCCGCTCCTGGCCGACTGCCTCCGCATCTCGGTAGGCGCACCGGCCGAGAACGCCGCTTTGCTATCGGCACTGCAAGACATCCTCAGTGCCTAATCGAGTCCTGACATGCGTACCGCAGAGATCACCCGCAACACCAACGAAACCCGCATCCGCGTGGCCATCAACCTGGATGGCACCGGCAAGCAGACGATCGACACCGGCGTGCCGTTCCTGGACCACATGCTGGACCAGATCGCGCGCCATGGCCTGATCGACCTCGACATCAAGGCCGAGGGCGACCTGCACATCGATGCGCATCACACGGTGGAAGACGTGGGCATCACGCTGGGCATGGCCATCGCCAAGGCGGTCGGCACCAAGGCCGGCCTGCGCCGCTACGGCCACGCCTACGTGCCGCTGGACGAGGCGCTGTCGCGCGTGGTGGTCGACTTCTCCGGCCGCCCGGGCCTGGAATATCACATCCCCTTCACCCGTTCGCACATCGGCGCCTTCGACGTCGACCTGACGCGCGAGTTCTTCCAGGGGCTGGTCAACCACGCGCTGATCACCCTGCACATCGACAACCTGCGCGGCACCAACGCCCACCACCAATGCGAAACGGTCTTCAAGGCCTGTGGCCGCGCGCTGCGCATGGCCATCGAAGTCGACCCGCGCATGGGCGACGTCGTGCCCTCGACCAAGGGCGTGCTGTAAGCTGCGCGACCTCCCGCCACGCACCAGGTAAACCGAAGTGACCACTATCGCCATCGTCGACTACGGAATGGGCAACTTCCACTCCGTCGCGCGCGCGCTCAAGTACGCCGCCCCCGACGCGGACATCCGCATCTGCAACCAGCCCCAAGAAATCGACGCGGCCGACCGCGTGGTGTTTCCCGGGCAGGGCGCCATGGCGGACTGCATGCGCACCCTGAACGAATCCGGCCTGCGCGAAGCGGTCGTCAAGGCCGCCCGCAGCAAGCCCCTGCTGGGCGTCTGCGTGGGCGAACAGATGCTGTTCGAGTCCAGCGAAGAGGGCGACACCCCGTGCCTGGGCCTGTTCCCGGGCGTGGTGCGGCGCTTTGCCGGCCCGCGCTTCGCCGACCCGGTCGCGGCCGACGACGCGGCCTGCGAGGCCGACACCGGCGCCGCCGGACTGGTCGACGTCCGCCCCGAACGCTTGAAAGTCCCGCACATGGGATGGAACAAAGTCCGCCAGACGCGCTCTCACCCTATCTGGGACGGCATTCCGGACGACACGCATTTCTATTTCGTCCATAGTTACTACGCCGACCCGGCCGATACCAGCCTGACCGTTGGTGAAACCGATTACGGCGTTGCCTTTACCTGCGCGGTGGCGGCAGCTAACATTTTCGCGGTGCAGTTCCACCCCGAGAAGAGCGCCGAGCACGGTTTGCGCCTGTATCGCAATTTTGTAGACTGGCAGCCGTAAGCCGCAAGCACACCGCTGCGGCCCACGCGCTCCAGACCATTCAACCCCATATTTTCCCGCTGCCCACCATGCTGCTGATCCCCGCCATCGATCTCAAAGACGGACGCTGCGTGCGTCTGCGCCAGGGCGACCTGGACGATGCAACGGTGTTCTCCGAAGACCCCGCCTCCATGGCCTCCAAGTGGCTCGAACAAGGCGCCCGCCGCCTGCACCTGGTCGACCTGAACGGCGCCGTCGCCGGCAAGCCCAAGAACGAAGCGCCCATCAAGGCCATCCTGGAAGCCGTCGGCGACGACATTCCCGTGCAGATCGGCGGCGGCATCCGCGACCTCGACACCATCGAACGCTATCTCGACGCCGGCATCTCCTACGTGATCATCGGCACCGCCGCGGTCAAGAACCCGGGTTTCCTGCAGGACGCCTGCGGCGCCTTCCCCGGCCAGATCATCGTCGGCCTGGATGCCCGCGACGGCAAGATCGCCACCGACGGCTGGAGCAAGCTGACGCGCCACGACGTGCTCGACCTGGCCAAGAAGTTCGAGGACTACGGCTGCGAAGCCATCATCTACACCGACATCGGCCGCGACGGCATGCTGTCGGGCGTGAACGTCGAGGCCACCGTGCGCCTGGCGCAGCACGTGCGCATCCCGGTGTACGCCTCGGGCGGCATCGCCGGCATCCAGGACATCGAGGCGCTGTGCGCCGTCGAGGAAGAGGGCGTCGAAGGCGCCATCCTGGGCCGCAGCATCTACGAAGGCACGCTCAACTTCCAGGCGGCGCAGGCCCGCGCCGACGAATTGGCCAAATGACCAACGCCAGCAGGTCCACCGGGGCCGGCGCGCCCGTCCAGAGCGCGCTGACCCGCCGCATCATTCCCTGCCTTGACGTCACCGCCGGCCGCGTCGTCAAGGGCGTCAATTTCGTCAACCTCGCCGATGCCGGCGATCCCGTCGAGATCGCCCGCCGCTACAACGAGCAGGGCGCCGACGAGCTCACCTTCCTGGACATCACCGCCACCAGCGACGGCCGCGACCTGATCCTGCCCATCATCGAGCAGGTCGCCTCACAGGTCTTCATCCCCCTGACGGTGGGCGGCGGCGTGCGCCAGGTATCGGACATCCAGCGCCTGCTGAACGCCGGCGCCGACAAGATCAGCATCAACAGCGCCGCCGTGGCCAACCCGGAACTGGTGCGCGCGGCCTCCGACTACCACGGCTCGCAATGCGTGGTGGTGGCGATCGACGCGCGCCGCGTCTCGGCCGCGGGCGAGGCGCCGCGCTGGGAAGTCTTCACCCATGGCGGCCGCAAGGCCACCGGGCTGGACGCCGTGGCCTGGGCGCGCCGCATGGCGGCCTATGGCGCCGGCGAGATCCTGCTGACCAGCATGGACCGCGACGGCACCAAGTCGGGCTTCGACCTCGAACTGACCCGTACCGTGTCGGACGCCGTGCCGGTGCCGGTCATCGCCTCGGGCGGCGTCGGCACCCTGCAGCACCTGGCCGACGGCGTCACCACCGGCCGCGCCAGCGCCGTGCTGGCCGCCAGCATCTTCCACTTCGGCCAGCACACGGTCGGCGAATGCAAGCGCTTCATGGCCGCGCAAGGCATTGAAGTAAGGATATGACGATGAGCAACGAACCCGGTTGGATGGCCGATGTCGTCTTCGACGAGAACGGCCTGATCCCCGCCATCGCGCAGGACGCCGACAACGGCCAGATCATGATGGTGGCCTGGATGAACCGCGAATCGCTGGCCGAGACCGCCGCCACCGGCCGCGCGGTGTACTGGTCGCGCTCGCGCCAGCGCCTGTGGCGCAAGGGCGAGGAGTCCGGTCACGTGCAGCAGGTGCACGAGCTGCGCCTCGATTGCGACGGCGACGTGGTGCTGCTCAAGGTGCACCAGGAAGGCGGCATCGCCTGCCACACTGGCCGCGCCAGCTGCTTCTACCGCCGCCTGGAAGGCCCGACCGACCAGGCCTCCTGGGTCACGGTCGATCCGGTGCTGAAAGACCCCGAACTGATCTACAAATGACCGACTCGCCCCTGACCGCCCACGACGTCCTGGCCCGCATCGCCGACACCCTGGAGACCCGCCGCCCCGAGAACGGCGGTGATCCCAAGGCCTCGTACGCGGCCAAGCTGCTGTCCAAGGGCCCCGACGCCTTCCTCAAGAAGATCGGCGAAGAAGCCACCGAACTGGTCATGGCCGCCAAGGATGGCGTGCCCGAACGCATCGTCAGCGAAACCGCCGACCTGTGGTTTCATTGCCTGGTCGCGCTGACGCACTTCAACCTGCGCCCCGACGACGTGCTGGCCGAGCTGGCCCGCCGCGAAGGGCTGTCGGGCCTGGCCGAGAAGGCCAGCCGTCCCCAGGACTGACACGGAACCGGAAAAATGAGCGCCAACTGTATTTTCTGCAAGATCGCCGCCGGCGAGATCCCGTCCAAGAAGGTCTACGAGGACGAGGAGTTTGTTGCATTCCACGATATCAACCCGGCCGCACCGGTGCATTTATTGCTGATCCCTCGACGTCATGTCACATCCATGCAGGATATTACGGCCGAGGACGCAGGTTGGTTGGGTAGAATGATGGCATTGGCGCCGCGGCTTGCCGCTGAAAACGGTTGCCGTCCGGGCCCCGATGGCGGATTTCGCATCATGATCAACTCTGGCGTCGAAGGCGGCCAGGAAGTCCCGCATCTGCATTTCCACATCCTCGGCGGCCAGCGACCCTGGAAAGGGCGCATGGCCCCCACCGCGTAATACGGAGAACCGTCATGGGTAGCTTTAGCATTTGGCATTGGTTGGTCGTTCTGGTCATCGTGGCGCTGATTTTCGGCACCAAGAAACTGCGCAACATCGGGTCCGACCTCGGCGGCGCCGTCAAGGGCTTCAAGGAAGGCATGAAAGACGCCAACAGCGACAAACCGGCCGAGCCGATCGCGCAACAACGCGTCTCCGGCGATACCATCGACGTGCAGGCCAAGGAAAAATCCAACTCCTGAGCCCTGCCCCCCGGACCGGCCTGAAACCGCCGGTCCTCATTGCCTCAATTTCCGAGCGGCCGTCGAATGTTTGATGTCAGCCTCACTGAACTGATGGTGATCGGCGTCATCGCGCTGATCGTCATCGGCCCCGAACGCCTGCCCAAGGTCGCCCGCACGGTCGGCCACCTGCTTGGCCGCGCCCAGCGCTACGTCAATGATGTGAAGTCCGACATCCAGCGCGAAATCGAGCTGGACGAACTGCGCAAGTTCAAGAGCGAGATGGAAACCGCCGCGCAAGACGTGCAGCAATCGCTGCACGACACCCACAATGCGCTGCAGGAACCGGTGCAGCAGTTCCGCGCCGAGCTCGACGAGGTGGCCCGCGAAGCCAGCGGCAAGCCCGCCATCGCGGCCGGAACGGCCGGCGCCACCGCCGCCAGCGGGCCACTGATGACGCCGCTGGCCGCCGAGCCGGCCGAAGCGCCGCCGTCCATCGCGCCGCCCAGCCCCAACCTGAACCTGGACCTGGATCCGCCCGCCCCCGCGGCCGGCGGCCAGCCCGCTCCCGCCCCGCAACCCGCGCCCGCCCCGGCGCCCGCGGCCGACGCGCCCGCCGCCAGCGATCCTCCGCCGGCCGCCAAGCCCGCCACGCCCTCCGGAACGACAACGTGACCCAGGACGCCTCCCAAGAAGACGGCCAGCAGGAAAGCTTCATCTCCCACCTGGTCGAACTGCGCACCCGCCTGCTGCGCGCCGTCGGCGCGGTGGTGGTGGTGTTCATCATTCTGTTCATCTACCCCGGCGCGTCCGCCATCTACGACGTGCTGGCCCAGCCCATGCTGGCCTCGCTGCCCCAGGGCACGCGCATGATCGCCACCGGCGTCATCACGCCCTTCATGGTGCCGGTCAAGGTCACCATGATGGCGGCGTTCATCCTGGCGCTGCCGGTAGTGCTGTACCAGGCCTGGGCCTTCGTCGCCCCCGGCCTGTACAAGCACGAAAAGCGCCTGGCGCTGCCGCTGATCATTTCCAGCACGCTGCTGTTCATCGCGGGCATGGCGTTCTGCTATTTCGTGGTGTTCCGCACGGTCTTCCACTTCATCGCCACCTTCGCGCCGCAATCGATCACGCCGGCGCCAGACATCGAGGCCTACCTGAGCTTCGTCATGACCATGTTCATGGCGTTCGGCATCACCTTCGAGGTGCCGGTGGCGGTGGTGCTGCTGGTGCGCATGGGCGTGGTGGAACTGTCCAAGCTCAAAAGCGCGCGCGGCTACGTGGTGGTGGGCGCCTTCATCATCGCCGCGGTGGTGACGCCGCCCGACGTGGTCAGCCAGTTCATGCTGGCGGTGCCACTGTGCCTGCTGTATGAACTGGGGCTGATCTGCGCGCGCATGGTCACGCCCAAACCCAGCGCCGATGACACCGCGGGCGACGGTTCGCTGACCGAGCGCCACTGAAGCCGCGGCGCGCTGGCGCAAACGGGGGCCGCGCGCCCCCGATTTTCCACAAGCGGACGCTTTCCGCTTGTCCCGCATCGACTGCAAACTTACATTGCAGCCATGTCGCTCGCCCTACGCCTGCGCACCCTGATGCGGTGGCGCGGCATCAAAAGCCAGAACCAGCTCGCCCGCATCTCCGGCGTGCCGCAGTCCTGCATCCACCGCATCCTCACCCGCGAAGAACGCTACGCGCCGACCCGCGCCACCCTGCAGCGGCTGGCGCGCGCGCTGGACACCCAGGTGCCCTGGCTGGCGGACGGCATGGTCGCGCAGGCCGCTGACGCATCCCCGCCGCGCCAGGACGAGCAATCCGATGCCTATTGCGCCGAAATCTGTGCGCTGCTGCGGCACCAGCCCGAGGCCACGCGCAAGCGCGTGCTGCAGGTGGTGCGCCTGGTGCTCGACGCGCCTTGCCGGCCCCGTCGCCAGGTCGCGTCCCGCCAGCCCCAGGTCCGCTAGCGGCCCATCCGGCATGGCCACCGCGTCATCGCGTCATCGCGGCAGGCCCGGCCGCGTCCCCACCACCACCGCCACCTCGGCGATCTTGCCGCCGCGCAGCACACCCAGCGTGGCGCGCTGCCCCGGGGTCAACTGCGCGATCTCGGCCAGCAAGCCCGAGGTGTCCAGCATCGGTTTGCCGTTGACCGTCTGCACGATGTCGCCGACCCGCAATCCTCCCTTGGCGGCGGGGCCATCGCGCAGCACTCCCGCGATGATCACGCCGCGGGCGTTGCGGCCCATCTGGAAAGCGCGCGCCAGCTCGGCTGTCAGGTCCTGCGGTTCCACGCCCAGCCAGCCGCGCTTGACGCCGCCGGTCTTGACGATCTCGTCCATCACCTTGCGCGCGATATCGATCGGCGTGGCGAAGCCGATACCCATCGACCCGCCCGATTCGGAGTAGATCGCGGTATTGATCCCCACCAGGTTGCCGCGCGCATCGACCAGCGCGCCGCCCGAGTTGCCCGGGTTGATCGCCGCATCGGTCTGGATGAAGTTCTCGTAGGTATTCAGGCCGAGGCCGTTGCGGCCCAGCGCCGACACGATCCCCTGCGTGGTGGTCTGGCCCACGCCGAACGGATTGCCGATCGCCAGCACGACATCGCCCACGCGCAGGCCGCCGTCCGGCGCCAGGGTGGCCGCCGGCAGGTTGCGCAAGGTCGCCAGCTTCAATACCGCCAGATCGGTGTCCGGGTCCGCGCCCACCACCTTGGCCGAATCCTTGCGCCCATCGGCCAGCGCCACCTCGATGGCGTCGGCGGCCTGCACCACGTGATAATTGGTCAGCACATAGCCATCTTGGTTGACCACCACGCCCGACCCCAGGCTGGTACTGGCCTGGCGCCGGCTCACTCCCGGCACCTGGCCGAACAGCTGGCGCAGGATGGGATCGTCCGGCAGCGGCACCAGGGGCACGTCCACGTGCTTGGTGGTATAGACGTTGACCACCGACGGCGCCGCCCGCGCCACGCCGTCGGCATATGACACCGGCCCCGTGGCGGCGCGCAACGCGGCCGTTCCCGGCGCCGTTGCCGCCCGCGGCGCGGTCGCGCCCGACGTGGCGGCGGGCCCGCCCAACCGCAGCAGATCCGGCCGCAAGGTGGTGACGACGAATAGAATACCCAGGCAGACCGTGACGGCCTGAGCGAAGATCAGCCAATATCGGCGCATGTTTCTGATAGGACTAGCAATGAGTAAAGTGGACTCCCACGTCCTGGCCGCCTGGCTGGACGACACCCTGCAAGCCGCGCGTTTCAAAGACTACTGCCCCAATGGGCTGCAGGTGGAAGGCCGATCCGAAGTCGGACACATTATCACCGGTGTCACCGCCAGCGAAGCCCTGTTGCGCATCGCCGTCGAGCGCGGCGCCGACGCGGTGCTGGTCCACCACGGCTGGATGTGGCGCAACGAGGACCGTCGCGTCATCGGCACGCGCCGTACCCGCATGGCACTGGCCTTGAAGAACGACCTCAACCTGTACGCCTACCACCTGCCCCTGGACGCGCATCCGAGCCTCGGCAACAACGCCCAGTTGGCCCGCGTCCTCGGCCTGGAACCCGAACGCCGCGACGACGGCACGCCGCGCACCTGTGGCGCCGACAACCTGGTCTGGCTCGGCGCCGCCCCCGACCTCGCCACCCTGGGCCAACTCGCCGCCCGCATCCAGCAACGGCTCGGCCGCCCGCCTCTGGTCGTCGGCAATCCCGACCAGCCCCTGGCCCGCATTGCCTGGTGCACCGGCGGCGCCCAGGGCATGCTGGCCGACGCCGTCGACGCTGGCGCCACCGCCTACATCACCGGCGAAGCCTCCGAATCCACCTTCCACCTTGCCCAGGAAACCGGCGTCGCCTTCCTCGGCGCCGGCCACCACGCCACCGAACGCTACGGCATCCAGGCCCTCGGTCAGGCCGTGGCGGAACGCTTTGGCATCAAGGTGGAATTCGTGGATCTGGACAACCCGGTGTAATCGAAGCCGCCCCGGACGGCCCACGCAGCATCGACGTCCGCCGGGCAATCAAACCACGAGCCCATGAAAAAGCGCCCCGCAGGGCGCTTTTATCTTCAGGCTCATGGCTTCTTCAGCAAATCCCGGATCTCGCGCAGCAGCGCCACATCCTCAGGCGTCGGGGCCGGCGCCGCCGGAGCCGGCGCTTCCTCGGCCTTGGTCCGCGCCTTGTAGATGGCCTTCACCATCCAGAAGATCACCAACGCCAGCAACACGAAATTGATGACGATGGTGAGGAAATTCCCCCAGGCAAAGACGATCGCTCCCGCCTTCGTCATCTCCGCATACGTCATCGGCCCGTTGTAGCCCGCGGGCATCGACAGCACCAGGAATTTGTTCGAGAAATCGACCGAACCGCCAAGCACGAAATTGACCAGCGGCATGACGATATCCTTGACCAGCGAGTCGACGATCTTGCCGAACGCCGCCCCGATGATCACACCAACCGCCAAATCGACCGCATTGCCTTTGACAGCGAAATCCCGGAATTCTTTGACGAAACCAGTCGCTTTGCTCATAAAAGCACTCCCTTCGTGATACGCCCACCAGTAGGCTGGCGCTATAATACGCGGTTGCTATGTTGTTACACATTCCCGCGAAGCCGATGCCGCAGAAGTGATGCTACTCGTAGAGCGGGCGCATCAACAAGGATAGGAAGATGAGTCAGGATACGCTGGTGCATGACGATGACGGTGCGGTTGATCCAAAGCTGCCGCCCGATCCTTCGCGACGTTTCTGGGTAACCACCGCCTGTGCTGTAGGTGGCGTAGCAGGTGTCGCAACGGCCATACCGCTTGTGAGCACGTTTTCCCCTTCTGAAAAAGCCCGCGCCGCCGGCGCCCCTGTCGAAGTCGACATCGGCGACATCCCGGTCGGCACCATGAAAACCGTGGAATGGCGTGGCAAGCCGGTCTGGATCATCCACCGGTCTCCTGAACAAATCGCCGGCCTCAAGACCCAGGACGCGCTCCTGGCGGACCCTGACTCGAAACGGCCCGGCTTCACTCCCAAATACGCAGAAAACGAAGGCCGCTCGCGCAAGCCCGAGCTCTTCGTCTGTGTTGGCATCTGTACCCATCTGGGCTGCTCGCCCACCGCCCACTTCGAAACGGGTGGCGGTGGCGGCATGGGCGCCTCCTGGCAAGGCGGATTCCTCTGTCCGTGCCACGGCTCCACGTTCGACCTGGCTGGCCGGGTCTACAAGAACAAGCCCGCTCCCGATAATCTCGAAGTTCCGCCGTACCAGTATCTCACCGACTCCCGCATCATCGTGGGCGTCGATGAAGAGAACAAGGCCTGACGCTCGCGTCGCGCTTTTTTCCCGAATTACGTAAGTAAAACAAAATACGCCACGTATTAGAGAAGGAGCTGTTACATGGCTGGCGAGAAAACCGTCGAGACGACAGGCCTGTTGGGCTGGCTGGACCGGCGCTTCCCGGTGACCTCCACCTGGAAAGCGCATCTGTCCGAATACTACGCACCGAAAAACTTCAACTTTTGGTATTTCTTCGGCTCCCTGGCACTGCTGGTGCTGGTGCTGCAGATCGTGACCGGCATCTTCCTGGTCATGCACTACAAGCCGGACGCCGAGCGCGCGTTCCAATCGGTCGAATACATCATGCGCGAAGTCCCGTGGGGCTGGCTGGTGCGCTACATGCACTCGACCGGCGCCTCGATGTTCTTCGTCGTCGTCTACCTGCACATGCTGCGCGGCCTGCTCTATGGCTCGTACCGCAAGCCGCGTGAGCTGGTCTGGATCTTCGGCGTGGCGATCTTCCTCTGTCTGATGGCCGAAGCATTCTTCGGCTACCTCCTGCCGTGGGGCCAGATGTCCTACTGGGGCGCACAGGTGATCGTGAACCTGTTCGCGGCCATCCCGTTCATCGGCCCCGAGCTGTCGATCTGGATCCGCGGCGACTACGTCGTGTCCGACGCCACGCTGAACCGCTTCTTCGCCTTCCACGTCATCGCCATTCCGCTGGTGCTGGTGGGACTGGTGGCGGCGCACCTGGTGGCGCTGCACGAAGTCGGTTCGAACAACCCGGACGGCATCGAGATCAAGGAAGGCCCCAAGGACAAGTACGGTCGCCCCAAGGATGGCATTCCGTTCCATCCGTTCTACACGGTGCACGACCTGGTCGGCGTCGCGGGCTTCCTGCTGGTGTTCGCCTTCATCGTGTTCTTCGCGCCGGAGATGGGCGGCTACTTCCTGGAGTTCAACAACTTCATCCCGGCCGACTCGCTCAAGACGCCGCCGCACATCGCCCCGGTGTGGTATTTCACGCCGTTCTACTCGATGCTGCGCGC
>LXNH01000136.1_pt1 | contig 16981 bp, 10 predicted proteins | sample 809111 | NCBI WGS metagenome assembly LXNH01 (sample SAMN04870528, study PRJNA318959) | seawater metagenome | biome: 00002010; material: water; isolation source: marine seawater | place: Greece: Milos, Mediterranean Sea | collected 2013-05-29 | depth 5-7 m
TGGATGGCGGCAAAGACTGCCAGGCCCTCGGCGTGGCCTGTGGCCACACGGGCGCGGCGGCCTCGCTGCTGACGCTGGCCGTGGCCGGCGAAACCTGCATGCAGTTGGACCAACCCGTGCTCACCCTTACCCTGCAAGACCCCGCATTGCGCGCCGCGGCGCTGGTCTCCCGACCTGCCGCCAGCGCGACCGCCTGACCCCAAAACAAAAGCGAAAACCATGCGTAGCCCATCAGGATTGCTTTCTCGATTTTCCAGCGCCATGAGCGACTTCCGCTACTGGAGCGGACGCGTGTTCGCCAACCCGCGCACCTTCATGCTGATCGGACTGGTCGCGCTGATCGTGTTCCTGTTCCTGTTCGCCGACACCATGCAGATCGCCATGACCTGGGCCGGCCTGGTGCTGGGCGTGCTGCTGTGCCTGTGGCTCTGCGCCTACCTCTGGCGCCGGCGCCGCGCGCGGCGCGCCAACCAGAAGCTGGGCGACATGCTGGAGCAGCAGGTGCAGACCGGCGCCGCCGCCAGCCCCGCCGCCAACCGCAGCGAAATCGACGCGCTGCGCGCGCGCCTGACACAGGCCGTGCGCACCATCAAGACCTCCAAGATCGGCCAGACGTCGGGCAACGAAGCGCTGTACGAGCTGCCCTGGTACATCGTCATCGGCAATCCCGCGGCGGGCAAGAGCAGCGCCGTCATCAATTCGGGCCTGCAATTTCCCTTCGCCGACAAGAATGGCGCCGCCGTGCGGGGCGTGGGCGGCACCCGCAACTGCGATTGGTTCTTCACCACGGAGGGCATCCTGCTGGACACGGCCGGCCGCTATTCGGTGCACGAAGAAGACCGCAACGAGTGGATGAGCTTTCTGGACCTGCTCAAGCGGCACCGCCCCAAGGCGCCGATCAACGGCATCATCGTGGCGGCCAGTATCAGCGAGCTGACGGATGCCGGCCCGGAATTCGCCATCAACCTGGCCAAGAACCTGCGCCAGCGCGTGCAGGAATTGACCGACAGGCTGGAAGTGTTCGCCCCGGTATACGTGATCTTCACGAAAGCGGACCTGATCGCGGGATTCTCCGAATTCTTCGCCGATGCCGACGCGCGCGAGCGCGACCGCGTCTGGGGCGCAACGCTTCCGTACGGCGCCGACGAAAGCCGCGATGTGCTGACGCTGTTTGACGAGCGCTTCGATGAACTCTACGAAGGCCTGAAGGAAATGGGCACGGCGCAGATCTCGCTGCGCCGCAACGGCGCCCTGCCGCCAGGGCTGTTGACCTTTCCGCTGGAATTCGCCGGCATCAAGCCGGCATTGCGTACCTTCCTATCGACGCTGTTCGAAACCAATCCGTTCCAGTACAAGCCGGTGTTCCGCGGCTTTTACTTCACCAGCGCCTTGCAGGAAGGCGCCTCGCGCAGCACCTCCACCGACAAGCTCGCCGAGCGCTTCGCGTTGCGCCCGGCCTCGCGTGAAGCCGCGCGCAGCGTCGCCTCGCACAATGGATTTTTCCTGCGCGACCTGTTCTCCAGCGTGATCTTCGCCGACAAGAAACTGGTTCGGCAGCACGCCAGCCCGAACAAGGTCCGCATGCGCTACCTGGCGTTTTCCGGCCTGGTGCTGACGCTGGGACTGGTGCTGGGCGGCTGGAGCTGGTCCTATCTGGGCAACCGGCAACTGGCCAGCAATGTGCAGGCCGACCTGGACAAGGTGGTGCGCCTGCAAAGCGAGCGCACCGACCTGCAGAGCCGGCTGGAAGCCATGGAGATCCTTCAGGACCGCATCGAGCAATTGGACCGTTATTCCAACAGCCGGCCGTTGTCGCTCGGGTTGGGCCTGTACCAGGGCGACGTGCTCAAGCAGCGCCTGCTGGCCGAGTATTACAACGGCCTGCGCCAGTTCATGCTGGTGCCGGTCAAAGCCAGCCTGGAGGATTACCTGGGCCGTGTCGACGTGTCGCAGGCGGCGGCCGCCGGCGCGGCTCGCCCGACGCCGCCCCAGGCCCAGCCGGTACGCGACAATGCCGGCGATACCCTGTTCCAGGATGCCTCGCCCACGGACGTCGACGACGCCTACAACGCGCTCAAGACCTATCTGATGATGGCCAACCGCGAGCACGTGGACCCCACTCATCTGTCCGACCAGATCACCCGCTTCTGGCGCGGATGGCTGGAGACCAATCGCGGCGCCATGCCGCGCGACCAGCTGATCCGCAGCGCGGAGCGCCTGATCTCGTTCTACGTGGCGCGCGCGGCCGATGCCGACTGGCCCCAGATCGAAACCAATCTGGCCCTGGTCGAGCGCACGCGCGGCAACCTGCGCAGCGTGATGCAGGGCATGCCGGCGCGCGAACGCGCCTATGCCACGCTCAAGGCGCGCGCGGCCACGCGCTTCCCCGCCATGACCGTCGCCCGCATCCTGGGCGAGGCCGATGCCGCCGTGGTCGCGGGCAGCTATGCGGTGCCGGGCACGTTCACGCGCGAAGCCTGGGAACAATACATCGAGCCGGCAATCGGCGAAGCCGCGCGCCGCGAAGTCCAAACCAGCGACTGGGTGCTGGGGGTGAACGCGCGCGACGACCTCACGCTGGAAGGCAGCCCCGAGCAGATCCAGAAAAGCCTGGCGACGATGTACAAGACCGAGTACGCGCAGGAATGGCAAAAGATGCTGCGCGGCGTCACCATCAAGCCCTTCACCAGCTTCGAGCAGGCGGTGCAAGGTATGAACCGCCTGGGCGACCCGCAGAACTCGCCGCTGGTCAAGCTGATCAACACCACCTATGAACAGACGTCGTGGGACAACCCGTCGCTGATCAATACCGGCATTGCGCAGGCCCAGACCGGCGTGGTCGCCTGGTTCAAGCGCGTGATCCTGCGCCAGGGCCAACCGAAGCCGGCCGCGGTGGCGCCCGGCGGTGAACAGATCCCGATGGGCCCGGTGGGCCGCGAGTTCTCCGACGTGGCGCGCCTGGTGGTCACGCGCGACAACCAGTCGCTGCTGGGCAACTACATGAACGCGTTGTCCAAGATCCGCACCCGTTTCAACCTGATCAACAACCAGGGCGACCCGGGGCCGGGCGCGTTGCTGCTGATGCGCCAGACGCTGGAAGGCAAGGACTCGGAACTGGCCGATGCGCTCAAGCTGGTGGACGAGCAGATGCTTGCCGGCCTGACGCCGGCGCAGCGCGAGACGCTGCGCCCGCTGCTGGTGCGCCCCCTGATCCAGGGCTACGCCGTCGCCATGCAGCCCGCGCAGGTCGAACTGAACAAGGTATGGAATGCCCAGGTGTACCAGGGCTTCATGCAGAACCTGGCCGAAAAGTACCCGTTCTCGACCAAGGCGGGCATCGAGGCCAGCAGCGAGGAGATCGCCCAGGTCTTCGGCCCGCAGGGCAGCATCGCCAGGTATGTCAATGAAACCCTGGGGCCGCTGACGGTGCGCCGGGGCGACATCCTGACCGCCCGCACCTGGGGCGACATGGGCATCGACCTGCAACCGTCCTTCACCGCCAATTTCGCGCAGTGGGTCGCCCCGCTGTCGGGCGGCGCGGCCGGATCGGGCGCGGCCAGCCAGCCGCAGACACTGTTCCAGATCCAGCCCAAGCCGGCCAGCGGCGTCACCGAGTACACGATCGAGATCGACGGCCAGCAGCTGCGCTACCGCAACACGCCTCCGCAATGGGTCAACTTCATCTGGCCCAACGCGCAGGGCGCGCCGGGCGCGCGCATTACGGCCACCGCCTTTGACGGCACCGTGGTCGAAATCGTCAACGAACCAGGCCGTTTCGGCCTGGAGCGCCTGATCTCCGGCGCCCAACGCAAGCCCAACCCGGACGGCAGTTTCGAGATGAGCTGGACCCGATCCAACATCACGGTGCCGGTCAGGCTGCGCATCATCAGCAATGCCCAAGCGGCCAGCGCCGGCGGCACCGAGCCGGGCAGCCAGGGCCTGCGCAACCTGCGCCTGCCCGCCACGGTCGCGGGCGTGTCCCCTCAACCCTCCGTCGCCCCGACGCCTGCCGGAGCGCAGCAATGAGCCATCCGCAGTCCCCCATGTTCCGTACGGCCTACTTCGGCAAGATTCCGTCGCGTGGCGACTTCGTCAAGAACACCTCGCATCCGCAGCTGATGGCGACGCTGGATGCCTGGGTCGCGAACACCATGGAGATCCTGGCCCAGGACCCGCACTGGAAAACGCTGTACGACGAGGCGCAGCCGGTGCCCTTCGCGGTGCTGGGCTCGCGCGGCAAGCTGGCCATCGCGGGCCACTTGCAGCCCAGCCGGGACCAATCCGGGCGGCGCTTCCCGTTCATCAGCGCGACCTCGGTGGAAGTGTCGCGTCCGCTCGACTTCATCGCGCGCAGCCCGCTGGCCTTCAGCCGCATGTGGAACCGCATGGGCAGCGCCGCCACGCAACTCATGCAGGAAGGCGACCCCGCCGCCGCGCTGCAGACGCTGAACGATCTGGAAGGCGAGATCCGCACCGCCGCCGACGACGGCTTCGACGCCTTCATCGATTTGCAGACAATCGAGCGCGTGCAGGCGATGCTGCGCGGCAACGGCCATGCCGCCAGCATGCACGACATCGTGCTGGCCCTGGGCATCCTGTTGGCGCCGGTCATGTCCAGCGGCTCGTCGCAACTGGACACCGGCCTGGCGCTGCCGCTGCCCGACGACCCGCTCTATATCAACCTGGTGGCGACGTACTGGATGACGCTGATCGCGCCGTTTCTCAACCGCGCCGACTTCGAGATCGCCATGTTCATCGGACAGATCGCGGGCAAGCACCGGCTGGTGGTGGGCTTTCGCGGCGCATCGCCGCAGACGCTGGCGACCCTGCTGTCGACGCCGCAGGCCTTGTCGCAGCATTACATCGTGCTGGAGGACGCCCCCTGGGTGCGTGACCATGTCAGCGCCAGCCACGGCCTGGCCAAGCTATCGAGCTATCTGGATCAACCGCGGCTCTCCCTGCGCCAGGCGCTGGAGACCTTCCGCGAAGTTTTTATCGGAGCCTAGGACATGCGCATAATTTCACTGCTCCTGGCCATCGCCTGCGCCGGCCCGCTCTATGCCCAGGACGCGGCCACGGTGGTGCCCGCCAACGTCATTCCCCAACCCGGCCAGGTCGTCGCCAGTGGCGCGGTGCCCGACGAGGCCACCAAGGCCGACGTGCTGCAACGGCTGCAGAAAGTGTATGGCGTGGGCAATGTGATCGACCGCATCGATGTCGGCGGCGTGGTCGCGCCGCCGAACTGGTCGCAGCACGTGGGCAAGCTGCTCGACAGCCCCCTCAAGCAGATCAATCGCGGCCAACTGGAAATCGACGGCACCCAGATCCGGCTACGTGGCGAGGTGGACAACGAAGCCTCGCGCCAGCGCATCGCCAGCACTTTCGCGACCGCGCTCAACCCCACCTACAAGATCGTCAACGGCCTGCGCGTATCGGCCGGCAAGGACGAGCAGGACGTGCTGGACAACCTGCTGAGCAACCGGGTGGTGGAATTCGAAACCGGCAGCGCCCGCTTGACCGCGCGCGGGCGCGAGTTGCTGGACCGCGTGGCCGACGCCGTGCCGAAGCTGCGCGCCGACAAGATCCAGATCATCGGCCACACCGACAGTTCCGGCAGCCGCAGCACCAACCTGGCGTTGAGCCAGGCGCGCGCCGACGCGGTGCGGGACTACCTGGCGGACAAAGGGCTGCCGGTCTCGCGCTTCGAAGCGATGGGCGTCGGCCCGGACCAACCGGTGGCCACCAATGCCACGCCGGAAGGCCGCGCCAAGAACCGGCGCATCGAGTTCCGCGCGGCGCGCTGAGCCCCCCGGGACCGCCCCCCGGCGCCGCCGGGGCCGGGAGCGGGCTGACCCGCGCGCCTGGCCGGCCAGGCGCCTCAGTTGCCCTCGCCGGCCTTCTTGATGCCGAGCAGTTCTTCCAGGCCCGACAAGGTCTCGTCGTTCTTGACCACCGTGCGCAACCACAGGTGCAAGGACATTTCACCCCAACTCGCCGCCTTGTCGGCCAGATAGGCCACCGGACTGTGCGGCTCGGTGCGGCGGAAGAAATCCGCCACTTCGCGCAGCTGCGCCAGCGCCTGCTCACGGGTCTGGATCGGGCCGCGCGCGGCGGCCGGCGGCGCGCCATGGGCTGGCGCATCGGCAACAGGAAAATGATCGGCGGCGGGCAAGGTGGGCTCCACACGAACGGGAACGGCGGGCGCGGAAGGCGCGGACGGCGGCGCCAGGTCGGCACGCACCAGCAGGCCGGCGTCGCGCGCGAACCGATGCGCCAGTTCCGTCACATTGCGCAGCGACTCGCGCACCCGGGAGAACGCCGGGCTGTCTTCGCCCAGCCGCTCATCGAGCGTGCGCTCCAATTGCGCGAGCGCCTGCGCGCATCCCTCGAGCTGCGTGTCCAGCTCGGAATAGAACGATGGCGGCGTATCGCGCCGCGCGGCATCGAAACGGTCCAGCGTGAGCTTGCCGCGCGTCAGTTCATTGGCATTGTCCGGCGTGCGCTTGACGGCATTGGCCAGTTGGCTCGCCGCCTCCCACAGCACCGCGCCGTAGCGCGCGCCATCGGCCTGGGTCAGCGGAATCTCGCCGATGAGTTGCTGCGAGCGCGACAGCAGCCACGCCAGATTGCCGACGCGCTGCTGCACATCGCCATCTTCCGGCACGGGATGCAGCCCGTCCCAGTAATCGCGGCACAGGCCGTCGATCAGCACATAACCATCGCGCAGACCCGCGAACCCGCGCGTCTTGGCCCAGGCCTCGGCAAGCCACGACGCAATGCGTATGTCCTTGCTGCGCTCACGCAGCACCGTGGAGCAAATACGCATCACCTCCGGCCAGTCGGCCTCTTTCAGGTCGATGACCCAATCCCCTTGGTCGAGCTGGGGATCATCGTGCCGGCGGGCCTCGCGGATCGCGTCGAATTCGGGCGAAAACACCAGATCGACGCCGCATGGCGCGTCACCGGGTATCGGTTGCATCAAAGCGTGGATGTCAGTCATAGGCGCAAGTCGGTGAATAGGCGCAAATCATCCCACAACGGCTTACGTATAACGTTCAAAGATGACACGTCCTATTACAAGGCGCATCACGATGCTTCGCTATGATCTGCGCACCTACCCAAGGAGCATTCATGACGACCAAATCGATCCGTATGCTGCCCGACGGGCGCTTCATCGCAGGCACCCCGCGCCGCGCGCCCGATGGCACCATCGTCGGTGGCGACGGGCCCATCACCCGCGCGCCGGATGGCACCTATGTGGCCGGTACGCCGCAGCGCGCGCCGGACGGCAGCTACAAGGGCGGCGGCGGGCCTGTGCGCATGGCGCCCGACGGCACCTTCGTGGCCGGCCCGGCGCGGCTGGCGCCCGACGGCACGTATCTGTAAACAAATATCTCTCGCGCAACATGTCCCAACGCCCTGTCATCCGCAAAGGCGATAAGACGTCGCACGGCGGCGTGGTCGTGACCGGTGATGAAACCGTCGTCATCTTCGGCCAGCCCATGGCCCGTCTTGGCGACCGTGTCACCTGCCCCAAGTGCGGCGGCACGCACACCATTGTTGAAGGCGTGCAGAACGTTGCCTCGGACCGCATGACCGCGCTGGAAGGCATGCGCACGTCCTGCGGCGCCACCCTGATCGCCAGCCAGCATTTCTATCAGCTGGAATACGGCTGAGCACGCGCCGGGACGGCAGCATCACCGTTCCCAGACCAGCTTTTCGTTGGACAGCACCTCTTCGCCATCCCAACGGTAAGCCACCAACGGCCCTCCCGCCGCCGCCGACCAGTCCAGGCAGGCCAGCTTGCCGCTCTCGATCCTGGGCTGCCCCTTGAACCAGTGATGTCCGATGAAAATGGGCGCGCCGGTGATCGGTGTCCGCCTGAAGTTCTCGGGCAATGCCAGACCATGAATCTGCGGCTCTTGGCCAGCCGGCACCAGGGCGACCTCATGCAGGGCATTGGCCCAATCGCGCCAATTGGCAAGCCGCACCTGGTAATGGCGGTGCCCCTCCTTGTCCTCGATGTAGCGGCCGTCCGGCAAGGCCAACTCCATCCCTGACGTGAGCAGCTTCCTGGCTTGCTCCAGATCCGAGCCCTTTTGGTGAACGGCCAGCAGCACGGCATCGTCCAGTGATTTGCCAGGCGTCCAGCCGGCATCGGTCAGGACCTCGACTGCGCCGTCGTCCCAGCAGGCGTGCGCAAGCCGGATGCCGCCCAAGTCCATCCAGGGCGGCAGTTGGCGAAACCACGCCACCCAGGCGGCATGCTCCGGACTGCCTTCACCGATCTGATTGATGAATGCGCTGTGCTGCTTGCGGTTCTTGCGGCTCGTTTCCGAGTCGCCACGATTGGGCCGCAGGAACTCGCCTGGATTGCGCGGGTCTTCGGTGGCGTAGCCGATGGCGTTGAATTCATGGTTACCCATGATGCACAAGGCTTGGCCGTCATCCATCATGGCCCGCACGATTTCCAGGACCCGCCGCTGCCCCGCGCCTCGATCCACCAGATCGCCAAGAAACACCGCCTGGCGGCCCCGGGGAGCCTGGTAGCCCCTGCCTGCCGGCACGTACCCGAGATGGCGCAACAGGCCCTCGAGCTTCAGGTCTTCGCCGTGAATGTCACCGATGACGTCATACATATGGACTCCATGCGCTGTGTGTTGCCCGCCGTGCGTCAGAGGTGCGGTCGAGCAAGAGAGATCCCGCCAGGCGCACGGTCAAAATCCCCGGAAAGCAAAAAGCCCACCGTTTCCGGTGGGCTTGACGCTTGATACTACTAGAGAATTCTGGTGGGCTGTGAGTGGCTCGAACACTCGACCTACGGATTAAGAGTCCGTTTTAGGGGTGTTTTACCAGGGACAGACCAACAAGAATATCTAGAAAAATCATGAGCTTAGCTTACCGGAGCTTACCGCGACCTAACGCACTTTACTGCGGTCAGTGCGTTAAAAGTGCGGTCAATCTCGATGGCGCCGGGGCGGATTGTACGAGGTACCGGAAGGTACTGCCAGACGCTCATGGCTACCCTCGCCTGTCTATACTTTTTGCTGGCATGTGCCAGTGCCTTCGCGAAAGTAAAGATGGACAAACTTCTTACCTCCGATCAACTGGCCGCTGTCTTGGGCTTGTCTGTGCAGACCTTGTACAACCGGCGTACTCGCGGAGAACCGCTCCCTCCTTGTGTGAAAGTAGGCAGACTGCTGCGCTATGAACAAGGGGAGGTCCATGCTTGGCTGGCATCACAGCGGGAAGCGCAGCATGCCCCCCAAGTAGCTCTTGCAACGCCTGAGCGAACAGCTGCGCCACAGGTTGCTCGCCGACGTGGGAGGCCAACCAAGGCTGAACAAGTTCAACGACGGCAGTTGGCAAAGCCAGATTAGGCCAAGGCGTATATCGGCCAAACAGCCCCGCCATCTGTGGTGTTCTCTTTCAGCGAGCCCACCACATACGCCGCTCTCCACCCGATTTCGGAAAAACACCTCAAGGGCGGGCAGCATGATCAGTCGATCATGGCACAACAAGCCTCGAGAGAGCTCGGCTCTACCTTACCGAATGTCGAAGCTTAGGTAATGCCACAGTGTGCTACTTTCCCTCGTTGCCAGTACTACAAAATTAGTTACATACCAATGATCGACGACATCAAGCGGACGTTATGGTCCGCGGCAGACAAACTGCGCGCCAATATGGATGCGGCCGAGTACAAGCACTTGGTGCTAGGGCTGATCTTTCTGAAGTACATCTCGGATGCCTTCGCGGCACGTCAAGCCGAACTGCGTGCACGCTTCGCCGACGAGAACGATGAGTTCCACTTTCCCGGTGCTAGCGAAGATGAGCTGACCGCCGAACTGGAAGACCGCGATTACTACGCAGCGGCCAATACTTTCTGGGTGCCCGAGGCGGCGCGTTGGGAAAGCCTGCGTGCCGCCGCCAAGCAGCCCGACATCGGCAAGCGCATTGATGATGCCCTGACTGCCATCGAGGCCGAGAATCCCAAGCTCAAGGGCATTCTGGACAAACGCTATGGGCGTGCCCAGCTTCCCGACGGCAAGCTGGGCGAACTCGTAGACTTGGTGTCGACCATCGGCTTTGGCAGCGATGCCAACGCAGCCCGAGACATCTTGGGTCAGGTGTACGAATACTTCCTGGGCCAGTTCGCCAGCGCCGAAGGCAAGAAAGGCGGTCAGTTCTACACGCCTGCCAGCATCGTGAAGACCTTGGTGGCTGTCCTCGCCCCGCACAAGGGCCAAGTGTATGACCCCTGCTGCGGTTCGGGCGGCATGTTCGTGCAGTCCGAAAAATTTATCGAGGCGCACGGCGGCAAGATTGGTGACGTGTCCATTTATGGGCAAGAGTCCAACCCCACAACGTGGCGCTTGGCGGCCATGAACCTGGCGATTCGGGGCATCGACTTCAATCTGGGCAAGGAGCCGGCTGATACCTTCACGCGCAATCAGCATCCGGACCTGCGCGCCGATTTCGTCTTGGCCAACCCACCGTTCAACATCAGCGACTGGTGGCACGGCAGTCTGGAGGGCGACGCGCGCTGGGAATATGGCGACCCGCCCCAAGGTAACGCCAACTACGCCTGGCTACAGCACATGCTGTATCACCTAAAACCCACGGGTCGCGCCGGCATTGTGCTGGCCAACGGGTCCATGAGTTCCAGCCAGAATAACGAGGGTGTCATTCGCGCCGCCATGGTCGATGCTGATGTGGTGGAAGTGATGGTGGCGCTACCCGGACAGTTGTTCTTCAACACCCAGATCCCGGCCTGCCTTTGGTTCTTGGCCAAACAGAAAAAACGCAGGGGCGAAGTGCTGTTCATCGACGCACGCAAGCTCGGAAAAATGATTTCCCGCGTGCAGGCCGAATTGGATAACGCGGCCATTACTCGAATTGCCGAAACAGTGGCCGCTTGGCGTGGGGAGGTCGAGAATGGCAACAGCATCACCGAATACGAAGACGTAGCGGGGTTTTGCCGTAGCGTGCCGTTAGCTGAGGTTGCTCAGCACGGACATGTGCTGACGCCCGGACGCTATGTGGGTGCAGCGGAGGTAGAGAACGACGACGAAGCCTTCGCCGAGAAGATGCAAAAGCTGACAGAGAAGCTGGGCGAACAGATGGCCAAAGGCGCGGAACTGGATGTGCTGATTCGGCAGAAATTAGGGGGATTAGGGTATGAGTTCTGAGTGGCAGCGAGTTGCACTCGACGAGCTTTATGAATTCAGTTCCGGTTTGTCAAAGCCCCGTTCCGCGTTTGGCTCCGGATATCCCTTTCTTTCATTTAAAGAGGTTTTCCACAACTCTGCTGTGCCAAAGCAACTCAGCGAACTTGTGAACTCGACGTCGCAAGAACGGGAGCGCTGTTCCGTAATTCGTGGTGATGTCTTCCTTACACGCACCAGCGAAACGATGGATGAGCTCGGCATGAGCAGTGTTGCTCTGTCAGACATCCCCGATGCCACGTTCAATGGGTTCACAAAACGTCTAAGGCCTAAACACGGCCAGCGCGTTGCCCCCGAGTTCGCGCGGTATTATTTCCGCAGTCCCGAATTTCGCAAGGGCGTTACGGCAATGGCGTCCATGTCGACGAGGGCCAGCCTCAATAATGAGATGTTGTCGCGGCTATTCATGGTGCTGCCATCGTATGCTGAACAAGAGCGGATCGGTCAAGCGTTAGGCGGCCTTGATGACCGTATAACCCTCCTACGCGAAACCAACAAAACACTCGAATCCATCGCCCAAACCATTTTCAAGTCCTGGTTCGTGGACTTTGACCCGGTGCGCGCCAAAATGGACGGCCGTCAGCCAGAAGGGATGGATAAACAGACAGCGTCGCTGTTTCCTGATTCGTTTGAAGAGTCTGAGTTGGGGAGCGTCCCGCGAGGGTGGCTACCAATCCGCTTAGATTCATTCCTCGAACTAGCATATGGCAAGGCGCTGAAAGCCGATAATCGAAATGCGGGAGCTGTACCCGTTTATGGGTCTGGAGGCGTCACAGGCTGGCATGATTCTGCGCTATGTACAAGTCCGTCTATCATTGTTGGAAGGAAAGGCACAGTCGGCAGCCTGTACTGGGAGAGCCGCCCGTTTTTCCCGATTGATACTGTGTTCTATGTCAAGGCAAAGCGACCCTTGACGTACTGCTATCAATTGCTAAAAACATTGGGCCTACACACCATGAATACTGATGCCGCTGTCCCAGGCCTGAATCGAGAGAATGTCTATCGACTAAAGGTGCCAGATATCCCCTCCACCGCGCTCAAGGCTTTTGACGCAACCGCGAACGTATTACGTCAAAGCGTCGACCACAACGAGAGGCGGGCTCAGACACTTTCGTCCATTCGCGACGCCCTGCTCCCCCGCCTCATCTCCGGCCAACTTCGCCTCCCCGAAGCCCAAGAGCAAATAGAGAACGCTTTGCAATGACCGAAGACCAACTCGAACAGGAAACTCTGGGGTGGCTCGCAGAAGTCGGCTACACAGCTCGCAGCGGTCCAGATATCGCCCATGACGGCCCGGATCCACAGCGCACAGGCTACGGCCAAGTCATTCTGCCCCAGCGCCTGCGGGCCGCCATCGACCGCCTGAATCCCCACATTCCCGCGTCCGCGCGTGATGACGCATTCAAGCAAGTCGAGAACCTAGACACTCCTGTTCAGTTGGCCGCCAACCGCGTTTTCCACAAGCTGCTAATCAACGGCGTGAACGTCCAATATCAAAAGGATGGCGAAACCCGTGGTGACTTCGTGCGGCTCGTGGATTGGACGGACCCGCAAAACAACGAATTCTGGGCGGTCAGCCAGTTCACCATCAAAGGCCCGCACCATACGCGACGACCAGACATCATTCTGTTCATCAACGGCTTGCCGCTGGTGCTGATTGAGCTGAAGAACACGATTAATGAGAATGCCGACATCTGGAAGGCCTACGACCAGATTCAGACGTACAAGGCACAGATTCCAGACGTCTTCGAGTACAACGAGATTCTGGTCGTGTCCGACGGTAGCGAAGCCCGGTATGGGTCGCTGTCCGCCAATGCCGAGCGCTTCATGCAATGGCGAACGATTGATGGCGTGGAACTTGACCCCTTGGGGCAGTTCAACGAGCTCGAGACGCTCGTGCGCGGTCTGCTCGCGCCTGCATACTTGCTCGACTATCTGCGCTACTTCGTGTTGTTTGAAGACGACGGAGCCCTCATCAAGAAGATTGCCGGCTACCACCAGTACCACGCCGTGCGGCTGGCCATCCAGCACGTAGTTGAGGCATCACAGCTACAGGCCGGCGCAAGCCAACGCGGCAAAGGCGGCGTGGTGTGGCACACGCAGGGAAGCGGCAAGAGCATCACCATGACCTGCTTTGCAGCCCGAGTGATGCAGGAGCCGGCCATGCAAAACCCCACGATTGTGGTCATCACCGACCGCAATGACTTGGACGGCCAGTTGTTTGGGGTATTCAGCCTGTCGCAAGACCTCCTGCGCGAACAGCCCGTAAAGGCCGATACCCGTCAGGACCTACGTAGGTTGCTGACCAATCGCCCTTCAGGCGGCATCGTCTTCGCTACCATCCAGAAGTTCATGCCTGGAGAAGATGAGGACACCTTCCCGATCCTGTCGGACCGCGGCAATATCGTTGTGATTGCGGACGAAGCCCACCGCACGCAGTACGGTTTCGAAGCCAAGCTCAAAACTCGCAAAAGCAAATCCTTCAGCACCACCGAATACGGTCAGTTGGCTGCGAACGATGATCTGGGTGTTGATGTGACCATCGCGCTGGCGGTCGCAGAACCCACAGTCACCTATCAGGCGGGTTACGCTCAGCACTTGCGGGATGCGCTGCCCAACGCCACCTTTGTGGCTTTCACAGGCACACCCGTCAGCAGCACCGATCGCGACACGCGCGCGGTCTTCGGCGACTACATCCATGTCTACGACATGCAGCAGGCTAAAGAGGATGGCGCCACCGTGGCCATCTACTACGAGTCGCGCCTGGCCAAGCTCAAGCTCAAGGAAGTCGATCTGGAGTCGCTAGATGAAGAGGTCGACGAACTCGCCGAAGATGAAGAAGAGCAGACTCAGGCTCGCCTGAAATCGAGATGGGCAGCCCTAGAAAAAGTCGTGGGCGCCCAGCCGCGCATTGCCAGCGTTGCAGCCGACCTCGTCGAGCATTTCGAAGAGCGCAACAAAGCGCAGGATGGCAAAGCCATGGTGGTCGCGATGAGCCGCGAAATTTGCGCGCACCTCTATAACGAGATCATAGAACTGCGTCCCGACTGGCACGACGAGGACCCCGAAAAAGGCGCTATCAAGGTCATCATGACAGGAAGCGCCAGCGACAAAAAGCCGCTGACTGACCACATCACCAGCGGTCACGTCAAGAAGCGGCTAGAAAAGCGTTTCAAGGATCCCAAGGACCCACTGAAGCTGGTCATTGTGCGCGACATGTGGCTGACCGGCTTTGACGCGCCGTGCGTGCACACCATGTACATCGACAAGCCCATGAAGGGCCACAACCTCATGCAGGCCATTGCCCGCGTGAATCGTGTCTTCCGGGATAAACAGGGCGGCCTGGTGGTCGACTACATCGGCATTGGAAATGAGCTCAAGGCCGCAATGAAGGAGTACACCGCCAGCAAGGGTCGGGGCAAACCCACGGTCGATGCCCACGAAGCCTTCGCCGTGTTGCTGGAGAAGCTCGACATCCTACGCGGCATGATGCACGGCTTCGCCTATTCGGGCTTCAAGACTGGCGGCCACAAGATTCTGGCGGGCGCCGCAAACCACATCCTGTCGCTACGCCCGCCCGCGGGCGACAAGGACGCCAAGCTGGACGGCAAGAAGCGATTCGCCGACAACACGCTAGCCCTGAGCAAAGCTTTCTCCCTGTGCTGCACGCTGGATGAAGCCAAGGCGCTGCGCGACGAAGTGGCATTCATGCAGGCAGTCAAGGTCATCCTGACCAAGCGTGACATCAGTACGCAGAAGAAAACCGACGAGCGGCGAGAAGCCGCCATCCGCCAGATCATCAATCAGGCCGTGGTCAGTGAAAGCGTGGTCGACATCTTCGACGCCGTGGGTCTGGAAAAGCCCAACATCGGCCTCTTGGATGACGAGTTTCTTGCCCAGGTTCGCAACCTGCCCGAGCGCAACCTGGCCGTCGAGCTGTTGGAGCGCCTGCTGGAAGGAGAAATCAAAAGCAAGTTAGCCAGCAACTTGGTGCAACAAAACAAGTTCTCCGACATGCTCGGCAATGTCATCAAGCGCTACCAGAATCGCAGCATCGAGACGGCTCAGGTCATGGAGGAACTGGTCGACATGGCCAAGAAGTTCCGTGAAGCGGCGAAGCGCGGCGAAGAGTTGGGACTAACTGACGACGAGATCCGCTTCTACGACGCTCTGGCCAACAACGAATCTGCCGTGCGCGAGTTGAGCGACGATACGTTAAAGAAAATCGCGCATGAATTGACAGAGAACCTGCGCAAGAACATCACAGTTGACTGGTCCAAACGCGAAAGCGTGCGGGCAAGTCTTCGACTCATGGTCAAGCGCATATTGCGCAAGTACAAATACCCGCCTGACATGGCGGATTCTGCTGTTGAATTGATTCTGATGCAGGCTGAAAGGTTAGGAGAGGAATGGGTTGCTTGAGTTGTCGAGCGGGTTCGCAGTGGGCCGCGCCGTTTCGCACTACGAGTGGGATACAGGGAGACCTAAGGGGGTCGACAGCGGTCGTAGGAGAGGCCGCTCCCGCCCAAGAACCGTCATTGAAAGGTATTGTATGCACAGCCGTTTTGGGGGTGAGAAATTCAGTGATGACCGCTTTGAGCAATACAGCGAGTCCAAAGAACTTCATCTCGCCAGTGCCAAATTTCAGAGCGCGGGTGCAGGTTATAGCGGTCGCCAGCTCGACGTGCCCCGATGGCTGCTGGAAGTGGCGGATGTCGCCAAGTTGATTAAGGTAAAGGGGCCTGATCATGCCCTTCCATATTCAGAACGAATAAAGTCGCAATTTTCCCGCCATGCAAGCAAGTTTGCGTGGAGGATCGATTAGCCTGATCATGTAGCGCAGACCTATAGATGGTTTGACTGTCACAAAGGTCTTAGTCCGAACAAAAATCCTACATTCAAAAGAAGAGATCTAGATCTATGACTTTAGCTGCTGTCATTACCTCCAGCTTGAAGAAGATGGCTATGGACCCGGCATTCGAAGCCGAATTGTTGACGAAGGACAGGACCAAAGCAAAGAACCGGAACGAAGGCCAGTGGTGGGACTATAAGGAAGAGCTTGAGGTCAGCAGCCCCTTTGGCGTTGCCAAACTTGCCCGGCACGTTCTCGCCTTTCACAACGCGAAGGGTGGCGCGATCTGCGTCGGCATCGACAACAAATATGTCGTTAAGGGCATCCCGGCGTCCGATGCGGTCGACACGAAGCGCCTCAATGACAAGCTCAAGGCCTATGTCGGCCCGAGGGTCAAGGTGTTCCAGGAGACCATTGAGCTTGCGAATGGTCGGGTCGTCTGGATCGTCTTCGTGCCCGGCGTCGTCCCGAACCAGCTCCCAGTCGCAACCCAGCGAGATGCGCCGATCGATACAAGCAACAACAAGAGTCTATTTAAGAAGAACACGTTCTTTCTGCGCGTCGATGATGAGTCCAAACCTTGTCAGGATCCGATCGACATCTACTCGCTGTTTACGGACGTCGATGCCTCTCAGCAAGAGGCCTACGCGCTAGACATCGACGAACCCTACTTCCGGCTCCTCGCCCCTCACTGCGAGCAGTTCATCGGCCGTCGCGAAGTTCTGGATGAGGTCCGCAAGGCACTCCAACTCCGCCACCCTGTAGTTTCTTTGGACGGTCTGGGCGGGGTCGGAAAGTCGGCCGTGGCGATTGAGCTGGCAAGACAGTTCTACGACGGACTTGACTACGAATTCCTCATCTCGCTGTCGGCCAAAAGCCGGGTCTGGCAGGGCAGCGTGATGTC